>JACCDP010749379.1_pt1 | contig 19839 bp, 13 predicted proteins | sample 7445841 | NCBI WGS metagenome assembly JACCDP01 (sample SAMN15323441, study PRJNA562643) | freshwater metagenome | isolation source: river surface water | place: USA:Blue River Watershed | collected 2017-08-17
GCGCGGCCTCCTGCGCCCGGCCGTCCTGAAACCGCGACGCCACGTACCTCAACACCTGTGCCGACCCGACACCAGCCCAGCCCGACCAGTCGCCGTGCGTCGTGACGTAGCCGGAGGGAAAGTCGGGCAGCTGTGCATAGAGCCGGTAGACACCGTTTTCCCGGAGCATCGCGTGGTCGGAGACATCGACGCCGCGCCGCGCCGAAGCCATCCAGTAGGGCATCGCGAACGACCAGCCGTACTGCTGGTAACTGATGCCTTCGTGCCACGACCCATCGTCGATGAGGTCGAGTACGCGCTTGAGGATCGCGCTGTTCGTCTCGGCGGCGGCCACCCAGCCGGCGGCCCGTGAGTCCTCGCCCTCGAGCGCATGTCCCGCAAGCCCCAGCGCAGCGAAGTTGATCCAGTTGTGGTTCTGCAGCCAGTCGGTCTTCCACCAGATGCCGCGCGAGATGGCCGACGCGAACCGCTGAGCCTCCGTGCCGAGCCGCGTCCGCACCGACGCCCGCTCCGCATCCGTCAGCTCGCTGTGCAGCACGTCGTAGGCCACCGCCACGCCGATGATCAGGTGCGCCCGGTTCAGGTCGTCGCCGTCGCCGAAGCCCCAATCGCTCCAGCGCAGCGCAGCCAGGAGGTTCGCCTTCGACATCGCGCGGTAGCCGGCGTCGTCAAGCACCTGGGCCGCGATGGCGTCGCCCGCGAGGACGTTGCCTAGGAGCCGCGGGTCACCGAACTGCGAGGAAGACAGCACGCGCCCCAGCTGAGGCTCCATCGCGCCCCGCAGGGCGCCCGCGATCTCCGCGTGCGTCGTGGTTCGTGCGGCGCGCAATCGGCTGAGGCCGGCGCCATCGAACAGGAGCGACGGGTGCGCGGCGAAGGCCGGAACCGCGGGAAGAAGGATCAGGCTCACGAGCAGGGTCGTGATCGTGCGTCGTGCGAGGGCCATGGGTGGCTCCGCGCCCCGTTCGAGGGGCGTCCGAGGGGACTCGCGTTCACAAGCGTCCGTGCGCGAGACGCTACCCGCGGGACGCCCGCTCGCGACACCGGATTCGTGCAGAGCAGAAGCGCCCGTTTGCCTTGTTTTACAGCAGAAAAGAACATCGCCCGGCCCCCTCTACGGCGGCCGGGCGACACGCTTTCAGCGAACTCCGCGCGCGCTTCTAGACAGCGTCGGCGACGGTTTCGGCGAGGTGGGCGGACGCCTCGGTCCGCGCGAGAGCGCTCTCGGGCGGACGGCGCAGGTCCCACACGAGCCCCAGCCTCTCCATCGCCTTCAGCACGTAGAACGTCACGTCCACCTCCCACCAGAAGAAGCCCTGATTCGCGCTCGACTGGTAGTGGTGATGGTTGTTGTGCCAGCCTTCACCCAGGGTGATGATCGCAAAAAACAGGTTGTTCCGGCTGTCGTCCGCGGTCGTGTAGCGGCGCGACCCGAACACATGGGCGAGCGAGTTGATGACGAAGGTGCCGTGCCACAGCGCGACGGTGCTGACGACGAATCCCCAGACGAAGAGCGGCAGGCCGCCGACGGCGTAGAGCAGCGCGGCGTAGAGGGCCGGCGGCACCCAGTGCCAGCGGTCCATGAAGCGGAGCTCCGGATAGCGCGCGAAATCCTTCACCAACTCGAAGCGCGTCGCGTGGTGATCCGAGGAAAGGAACCAGCCCATGTGGCTCCATAGGAAGCCGCGCTGCCGCGGCGAATGAAGATCCTCGGCGTCGTCCGAGTGGCGGTGGTGGTGGCGATGGTGCGCAGCCCACCAGAGCGCGCCCTTCTGAAGGCTCGTCTGCGCAAGGAAGGCCAGCAGGAACTGAAAGGCGCGCGACGTCTTGAAGGCGCGATGGGAAAAGTAGCGGTGGTAGCCCGCCGTGATGGCCCACATGCGCACGACGTAGAGCGCCACCGCCGCCGCGACGAGCGACCATGAAAACGGCACGAAGAACGCCGCAAGACAGCCCAGATGAATGAGCGCGAAGGGAACACCCATCAGACAGTTCGCGAGCGGTTGCAGGCGGTGCGGGGTCGTGGTGTCGGACATCCGTGGCTCCTCGGGCTGTGGTTCGAGGGGCATCGTCCGAAACGTCTGTCAGCCGAGGTTGCGCGCTGTCAGGCCGGCGTCAGGATGTAGAGTCGCACGCCAATGACGACATGGCTCGCCATCGCCGAGTTCGCCTACATCGTGACGATCTCGTGCTGGATCCTCCTGGAGAAGCGGCCTCCGGCGGCGACCATCGCGTGGATCCTGACGCTCGCCCTGCTGCCCGGTCTCGGCTTCGTCATCTACTGGCTGATGGGGCCGCGACGCCTCCAACGGGTCCGCAGCCGGCGTGAAAGGGCGCACGATCGTCTGCAGGCCACGTCGGGCCATGGTCCTCGGGCGGGCACCTTCGGCGCGGCTTCGCTCGTCTCCGGTCTCGATGGGCCCGAGCGGCAACTCGTCACGCTCGCGCTCAACAACGGCGAGGCGCCCGTCAGCCGTGGCAACCACGTCGAGGTGCTTCGCAACGGCCACGCTTGTTACGACAGGCTCGAGGCCGCCATTCGCGGGGCGCGGCATCACGTTCACTTCGAGTACTACATCGTCGAGAACGACCGGACCGGTCGGCGTTTTCGCGATCTGCTCGTGGAGAAGGCGCGCGAGGGCGTCGAAGTGCGGCTCCTGGTCGACGCGCTCGGCTCCCGTCCTCTCGATGATCGCTTCTTCGGTCCGCTGAAGGCCGCCGGCGCGGAGATCGGCTGGTTCAATCCGGTGCTCCTGCGATGGGTCACGCGCCCGAACTTCCGCAACCACCGCAAGATCGTCGTCGTCGACGGCGCGGTGGCGTTCACCGGCGGCATCAACATCGGTGACGAGTACCTGGGCCTCGGCGAGACGGGGGCGTGGCGCGACACGCACCTCGCGCTCACGGGACCCGCCGCCCATGGGCTCCAGGCGCTGTTCATCGAAGACTGGAACTTCGCGACCGGCCGCAGCCTTGTCGGTCCTGCGTACTTCGCACCCCTCCAAGAGGCAGACGGCGGCGCGCTGGTGCAGGTCGTCGGCTCCGGCCCCGATCAGGACTTCGAGGTGATCCACCACCTGTTCTTCACGGCGATCGGCGCGGCGCGCGAACGGGCGCGCATCACGACGCCCTACTTCGTTCCCGACGATGCGACGACCATGGCGCTGGTCACAGCGGCGCTGCGTGGCGTGGACGTCGACGTGCTGGTGCCGTGGCGCACCGACGCTCGGCTCGTCAGCGCCGCATCGCGCTCCTACTACGACGAGCTTCTGGCGGCGGGCGTGCGGCTCCACGAGTATCGGCCGGGATTCCTGCATGCGAAGACGATGGTGGTGGACGGACGCTTCGCCGTCGTGGGCAGCGCCAACTTCGACCAGCGCAGCTTCCGGCTCAACTTCGAGGTGGCAGCCGTCGTCTACGACGCCGCCGTCGCCGCCACGCTCGACACCCAGTTTGAGAAGGACCTGGCGCTGTCGCGGGAAATCACCCCTGACGAGCGCGCGACCCGGAGCCTCGGCAGCCGGCTCGCCGAGGCGTCGGCACGCATCCTTTCGCCGCTGCTCTAACGCTGGTCCAGAGCTTCGAGCGCGGCGTCGAGCCGCGGACGATCAAACCCGCTGATCACTGTGCCGCCGACGTCGATGACCGGCACACCGCCGTTGCGGATGCCGGCCTTGCGACGCAGCGCCTTGAGCTCAGCGGCAGCCTCCTCGTCCTGTTCGACGTCCCGGTCCTCGAAGGCCACGCCCCGCGAATTGAGGTAGCTCCGCGCCCGCTGACACCAGCCGCACCAACTCGTGCCGTAGAGCACGATCCGCTTGGAAACAGCGGAAGGTGCGATAACCGGCCCGTCGTCGTTCACCCGCTCGGCGGCCGTACGTGCGAGCTCTTTTTCACGCGTCGTCGCATCTCGCTTCACCGCGGCGACACGCGCTCTTGGAAAGGTCCAGGCGATTCCGTCGGACTGAATCGTCACCGAAGACATCGAGTCGCGCAGGATGGCGCCCGAATAGGTGGCGCCGCCGCGCAGCGTCACCTCGTCGGCGTGGGCGAGCGACCCGGCACAGGCGAGGCCGATCAGGAAGGCGATTGGCATCCGCATGCAGAGCAGTATGGCGGCGCGACGACCCGGCCACAACGAAACGGTCGATGGCTCGCAAGGTCGTTTGGCAGCGCGCTACGCGAGCGACGGATAGAGCGGGAACTGCGTCGCCAGCTCCGTCACCTCGGCCTTGACGCGCGCCAGGTGCGCGTCGTCCTCGGCGTTCGACAGCGCCTTCGCGATCAGGTCGCCGACCTTCGTCAGCTCGGCCGGCCCCATGCCGCGGCTGCAGAGCGCCGGCGTGCCGAGACGAATGCCGCTCGTCACCATCGGCTTCTCGGGATCGAACGGGATCATGTTCTTGTTCGCCGTGATGCCCGCCTTGCCGAGCGCTCCCTCGGCCAGCTTGCCGGTGAGCCCCTTGGGGCGCAGGTCGACCAGCATCAGGTGGTTGTCGGTGCCGCCCGAAACGATGCGGAAGCCGTGGCGCGTGAGGCTTTCGGAAAGCGCCTTGGCGCTCGCGACGATGCGCTCCTGATAGGCGCGGAACTCGGGCCGCAGCGCCTCGCCGAACGCCACAGCCTTGCCGGCGATGACGTGCATGAGCGGGCCGCCCTGGAGCCCCGGAAAGACCTGAGAATCCAGCGCTTTCGCGTACTCGGCCTTGCACATGGCGATGCCGGAGCGGGGTCCTCGCAGCGTCTTGTGGGTGGTGGTGGTGACGAACTCGGAGACCGGCACCGGCGACGGGTGGACGCCCGCCGCGACGAGGCCCGCGATGTGCGCGATGTCGCACAGCATCTTCGCGCCGACGTCGTCGGCGATGGCGCGGAACTTCTCGAAGTCGATGGTGCGCGAGTAGGCCGACGCACCGACGACGATCATCTTCGGCTTCACTTCCTTCGCCAGCGCCGCTGCGGCGTCGTAGTCGATCAGCTCGGTCTTCGGGTCGAGGCCGTAGTGGTGCACCTTGAAGAGCCGCCCCGAGAAGTTGACCGAGGCGCCGTGCGTGAGGTGGCCGCCCTGCGCGAGCGACAGCGAGAGAATCGAATCCCCCACCTGCAGCACCGACAGGTAGGCCGCCATGTTGGCCTGCGAGCCGGCGTGGGGTTGCACGTTGACGTGGTCGCAGCCGAACAGCCTCTTCGCTCGCTCCTGAGCCAGCCGCTCGACCTTGTCGACCTCCTCGCAGCCGCCGTAGTAGCGCTTCCCCGGCAGGCCCTCCGCGTACTTGTTCGTCAGCGGCGAGCCGACCGCCTCCAGCACCGCCTCCGAGACGAAGTTCTCGCTCGCGATGAGCTCGAGCCCCTCCTGCTGCCGGTGCGTCTCGGCGCGGACGATCTCGTAAACCTCGGGGTCCTGACGCTGAAGGGCGCTGGCCATGGCATGACTCCTATGAATGGAATTATTTCTCGAGGGCGGTGATCAGGTCGACGCGGCGCTGGTGCCGGCCGCCCTCGAAAGGCGTGTCGAAGAAGGCGTCGGCGATGGCGAGGGCGAGGCCGCTGCCGACCACCCGCTCGCCGAGGCACAGCACGTTCGCGTCGTTGTGGGCGCGCGCCATGCGGGCGAGCAGCTCGTTCGTGCAGAGCGCGGCGCGAACGCCCGGTATCTTGTTCGCGGCGATCGACATGCCCATGCCGGTGCCGCAGACGAGGATGCCCTTGTCGGAAGTGGCGGCGGCGAGCCGATCGGTTACGCGGCGGGCGAAGTCGGGGTAGTCGACGCTGGCCGTCTCGTGCGGTCCCAGGTCGTCGACGTCGAACCCGCGCTTACGCAGGTGGTTCACGAGCTCCCGCTTGAGCTGCAGGCCGGCATGGTCCGAGGCGATGGCGATGCGCACGGCGGACTCCCGGGTCAGGTGGCCGGCAGGACGTGCTCGGCGACGTAGTCGACCAGATCCTTGAAGGTCCGCAGGTTGTCCGACTCGTCCTCGGGAATCTCGATGTCGAACGCCTCCTCGACATCCATGACCAGCTCCGCCATGTCGAGGCTGTCGGCGTCGAGCTCCTCCATGAAGGTCGAGTCGGGGCGGATGTCGCCCTCGCTCTTGCCGAGGTGGTCGGCGACGATGCTGCGCAGGCGCGCTTCGAGTTGCAGCGTGGACATGGGCCCCTCCGTGGGCTTGAGGCGGTCGAGATACCAGCGCGCCCCGCGGTTGCCAAGACGAGAGGGCGCTTAAGCGACGACGCCCAGCTTCACCGACTCCTTCACGAGACGGCCTGGTTCGACGCCGAGGATCGAGCGGACGATCTCGGCCGGACGCGCCGTACCGTCGTTCCCGCTGATGATCTCCATGCGCAGCCCCGACCCCGTCCACGACAGCCCGCGAACGTAGTGCTTGATGTCGATCTCGCGGTCGTAGCCGTCGTACTTGCGCGTCACCGTCCAGCTCTTCGCCGCGTCGTAACGGGCCAGCGCCGCGGAGACCGCGGCGTCCTGCGCGGCGACCTCGACGAGGTACGTCACCGCGCTCCCGTTCTGGTTCAGAGGAATGGCGGGCGACGCTTCGGCAGCCACGACGCGCAGCCCCGGCGGCATCTGCTCGCCGAGCACGCGTGACACCTCTTCCGCCGTGTGCACGCCCACCAGCGTCAGGTCGACGAACTCAGCGCGACTCTCGACACCGACCGACAGGGCCGGGCTGAAGGCGAGCTTCGGCTTCGGTGAGAAGCCCTGCGAGTAGGCGAGCGGCAGCTTCGCGCGGCGCAGCGCCCGCTCGATGGCGTTCTTCGTCTCGAGGTGGCTGAGCGCGCGCAGCCTTCCTTCCTTCGCGTACTGCACACGCACGACGGTGCGCTCGGGCGGCGGCGGCGGGCGCGGCGGAAGCGGTTCGGCCTTCTGGTAGTCGGCCTCCCGATAGACACGCGTGTCGACCGTGTAGTAGTCGCAGGCGCCGCAGGCCGAGCAGCGGTCCAGCACGCAGTCGACGACTTCGGCCTCGGCGTAGGCCTTCTGCAGCTCCTTCCAGAGGAACGGCTTCGTCACCTCGCAGTCGATGTGGTCCCAGGGCAGCACCTCGTGCTGCTCCTTGCGGCGGTGCGCGAAGAAGCCAAGGTCGATGCCGTGCTCGGCCTGCATGTCGCCGACGGCCTGGTGCCAGACATCCAGCTTGAAGTGCTCGCTCCAGCCGTCGAACCGCTGGCCCCGCCGGAACGCCCCCAGCACCACGGCGCCCATGCGTCGGTCGCCCAGCGCCAGCGCACCTTCGAGCGAGCTCTGCGTCGCGTCGTGCGGCTTCACCGAGAGACCGCTGTAGCTGCGGCCGAGCTTCTTCAACTCGTCGCGCAACACCTCGTGCTTCCGTCGCGTCTCCTCCAGCGGGATCATCGGCTCCCACTGGAACGGGGTGAACGGCTTCGGGACGAAGGTCGAGACGCCGACGTTGATGCGCGGGTTCGGCGTGTGCTTTCGAGCCATTTTCAAGGCCTTCGCGCACAGCTGAACGATGGCCCGGACGTCCTCGTCGCGCTCGGTCGGCATGCCGATCATGAAGTAGAACTTCACGAGGTCCCAGCCCGCCCGGAAGATCGACTCGACGGCGTTGAGCAGGTTCTCTTCTTTGTTGCCCTTGTTGATGACGCGGCGCATCCGCTCGCTCGCCGCCTCGGGGGCCACCGTGAAGCCGCTCTTCCGCACGCGCTTGATCTGCTCGGCGAGCCGGTCGTTCATCGTCTCGGTGCGCAGGCTCGGCAGGGAGATGCCGACGCGCTCGGGGGCGAAGCGATCGAAGAAGTCCTCGAGCAGACCGTTGATGCACTCGTAGTCGCCCGCCGAAAGCGACAGGAAGCCGACCTCCTCGTAGCCCGTCGCGGCGAGCCCAACTTCGGCGAGGTGGCGCACGTTGTCGGGCGAGCGCTGGCGCGTGGGCCGCGTGATCATCCCGACCTGACAGAAACGGCAGCTGCGCGTGCAGCCGCGCTGAATCTCGATGGGCAGCCGGTCGTGCACCGTCTCCATGAACGGCATGATCGGCTTCTCGGGCATGGGCACCGCGTTCAAGTCAGGAATGACGCGGCGTACGACCCGCTCGTAACCGGGGCGCAGCGGCTCGAGGCGCGCAATCTGCTTCGTCTCGGGGTCGTAGTGCGGCTGGAAGAAGGCGGGCACGTAGACGCCGCCCAGCTCCGACAGGCGCCACAAGAGGTCGCGCCGCGACTCGCCCGAGTCCTTCCACTCGGCCACGATGTCGCTGATCTCGTGCACCACCTCTTCGCCCTCGCCCACGACGACGCAGTCGAAGAAGTCGGCCACGGGCTCGGGGTTGTAGGCGCAGGGGCCGCCGCCAAGGATGATCGGGTCGTCGCGCTGGCGATCCTTCGCAAACAGCGGAATGCCGGAGAGATCCAGCATGGCGAGGATGGTCGTGTAGCAGAGCTCGAACTGCATCGTGAAGCCGAGCAGGTCGAAGGCGCGCGCCGGGAGCCGGTTCTCGAGCGAGAAGAGCGGCAACTTGCGTTCGCGCATCAGCGCCTCGAGGTCGCTCCAAGGCATGAAGAAGCGCTCGCAGGCCGTGTCGGGCCGCTGGTTCAGCGCGTGGTAGAGCGTGCGAAAACCGACGTTGCTCATGCCGACTTCGTAGGTGTCGGGAAAGCAGAGGCCGAAACGGACGCGGGCCTCGCGCGGGTCCTTCACGACGGCGTTCAACTCGCCGCCCATGTAGCGCGACGGCTTCTCGGCCTTGAGAATGAGGTCGTCGATTCCCTCGATCGGCGTCACCAGATCAGACATGAAAAGCACTCCTGCGAGGCGAGCGGCGTGGGTTCCTCTATAGGTGCCGCCGACCGCTCGCGGCAAGCGAACCCGTGAGCGTCGGAGGCCACGTTTCTCGCTGGTGCGCGCGCAGCCCAGCAGCTAAAAGAAGCAGCTTTTGCGTGCGGTCCGTTTCGGGCCCACGAGGGATCGAGCGAGGTGCGGCACGTGAGCGATGCGGCGACAGTGGAAGAGCCCCGCGACGGCGCAGGCAGGAGTCCGGGCACACGCCTTCTCGTCGGCGTCCAGTTCCGGCGTGCGGCGGCGATGGTCTACGACTTCGATGCGGGCCGTCTGGAGTTGCCCCACGACTCGCGCGTCGTCGTGGAGACGGACCGCGGCGAGGCGATCGGCTGGACCGTCGGCAAGCCCGAACTGCGCGAGCCGCACCACGCCGAGGGCGAGATCCGCCGCATCCTGCGCATCGCCGATCAGAGCGACCGCACGAAGGACATCAAGCACCGCGGGAACGAGAGCGAGGCGCTGCGCTTCTGCGCCAGGCGAGCGCGCGACCTTGGCCTGCCGATGAAGCTGATCGCGGTCGAGTGGGCGCACAGCGCCGACAAGGCCACCTTCTTCTTCTCGAGCGAGGAGCGGGTCGACTTCCGACAGCTCGTCCGCGAGCTCGCCCAGCGACTGCGCATGCGCGTCGAAATGCGTCAGGTCGGGCCGCGCGACGAGGCGAAGATCATCGGAGCCATGGGGCCGTGCGGCCGCGAGACCTGCTGCTCATCCTGGATGCGCGCCTTCACGCCAACCAGCATCAAGATGGCGAAGGATCAGGGCCTCGCGCTGAATCCTCAGAAGGTGACCGGCGTCTGCGGTCGTCTCCTCTGCTGCTTGGCGTTCGAACAGGAGACCTACATGCAGCTCCGCAAGGGGCTGCCGCGCTGGGGCAAGACCGTCGTGACGCCGCAGGGCGTCGGCCGCGTGGTCGACGTCATGACGCTGCGCCGACGCGTGCGGGTCAGCGTCAACGGCGAGTGGCTCGAGTTCGGTGCCGATGAGGTGAAGCCCGCCGGACCGCAGAACGGTCCGGACCGCGACGACGACGAGCAAGGAGCCGAGCCGCAGGGCTTGGATGAGACGAGGCCCAGGCAGCCGCACGGAGAGCGGCCCCGCGACGATCGGCGCGACGAGCGTCCGCGAAATGATCGGCCTCAAGGAGACCGACCGCGCGACGAACGTCCACGAAACGATCGTCCGCAGGGTGAGCGTCCTCGAAACGATCGGCCTCAGAACGAACGTCCGCGCGACGAGCGGCCTCGCAACGATCGATCCCAAGGCGAGCGGCCTCGCAGTGACCGTCCTCAGGGGGAGCGTCCGCAGGGCGAGCGTCCGCAGGGCGAGCGTCCGCAGGGCGAGCGTCCGCAGGGCGAGCGTCCGCAGGGCGAGCGCCCTCGTAACGACCAACGGCCACCACGTTCGCAGCAAAACCATCCGCGTCCCGATGCGCCCGCGCAGCAGCCCCGCCAGAACGCGCCTCAGCGCCCACCCCGTCCGCCGCAAGCCGCACCGCAGCCGCCGCCCGAACAGCAGGGCGAGAGCGAGAGGCCGGAGACCGACGAGGTCGATGTTCCCGGAGCGGCCGAGGCTGGTGAACCGGCCCGTCGCCGTCGCCGTCGTCGTCGGGGACGTGGTGGCGGTGGTGGCGGTGGTGGCGAGGGCGGTGCCCTGCCGAACGGCACGCCACCGGCCGCAGCCGAGTAATCGCGACCCCTTCTCTTCTACGACCATCAGGCGACGACCATGACCGCACGCCCGCTGCTCATCACGAGCGCCCTTCCCTATGCGAACGGCCCGATTCACCTGGGCCACCTCGTGGAGAACATCCAGAGCGACATCTACGCACGCTTCCAGCGGCTCGTCGGGCGCGACGTCCTCTACATCTGCGCCGCCGACACGCATGGCACGCCCATCGAGGTGAACGCGCGCAAGCAGGGCATCGACCCGGCGGCCATGGTCGAGCGCTACCGGCAGGAGCATGCCCGCGACTTCGCGGCGTTTCAGATCTCGTTCGACATCTACTCGTCGACGAACACCGACGAAAACCGCCGCTGGGCGGAGCAGATTTACGCCGCGATCAAGGCCGCCGGCCACATCACCGAGAAGCCGCTCGATCAATTCTATTGCGAGAATGATTCGCGCTTCCTGCCCGACCGCTTCGTGAAGGGCACCTGCCCCTTCTGCGGAGCGAAGGAGCAGTACGGCGACGTCTGTGAGAGCTGCAACAAGACCTACGAGCCGACCGACCTGCGCGAGCCGTTCTGCGTGCTCTGCCGGAACGCGCCCGTGCGCCGCGAGTCGCGCCACCTCTTCGTGAAGCTGGGCGACTTCGCCGCCTTTCTCGGCGAGTTCTCATCGCGGCTGCAGCCCGAGGTGCGCAACTACGTCGCCCGCTGGCTCGAGGACGGGCTCAAGGACTGGTGCATCTCGCGCGACGGCCCCTACTTCGGTTTCGCCATACCGGGCACCGACAAGTTCTTCTACGTCTGGCTGGACGCTCCGGTCGGCTACATCAGCTCCGCCGAGGCCGCCGCGAAGGCTCGGGGGGCATCGCTGGAGCGCTACTGGCCGAAGGCGGGCGCGAACGCCGATGCCGAGGTCGTCCACTTCATCGGCAAGGACATCGTCTACTTCCACACGCTCTTCTGGCCCGCGATGCTGAAGGCCGCGGCGCTCCAGCTGCCGTCGCGCATCCACGTGCACGGCATGCTGAACCTGGGCGGCGCGAAGATGTCGAAGTCGCGCGGCCGGATGATCACCGCGCGCGAGTGGCTCGACGCCGTCGACCCGGCCTACCTGCGCTACTACCTCGCGGCAAACCTTGGTCCGGCGCTCGACGACATCGAGTTCTCGACAGAAGAGCTTCGCTTCCGCGTCAATTCGCAGCTGGTGAACAACGTCGGCAACCTGTTCAACCGTGCGTTGTCGTTCCTCGCGAAGAACCTGGGTGGTCAGCTTTCGACGCCGACCGAACTCGACGCCGAAACGGCGGCGAAGCTTGCGCAGTGGGCCTCGCAGGCGAAGGCGGCCTACGCCGAGCTGAACTACCGCGAGGCGGTGAAGAACATCGAGGCGATGGCGGGCTGGGCGAACGAGTACATCCAGAACGTCGCCGCGCCGTGGAAGAGCATCAAGAGCGACCCTATGCGCGCGCAGGCCGATCTGACGCTGGTGGCGAACGTGCTGAAGGCGCTGGCGACCATGCTGCAGCCGGTGGTGCCGGTGCTCAGCGAGGAGATGTTCGCGCAGCTCGGGGCGACGCTCGCGGGCTGGGACGATGGCGTTGCGTTCAACCTCGCGAAGCGTCCCATCGGCACGCCGAAGCCGCTTCTGCCGCCTCTCGAGGCGACGACCGTGGATGCCCTCTTTGCACCGAAAACGCCTGCAGTTGAGGCAAATCCCGTCGCCGTGCCAGCCGAGCCGATCGCGCCCATCTCGCCGGAGATCGCCTTCGACGACTTCATGAAGTGCGACCTTCGCGTGGGCAAGGTGCTCGCCGCCGAAGCGATTCCGAAGAGCGACAAGATGCTCAAGCTCACCGTGGATCTGGGCGAAGGGACGCCACGGACAATCGGCGCCGGCATCGCCAAGGCCTATTCACCGGAAGAGCTCGTCGGCAAGCACGTCGTCGTCGTCGCGAACCTCGCGCCCCGTCCCATGAAGATCGGGAAGACCGAGTTCGTGTCTCAGGGGATGGTTCTCGCGGCCGGCGGCGGACCGAAGGGGCTGTCGGTGGCGCACGTGCCGACCGACGTCGCGCCCGGCGCGCGGGTGAAGTAGTGACGCTCCAGTTGAGGCCAGGGCTGTCGGTCGCAACGCTGGAGGAATCGCTGCAGGCCGCTCTGGAGGCGGTTCGCAGCGACGACGCCAAAGTACGTGCGAAGGGCGCGGCCGAGCTGGGTCCCATCGCGGCTCCCGAGGATGCGCTTCGCGAGTTGGGTCGGCTGGCGTCGGACGACAACGTGGGCGTTCGCATGGCCGCTGTTTCGGCGCTTGCATCGACGCCTTGGCGGGGCCGCCTCGACCTCCTCGCGAAGGGGCTGGATGACGATGACCTGGGCGTGGCGCTCGTGGCGGCGCAGGGCCTGACGCTCGCCCGGGACGGGCGGGCCGTCGAGACGCTCCGAGAGATCGCCGCTGAGAAGAAGTTGAGGTTCGACGCACTCGAGGCGCTGTTCGAGCAGCACGACCGCGGCTCGCTCCCCGAGGCCGAGAGGCTGTTCCGGGGCTTCTTCACGCCGCCGTTCGTGAAGGGCATTGCAGCGCTGATGCTCGCGCGAGAGGGTCACGAGAAGGCTCGGCAGCACCTCGTGTCGCGGCTGGGAACGAAGCGCGCGGAGGAGCGTCCCATGCTGCTGGTGCATGCCCTCGCCTCGCGGCCCGACGACCTGCGCCCGCTGATCGACCAGATCGCCTCGAGCGATGACGACTACCTGCGTGAATCGGCGCTGCTCGCGCTGACGAAGGTTGACGCCAGCCAGTGGCCCCGGGTGCAGGAGGCGCTCGCGCGTCAGATCGATGCCGAGCCCGGGACGTCTGCGGAGCTGCTCCTGGGCCTCTTCGAGATCGACGCGACGCGGGCGGGCCTGATCGCCGCGGCCCATGCCGCTCGCGAAGGTGCGCTGGGTGACGCGGCCCGCGCCGTCGAGGTCGCCCTGCTCCTGCGGGAACGCTTCCCTTCCGAGGTTCTGCTCCGATGCGCCTGATCGACTCCCACTGCCACATCGACTCGGACGACTTCGACGACGACCGCGAGGGCGTCATCGCCCGGGCGCGCGAGGCAGGCCTCGAACACATGGTGCTGGTGGGGTTGTGGCGTGCCGGCGAAGGGGTCGCATCGGCCCGACGCGCACTCGAGGTCGCGGCGCTCGACCGCACGCTCTTCTCGCCCACCGTCTGCATCCATCCGCACGACGTGGCCGCGGCGACGGAGCAAGAGACACGCGCCATCGAAGAGCTGTGCGCCGCCCCCCATGTGGTGGCCGTCGGCGAGACGGGGCTCGATTACCATTACGACCATTCGCCGCGCGAGGCCCAGAATCAGGGCTTTCGGCGATTCATCCGGCTCGCGCACCGGCTCGACAAGCCGCTCGTCATTCACACCCGCGAGGCCGAGGAGGAGACCTACCGCTGTCTCGACGAGGAGGGCGTGCCAAAGCGCGGGGCGGTCATCCACTGCTTCACGGGCGACCGTAAGGCGGCCGCCGAATACCTCGCGCGAGGGCTCTACATCTCGTTTTCCGGCATCGCGACCTTCAAGACCGCCGAGGAGATCCGCGAGGCCGCGAAGCTGGTGCCGCTGGACCGGATGCTGGTCGAGACCGACGCGCCCTACCTCGCGCCCATCCCACACCGCGGCAAGCGGAACGAGCCGGCGTGGGTGGCACGCACCGTCGAGACGCTCGCCGCCGTGAAGGGCGTGACGCCCGACGATCTGGCGAACATCACCGCCGACAACGCGCGGCGATTCTTCGGATTGCCGTAGCGCTTACGGGCAGACCCCGACGTCCGACGCCGTCACGCCGAGCGCAATGCTCCCCAGCGCGGTGGCCGTTGGAGCGCTGCCGTCGGCGGGGAAGACGATCTCCGCGGCGGCCCACAAGTCACCCGTCCCGCGCGTTCCGGGGCCCGACAGAGGTGCGCCGGGTGAGAACGGGCCGAACGTCGCGCCCTTCAGCCGAATGGAGATCTGCGGCGTCACGCCAGCGGCGCCCGAGGTGTGTTCGTAGTCGTGAACGAAGACGCGGTATCGGCTGCCCGCAGGCGCGGCCGAAAGCGTGATCGACTCGAGTTGCGCCTTCGACCCCTGGTCGTCGAGCAAGAGGCGCGGATCGTCGTTCGGGCCAGGGTCCATCCACGCCGGCATCGGGTTCTGCCAGAAGCAGTCCAGCTCGCAGAAGGGGCTGCCAGGAACCGCGACACCGGGTCCCTCGGTCAAGACGAGGTGCAGGTCGAGGTCGGCACTCTGAGCCGGCGCATCGGCCCAGGAGAGCTGCACCGAGATGTCGTCGCGAGGAATGGCGTTGAGTACGAGGTCCGCCGAGGCCGCGAGGTTCAAGCTGTCGCGCACCGTCAGCCGGGCCTCGTACCGGCCCACCGCGTCGATCTCGATCGCGGTCTCCTTGAGCGCGTCCGGACTCGCCTTCGCGCGGCTGTCCGTCGGCTTCGTCGGAATACTCCACACATAGGACAATGTGTCGCCCTCGGGGTCCTCGCTGCAGGGCGCGCTGGTCAGCTTCACCGTCATGCCGGGGCGCACCTGAATTTCGCCGGGCGTGCACTGGTCGGCAGCAGAGGCGCAGGTGTACTCGGAGGCCGGCACGCCGACGGTGGAGACGGTGACCTGGCCGTTGTTCACGACGTAGGCGCGGCGGGTGATCTCGAGCACCTGTGCGCAGGCCACGGGCGGACCGTTCGGATCGGCATGAGCGGCGATGGGCACCACGATTCCGGGCTTCGCGGGATCGTTCGAGGCGACGCGCAGCTCGGCTTCGAAGTTGCCGTCGACGCCCAGATCAAGCGTCGCCGCGGGTTTCCAGCGCACCGGCACCTTCAGCGTCTGGCCCGGCTCCAGCGTCGTCGCTGAGACCTCGCGCGCGAGCGCCAGCCCGGGCACCAGCGTGCCGCCCTCCTTCGCAGCAAGCTGCACCTTGTCGAGCGACAGCCGCACCTCGCCGATGTTCTCGATGGTCACCTCCTCGGTGTGGCTGCAGCGGGGGCTCGTCGCCGTGGGCGGGCAGGCGATGGCGGAGAGCGTCAAACGCTCGGGCGTGACGGCGATCTGCGGGCTCTTGCCGCTCCCCGACAGCAGGATGCGCCGCGTCCCTCGCGTCGGCTCCGGGTCGTCGGTCTGGACCAGCAGCGTCGCGGAGTAGGTCTCGACGGCGGTGGGCGCAAAGGTCAGAGACAGCTCGACGGTGCCCAGCGGCTCGATGACCTCGGGCGGCGCTGCGTCGAGGCTGAACGGGACATCGGACTCTTCGATGCGCACCGACACCAGCTTCAGCTCGGCGCCGGTCATGGCCCTCAGCTGGATGGTCTGCGAGAGCGTGTCACCAACGGCGACGAGGCCAAACGGCAGCTCGTCGGGCAGCTCGCCCAACGCCGGCTTCACGACCGCCACGCTACTGCCGCAGTCGCAGGCCGCGCCTCCGAGGGCCGTCACGAGCAACGCAAGCCGGAGCATCGAACGATTCATGGGGAAGACCTCCTCCAACCGGTGAGACGGCGCATGGTACGGGGCCGCGGGGCACCGGAACAAGCCTTGGTGACTGGACCGACGTTCGGCGTTGACGCGGCCGCGACGGAATGAGAATCGAAAGGAATGCGCAAACTTGGCCTTGTCCTTGTCCTCTTCACCCTCGCCGGGTCCGGTTGCGACTGCGAGACGGGCTCGCTCAAGGTCGCCGTGCCACGCATCGAGGTCTCGCCCGAGCGCGTCGACTTCCGGGGCGAAGCCGGCGAGCTGCGCGAATACGCGGTGCAGGTGACGAACGCCGGGGTCGCACCGCTCGTCTTCGACGGCGCGCCCGAGCTGATCGAGCAGGACGGGGACGGAAACGTCGAGTTCAGCCTCTCGAGCCTGTTCGAGCGCACCTGCGACGAACGGCTCCGCGAGGGGAGTTCGCCGCTGACCATCGCTCCCGGCGAATGCGCCACGCTCGTCGTCCGCTACCTCCCGAAGGCTGACGGCGTTGACGACACCGACCTGCACCTTCGAACGAACGATCCCGAGCAGCCGGACCTTGTGGTGCCCTTCCGCGGCGGTGCACTGACGCCCGCCATCGAGGCCTGCGTGCTGGACGGCACGACGGTGCGCGGCTGCTCCCGAGCGGCGTCTCGCCTCGCGTTCGACCTGGGCGCGGTGGCGCTGGGGGGCGCGAAGAGCGTCACCTTGCGGCTGAAGTCGGTCGGTACCGCCCCGCTCAAGATCGACGGCCTCCGACTCTCGGGCGATGCCGACTTCGCGGTGTCGCCGGAAACAATTGAGCGCACGCTCAACCCGACCGAGACCGCCTCCGCTGAGATGACCTTCACCCCGCTCGCCGGCGGCGAGCGCAGCGCCTCGCTCGTGTTCTCCAGCAACGACCCCGCGCAGACCAGCCTCGAGGTCCGCCTCGTGGGACAGGGCGACGCGCCGCGCCTGTGCGCCGGCCTCTGCGAGAACCCGGACGACCCTCTCGAGCGCTGTGAGGCCGCCGCCACCGACTTCGGCCGCATCGAACCGGGCAGCACGGTGACGCGCTACGCGGTCGTCGCCTCCTGCGGGACGCGTCCGCTCACGGTGCAGCGGGCCGAGGTGGACCAGGGCGGACCGACTTTCAAGGGTACTGCTGGGCTCACTTCGGCGCGGACGCTTCAGGCGGGACAGCGGCTGCCCCCGGTCACGGTCACCTTCGCCCCGACCGCTGAGGGCACCTTCACGGGCCGGTTCCTGGTGACGACGCAGGAGGGCGGCGAGGCGAGGCTCACGCTGACGGGCCGCGGCAAGACGAGCGGCTGCAAGCTGGATGCGCCCTCGAGCACCTTCGACTTCGGTCAGGGCGTCGTGAACACCGAACGTCGGCGCGACCTCGCCCTCTCGAACCGAGGCACCGAGGACTGCCTCCTGCCTGCGCCGCCCAGCATCAGCGCGGGCGCCGACGTCTCGTTCGCCGTCGTGACCGCGCCGACCCTCACGGCCCTCCGGCCGGGCGCCTCGTTGCGCGTCACCCTGGGCTACACGGCGCGCGACTTGAACGGGCCGGACGCGGGCGAACTCACCGTTCCTTACGCCGAAACGGGGGCCAGCGGAGCTCCTCAGAAGCTGAAGATTGCGCTGCGCGGCACGCCGGCGTCCCAAGCCTCGTGCGTGCTGGTGGCGAAGCCGTTGCCTGTCGCAGGGGTGCGCACCCACGACTTCGGCGGCGTGGTCGTCGGGACGCGCCGACCGATGCCGGTCTCGTTCGAGAACGTGGGGGCGGCCGATTGTACGCTGCGCTCGTGGTCGGTGACGGCGACGAGCAGCCGTGATTCCCGGGCATTCACCGTGGAGGCGCCGGCCTCCGCCCAGCTCGCGCCCGGAGCTTCGACGCTCGTGCCGGTCACCTTCCTGCCCACCGAACTGCGCAGCTACGACACCGCGCGACTCTCGGTGGTCACGACCGACACCGCCGGCTTCAACGGCAACGGCTGTTCGCCGCAAACCGCTGGATGCGTGGGCTGGGCGCTCAAGGGCGTCGGGGTGGAGAGCGACCTGCGCATCGTGCCGGAATCGCTCGACTTCGGCGCGGTGACGCTGGGCTGCCGCTCGGCGGAGCAGCGCGTGACGATCTACAACGTGGGCCGTTCCAGCGTGACCATCGGCGGACTGCGCATCGAGCCGGCCCCGCCGCCCGAGGTCTTCCCCGCCGCGTTGCCGCCGACGCCGCTGACGCTTGCGCCAGGCGGGCAGGCGACGGTGCCCATCCGATTCCGTCCGCCCTCCGAGGGGCCTCACATCGGCGTGCTGCTGGTCACGCCGCAGGGCAGTTCCGCCGCGCTCGCCGTGCCGTTGCGCGGCAGCGGCACGCAGGAGTCGTCCCAGGTCGACACGTTCCAGCAGGGCGGCGCGGCGAAAACCGACGTGCTCTTCGTCATAGACAACTCTGGCTCGATGCGGGCCGAGCAGGGCTTCCTCGCCGACAACGCCGCGCGCTTCCTGTCGGTCGCGCAGCAGGTGGGCAACGACTTCCAGGTGGGCGTCGTCACCACCGACATGGTCGACACCACGCAGAGCGGGCGGCTGCAGACGACGAACGGCCTGCCCGTCATCACGGGTCAGGGCCGCACGGCGGCGAACAACCTCGCGAGCATCGTCCGCAGCCTCGGCACCAGCGGCAGCAGCAAGGAGCGCGGCCTCGACGCCATGGTGGCCGCCCTGAGCTCGCCGCTCATCGACGACCCGACCAGCAACCTGAGCTTCCTGCGAACAGATGCCCGTCTTGCCGTCGTCATCGTGACCGACGAGGAGGACCACTCCACCGCCAGCACCGACTACTTCGTCGACTTCCTCCAGAACATCAAGGGACGCTACGGCAGCGGTCTCGTCTCGATGTCGACCATCGCAGGCGACCCGTCCCCCAGCACCAATCAGCGAGGCCAGCCGGGATGCAACGGGCCCGGTGGAGACGCCGTGACGGGCGCGCGCTACATCGACGTGGCGAGCCGCACCGGCGGCAAGTTCCGCTCCATCTGCGCGAGCGACTGGGGACAGATCGCAAACCAGCTGGGCCTCGACGCCTTCGCCACGCGCAGCGGCTTCCCGCTGTCGCGGCCGGCGACCGAGTCGACGATCACCGTCCTCGTGAACGGTCAGCCCGAGCCGGTGGGAGAGTGGACGCACGACGCGCAGGGCAACGGAGTCGTCTTCGACCCGGCGCACGTTCCGCCACCGGGCGCCACCGTCGAGGTTCGGTACGACGCAGCGTGTCAGTAGGCCGCTACTGCGGCAGGGCCAGCGTGTTCGCCGTCGCCCGCGTGATGGCGGGGCGATCGGCGCGCGGATCGTCCAGATCGTAGAGCGTGTAGGCGTGGCTGTGCAGCAGCTCGCTGACGAAGTCGCAGTGCTCGCTGGACACCTCGATCATCAGCCTCGGGCGCACGCGCTCGAGCAGCTGGGATGCGCCCTCCAGCAGTCGGCGCTCCAGCCCCTCGACGTCGATCTTCACGACGTTCGGCGCGCCTTGCATCTCGAGGAGCCAGTCGAGCGTCACCGTGACGACCGGGTAGCTGTGCCGCGTGCCGCCGGTCTGCGTGCTGCCTCCGCCCTCGAGGTGGTTCGTGGCGCGCGACCGCTCGGCGACGTGGAATCTCGCCAGCCCCACTTCACCGCTCACCGCCACGCAGAGCGTGTCGACCGGAGCGCAGCCCGGCGCGTCGAGGGCCGCGGAGCGGCGCAGGAGCTCGATGAGCTGCGTGTCGGCCTCGACGGCGAGGACGCGACCGGAAGCCCCGGCCAATCCCGCGGCAGCGAACGAGAACAGTCCGACGTTGGCGCCGATGTCCCAGACGACGTCGCC
>JACCDP011474728.1_pt1 | contig 19836 bp, 47 predicted proteins | sample 7445841 | NCBI WGS metagenome assembly JACCDP01 (sample SAMN15323441, study PRJNA562643) | freshwater metagenome | isolation source: river surface water | place: USA:Blue River Watershed | collected 2017-08-17
GTCAGCTTCTCGCCAGAGGCCAGTGCTTCAAATAAACGATGTGTTTTTGTTTCTGGATTGATTCTTTTAAACATTGCCTAATCTCCTTATAGTTAATAAACAGGCTTTAAAGTCTGCTTTACGCAGTAACACAAGTATATGCGATTGTGTGGATAATAGCAAGTTTATTGGCTGGATTCCTTTGATTCGTTTAACCGATAGTAAAACTTCATATCGGGGAATCGCTTTTTGGCAGCATCCATAGCATCCGAGGCTGTGGCCCCCTGTGCCAAAAATTGATCGTTATGATCATAAAGATAACAAACACCCTGATGGAATTCTGCTCTGACTTCGTTGGCGGTTGCTGAAATCGCTGCCTGTTCGATTTCTTGATCGGACTCTTGATGTATTTTTTCCACTCTGGACATAATTTCCCGTATTTCCTCGGGACGTTCTATGATACGTTCGATAAAACTCTGTGTAGCACGCCACACTCCCCAAAAGAAGCCCAGTGATACGCCAATAAACAAACCTATGATAAAATCCATTACTGCTCCCGTGGTTGATTAATCTGTTCAATACGTCTGCGACGACACTCTGCTCTAACATCCGGAGGAATGCCAGCTAGAAATTCTGTTAGAGTGCAATCATATCTAGCTGTACGTTGAGCCACAGTGTCGTTTCTGTGTGCAAGATAAAATGCTATGTACACAGCTAGAAATATCAGTACTACATAAAATAAGTCTTTGACTAGGTGCATACTTAGGCCCAGGTTAGTTTAAAAAGAGTTACGTCACGTGCATCTTCGAATCTATATTCGGCTACTTGATCCCATACTAGACTGTTATCGGAAACATCCACTATTTCATAACCAGTAAAGCTTTTGCAGTGTTTAACTGCCCAAATAGCAGCATCAATAAAGTGCAAGCGAGCGCGATCATAATTATCAAATCGTTCATCGTTGAGATATACTTCAATCACGCCACTATCCAATCGTCGTCGTCCTGTAGAACAATCTCTTCGGCGCCATCATATTCACTGATTCTAAATATACTGCCTTCAGGGATCCATTTAATAACCAAATCATCAACTCCACCCCAATAGGATGATTTACCTTCGTCTTGATAGTGAGCTTCGCAATAAGCTTCTACTTCCTCAGCATCAGCACCACGTTCAATCATATCTACTAATTCAGGATCGAACAATAGTTCTTCAATATGGTGCCAGCTGTACCAGCCAGCACCGTGCTGAGGACTGTAGATCACAGCGACCTTACCAAATCGAATAACTCTAGGACAACTAGGCGTACTTATAGCCAACTGCAACTCTCCATAATAGTTCGTGTCTAGGATCTTTGAATTCTAAGATTGGTTGATATGGATCCTTGTGATAACCAATAACATAATGCTCACTTGGTTTCAATCTTAGTGCCGCTAATTCACCTAGTATTTCATTTAGGTTCTGTCTGTTAATTGCATATTTCTTCATTGTCATAGTATACTATCATTCCTCCTCTGTGTCAAATTCGTCCTCATCAATGTAATCATCTTCATCGATGTAAGTGCCCGGCGCATCATAGGCCTTGTAGTATGCTTCATTTGGTTTGAGCACTCTAAAGTCCGTTGAGTATTTTAGGCTAGCCAAAGTGTACTCTGTCTTTTTGAGTAAATCACAAACAACCCAACTGGTACCGCACCCGCCGCTGACGTTCTTAAATGGGCTGTGTTTATATTCGTTTTTGCTTAGAGCATTATGCATCTTACCGCCGTAGGTAAAGATAATACGGGTTATGCCTAACTTTTGGTTACGCAGTCTAATTTTATCAATTAGGGTAAGAGTTGTAATACGGGCACAGTTATCATCGTCTATAGAGAGTAATACATTTTTGACTTTGATACTGCCTTTGGTATGACTGTTATCGGGCGTTTCCTTTGTGCTCCACGAAACGTCGCAGTCAACGTGCTCTACATAATAGGTTTCCCCATGAAATTTAACGACCCACATAGGAATAGTCGAGTCTTCTAAATGCTTCTTGTTGAAGTGAAAGACTACATCATCACACGCAAATTCAATCTATGCCATTATAGCATCTCCTTTTAAAAAGTTATTTATTATTCCCAAACAAAGGGCTTAAATGTTTTATCCATAAAATTAGGCTTCTTTGATTTTCCCACAGTGTTATTAACTAACTCTGCTTGTTCATTTACAAAGAATACTTTCATACCTGTAATCTCTTTATTCTCATCATAGACAAATTCAGCCTTGTCCACTACTTTTCCTGTTTGATTCTGCACAAGATTACAGATCATTTCTTGTAATACACTAGCAGATATATCTGCACTCATTGCCAGTTCATAATTGTAAGGCATATTAATTTCCTTTATTCTATGTCCCGTCTGTTCCGGGATGCCAACTACAAGTGTTGTACTGTTGCTTGCCCTAAGAATTAGGTACCTATCTTAGCGACTCATACTGAGTTTGTAGTCGTCTCGCTGCTCTGGTGCATTGAATGGGATTCGAACCCATAACCTAGAACTTTAGAGATTCCAGCTCTAACCGTTGAGCTATCAATGCTTGTTCATTACAGATAATAATACAGTCTTTAATGTGCTGTGTCAACTGTTATTCTTAAACAAAGTCGTAAGTTCGTTCGAAAATTGAACCGTCGCAGATGTATAGTTCTCCATCGATGCCACGCATCAAATAGTCCCCTGGCTTTCCTTGTTTGTAGTTGCCTTCCAGTGTGTTCACACGAAATTCTTCGTGCATCTTCTTAGCGTGAACTACAACTGGCCTCTTCATACAATGCTGCATTCCAACTACTTCTTCAAATGTATCAAATGTTTTCATTGTCCACAACCATTTCTAATTTAGGTCCTTCGGGTTTTCTAGTTTCGTAAACTTGTTGTATTTCTGAAATACAAAAGTGATAACGATCTTCATTGTCGTTGCCGCCAAAAAACTTTTCTATCAGTCTACGTCCGTAGTGCTTATGATTTTTTACTGCTACTACCACCGTGGTATCAATCAATTCATCGTAAACTTCGGGAGTAATATATTCTTTACCTAGAAGGTAGCCCAGAGTCATATGATGCTGTTTGGTTAAATGAGCTTGATACTCGCTCACAGTATATTCAAAAGTTTCTATTTTCACTGGGCTTCCTTTGCTCTGTGTCTATTACTTGTTCATCATTAGAGCAGTGAAGTTGCTAGGAACAACAATGGTCTGTACACGACCGCTCTTAATACCTTCACTGATGTTAAGCATAGCCTGTGCTTGCATAAAGGCAATTGAACTAGAGCTGTTATTGGCCAATGCAGCCATTCGACGTGCTTCGGCTTCAGCAGTCTTAACTTCGACTTCTTTCTGTTTGAGTTCGTTCTTAGCACGTACCAGTGCATTGGCTGATTCAACTACACTGTCAGCAGGTACAACATTACGAATCAGTACTTGACTGATAGTAATGGAACCATCCAGTTTTTCTTCTGCAAGATTACGTTGAATTTCTTCTTGGATAAACTTCTCCATATCACTACGATTGTCCGCCATATCCAGTGCTTCGTACTTACGTGCTGCCTTGTAGATAGCATTACGAGCATTTTGAACAACATAGTTGTACATTACATAAGTGTCGCCTTTGAACTCAGCGTGGAATGCTTTGTTCTTAGTAGAATACAGTTCGGCAACGTTTTGCGGGTTGATATTATAAACAACCACAGCATCGAGATCTTTCATAGTGCTGTTATCTTTGGCCACAGGAGTCATATTTTCCAAGACCACGTTAACATCTTTGATTGGGAATGTGAGTACATCACCAATAATAACTTGGTTGAAGCTACCAGGTAGCAGCTCACCAGGCTGCACCTGTTTATCAAATCCAATACGCACACCAACTTCACCGGTTTCAACACGAGTGCAGCCTGTGCTCATAATGGCAGCGGCCATAAGAGTAAGAGTAGTCAAACCAATAATACGTTTCATTCTGTGTGTCCTTAAAATAAAATTACAATCAGGGTTAGTGTGGCTATTGTAGCCAACGAACAAATTATACTATAGGCTACTAGTTTTGTCAACTGTATTTTCTCTTTGGTTTTCATTTTGTACACCGTGGGCACAATAAACCAAAACAGCATAAAGACTACAAAGAAAGCAAAGAATAATCTAATCATTTTATTTGTTTTTTAAGTTGTTTATAACTGGAGACAATGAACTCTTCCAGTACATCTTCGTTCCAAGTGTTCTTGGCATTGTTAGCCCAATGTGTGACTAATCTTACATTGCCTTTGATGTATCCTTGTGAGCTATCGATTCTATCAATACTCATTTTATAAGGATTCTTTTGATTCCAGCCTCCGGAATACGGACTAAGAATATGACCTGTAATTGGACAGATACCTTTTTGATCTAGATATAGTTCAGCTATGTATCGCACAGAAAGATTGTTGCTCCATCCAAATTCTTTGGCACGTTTTTTACTACTTGTAAAACATCCACTGATAGCTTTCAGTATTTCATACCATTCGTAATTAAGATCTTTGGGTCCTGAGCCTAATCTATTCACTGTAGTAGGTGCTACTTTAATAAGAGCGGCCCGGTCGTGAGACAAAACATTTTTAAGCTGGGACTCTGTCAAGTTATTGTTGAACATCTTTCTTTTCTTCTTTCTTTTCTGGTTGAACTATAGCAGGTGGCTTATCCGGAAAGACCTTGCCTACAGTCCAGTTAGCAGCCATCCATCCTATTGCGGAGAAGAATCCCCAAACTATCATTTCGGCTATCATACTCTATCCTTTTTCAATATGTCCCATTCAATGCCGTGCCAGCGTTCAAATACCATACGCCATTCTGCGGGATGGGTACCGTGCATCTGTTTGGCTTCCCACCATTCACCTTCGCTATCTTTATAGACTAACCGATATCTACTGCCGTAATTAATCTTGACGTGCTGTAGTACACTTTCCACATCGTTGGTCACACTCATTGGACCATTCAAGTCCACAATGTACACTATTTGATTCTTAGTGTCAAGATGTTCTATTGTCCAGTTGCTTTTCACGTGTATAAATCCTGTGCTTCTAACCAATGATTTCTAGCAGCTAATTGTCCTATGCACCAATCTTCTATACAGTATTCTTTTACATTAGGGCTTAGAGCAATTTGCATACGACCCAACTTGATTATTTTATCAATCCAATATGTCCAGTATTCCTCTAATATACGATCCTCTGTATAATGTTCCATACAATAGATATCATAGTCATATGACGGATGCTTATCAATATATTCTAAAGTATAGTACCTGGTCATTTTGGTATATTATAATCTCTATCATATTGTGAATTATGAGCCTGTGCTTCTGGACTAGGATACTTTATATTGTTTTCTACAGGTAAACCAAAACGTTTTCTAATGTTACGCATATCTGCTTGTGATCCGCAGCATTTAGCACATTCTTCTACAATGGCTTCGGCAAATCGTCGTGCAGTGCCCGTCCATAGATCGCTCATATAGATATTAAAGTGTGTGTCTTGTGCAATTTTACGAAATGGATCTTCCATTATTCAATCCTTTAAAATCCAAACAATCATTACTAATGATATCATAAACCAAAACATTATTCAACTCCGAAATGTTGTTTAATTTTATCTACATAGGTACTTGCAGGTTCGCGATGATCTACAGCATCAGAAATGATAGTGGTACATTCATTAATAATCAACTCTGCCAATACTTCCATACGACGCTGACAGTCTCCGCTGATATATTTGTGTAAGCCTTTGCTTAACATTAGTTCTCTAATTCGTTCATTCATACTTCAACTCCGAAATGTTCTAATACTTTTCCATAGAGTCCCATTGCCTCAACAGCATTCATGTCAGCAACCTCAGCACATTCCCGCACAATCAACTCGGCGAACTTTTCGAATAAAGCCGAATTGCCACCTTGATAATTGTAAGGATTAAATCCAGCCTGTTCAGCAAGTTGTTTAATTCGTTCGTTCATCATTCAACTCCAAAATGTTCTTGTAATTGTTCTGCGGCAAAGTGATCGTCTAAAGTATCCATAAGAAAATCTGCACAATCTCTAACAGTTTCCTGAATGCCATCACTCTTTCCAGCTTGATATCCTGCACTGAAAAATTCTTGTTCTAGCAAATTGACAAGTCTTTCAATTGAATTTTTGTAGATATGTCCATTGTACACAGTATCGTCAGGTAACTCAATACCAGCCTGTTTAACAAGTTCTCGAATTCGTTCGTTCATTCTTCAACCCCGTATTCTTCGTAAAGTTTGCCTAACTCTGCTCGCACTCGTTCTGCCATTGGACGATACTTGGCAGGATGAATAGGATGATATACCCATTCCATACCTCCCCATATCTTGCTACTATCTAACATACGATCTAGGTCAGCAAGTAATTGGAATCTGGAATCCTTCCACATCTTTTCGACTTTTTCGTTCATTGTTTAACTCCGTGTTTGATTAACATTAGCAAATAATCATTAGGTCTTTCTGGACGACCATAACTGTCGTGCGATATCTTGTCATAACAGTTAGAGCAAAAGTATCCTGAGATTTTATGATAATCAGTACAAAACCATCCTTGCCCATTTGTCACAGCAGTGTTGCACTCAGAACAAGTTAAGTTTAGTTTCATCTGCGTTCATTTTTAATGTCCACTTTGGTGTGCAGTTAGTACGCAATCGAGGCACGTTGTCGTATGAGTACCGTAAACATAGAATCTCCAATCTTCTAGACTACGTTTACATCCTGTACAGATATAGCTAATCATAGAATTATGGCTTGACAGACTTTTCTTCTCTCTTACCGTCTCGGATAGTTTTAAGAAGCTCTCTTTGCTGATACTTTCTCTCTGCGGTTTCACGTTTTTCATCGTTTTTACTCATCATAAGGTTATCATAATTACGACTCCATTCTACACCACGTATCCAACTACTGATATCTTGTAGTGTACCCTGAAATACTTCTGCTTCTCTATTGTAAACTGGTAGATGCTCATCCAAAGGAACAAGAGCGATAGTGTCGAACTCCATACCGCTATACTTACTGGCAGCAAACTTCAAACCAATTTTGTTGGCTCGTTCTTCTACATCACGAAAGCTTCTTAAGAGTTGCCAGCCAGCGACCATTGACAATTGGGCCATATAGGCTCCTGATTAGTTAGTAATGGTTGTATTGTACAGCAGATTGGTCTTTAAGTCAAGACCATTTGAGTTGGTAAAATGTGTAGTCTACATCTTTTAATCGAGCACGAATAACATAACTATAACCAAAACTTGCTACATCTGCCATCCTGTGCCAAATTGGACTTTCAACGGCGTGAGCCATAACCCACGCACCCTTTTCACTACGTTGCCATTCTATTAATGGTTCAGCAGCATATAAGTCTGGATCTTCTACATCGCCCATAGTGAATCGATGTACAGTAACATCGTGTATTTTATGTACCTTATCTTCTATAATCATATGTTCGTGTATCTTTTTTTTAGGAGTTTCTCCTAAATAACCTGTAAAGTATGTATGTTGATAACCAGTTACACTCATATTAATTTTGCAACTATTTGACTACGACGTTGTACATTTGGTTGTCCTAGAACAATCAGTGCATAAGTCTTTTGGCCTTTCTCTACCAACATCATAACACAACGACCGGCACTGTTAGTAAATCCTGTCTTGCTGATTAAAATGTTATCATACTTATATAGTTCAGGATTTGTATTATGGAACTTAACGTGATACGTGCGTTGACCTTTTGGTACTGCTATTTCATATTGACGCAAGGCACCAATTTCCTGTATAACTGGATTGTCTTTAATTGAATTTAAGAACAAGACCAGTTCGCTGGCAGTGCTAACATTGCCTGGTAGTAGTCCAGAACTGTCTACGATCTCTGTATGAATCAAGCCAATGTTCTTATTGTAAGTATTGGCATCCACTAAGAATTGATTAAAGCCGCCTGGATGATTGTTAGCTAACACTTCAGCAGCTAGGTTGTCTGAATTCATAACCATAGCCTTAAGTAAATCCATACGACTTACATAAGTGCCACGGGGAACCTTGCCGCCATTATGTCCAGTGACATAGAGCTTTTCATATAGGTTAGCTGTACTGTTAATCACCGTCATAGCAGTAAACATTTTAGTAATGCTGGCTATGCTACGCACTTGATTACGATTGAACTCATCGTTGAACTCACCGTTGTCATAGTCAAACAATACATAACTGCCAGTAGCATAATGGGCGTAGCCTGTGCTCTTATGTTTTTTGACCATTACAGTCTTGGCACTGCGGCTCTTGACCTTTTTATGTTTCTTATGAGGCTTTGCTTCTGCCACACCAGCCAAAGCAAAAGCCAATAGTGTAGTTAGTAGTAATTTTTTCATAGTAGAATACTTATCTTTCTTAAAAGCAAAAAAAACTATACTTTTAAGGAGATGCAGCTACTTGAACTTCTCCACTATTGTTGCTTGCTTGTTCTTGTGCAACTACAAACTTTTTAAATAAATCAAAGTTATTACGTGCATTATGTAAACCTGGATACTTTTCACATAGATAATCTAATTTTTGTTCATCTAACATACGTTGATGAGCCCAATCTAAAGTGGCTTTGACCCAGTCTGGTAAATCCACAGTGGCAAAATTTGAATTGATTGGCATCCAGCTGTTACCATCATAGACTTCCATATTCATTGATCCGGGATTATATCGTAATGACCCGGCACTTAATGTTGATGCGTTAATATATGGCATATTACTTGGATATCCTCCTGTTACATTCACATACTGTGAATTGCTATTAATACCTTTTATCATCATTTGCTAATTCCTCTGAGTACTTGAGCAAGAACATTGTGCGCTTGTTCTCACTGTAAAAATCTAAATGTATTTCTGTTCTTGTGCGTCCACGTTCTGGAGGCAAGCTCAACAGCATATTCAGTTCATCGGGACTGTTTTTAGTGCGCTCATATTCCGCATATTCTTTGTCGTAGTTCTTGTTTTCAATCCACGCATTGTGTTCGCGCACCGTGAATCCTAACTTCTCTTTCATCTTATGTCTAAGGAAGTAACTGTTAGGATATTCAGTGTGTAGTTTTTTTAGTAGTTGATTCCAGGTTCGTTGATGCATCTTTATTGGTTTCACTTTTAACTCCACACAGTGCGACAAATTTCTTTTCAATCCATTCTTTACGTGCTTCCATACATTGTTCATAGTTCGGATATTCCTTTCTATAAACTAAATTAATTTGGCCTGGACTTTCGGCTGTCCATATTTGTATCATTAGTATCCAAGGTAACAAGTCAATGTTCATACTATCCCCATTTTAATATAAACCAGTTACGAGCCTTTTCGTTTTTTAATTTCCACATATTAAAGGCCATTCGTTTTCCTAGATTTAATTTCCTTACCCACGCATCAATTTCTAACATTGCCTGCTCGTGCCCAGCGGCCTTTCCGTTAGGGTGATACAATACTACCCAATGTCCTTTTTTACCTTCAGGGCGATCGATTCGATATTTCATCTGGACCATTGTAATGCTGCTAATGTAGCATACTTGCTTTTACTTTTGCAAACTTTTAGAGTTAATAAGTTATCAGCAGCATCATTATCTTCCATAGTCCAGTCCCAATGCCAACCTTGTGTACCTATATTTTTTTCTATCCAAGGCCTGTAATGTTCGTTTGGATCTGCAGGTTGATCTGTTGGCCAAGAAATCTTTACTTTTACTCCCGGCCAATACCGCCACCAAAGTTTTTGATAAAGTGTTATCATTCGTTCCTCGAGTGTAATAAGGTGAATCGGAGATACAGTACCCATCATGCTTTCCTTAGTACGTAAGAATGTGGATATTTTAATTTAAACCATGTCAGATGTTTCTCCTGTTTAAAATGTATAGTACCTTTTCTATATACATAATCTCCTACCTTAAAAGTTTGGCTGACCCATACTAGATCTATTGGTAGTAATTCAATGTAATAACTATAAGGCCAGTTTTCCCGTTCAATTAAATCCCAAATAACATCAGCATCTAATTCTTGTTGTATAGCCCTAGCCATCTCAGCGGCCAGTTCATCTTCTATGTTGTTATTCATTGTCAGGATTCTTTATCACATCAAATAGTGTGCCGTATTCCACTATAGGTTCCATATGAAATCCTGCACCCCAGACTACCCAAAACTTGCGTTTATAGATCCTGCGTAACCAAACATATTTGCCGTCAACAGTCTTAACTGGCCACCAAGCCAGTACTTGCATCCACGGATAGCAATCACAGCCGTTATATATTCTTTGTGTTATTTCCATAGGTTTCCAAGTGCCGGGACTAAACTTTTCCATTCCATTCAATTCTAAATTAAAGCCAATACTACGACCCCATACTATTTTTATAGCCATTTAAGTGCAAACCAAATAGCCCACTTATCATCTGTAAAAGTAAATTCAGCACCCCAGGGCTCTTCATATGGCTCTCCATCTTCATCCAACGTTAGCCAGCCTTGTTTTCTATTAATGTAGGCAAAGTTAAAGTCTACGCCATTTTGCAGACCCATAGCTCTAAGTTCGTAGACAATGTCCAGTGTACGATTAGCATTGATATGTTCTACAAACAATTTTCTTGCGCTCATTATAAAAATTTTAGTATAAAGAATGTAGCTAACTTGTCGTCGGTTATATCTAATTCATAGATCATTGTGTGTCCATAACCATCTACAAAATCTACTGCACTAATTTGCCAACCTTTGCCAATATACAGTACTGAATCTCTTTGACCGTCTATGTACGAGTCATCTTTAAATCCAGTACCCGGACCTATATAGGCACCTACATTTTGATCTAACCAGTGAAGTAAAGGATTCATAGCTATTTTCTTAACTGTGAACAGTTCTGTCACATCAATTATCACTGAACCACTCTTTAGGCATAAAAGCTATTTTTTGAGGATGATCTCCGTATTTTAATTGAAACAAAGTAAATTGTTCTGGAGTGAATTCCATATAGAAATGTTTCATAGGTGCAGTTCCTTCTACTGATTTTATATATGAATATCCGATTCGACAGTGATAAGTCTGTTCGAACAGTTTCACAAACTCGTCACCGGGCATAGCTGTATACTGCTCGTGTAACTCGTGAAACAGCATCCACCCTATACCTGAGATTAAATCAATTCGTGTAGTCACACCCACTTCATAGCAAACCAATTAGCGTCTTTTTCAGTTTTAAAATAAAATTCTGTGTGCCGAAATCCTTGAACGATGTACCATCTTTTATGATAAGTCTTAAACTGATTACCCAACCATATTTCCATTTCTGTAAGATTTAATGTGTCACTGGGTTTATCGATAATAACACAATGTGGCCATAAAGATTTTTTCAAAACTCTCATGACCACCTTAGGATAAACCAATCTCTGTCTTTGACATCCTTAAACCAAAAACGAGCATTGTTCACATACCAACGCTGACCGGATGTCCATACTCCGTCGTCGCTAGTGGGACCAAATGTTTCCACACACCACCCTACCATACTGTTCCATTGATGACTCTCTGAGGCATTCATCCAACCTATAGGCTGTACCACATAGTAAGGAGTATCATCGTGCATATTTCTAATTTCGGTTTTAAGTTTATACGGGCCAAGATCGTCTATTAGACGCTTAACTGCATCGGCACTAAATTGGCTTTTACCGAGCTGACGTCCAGTCATTGTAACTAATCCTTTGCCTTTAAATTGTGCCATTCGACTTAGTATATCCTGTTGCCATTTATACACGGGAATAATATTTTAATTTAAACAACATAAACTTGGCATCGTCTACAACTTTATAGTTTTCGCTGATGCCACCATCTGACTGTAACACCTCAAATCCCCATTTTTGTTCGCACCAAGAATAAAAATCTTCTGTGTTCAAACGATGATTTTCAAAATTCTCCATAGTTTCTCTAGGCTTTGGGAATTCTGTCCAAGCTTTTTTCAAAGCCAAAAAGTAATCGTCACGTATATTTCTACTGTTCATAATAGTCCTTTTACGCATTTAGGCATTATAACATCATATATTGATTAAGTAAATCTGTTTGATTGGGTAGCGATAAATACTCATATAGTTATTGAGAGCATAAATGGCCATAGTTAATCTAACAACATCGAGCCCATCCGGTATTACAGTTTCTTACTCCGTTTCCAGCGGCAGTTTACCCACTGGGATGAGTTTGAACGGCAGTACTGGTGTTATTTCTGGCACGCCAAGCACCACAGGTTATAATGTCAACGGTGTAACCAGCACGTTTAGTATTACAGCCACAAACAGTTTGGGCAATGCCACAGTGAGAAGCTATTCGATTACAAGACGATGGACTGATGGTAGCAGTGCTACAACAGCCGCACCTCACGCCAAGTATATTGCTGACTTGGGCATTACTACAAATGCTTATTATTGGATTAAGCCTACGAGTTTTAATGAAGCACGACAAGTTTGGTGCGATCAAACCAGCAGTGGCGGCGGGTGGATGCTAATGAGCTTTTGCGGCACGGATGTTAACAATGGTAGACACGTTGAAGATCCAGCAGTTGATGTTCCGTTCAATATGGACTCGGCATCCACTAGCATAACCAACACTGCTCCTGCATCCAATCGTGCAGGCAATATGGGCAACGATTTTATTGACCAGCTGGTTATAAATGGAAGATCCAGAGCTATCGGATTATTTAGAATTAGAAATAGTGCAGGCACCTTTGTTAACTATCATACACTCTGTGATGCCAACGCTCGTTGGTATCCAGTTAGTTATAGAAATAGTATTGATGCTGAAAGACGTGCTGCCTTAGGTAATTCTTGGTTAAAGACATCTTACCCAACTTACACAGCAGATGCTGGTAATAATGGAGCAGGCAGTCTCAGCGGCACAACCAACGGCCATAACAATGAAGCGTGGCCTACATACCCAGGTAATATGAGTGTTAATAACGGCGAGAACTGGGGATACAGTATTAATAATTTTTATACAGACGGCAGTGGTAGAGGATACGTTCCTTACAATAGCTGTCACAGTGGTGGGTGGAATAGACCCGGAAGTTTTTGGATAAAGGTGGCATAATGGCAAACGGCGTATTAGGTGCAAGAAGTTTATCAGCAGGCATTAATCAAAACATTTATGTGAACAACAACTCAGATGTTGCCATGGTTACTGTCAATGTTTGTAATCAAAATCATATTCCAGTGAAAGTTAGTGTGGCCTTAAGCACACTGGGACACGCTGGAGTAACATCAGGTGAATGGTTAGAATTCGATTCTGAAATACTAGGAAAAGGTGTATTGGCTCGCACAGGTATAGCAGTCAGTTCAGGACAATTCGTTGTTGTTAAAAGCAATGAAAGCAATGTCAGTGCTCAAGTATGGGGCATTGAAACAGGAGACCTAACAGGCACTGTTTCTATAACTGCTAATACGTCTGGAGCAGGTCCTACATTCGTTGGTCCTACGACATTTACTGTAACAGCAGGAGATGCTAGTTAATGGCTAGGGTTAGTCTACAGATAGAAGACAATAAGTCTACTACAACCACTTATACTGTTTCCAGTGGAACATTGCCTACTGGAATGAGTCTAAATAGTACCACAGGTGTTATATCAGGAACGCCTGATACTACTGGATATAATGTCAATGGAGTGTCTAGTACATTTAATATTACGGCTACTAATAATTTAGGTAATGCCACAGTAAAAAGTTTTACTATCACTAGAGTATGGGCCGATGGTTCTAATAGAAATCAAGCAGCAGTCAGTGCCCAAGCGATTAGAAGCCTTGGTATTACCACAGATGGCAATTATTGGTTACAGCCCGCTGGTTGTCCAAGACCTTTTGTCAGTCATTGTTATAACAGTATTGAAAGCGGAGGTTGGCAGTTAGTGTTAAGATTTGCCACAGACTTAACTAATGCTACACAATTTAATAGAAATCAATTTTGCACAGCCAGTTGGGAAGGTTGGAATTTTACTACACAAGATGATGTAGAAAACTTAGGTCTTAGTCCAGTAGGCACAGGACAGACGGATGGATTCAGTCCTAGTTTCTGTTATTCAACATTCACAGATGTTATGGTAATTGCCAATGATTCTGCACAGTTAGCAAAGCGTGTAGGTTGGCGTCATACTACTCCTATTACTAATATGTTCAGTGTAACTGGCGGCAAGAATAGTGAAACAGTGGGCAACACTAATTTGTTTGGTGATTCGGCTAACTGGTTAAGTAGTTTACATATCAGAGCTGATACAACAGCATACACCGGAGGAACCAGATACGGATTTAAAATACGTTCAGACACCGGGTCTAATAATACCACTAGAGATATGACCGGAGGACTAGGAGGTCAAAATAGATTTACCGATACAACTACTACCGGACATTATTATTCCATGATTGGTTGCGGTCGTGAAAACAGTAACTCAGGACAATGGGGCGGCGGCATCGGTGGTGTATACAACAGTTCAGTTTTTCATAAAATGAGTGGACATTGGTGGGGATTCGGTGACGGCCGTAGCAGCGGAGCGTGGAGTGGCGGTGACAGATCCGATGCGTTCTTTGGTCACGCCGTATATATTAGGAATCCATAATGGCTAGAGTTAATCTACAAATACAAGATAATAAAACGACCACAGTTAGTTATTCATTAACTAGTGGTAGTTTACCCACTGGTATGAGTCTAGACAGTTCAACTGGTGTTATATCAGGAACACCTAGTACCACAGGATATAATGTCAGTGGTGTAACTAGTACATTTAATATTACGGCCACTAATAGTTTAGGCAACGCTACTGTAAATACTTTTAATATTACTAGAGTTTGGTCTGACGGCACTACCGCAGCAAGAGCAGCAGTAAGTGCGGATAGTATTTTATCGTTTAATCCAAGTGCGGCCAGCGGACAATATTATTTAAAACCTGCATCATGGTCAGCACCTGCATTAATTTATTGTGAAATGACAAGAAATGGCGGCGGATGGATTTATATACATCAAAGACAATGTGTAAATGATGATGGATTATATTGGAAAGATATGAACAGCCAGTATGGACCAAACTTACACGGTGTAGCAGACTTTTCTGGCTGTCAAGATATCTACGGAACTCCTTACACTGCGGTACAAATGTGGGAAGCATTTATAGGAACAGGCAGCGCGACAGGAAAGTTTTATGCTAGAGAACAACAGACAGTAGGCGGAACTTACGACGAGTCCCAGCGTTATGTTAGTTCATCAGATGGTCCTATATGGACTATAGATACATTTAGAAGACTTTTTGCAGGAAACTTTGCCAACGGATCTTTTCAATCAAACGTAACAGTTTATTATAACAACGGTGCAAACAGCATCGCTTCAAGAATAGGCACTACCTGGAGTGCTCCTTCATTAGCAACTATCAACAACGGAAACGTGGATCAAAACTTATGGTTTTGTAATGGCGAAGATGACGGTGATACTAACTGGAGTTTTGCATTAATGAAGGGCGGAGCTCCGTATCCAAGAACAGCTGGCGCAGGTGACGGCGGCGGACGTAATAGTATCACCCGTTGGGGATCCATTGCAATTAAAGCTTAAGATAAGGAAATAAAATGTCAAACAGTGGTATATTAGGATCAAGAAATTTATTATCAGAAGTCAATCAAGCAGTCTATGTAAACAATTATTCTGATATATCTGCGGTCACAGTAAATGTGTGCAATAAACATCACTTAAACACAAATATAAGCATCGCAGTCAGTACCAGTGCTACCAGTCCAAGTGCTTCTGAATGGATTGAATATGAATCCATTGTTGGAGGTAAAGGTGCTCTTGAACGTAGTGGAATTCTTGTAACACCAGGGCATTACATTGTGATTAAGAGCAGTATGCCTAACAACAATGCTATGGTATGGGGAACAGAAATTGGAACACTATCTTTATCTCCAGTTACCATTGCAACTAACACTTCAGGAGAAGGTCCAGAGTTCTTAGGTCCTGAAGAGTTTACAGTGTTTGCCGGGGACGCAACTTAATGGCCCGTATATCTTTAACTACTACTACACCTAATAAAGATCCAGTTAGTTATGCAGTAACTAGTGGAACACTGCCTACTGGTATGTCATTGAACGCCAGTACAGGCGTCATATCAGGTACACCTAGTAGTTCAGGATATAATGTCAGTGGTGTTACCAGTACAGTCACTATCACTGCTACTAACACAGTAACAGGCAATGCTACCGTTAAATCAATTAACATTGTAAGACGATGGTACGATGGAACCAGTGCTACCTATGCAGTGCCTACCAGTCAAACAGTTAGTTCTGTTACTGCTGCCACTGGACAAACATCCGGCGACATCTATGTTAAAGATAATCTAGGCAGAGCAATTTACACTAAGGTATATGTAAACAGCGGAACTGCCTATGTGTTAATGGCTGGCATCAGCGACGATCTTAGTCACGGACAATTTACAGGCGGTAGTGGTAGTAACAGTTCGGGGCAAGGTGTATGGCATAGACAATGGACTACAAACGAATGCTTTGGTAGCAGAACTGTGCCAAACGGTGCATTAGGATACAAAAACGAATTGTGGAGTGATTATACTTACAACGACTTTTTGATTATGCAGGGATTTACTGCATCTGATATCAGTGCTGACTTTTATACTAACAGCACAGAAGTAGCCTATACTAATGCTAACGTATTGCTGAATAAAGGCAGTAACCTAAGGTCATTTTTATCTGGTGATGAAAGTACAATTCCTAATATTGCACGTAATGGTACAGCAGGCCGTCAGCAATTTGATGTGACATTTTTAAAAGGCACCGCAGTGGCCAGCAGAGCAAGATATAGAAGTAACAGTTTTGGTGAACTAAATCCTAATAATAAAATTGATTTTGGTATTCAAAACGTAGAAACATATAGATTCGCTGTAATCAACGCACTAGGCTGTCAAAGCACTGGTAGTGCTAATAACGTAGAACATCATAGTTGGGTAGCAGATGTTCCTAATAATTACAGTCAACGCAACTTTCCAGAACCTAACTGGGACGGAGGTTGGGGCATAACCGTAGCAGGTAACTGGATGTACTGGTTATGGTGGGCTAAATCTTAAGAGGAAGATTATATGAGTGGTATATTAGGAGCCTGGACATTAAATGCCGGAACCAATCAAGCAGTGTATGTTAATAATAAAACAGATGTAGCTATAGTTTCTTTAAATATTTGCAATCAAAATAACATACCAATCGAAATTATGGTAGCTTTAAGTACCAGTGACACAACACCCACTAATGCAGAATGGTTAGAATATGAAGCCCAAGTACTAGGCAAAGGAGTTTTATTAAAAACTGGTATAGCAGTAACACCAGGACACTATATTGTTGTACAGTCAAATAGACCAAATGTAAGTGCTCAAGTATGGGGAGTGGAAACAGGTAGTGAAGCCGCTACTATTGTGACTTTAACACAAAATAATATTGCACCAGTTATTACAACATCTTCGTCGTTACCAGATATTACTTCCGGAGGCTTTGTAGAAATTACAATTGAATCAATATGAGACAACCTAAATATACTTTATCAAGCGGCAGCTTACCTGCTGGCTTATTACTTAATGAAGCTACGGGAAAAATTTCAGGAAAACCAACAGATTCATATAGTATTGGAGGTGTAACATCTTCTTTTACTATTGCAGCTAATGATGGTACAAACACAACTACTAAATCTTTTACTATCGTTCGTAAATGGCAGGATGGTAGTACAGCAGCCCTTGCCGGAACTAGTGCTGCTGCTATTAAAGCAGAAACAGGAATTAATACTGACGGAGTATTCTATATAAATCTTCCAACCGCAGGACCTACTCAAACATATTGTTTAATGGATCGTGCTGCTAATGGCGGCGGATGGATGATGGCATTTAAAGCTACTACAGGAACAACATTTAGTTTTAGTGCAAACTACTGGAACACTGCTAATACTTTAAACACGGCGCAATACAATAGAAACAACGGTGATGCCAAGTTTGATATAATGAACTACTATAAGGCCACTGATATTGCTGCACTGTGGCCAGATATTACTACTAACGGTGGAGGATTTGGAACTAATCCTTACGGCTGCTGGTCTTGGTTGGAAAATAGTTTTACTTCAGATCTTCCTGGATTAAAAAATGATTATCCAATACCTATGACAATGATAGATTTTTTTGGAAGAAATGGCGGGCTTGGTGTGGGTGAATTTGGAACCAATAACAATGGTGGCAAATTTGTAGCTCCGCATAGCATCTGGCCTGGCCACGGTGGACAGTTTAGCGCACAAGCAGATATTAGATTTTACGGATTTAATTTCAGGGGCTGGGGCGGAGCAGGTGCAGTAAGATGGGGATTCGGTTTTAATGAGAATAGTGAAGGTCAGTATTGGAGTCCAGGATATTTGGGCGGTGGCGGCGCACCAGGTAGTAATGATGTATCTGGGGGTATAGGTATGTCTTATGGTGTGAATTATTCAGCAGGTGATAGTTATAGTTGCTGTGGTAGTGCCGGTATTAACAGATCGGCAAGAGTAGAAGTGTATGTCAGATAGTGAGGTTCCTAACCCTGATGAAGGATGGAACGATACATATCATAAAAAGTTTATTGTTTCTTTAGCAGAAGATTCCGTAAGAAAACAAAGAATATCAACTTGTGAAGTTTGTGATAAGTTTAAACTTTACTTTTGCACAGACTGTGGGTGCTATCTTCCATTTAAAACTAGACTCAAGACCTCGTCCTGTACATTAGGAAAATGGTAATTAACTCCATTTAAGAGAAAACCAGTTAGCTTCTTTATCTGTAGCAAAGTATATACGTCTTGTGTACGCATCAAAATGCCAGCACCATTGTTCATTGTGACTGTTATTATCGAACTCTCTGTAACGCCAGTCGTCCTGTAGTGCTTCTATTTCTTTACTGGCACCAAACGTCTGCCAACACCATTCACGAATTTGAAAAAAGTTCTTGTCATTGTACCGATTAAGATCTAAACAGTACTTGAATGTGGGAAATCCTTTAAATCGTCTATCGGTCTTTTTAACTCTCATTGCCACTCCATTTTAGAATAAACCAATCACGTTGACTTTCTTTACGAAAGCTCCAAAGACACTCTGTCATACGCTTACCCGTGCCTTGATCACTGTCTGCCCACGCATCCATTTCCTGCTGTGTCTGCTGCCAATGCTCATCGCTCCAGTCTTCTGGGCGTTCTACAATCACACCTGGCAGTTTGAACATACCCACTTCACAGGTTTTAAGTTTCATATATAGCGTAGTATTACGCTCAGGTAGTTCGATGTCTTCTAATTGTTTTAATAGTTCGTCATAATTCATAGTATGAATCCTGCTAGTCGTAGTTCAGTTAAGGCACGTTGATGAATATGATAAGGTACTTTGATATCCAACACTGTGCCACTTTGTAATTCGTCTACACTATCCTTAGCTTCTTTAAGACCGTAGCCTGTAAATTCTCGTAGTGTTTTAATCAGTTTAATTTTATCAGAACTAGGATAAGCACCTGTGATTCTAATGCGGCCGTTAACTTGACCACCGTCTATCATGGCCTTGAACACTTCTAGCTTGAGTCGACGATCCACGGTATTAGCGATAGTGTCCCACATAGCCATACCTTGTTCAGCGCCGTAGTTTTTAGTTATGGCCTGTACAAAATTCAAACTGTTAAAAACTAAAATTGGATCAATTGGTTCTTCTGTCATTATGTGTTCTTTAACAACCAAAAGGTCATTTCCTTTTCATCTAGTTTAACAATATCTTCTGGGTACTTGTTGCTGTAGTCTTTTCATCGGCTAA
>JACCDP010759020.1_pt1 | contig 19834 bp, 18 predicted proteins | sample 7445841 | NCBI WGS metagenome assembly JACCDP01 (sample SAMN15323441, study PRJNA562643) | freshwater metagenome | isolation source: river surface water | place: USA:Blue River Watershed | collected 2017-08-17
GCTGGACGGGGACTTGAACCCCGAACCAATTGATTAAGAGTCAACTGCTCTACCATTGAGCTATCCAGCCAGACAGCGGGATGGGAATGAGTGCAAGACGCGGGCAGGATTTCAAGAGCAAATGCACTTAAATCGTCAGAGGCATCGCCGACGGGGAAAGAGGGTGTTCGGAGTGGCCAGACCGGGACTCGAACCCGGAACCAATTGATTAAAAGTCAACTGCTCTACCATTGAGCTATCTGGCCTGCCGAACGCGTCGATTACGACACGCCCGCGCGGAGGGGTAAAGAAAAATTGAGCCTCAGCGATGGCCGCGCTGCCGGACGGCCTCGAAAAGGCACACGCCGGCGGAGACGGACACGTTGAGACAGGGGACCTGGCCGAGCATCGGGATGCGCAGGAGGAAATCACAGGTCTCCGCGGTCAGGTGGCGGATGCCGTCGCCCTCGGCGCCGAGCACGATGGCCAGCGGTCCGCTGAGCTTGGCCGCGTAGAGGGACTGGCTCGCCTTATGGTCGGAGGTGCCGGCGATCCAGACGCCCGCGTCCTTGAGCTTCACGAGCGCGTTGCGCAGGTTGTTGGCCTGGACGATGGGCAGGGATTCGGCGGCGCCGACGGCGACCTTGCGGACGGTATCGGTGACCGGGGCGGAGTTCTTGCGCGTGATGACGACGAAGGCGCAGCCGGCGCATTCGGCGTTACGGAGACAGGCGCCGAGGTTGTGCGGATCCTGCACGCCATCGAGGACGAGGATCAGCGGATCCTTGACGTCCTTGAGGAGCGCCGGGATGTCGGCCTCGTCGAACAGCCGGATCGGCCGATGCAGGTCGGCGTGGCGCGGGGCGCGATCGTTGCTCCGGGCCATGGTCGGCTTACTTGCGGGCGAGGCGGCCCTGGGCGTGGAGCGCTTCGGCGATCTGGATCGCGTTGAGCGCGGCGCCCTTCCAGAGCTGGTCGCCGGAGACCCACAGGGAGATGCCGTTGTCGAAGAGGGTGTCCTTGCGGAGGCGACCGACGCCGCACTTCTCCTTGCCGGCGTAATCGAGCGGCATCGGGTACTTCTTGTTGGCGGGATCGTCGCAGAGTTCGGAACCCGGGAAGGCGCTGATGGCCTTGCGGGCGACGGCGAGGTCCACCGGGCGCTCGAACTCGGCGCTGATGGCGATCGAGTGGGCGCGGAAGACCGGGACGCGGACGCAGGTGGTGGTGACCTTGAGGCCCGGCAGGTCCATGATCTTGCGGCCTTCGTTGAGCATCTTCATCTCTTCCTTGGTGTAGCCGTCCTCGAGGAAGGAATCGACCTGGGGGATGAGGTTGAAGTTGATCGTGTGCGGGTAGACCTTCGGGGCGAGGGTCTCGCCCTTGGCCCAGGCGCGGGCTTGGGCGTCGAGTTCGCGCATGGCTTCGGCGCCGGTGCCGGAGACGGCCTGATAGGTGGAGGCGAAGAACTTCTTGAGGCCGAAGGCCTGGTGCAGCGGGTAGAGGCCCATCAGGGCGATGGCCGTGGAGCAGTTGGGGTTGGCGATGATGCCCTTATGGTCGGCCAGGTGATGGGCGTTGATCTCCGGGACGACCAGCGGGACGTCGGGATACATCCGGAAGGCCGAGCTGTTATCGATGACGATGCAGCCGCGCTTCACGGCCTCGGGCGCGAGGGCGAGGGAGATCGAGCCGCCGGCGCTGAAGATCGCGAAATCGAGGCCTTCGAAGGCTTCCGGCTTGGCTTCCTGGACGGTCCATTCCTTGCCGCCGTAGGAGACCTTGGAGCCGGCGGAGCGGGCCGAAGCGAGGGGGCGGAGTTCGGCCACGGGGAAATTCCGCTTGGCCATGAGCGCCAGCAGTTCTTGACCCACCGCGCCTGTCACGCCCACGATGCCGATACGATATGCCATGTTCTGAGTTCGAGTTAGGTTTGAAGAAGGAGGTGACCGAACGCCTGAAAGGGCTGGGTCTGCCTTCTGCGGAAGATTGCATCGTTGTGTCGATTGACCAGCAAAAACTCTGGCATTTCCATGGTTCGGACTGCGAATCCTACGTGGTCAGCACCGCCCGGGCCGGCCGCGGTTGCGTCCAGGATTCCCTCCAGACGCCGCTCGGTCTGCATCAGGTCTGCGAGAAGATCGGCGAAGGCGCCGCCCCCGGCATGGTCTTCAAGGCACGGCAGCCGACCGGCAAGCTGGCTTCCGCCTGGCCGACCCCGGAAGACAACCTGATCACGTCCCGGATCCTCTGGCTCGACGGACTTGAAGCCGGGCTCAACCAGGGGACCGATGCGCAGGGGCGGATCGTCGATACGCGCCGCCGCTTCGTCTATATCCATGGCACTAACCAAGCCGACATGCTCGGCCGACCGAACAGCCATGGCTGCGTGCTGCTCTCCGACGCCGATGTCATCCGGCTGTTCGCGCAGGTGCCCGTCGGCACGAAGGTCCTGCTGCGCGATTAACGCTTCGGCCCCGGCTGTTCGCCCTGCTTGAGGGCGATGGGCCACCAAGTCTCCAGCATCTCCTTTGCGACCGGTCCGGCGGTCTTGCCGCCCCAGGTGTTGGTATCCGTCTGTCCTTCGACGAGCACGGCGAAAGCGACGACGGGATGGTCGGCCGGGGCGTAGCCGATCATCCAAGCGAGGTGGGCCTTCACGCCTTTCTTGAAATACTCCGACGTGCCGGTCTTGCCCGCGTAAGGCAGGCCTTCGATGCGGGCGACGCGGGCGGTGCCTTCTTCCACGCAGCGCAGCATGCCGCCGCGCAACGCTTCGAGCTGCTCCGGGGTGAGGCCGATCGGCTGGGCGCCGAGATGCTTGCCGGTGCGTTCGACGGAATGGATGACGGAAGGCACCGTCCGGGTCTCGCCGCGGGCGACGGAGGCGGCCACGCACGCCATGTGGAGCGGCGTGGTCAGGAGGTAGCCTTGGCCGATGGAGACGTTCGCGGTATCGCCGTCGTTCCAATTGCCGGCTCCGATGCGCGCCTTGTAAGCACGGTCGGGCACGACGAGACCGCGGCTGGCGGCGTAAGGCAGCTCGGTCATCGGCTGGCCGCCGCTCTCCAGGTCGCTGACGGTCTGCAGAAGAGGGGTGTCCAGGCCGAAGCGACGCGCTTCGGCGGCCAAGGCGTCGATGCCGGTCCGGATGCCGACCTGGTAGTTCCAGACGTTGCAGGAGACCGCGAGCATCTTGTCCAGGTTGACGTCGCCGTAGCCTACCGGCTCGTGCTCGGGGAAGTCACGGTCGCCGACGCGGAAAGAAGGGCCGCAATCGAGGATGTCATCCCAGTCGACCACCCGACGACGCATGCCGGCGGTCGCCGTGATGACCTTGAAGGTGGAACCGGGAGGGTAGAGGCCTTGCGTCGCCCGGTTCAGCCAGCCGCCGTCCTTCTCCACCTCGTCGTAATATTTGGAGGACACCCGGTCGGCGAGGCGGTTGGGGTCGAACGAAGGCTGGCTGGCGAGGGCGAGGATCTCGCCGGTCTGGACGTCGAGCATCACGGCGGCGGCGGGCAGCAGTTCGCCCTGCGGATCCTTCAGCTTGGCCAAGGCCGCTTCGGCCGCCTGCTGGATGCGGTAGTCGAGCGACAGCATCACGCTGCCGCCTTGCTCGGGCTCGCTGTACTTGAGCCGCGCCTGGTTGTAGCCGGAGGAAGTCTTGGACCATAGCTCCCAGCCGCTGCGTCCGCTCAGGACGTTGTTGTAGCTGAGTTCGACGCCGGCCGCCCCGGTCTTGCCGGTGTAGCGGAGCTTCTGCATCGATTCCACGCGGACCTCGGAGATGTCGTCCACGTTGTCGGGCAAGGCGTCGGTGTCCTTGACGTAACCGAGCACATGGGCCGCCATGGCGCCGAAAGGGTACGTGCGGACGATGTCCTGCTCGAGGCGGATAGGTCCTTCGACCGGGAACTGCTCGATGAAGCGCGCGACGGACTTCGTGCCGTCGTCGGCCGTGAGCGCCTGGCCCGTGCCCGGGAAGGCGAGGTCGTTCACCAAAGTGAAGGGCAGGGCGCGCCTTTCGCGCAGGTGACGGCGGAGCTCCTCGATGTTGATCAGCCGTTCGGCGGGCGCGGTGACGGAAGTCACCTTGGCGGCCGGGCGGCGGACCTTGGTGCCGCGGTTGGTCTCGTCGATCACGAACCAGACCTTGTTCAGCCAGCCTTGCAGCACGCGGACGCGGGCGTCCTCCATGACCTTCTCGCGGTCGATGCTGACGGCGTCGCGGGCGCGTTCGGCGGCCAGCAGGCGGAGGTACTCCGCCCGGAATTCCTTCTGCAGCGCGGCGAGGTCCGCCTTCACGCTCCAGCGCGCCCGGTTATCGACGAGGGGGAAGCCGTTGCGGTCATAGATGCGTCCGCGGGCGGGCGGGCGCAGCACGACGCGGCGGCTCTGGGTGTCGGACTGTTCCTTGAGGTCGTTGGACTGGATCAGCTGCCGGTAGGCGAGTCCGCCGACGACGTAAAGGAAGCCCAAGGCGAAGAAGAAGAACACGCCGTAGAGGCGGAGCTTGTCGACGGGCGTCGAAGGCAGGACCCGGGTGTCGGCGGATTCCTTCACGGGGTGTCGACGGCGGGAGGGACGCCGAGGCGGTCCAAGGCCGCGTTCTGGGTGAGGGCGATCGGCACCAAGCCGACGACGCCGATGACGGCGGCGAGGATCAGCTGCGCGATCAGCAGACCGAAGAGGTCGATGGCCGGCGCCGGCGAGACATAGGCCGCGGAGGCGAACCAGATGAGGCAGGCGCCGACGTTCACCAAGGCGGCCGCGCGAAGCATCGCAGGGGTGGTGCGGAGGAGCGGGCGGTTGGAGGAAAGGAAGATCGCGGCGGCGACCAGCGACAAGGCCAGCGTGCCGTCCGGGATCGGGCGACGGGCCTCGAAGAGGAAGCCGACGCAGGCCGCGAACAGGACCGACTGCCAGCGTTTGAGGCGGCGACAGGGTGCGATGAGGCAGGCGCCGGAGACGAAGAAGACGAGCGAGCTGGACGCCAACGTGTCCGATGCGAGGTCAGCCCCGAGCAGCCAAGGATAGGTCGCGAGCAGCAAGATGAGCCAGGCCCAGCCCATGGTCACTGGAATTGGTCGCCCTGCATGAGGGCTTCGCCCGGATTCTGCTGCAGCGGGACGAGCACCGAGACTTCCTGCAGGTTGTAGAGGTCGCGCGAGGGGATGAGCAGGCTCTCCTTGAAGTTGCCGACCTGGGTCGCGTAGGTGCCGCCGTCCAGGTAGCCCAGCATCAGGCGGCTCGGGAAGACGCCGCCCATGCCCGTCGTGAAGACGCGCGCCGGCTGGCCGACCGGCACGGAATAGTCGCGGGGGATCACGCTGACGCGCGCCTTGGCCGCGCCCAGCGAGTTGGAGGCCACGCCGTTGACGAGGACGATATGGCCTTGTTCGTCGCCTTCCAGGTAAGCGGTGCAACGGAAGCCCGGGCTCGTGACGAGGTCGACTTCGCTCGTCGTGAGGTGGACCGCGGTGACGCGGCCGACGACGGTGTTGCCGAAGACGACCGGAGCTCCCGGTCGGATGCCGTCGTTACGTCCCTTGCGGATGACGATGCGCTGCCACCAGGAGGAGCTGTCGCGCGTGGCCACGCGGGCGACGACGGACATGTATTCGGCCGGGACGTTGTAATGGGTGATCTCGCGGAGACGGACGTTTTCGCGCCTGATGTCCTCGAGCGCGCTGATCTTGATCTCCAGGGCGGCGTTGATGCGGGCGAGGTCCCGGCCGGCGGCGGTCAGCTCCTCGGTCGAGCGGCTCTTCTTCTCCCAGTAGGTCGCGAGGTCGCGCGACTTGCCGACGAGGTGAAGGGCCGGAGCCTGGAACTCGACGAACGCTTCGCGGTTGAAGCGACGGACCGCGCTGGGCAGCAGGATCCACAGCGCCACGAAGAACGCGAGGGCTACATAGGAGGCGCGGGCGCCTTGACGGTTCTGGTCCATGGCGGGTCGGCCCGCGGGCAGGGCTTAGTCTCGGCCGCTCCAGCGGGAGGAGTTCGCGAGGATCTTGCCGGTGCCGTTCACGACGGCGCAGAGAGGGTCTTCGGCCACGAAGACCGGCAAGCCGGTGGCTTCGGAGATGGCGCGGTCGATCTTGCGGATGAGCGAGCCGCCGCCGGCGAGCACGATGCCGCGGTCGACGAGGTCGGCGGAAAGTTCGGGAGGGATTCGTTCCAGCGAGCCCTTCACGGCCTCGATGATCTGGTTGATGTTGTCGGCCATCGCTTCGCGGACTTCCTGCGAAGTCAGGTGGAGCTGGCGGGGGAGGCCGGTGACGTTGTCGCGGCCCTTGACCTCGAAGGTGAGCTCCTGCTCGAGCGCGTAAGCGGAGCCGATCTTGATCTTGATCTCTTCGGCCGTGCGTTCGCCGATGATCAGGTTGTACGAGTTGCGGATGTACTTCACGATCGACATGTCGAACTCGTCGCCGCCGACGCGGATCGAACGGGCGTGGACGATGCCGCCGAGGGAGAGCACGGCGACCTCGGTCGTGCCGCCGCCGATGTCCACGATCATGGAGCCGGTGGGTTCTTCGACCGGGAGGCCGACGCCGATGGCGGAAGCGACCGGCTCGGGGATGGTGATCACGTCATCGGCGCCGGCGCGATAGGCCGAATCCATGACGGCGCGTCGTTCGACGGCGGTGATGCCGTAAGGGACGGCGACGACGACGGTGAGGTTCGTGAAGAGGGATTTGCGGGCGACCTTGCCGATGAAGTAGCGGAGCATGTGCTCGCTGATCTCGAAGTCGGCGATGACGCCGTCCTTCATCGGACGCAGGGCCTGGATGTCGCCCGGAGTGCGTCCGAGCATCATGCGCGCCTCGTTTCCGACCGCGATGGGCTTGCGCGTGCTGGTGCGGATGGCGACGACGCTGGGCTCGCGGAGGACAACGCCGCGATCCTTGAGGAAGACGAGGGTGTTGGCCGTGCCAAGGTCGATGCCGATGGCTTGGGTGAATAGCCCGGGGAAGCGCTTAAACATCAGGGTCGTGGTGGTTTCCCTTATGAACAGTTTATTCACAGCATAGTCAAACGAAACTTCGGTCACGGCGGGCCGGTCTGGTCAGTCATAAGATTCATCCTGACAGCGAGATAGGGGGTGGCCGTCGGCTCGGCGCCGGACCTGTTCACAGCGATGCGCGTCCAGCATGGGACTTGCGGGCCGGCCGCCGACTAGTAGAAAAACCTGACCCCAACCCCATGACACCCCAGCTCGACCGTCGTTCCTTCCTCCGTAATACCGGCATGGCCGCGGCCGCCTTCGCGGTCTCGCGTCCCTGGCTCAATTCGGCCGCGCGCACGGTCTCTCCGAACGAGAAGCTCAACATCGCCGCGATCGGCTTCGGCGGCGTCGGCAAGAGCAACGTGAACAACTCCGCCGACGAGAACATCGTCGCGCTCTGCGACCTGGACCTCAGCCGCTGCGGCGGCACGATCAAGCAGCACCCGAAGGCCGGCGTCTACACCGACTTCCGCAAGATGCTCGACGAGCGCAAGGACATCGATGCGGTCATCATCGCCACGCCCGACCATTCCCACGCCTACATCGCGATGGAGTGCATGCGTCGAGGCAAGCACGTCTACGTCCAGAAGCCGATCTCCCATTCCGTCTTCGAGGCGCGCATCCTCACCGAGTCGGCCCACAAGTACAAGGTCGTCACGCAGATGGGCAACCAGGGCCATTCCGGCGAAGGCATCCGCCAGGTGACCGAATGGATCGCCGCCGGCCTCATCGGCAACGTCCGCGAAGTCCACACCTGGACCAATCGTCCGATCTGGCCCCAGAGCCTCGAGATGGACCGCCCGAGCGAAGTCCAGAAGGCGCCCGAAGGCATGGATTGGGACCAGTGGTGCGGCCCGGCTCCGCTGCGCCCGTTCCACGCTTCCTATCATCCCGGCAAGTGGCGCGCGTGGTGGGACTTCGGCACCGGTTCGCTCGGCGACATGGGCTGCCACATCATCGACCCGGCGTTCATGGCGCTCAACCTGCGCTACCCGATCAGCGTCGAAGGCAACGTCTCCACGGTCTACGAGACCTTCGGCAAGAAGACCACCGGCAAGAACGAGTCCTATCCGCGCTCCTCGGTCGTGCGCTTCAAGTTCCCGGCCCGCGGAGAAATGCCCCCGGTGACCCTCACCTGGTGGGACGGCGGCCTGATGCCGCAGCGTCCCGATGAGCTCGAGGACGACATGCCGTTCGGCGATCCCAACGGCGGCTGTCTCTTCGTCGGCGACAAGGCCAAGCTCGTCTGCGGCTGCTACGGACTCAACCCCCGCATCCTCAACGCCGACCTCCGCGAAGCGTCCAAGAAGGTCGCCAAGACCATCGCGCGCATCCCGGGCAACTCCTCCGGCCACGAGAAGGACTGGATCCGCGCCTGCAAGGGCGGCGCCGCCGCTTCCTCGAACTTCGATTATTCCGGCCCGCTTTCCGAGATGGTGCTCATGGGCAACCTCGCTTCCCGATATCCCGACCGCAAGCTCCTGTGGGACGGCGCGAAGATGGAAGTCACGAACGACAAGGACGCCAACGCCTACGTCCGCCGCGAATACCGCAAGGGCTTCGAACTCGGCACCTGAGCGCGCTTAGCGCAGGGCCAGGACCGCCAGGATCGCGCCGCCCAAGGCGATGCGATACCAGGCGAACACGCCCAGGCCATGTCGGGACACGTAACCGACGAGCCATCTCACCGAGACGAAGGCGGTGACGGCCGCCACGAGCAGGCCTGCTCCGGCCGGTCCGGCCGGATAGATCTGCGTCAGGGCCGGTCCGAGCGACCACATCTTATAGACCGAAGCGGCGGACAGGGTGAGCAGGCCGACGAGGAAGGAGAACTCGGTGGAGGCGGCATGCGAGAGCCCCGCGACGCGTCCGCCGAGGATCGTGGCGAGCGAGCGGCTCGTGCCGGGGATCAGGGCGAAGCACTGGCAGAGCCCCACGGTGAGCGCCGACCGCCAGCCGATGGCGACGACCTCGTCTCCCTCGGGCGAACGCGCCTTCGGCAGGGACCGTTCGGCGACCAGGATGATCACGCCGCCGACGAGCAGGGCGGCCGCGACGACTTCGATCGAGAAAAGATAAGCCGCGATGACGTCCTTGAAAAGGAAGCCCAGCAAGGCCGCCGGGAGGAAGGCCACGAGGATGGCCACGGCCAGGTCGACCGACGGACGCTCTCCGCGGAGCAGCCCCGTCACGAGTCCGCGCAGGCGCGAGAAATAGGCGACGAACACGGCGAGGATCGCGCCCAGCTGGATGATCACGATGTAATCGTCCGCCACGCGCTCGAGGGAGACCGGCCGGCCTTTGCGGTCGGCGACATCGGAGACGACGATGTCGGGGAAAGCCGGCACTCCCATGAGTCCGTCGCTGAGGATCATGTGTCCGGTCGAACTGACCGGCAGGAACTCCGTGACACCTTCGACCGTGCCGGTGATCAGCGCGCGCTGATAGGTGAACTGACGGCGAACCTCTTCCGGCGGCACCGTCGCGCCGTACCCGGCGGAAGCGGGCAGGGCGGCAAGCAGCCAAAGACCGAGGGCGAAACGAAGCATGGCGGACTCTTAGGCGGCCGACCGAGCTTGGGCAAGGCTTGGCGAATAAGCCCTTGTCGCTTGCCCTAGGGTGACGTTCCCGCTTTATGCTGGGCATCACCACCATGTCGGCCTCCAGCCTTATCCCGACCACCGAACCTCGCTTCCGCGTCCCGGACGCCCGCGGCCGTTTCGGTCAGTTCGGCGGGATGTACGTCCCGGAGACGCTGATGACCCCTCTCCTGGACCTGACCAAGGCCTACGACGAGGCCCGCCGCGACCCCGCCTTCCAACAGGCCTTCGCGGACATGCTCCGTGATTACGCCGGTCGCCCGACCGGTCTTTATCACGCCGAGTCGCTGACCAAGCACGTCGGCGGCGCCCGCATCTACCTCAAGCGCGAGGACATGCTCCACACCGGGGCTCACAAGATCAACAACGTCGTCGGCCAGGCCCTCCTCGCCGTGCGCATGGGCAAGAAACGCATCATCGCCGAGACCGGCGCCGGCCAGCATGGCACCGCCACCGCCGCCGTCTGCGCGCGTTTCGGCCTGAAGTGCGTCATCTACATGGGCGCGACCGACATGGAGCGCCAGGCCCTCAATGTCTACCGCATGCGTCTCATGGGCGCCGAGGTCCGCGGCGTCGAAGCCGGACAGCGCACCCTCAAGGAAGCCGTCAACGAGGCCATGCGCGATTGGGTGACCAACGTCCGCGAGACGCATTACATCCTGGGCACGGCCTACGGATCGCACCCGTATCCGATGATGGTCCGCGACTTCCACCGCATCATCTCGATCGAATCCAAGCAGCAGATCCTGCGCGCCGAAGGCCGCCTGCCGGACGCGATCGTCGCCTGCGTCGGCGGCGGTTCCAACGCGATCGGCGCGTTCTTCGAATTCCTCGACGAGCCCGGCGTCCGCCTGATCGGCGTCGAAGCCGGCGGACGCGGCATCGCCCGCGGCGAACATGCCGCCCGTTTCGCCGGCGGACGGCTCGGCGTCCTGCAGGGTTGCATGACGAACATCCTGATGGACGGAGAAGGGCAGATCGAAGGCACGCACTCCGTCTCCGCCGGCCTCGACTACGCCGCGGTCGGCCCCGAACACGCTTACTACCGCGACAAGGGTCGCCTCGAATTCGCCTATGCGACGGACGACGAGTGCCTCGAAGGCTTCCAGCTGCTTTCCCGCACCGAAGGCATCATCCCGGCCTTGGAGTCGAGCCATGCCGTCGCTCATGGCGTGAAGCTCGCGGCCTCGCTGCCCAAGGAGCAGGTGGTGATCATCAACCTGTCGGGTCGCGGTGACAAGGACGTCTGGAGCGCGGCCCGCGCGATGGGCACCGAGATCAAGCTCTGACCATGCCGGCTTCATCTATGACGGGCTTCGGCCGTGCGGAGATCGATCTCCCGGGCGTCCGCCTGTCGGTCGAGATCGCCACGGTGAACCAGAAGAACCTGCAGGTCTCGGTCTTCGGTCCGGATGCCTGGCCTTCCTTGGAGTCTGCGGCCGGCGGCTGGATCCGCGCCCGCCTGCAGCGCGGCAAGGTCACGGCCCGCGTCACCCAGGCGGCCGTGTCGACCTGCGCAGGGCAGTGGGACGCCGAGGCCGTCGCCGGCAGCCTCGATGAACTTTCGAAGGTCGCCGCCCGCTGCGGCGTGACGATCTCTCCCGACGCCGAGTTGCTCCTGCGTCTCGCGGAGTCCAGCCGCCGTACCTCCGTCGTCCTGCCCGAACTCGGCACGGTCGAGACGGTCGTCCACGCCGCCTTCGAGGAAGCCTTGCGACGACTCGTCGACATGCGTCAGGCCGAAGGAGCCGCGTTGGCGAAGGACCTGAACGAGCGACTGGCGAAGATGTCGTCGATGGTCGTCGGCATGGAGCAGGCCGAGAAGACCGCGCCGACGCGTCATCGAGACGCGATGCTCAAGCGGCTGAAGGACGCAGAGCTGCCGCTCGACGTCGCCGACGAACGCGTCCTGAAGGAACTTGCTTTGTTCGCCGACCGTTCGGACATCACGGAAGAGGTCGTCCGCCTGAAAAGCCATGTCGAGCAGTTCGGCACCGAACTCAACCTGCCTAATTGTGGGCGAAAGCTCGACTTCCTGATCCAGGAACTGCTTCGCGAAGTTAACACCATCGGCAGCAAGGCTTCGGAAATCGCCACGACCAAGCTGGTTTTGGAGGCTAAAACCGAGATCGAGCGCATCCGGGAGCAGGTCCAGAACCTGGAGTAAGGTTTTTCGGGTGCGGTATTGCCTTGCCCGCTTTCCCATGCCTTTGTCTATCAACACTTACGCAACGTCATGTCCAACAACCTCACCAAGCGCGACATCGTCCTCAAGATTTTCACGGACAAGGGCTACCCCCAGAAGCATATCCGCGACTCGGTGCAGATGACCCTCGATGCCATCAGCGAAGCGCTGCTGGCCGGACGTGACGTCGAACTACGCAACTTCGGCGTCTTCCAGGTGCAGGTCCGCAAGAGCCGCATCGGTCGCAATCCGAACCGCCCGGAGACGGACGTCGTGATCCCGAAGCGCGCCGTGATCAAGTTCAAGGCCGGCAAGGAACTCAAGGCCAAGCTGAAGTCCATCGACGTCGAGAAGCCCAGCCAGCCGCAGCAGTAATTCCGCTTCGCGATGTCCGACATTCGAACGCTCCCCGGTTTCCGGGAGTTCTATCCTGAAGACCGCGCCGTCCTCGGGCACGTCATGGACGTATGGCGCCGGGCCTGCCGCCGTTACGGCTTCCGCGAATGGGAATCCCCCGTGCTCGAGCCGTTGGAACTGTTCACCGAGAAGTCGGGCGAGGAGATCGTCCGACAGCTCTTCAATTTCGAGGACAAAGGCGGCCGCAAGGTCAGCCTGCGTCCGGAGATGACCCCTTCGCTGGCCCGGATGGTCGGCGCGAAGGCCAACGGCATGCCCAAGCCGATCCGCTGGTTCGCGATCGGCGAGAACTACCGTTATGAGAAGCCCCAGAAGGGCCGTCTCCGCGCGTTCTATCAGCTCAACGCCGACCTGCTGGGCGAGGCCGGTCCCGCCGCCGACGCCGAGATCATCGCGCTCTGCGCCGATTGCCTGCTGGGCTTCGGCCTGACGCAGCCGGACTTCCGCATCCGTGTCTCCGACCGCACGCTCTGGTTCCGTTATCTCGCCAGCCTCGGCGTCCCCGAGGCCCAGGCGGTCGCCGTGCTCGGCGTGGTCGACAAGCTGGAACGCGGCGCGCCCAAGGACCTGCTCGACGCCATGACGGCGGCGCTCGCCGGCACGTCGGTCGACCCCGTCAGGACGCTCGAAGCCGCCCGCGCGTTCGCCAACACCAAGTCGCTCGCCGACCTGGAGAAACTCGCCGCCGGCGACGCTGCGATGACCGAGCGTCTGGCTGATTGGAAGCACCTCCTCGGCACGCTCAACACCATGGGCTTCGGCGAGTGCGTCGCCATCGACCTGACGATCGTCCGCGGCCTCGCTTATTACACCGGCTTCGTCTTCGAAGCCTTCGAGACCGGCGGCGAAGCCCGCGCCCTCGCGGGTGGCGGACGCTACGACGCCTTGGTCAAGAAACTCGGCGGTCCGGATCTCCCGGCGGTCGGCTTCGGCATGGGCGACGTCACGTTGCGCGACCTCCTCGAGCTGAAGAAACTCATCCCGGCTTACGCCGACGGCCCTGACTTCTACGTCATGATCCTCGGCGATGACGCCCGCAACGCCGCGCTCGAAGACATCGCTAACCTGCGTCGCGCCGGCTTCCGCGTGGAATACAACCTCAAGGACGGCAAGTTCCCCAAGCTCATCCAGGCGGCCGAAGTCGCCGGGTCGAAGTACGCGCTCGTATACGGTGGCAGCGAGGTCGCCAAGGGCGTGGCCAAGGTCCGCAGCCTGGCCGATCGCGCCGAAGCGGAGGTCCCACGCACGGATCTCGTGCCGGCGCTGCGCGCGGTGCTCGAGGAAGGCATGCGCGCCATCCAGCCCTGAGGCCATGAGCGAGCAGACGCGCCAATACCAGTCCATGGCGAAGACCGCCTCCTGGACGATGGTTTCGCGCGTGCTCGGCTTGTTCCGCGACCAGCTCACCGCCGCCATCTTCGGCGCCTCGGCCATCGGCTCCGCCTTCATCCTGGCGTTCCTGATCCCGAATCTCTTCCGACGCCTGCTCGGCGAGGGCGCGCTGACCGCTGCCATCGTCCCGGCGCTGGCCGACAAGTCCGTCAAGGACGGAAAGCCGGCCGCGTTCGGCTTCCTCAACTTCGTCCTGCGGAAGGTGATCCCTTGGATGCTCGGGCTCACGATGCTCGGGATCGGTTCGGCGCTGCTGTGGGCGTTGCTCCGGCCGGCTGACGCCCCGGCGGCGATCCTTACGGCCATCTGCATGCCTTACATGCCGCTGATCTGCGTCGCGGCCCTGTTCACCTCGGCGGTCAACCTCAGCGGACGATTCGGCCTGGCCGAGATCGCGGCAGGCGTCCTCAACCTCTGCATGATCGTCGGGCTCGGGGTCTTCGGCGACAACCTCGCGACGACCGACATGGGCAAGGCCGTGTGGCTTTGCGTCGGCGCCTTGGTCGGAGGGGTGTTCCAGCTCATGATCCCGCTGTGGGGCCTGCGCCAGGAAGGCTGGCAGCCGCGGCTCAATCATGCCGATGAGTCCGCGTGGAAGACCCTGAGCCTCGCGTTCCTGCCCGCCGCGCTCGGCGCCGGGGTGCAACAGGTGAACGTCCTGATCTCTCGCGGAATCGCCTATAACGTCAGCGACGCCGGCCTGATGTATTACTACATCGCCAACCGCATCGTCGAACTGCCGATCGGGCTTTTCTCCGCCTCGATCGCCGTCGTCATCTTCCCGGCGCTGGCCACGGCGTTCGCCAGCCGGGACGTCCCGGCGCTGGCGCGCAACTACGGCCGTGGCATGCGACTGGTCCTGGCCATCAACGTCGGAGCCGCCTTCGGATTGGCGGCCTTGGCCGTGCCGATCGTCCAGCTGCTGTTCCAGTACGGACGTTTCAACGCCGGCAACTGCCTCGCGACCAGCCATCTCCTCGTCCTCTTCGCCGTCGCCATGCCGTTCTACGCGATGATCTCGATCGTCACACGCGCGTTGAACGTCGCCGGCCAGACCAAATCGACCTTCGTCGCCGCCATCCACGCCTTGGCCGTCAATGCCGTCGGCTCGCTTTACGCCGTATGGATGGGGTACGGCGTCGAAGGCCTTGCGGTCGCCAATGCCATCTCGACGGTCTGGCAGTATCTCGTCCTCAGGCATTATCTGAAGAAACATGCGCCGGAGTTCCTGACGGAAAGCCTCCTGAAGCCCTCCGTCCAGGTCTTCTTCGGCTCCGTCATCCTCGCGATCATCACCTTCAAAGGATACAGCTTCCTGCACAGCGTCCTGACCGGACATCTGGGAGAGAAACTCAACCTGATCGTCTCGATGGGCGTCGCCGGCCTGGCCGGCATGACCTTCTACGCGCTCTACCTGGATAAGCTCGGCTATCCTGAACGCGACCTGTTGCGCGGTTACGCGAACAAGGTGCTGCGCTTCGTCGGCGTGCAGCTCAAGGCTTGAACCTCGCTTCTCGGTAGGCCTTGGGCTGGTAACGACGGAGCAGGGATTCGAGGATGGCGACGCTTTCCGCGTCGATGACGCCGTCGACCTTGGCCGGACGGAAATGACGCTGGAAAGCTTCGACGCCCAGCTTCAGGCCGACGTCGCCGGGTTCGAGGACGTAACCGTAAGCGGTCAGGAGACCGCGGACATGCGAAGGCGACAGGTTCTGCTGAAGCTTCAGGCGGTCGGCGACCTCGTTAGGCAGCGGCCACGCGCCGATGCCCAGCGAAGCCAGCTTGGCCCAAGGAAACTTCGAACCTGGATCCACCTTGCGCCCGACGGCGATGTCGGAATGAGCCAGCACGTTCCATGGCTTGATGTCATGACGGCGGATGATCTCGTCGCAGAGCGCGAAAAGAATCTCCGCCTGCGCCTCGGAGTAAGGATAGACGTTCCCGTCGTAATTGATGATCTCGATGCCGACCGAGTGCTGGTTGAGACCATTGAGCTTACCCCAGGCGCTCTTGCCCGCATGATAGGCCGCCAGGTCTTCCGGCACCATGCGGATGACCCGCGGCTTCGGTTCATCGGTCACCACATAGTGGACGCCGACCTTATGCTTAGGGTCCTTGCCTTGGAGGATCTCGAGGGAGGAGGGAAGGGACCCGGCGGTATGATGCAGGATCAGGGCGGTCACCGGAACCTTGCGCGGCTCGCAACCCAGCGACCCGGGACCTTGTTCGATCGACAGCCCGGTGAACTTCGGTTCCGGCTCCGGCGATTTGACCGAAGACTTATCCGTGGTGCCGCATCCGACGAATCCGACGGAAAACGCCGCCCAAATCAGCCCGGAAAGGCAATATGAGCGAATCGATGCGTTCATGGGGTTGGTCGTCATTGATACGAACAGGGCGATTTAACCCAAGATTAAAGCAATTTCATCGATTTAACCATAATGAACATTGTATTATTAGTGATTAGACATAATGTATATTGTGCGAAAAATAGATAGGAACGGCCGTCGTATGGAATTGAGTTATTGATTGCTCGATTGGATACGCTCATAACGAGATCTCTCCTAACCCCGAGACCACGACTTTATGAAAGTAGCCCGCCACATCATCGAAGCCCGACGTGAAGCCATCGCGAAGCTTCTCTCCAAAGTCGGATACGTCCCGGTCCTGGAGATCTGCAAACAGTTCAACGTCTCGGAGGCGACGGCTCGCCGCGATCTGACCGAACTCGAGAACCAGCGTCGCATCACACGTACTCATGGCGGCGCCCTTTCGGACTTCAACCGCAACTTCCCGCCCCTTGACGATCGCAAGATCGAGGACGCCGAGGCCAAGCGCAAGATCGGCAACCTCGCCGCCTCCCGCGTCAAGGCCGGCATGACCGTCTATCTCGACTCCGGTTCGACCATCTTCTTCGCCGCCGAAGCCATCGCCTCCGCCGGCGTCCCGGATCTCCAGATCGTCACGACCTGCCTGCCGACCGCTCAGCTGATCTCGTGCCTGCCGGGCGTCGAAGTCTACATCCCCGGCGGCCTTTTCCTGACCCGACACGCGATGGTCGCCGGCGACCGTACGCTCGAGGAAGTCGCCCGCTGGAACTTCGACGTGGCGCTGCTCGGCGCCGAAGGCATCGACGAGAACGGCCTGTGGAACTCGCAGCGTGACATCTCGCATCAGCAGCGCGAAGTCATCCGCCGCAGCGACGAAGTCCTGATCTGCATGAACAAGGTGAAGCTCGGTCGCGGCGGTCCTTGCGCCGTCACCCGTGACGTCACTTCGCTCTTCCTGGTCACCGACGCCAGCGCCGCCGACGTCCAGAAAGCCAAGGTCAAGCTGCTCCCTGAGCGCGTCCTGACCGCACTCTGATCGCCCTCGCATCCGAGGCATGTCCGCCGACGTCATCCAGTCGTTGCTTGAGTTGTCCCATCACCTGGGCGGAGACCGGCTGCGCATGGCCATCCTCGGCGAAGGCAATACCTCGGCCCGTCTCGACGACGGCACCTTCGCGGTCAAGGCCTCCGGTTCGAACCTCGCGACCCTGAGGCCTGCGGATGTCACGCGTTGCGCTTTCGACCGCCTGCTCCCCTTGCTGGACACCGCCGCCGCCACCGATGTCGAGATCGACCAGGCCCTGCTCGCCTCCCGTCTCGATCAGGCCGACAAGAAGCCCTCCATCGAGGCGCTCTTCCACGCCTATCTGCTCACCCTGCCCGGCGTCCGCTGCGTCGGCCATGTCCACGCCGTCGCCGTGAACCAGATCCTTTGTTCGCCGCGCGCCCGGGAGTTCGCCGAGAAGCGCGCTTGTCCGGATGAGATCGTCATGTGCGGCGTCGAGTCCGTCTTCGTGCCTTACGCCGAACCTGGCCTGGGACTATCGCAGGCGATCCGCCGCGAAGTGGTCTCGTTCGTGAAGCGCACCGGTCGCGACCCGAAGGTCATCCTGCTCCAGAACCATGGCATCATCGCCGTCGGTTCCTCGCCTAAGGCCGTCCTGGGCTCCCTGCTGATGGCCGAAAAAGCCGCCGAAATCTTCATCGGTGCCGCCGCCCTCGGGGGCCCCGTGTTCCTGACGCCTGCCCAATGCGAACGCATCGCCGGACGTCCCGACGAGCATTATCGGCAGAAAATGCTCGGCATGTGACCCTTTCACCCTCCCCTGCCCCTTCTGACCATGTCCAATTACCTCGCCATCGACCTCGGAGCCGAATCCGGGCGTGTCATCCTCGGCCAGCTCAAAGCCGGTAAGTTCACCATGAAGGAGGTGCACCGTTTCTCCAACGGCGCCATCACCGCCAACGGCACGCTCCGCTGGGACATCATCCGCATCTTCCGCGAGATCCGCATCGGCCTGGCCAAGGGCGCCAAGCTCGGCCCGATCAAGTCGGTCGCCTGCGACTCCTGGGGCGTCGATTACGTCCTGCTCAAGGGCGATGGTCCGTTGCTTTCCCTGCCGTTCACCTATCGCGACGAGCGTAGCTTCAAGTCCTACGAGCTGGCCATGCGCCGCTTCTCGCAGAAGGAGATCTTCGAGGGCACCGGCATCGCCTCCATCTCGATCAACACGCTGTATCAGCTGTTCGACGACGCCGAGAACCGTCCGGAGATGCTCAAGTTCGCCGACAAGTTCCTGCTCATCGGCGACTACGTCACCTGGCTGCTGACCGGAAAGGCGCGCGCCGAGGAGACGCTGATCTCGGGCAGCCAGTGCTGGGACACGCGCAAGCGCGACTGGGCTTGGCCCGTGCTGAAGAAGCTCGGCATCCCGAAGCACATCTTCCCCAAGCCGGTCGCTCCGGGCGTGAAGCTCGGCAAGATGCTGCCTTACCTCGCCAAGGAAACCGGCCTCGCCAAGGCCGAGGTCGTCACGACCTGCGCCCATGACACCGCGGCCGCCGTGGCCGCCGTGCCTGCCACGAAGGGGGACGACTGGGCCTACCTTTCCTCCGGAACCTGGTCCCTCCTCGGACTCGAACTCCCGAAGCCGCTGGTCAACGAGACCGTCCGCAAGGCCAAGTACACGAACGAAGTCGGTTTCGGCGGCACGTCCCGCTTCCTCAAGAACCTCGTCGGCCTCTGGGTCCTCCAGGAGTGCCGTCGCGAGTGGATGGAAAAGGGCGAAGTCTCCGACTACGGCGAGATCGTGAAGCTCGCGCTCAAGGCTCCGTCTCTCCGCTCGTTCATCCGTCCGGACGACGTGCGCTTCGCCAAGCGCGGGGACATGGTCGCCAAGGTGCAGGCTTTCTGCCGCGAGACCAAGCAGCCCGTGCCGAAGACGCACGGCGAGATCGCCCGCTGCGTGCTCGAGTCGCTTGCGCTCCTGTATCGCGTCGAGATGGACGGCATGGAGAAACTTACGGGTCGTAAGCTCAAGCGCCTGCACATCGTCGGAGGCGGCTGCCGCAACGCGCTGCTCAACCAGGCGACCGCCGACGCTACCGGCCGCACCGTCATCGCCGGCCCCGTCGAAGCCACCGCCGCGGGCAACATCCTCGTGCAGGCCATCGCCATGAAGGAGCTCAAGAACCTCGACGAACTGCGCAAGGTCGTCCGAAACTCCTTTGAGGTAGTGACTTACAAACCCAATCCGACCTCCGCATGGGCCGCCGCCCAGGCCAAGTTTAATGGTTTAAAGAAATCATAAATCCTCTTACTCACACCCTCTCCTTTCCACGTAACAAACATGTCCAACTACAAGTACGTCTCCCACCTCTGGAATGATGCCGAAGCCGCGAAGCTCGATCCGGTCGGCCGTCTGGTCTACCGCTCCAACAAGCTCGGCGCGGACCAGCGCATCACGAACACCGGCGGCGGCAACACCTCCTCCAAGATCGTCGAGAAGGACCCCCTGACCGGCGCCGACACCCAGGTCCTCTGGGTCAAGGGTTCCGGCGGCGACCTCCGCACGAGCAACCGCGACAACTTCTCCTCCCTTTACCAGGACAAGCTCATCGGACTCCAGCAGTCCTACGCCGCCCGCGCCGACAAGGGCCTCAAGTCCCAGGCCGAGGACGACATGGTCGCGATGTACAACCACGCCACCTTCAACCTCAACCCGCGCGCGTCGTCGATCGACACCCCTCTGCACAGCTTCCTGCCGGGCAAGCATGTCGACCACATGCACCCGAACGCGATCATCTCGATCGCCGCTTCCAAGAACTGCGAAGCCCTCACCAAGGAGATCTTCGCCGGCAAGATGGCCTACGTGAAGTGGATGCGCCCGGGCTTCGAGCTCGGCCTTGCCATGCA
>JACCDP010337814.1_pt1 | contig 19832 bp, 21 predicted proteins | sample 7445841 | NCBI WGS metagenome assembly JACCDP01 (sample SAMN15323441, study PRJNA562643) | freshwater metagenome | isolation source: river surface water | place: USA:Blue River Watershed | collected 2017-08-17
GCGTTAGCACCAAAAGTTGATGGGTCACGAGGTACGCGCCAGAAGTCTTGACCACCATAGAAAGCATCGGCTGACTTAACGTGATACGCACTAAGAATGTCGCGCTGAATACGGAACATGTCTTCTGGATAACGAACGTGATCTAGTAGCTGTGCAGACATAGCCTTCTTTGGCTTAACGGTATTTGGGTATGCCTTGCTCCATGTCTTTAGCACTGGGTCTTTTTCATCCCAGGCATAAAGTGAAACTGTGCCGTCATAGGCGTCAACTGTGGCTTTTACCGAGTTACGAATGTAATTAACAGTGGTATCGGCTTGTGCAGTAATCGAATTTGAATTCGAAGTTAGCGCATCAGTTGTTGAGCCAGAAAGTGAAGTCTTGCGGGCATATGGATAACCAGCACTTGTTGTGTAGCCATCGATAATCCAAAGCACCTTGCCGTCAACAACTGCAGGATATGGATCGCCATCAAGAGTTAGCCATGGCGCAGCTTTTGCAACACGTTCACGTGGATTTCGCTCGAACAAGATCTTTGAATCTTTGTTAATCAAGCTAGAAAGCAAAATCTTCTGTTCTTGATACTTAATCGCGAAAACTAACTTGTTAAAGAAGGAACCAACTGGAACGCCACCGGTTCCGGTGTAGGTGTAATTCTTTTGGCCGTTAGCCGCGGCGTCATCTGGAAAGTCGAACTCGACTGGTGAGTCAGTCTTTACGCCACCGATAATTGAATAGTCCGGAACATTCTCACCGAAGTAAACGCGGGGCTGGAAATCGCCAAGGCCCTTAGTTGGTGGAAGATCACCGACGGCAAAGTTTGGCTTTCCATCAAGATCAACTGTGTTTCCAAAGGCTGCCACGAAACCAAAACCGTGGGTGTAAACCAAGTGGTCGTTGATCCAGTTACGACTTGGATTGCCATCGATATTTAATTCACGGACAGCAACCACAGTATCGCGCTGCACGCCATTAACTTTGTAGCGATCAACATCGAGTGAATCTGGGAAAGCGTAGTACGGCTTGATCTGCTGCAATTGGCGGAAAGTCGCTGAAATTACATTTGGATCCATCAAGCGAATATTTGCAATTGTTGCTGCATCGTTTGCAAGTTGGCCCGAAGAAGTCTTAAGCGTTGCTGCATAATCTTTTACTTCTACGCCACTTAAATCATAAGCAGCTCGAGTAGCATCAATATTGCGCTGAATATATGGCGCTTCCTTTGATGATTCTGATGGCTTTACTTGAAAAGTTTGAATTGCGGCCGGATAAACGCCAGCGATTAATACTGCTGAAATCACTAGTAGCGCTGTTCCAGAAGCTGGCAAGAACCATGATTTACGGAAGATATTGGCGAAAAAGAGCAGCGAACAGATGACTGCAATGCCAGCCAAAATCGCTTTGGCAGGAAGCAACGCATTTACATCTGAATAAGTAAGACCGGTAATTAGTTTGTTCTCTTTAAGAGATAGCGCATAGCGATCAAACCAATATGCCACACCCTTAAGAAGTACAACTAGACCAAGCAAAACTGAAAGTTGTGCACGAGCAAATGGCGTAGTGCGATCTTGACGCATTTGTGGACGCAAACCACCGTATAAGTAGTGAACAGCGCCTGAAGCCAAGATTGCCAAAATCAGAGCTGAGAAGCCCCATGAAATTAGTGATTGCCAGAATGGTAAGCGGAAAGCGTAGAAAGAAATATCAATATTAAATTGCACATCTTTAACGCCGAAATCAGTTGAGTTCTTGAACAGCAACCAAGTACGCCATAGTGAAGTTCCGGCGGTACCGGCAAAATAAAATACTGCTAAGCCAACGCCAGCGAATGCAAGTCTACGGAGCGGTTCGAGTTGTGCGCGGTAACGCTCTAAGTTGTCATTCTCGACTGCCATCGACACATAAACCGGGCGACGTTTGAATGCTAAATACACATTGAGTAAAACAAATAGCGAGGTAACTAAACCAAAGCCAATGAAGAGATAAACCTTGGTGAAAAGTGTGGTTGACCAAACGCTGGTGTAATCAACAGATTTGTACCAAAGCCAATCTGCATAAAAACCGCTAAGTGAAACTAGAGCGATTGCAGCAGCTACCAAGATTCCGACAGTGATCGAAAGAGGACTTACACGTCGGCCACCTGACTTGCGGCCAAAGCTCTTTGCAAAATCAAATTGCGGATTCGAACTCATCTATTTCTCCATTTTCTAAAAACTCACCCCGTTGGGATTCCCCAATTTTGCGCTATTTACGGGTCTAACGCGAATTAGAACGGCCGCTAGGCTCTAGAACAGCAGCTAGGCTCTAGAACAGCCGCTAGTCAATTGGAACAGCCGCTAGTTAATTAGAACAACCGCTTAAAGTGGGCAACTTAGCCAAGTCCTGAACAGGCTTTTTAAGCAGAGTCACAGCCTGCGCCAAGGTCGAAACTGCCACTACCTGCAAACCATTTGGAATATGGGTGATGTCAATGCAGTTATCAATCGGTGCGATGAAAAGAGTTGCCCCAGCACGTTTAGCTCCGATTAATTTATCTTCGATACCACCGATTGGGCCAACAACGCCTTTTTTATTTATGGTGCCAGTACCTGCAATCGAGCGGCCGTTGACTAGTTGCGCACTATCTAATTTCTCAATAATTCCAAGTGCGAAAATTAAGCCACCACTTGGCCCACCGGTGTTTGGTAAATCAAAGTTCACCAACTGCTCATTTAATTCACCTGACTCTAAATAGGGCACTAAATCGGGTTCATTCTTAGCTAAATAATTAAACGCTGCAGTAACTGCATTGCCTTGCGAGCCATCCATTTCGGCCAGGCTCGCTTTATTTATTTTTTCGGCATCAACGTCTGGTTCATAAATAACGGACTTTGGAACCACTACCCCGTCGGCTTGAATCCAGCGAGCCAAGATTTCAACGCCAAGTATTCTGGAATTTGGAGTTGAGATCGAAACTGTCGTCAGCATTAACTTTCCAGTTGGTGCCGGAACTTTGTCTGCGAATCTGCTTGGAACTTGAACTACTGGCCCTAATACATCTGTTGCGGGGCCAGGTAACAAGATGGCAAAAGGCAGCGGCACAAAAAGCGAGATGACTAGAACCAACGAAAGAAAGTATTTAACTAAGCGAGGCAGCGGTGAGAATCTCATCGAATGCACTTAGGCAGTTGGATCGACGGGCTTTTCTTTTGCTTCAAGATCGCGTGCCTGTTGATCGCGGAAGGAATCTTGGAACTTCTGAAAAGAGGTCACTGAGCGAGTAGTTTCCTGCTCAAATTTGCCTTGAAACTTGCTAACCCAAAGCACATATCCCAGCGCACCAAGCAGGCCGGCCAGGGGAATTAGCCACCAAATTAAGGCGGTGAAGGCGTTCGACATAGGCCTAGCCTAGAGGTTTCGGGAAGAAAGTGCCCAATTGGTTTGTTTAACTAGTATTACTTCAATCGGTTCTCTCTCGAGTTCCGGCTGGAAATAAGTGTTTGGTGAGAGTTACGCGAGATTGGAAAGGCAGCCATGACATCTTTTGGTTTCGGACCCAGCGATAACTCAGACGACGCTGAAAAATCTGCTGAACTCGCTGCAGCTCTCGAAGCAATGCAAGCCCAGATGAAAGATCAGTTCGAAAAACTTGGACTTAATCCGGCTGGATTTATTAATCCACTACTTTCAAATTCCGCAAAACCTGAACCGCTTCCAAAAGCAATTGTGCGAGATGTAGCTAAGAAATTTACGCAAGCCCATGGTTCGCAACCAATTGGTGCAAATGATGTTGCTGAAATAAAAACTGCGCTAGATCTCGCGCAACTTTGGCTTGATGATAAAACAGATTTCGCTTTACATTCTTCAGAAAGCCGTATTGCGTTAAGTCGCACCGATTGGGTTGATACAACTTTGGCGGGTTGGCAAGAAACTGTCGAACCACTTGCTGCTGGTCTAGCTGATGCGCTTGCAGGTTTGCTTTCTCAAGCTAGCCAAGCTGCCGATCAAGCATTTAATTCCGATGGTTCGCTTAATGAAGAGTTTCTAGCCGAAGCCGGAATCGATCCAAATATGTTTAAGGGTCCAAATGGAGAAAACATTTTGGGTGGCATAGGCAACGCACATGCATCAATGGACATGATCGGCGGTCTGCTTAAAGGTTTCATTGGCTCGCTAATCGCAACTCAATTAGGCCAAGCTATTGGTCAACTTTCAGCCAGTGTTACCGGCATTCATGATGTTGGTTTGCCGCTAATTACGCCTGCTAACCCAGCGCTAATTCCACAAAATATAAATATTTGGGCGCAAGATTTAGATGTGCCGATCACTGAAGTTCGGTTATTCCACGCGCTGCGCGAAGCGGCAATTGCCCGACTATTCGATAACAATCCTTGGTTAGTTTCATATTTACGCCAAGCGATTATTGAATATGGTCGCGGAATCACAATTGATATGGATGCAATCCAAGATCAAGCGACTTCAGCGCTAAGTTCGGCTGAAATTGATTTAAATAATCCAGAGTCATTTGCAAACGCGATTAACCAAGGTTTGTTCACTCCCGAAGAATCAGAGACGCAAAAAGCTGCGCTAACCAAATTAGAAGTTGCACTTGCGTTAATTGATGGCTGGGTTGATGAAGTTGTAACCAGTGCCGCAGGTGATCGTTTACCGAATCTAGAAAAGTTACGCGAAACTTTGCGACGTCATCGTGTAACTAATGCGCCAACTAAACAATTATTTTCTTCATTACTTGGCCTAGAGGTATCCCCTCGATTAGCTCGCGAGGCAAGTGCATTTTGGCGATCGATTTCTGAACTCAGCGATATCTCAACTCGCGACAAGATTTGGTCTGGCATTTTGCCAACTCAAGAAGAGTTACTTAATCCGCAGCTTTATTTGGCAAGCGTTGAAGTTCCAGATGATTTAAGCGGATTGCTTTAAGTAAGAGCGAAATAAAAAGCGAAGTCCCCGGTCGCTGTTAAATATCTGCCTTCCCCTTGCAGATATAAAACTGTTATCCGAGGACTTCGTAAGCGTGAACTTAACGAAGTTTTCAATCTGAATCAACCGACCCACAGATTGACAAAGTGATTCTTTTCCTTGTAATGAACTACTTTCACGCTACCTTTTGCTCATGAATTCATCTGAAAATATCGATTTATTTTCAATAGCTGAATCACAAATAACTAAACCTGTGGTTGATACTTCTTTGGAAATCGCCCCAACTCTGCCCGGAGTCGACCAAGGTGAAATCGTCGTCATTAGATCAAAGCGGCGGAAGAAAAATATTTCGGCATATCGCCAAGGTGGCCAGATAGTTGTTTCGATTCCGGCCCGAATGAGCAAAGCCGATGAGCGAACAATCGTTCCTGAGATGGTCGAACGAATTCGTAGCGCCGAAGCCGACCGAACTCCCTCAGAAAGCGTGTTAATCGCCCGCACTTTGGCCTTAATCGAGGCCTATGCCCCAGAAATCTCAGAACGCCCCGCCAGCATCGACTGGCGCCAGATGCGTGAGCGCTGGGGATCTTGTACTGGCATCGACCGAAGTATCCGGATCTCTGACCGCCTTAGGTTTGCCCCAGTCTATGTTCAGGACTATGTCCTCTTCCATGAAGCCATCCACCTGCGCTTTTTCGACCATGGCCCCGATTTCCAGCGAATTCTGGCCGCTTATCCTCATGGCGAGAAAGCCCAGGCCTACCTGGATGGCTACGAGCTGGCCGAGAGCGATTTGGTCCCGCCTACCACCTAAATAATTGGCCAAAAAACTTCCCACAAACCACGCTCAGAAACCCAATTTTGAGCGTGAGCGGGGGTATCGTAAAGCCTGCACGCAAGTAAATTTCGTCGAATTCCATCGACAAATGCTCGCGTCGATTGGAGGCTTCACATGGCAGAGACATACAAAGGTGACGCTTACTGCGTTAAGTGCAAAGAGAAGCGTGATTTTGAAGGAACTGTAAAGGTTTCCGACTCTGGTCGTCGCATGGCACAGGGCATTTGCCCAGTCTGTGGCACCAAGGTCAATCGCATCCTTGGCAAAGCTCAGTAATTTTTATCACCAAAAGTTTTACTCGAACGACCCGCAGCGAGTTAATCGTTGCGGGTCGTTTGCTTTGCCCGGCCGACTTCAATTTTCAAGCAGATCTGACTCTGCGAGCCCTTTGCATTAACTTCCAGTAAGAAATCCGAGAACCATCCGCAGAATTTTCACTTACTCGTTTGGTCCCGATCGAAATGCGCGCACTCTGCGCCCATGACAACTAATCCAACAATTGAAATCTCTGAAATCAAGCCTCGTCTAAAAACTGGGGCAATCGTTACCGCAATTAGCGGCACCAAACCGCAAGCACATTTCATCGGCCATGCCAGCGCTGGAATACAAATCAGTCACCCAGGGGCAGCTGCGATATTGGCAAACTTCACTGGCTCGCTAACTTGCTTTGAAATCAGTATTCGAACTGGTGCGCCGTTTGAGGTTGTAACGAAAATCTGCGATGAATTAGTTGCCGCTAATTTAATCGATCAAGTTGCTAAACCAATCGTCTTAGCCGATCGTTTTCATTCTGAGAAAACTAATCGCAAAACCCACTCGCAAGATCAAAGCCAAGATGCGGCCTATCAGCAACTGCAAAAGAGAATTGCACCTGAACTTGGTCAGATAACTTGGCAAACCGGAATCATTGATGCTGGTGTCACAACTTTGAGCGATCGTCAAAAAGTGGCAATCGATATTTGTGGTGATGATCGTTTAGCTGTGTCGCTGTTAACCATTTTGTTGGCATCAGGTGTCTCGCAAACAACGCTCGCATTAAGTAATGTGCAAAGAGATATCGAAGCCAGCGATCTTGGCACTGGGGTATTTTCGATCACGGATCTGGAAACCAACTTAGAAAATCGAATTTTAGAAATCGCTCGTGACTTCGCACTGTTTCCAATTTCCAAAAACCCAACCACTCAAAGCTATTTAACAATAATCTTTGGCGCTCCAGACCCAGCCAAAATCAATACTTTGCTGAGTTCTAACTTGCCGCACTTATTTATTAGCGCACTTGATGCAACAACTCTGCGCGTTGGTCCACTAGTGATTCCGGGCAAGAGCCCATGCTTTAGATGTATCGAGCTAGATCAACTTGAACAATCTCCGCTGCTAAATCAAATCAATCAGGCTCGGTTATTTGCCTCAGTTCAACAATTAAATATTGCGGCCACCACACAATTTGCCGGCTTAATTGCCCAATGCATTCTTAATTATTTAGATACCGGAATCAGCGAATTAATCGGTACCCAAATCTTGCTGGATACTGCTCATCCATGTAATCCCCAACACATTGCCTATGCGATCAACCCTGCGTGCGGGTGCACTTGGTAGTTTTTTAATGAGCTGGCTAATTTCAATGTGCGAGATTGGCAATTCCTAGCCAGAATTACCCAGTGAGCAACTTCGAAACCGAGATCCCTAAATCAACAACGGCGCGTACCGCCAAGATGATCTCTATCCCTGTCGGCATTGCCGGTCGCAGTGCACTCGGTTTTGGTCGCCAACTAGTTGGTCAATCCGGCAGCATGGTATTTAGCGAGATTCAAGAAAAAACTGCTGAACAAGTTTTTAAAGTTTTAGGTGAACTAAAAGGCGGCGCGATGAAATTCGGACAAGCGCTTTCAGTTTTTGAAGCAGCACTGCCAGAAGAAATCGCTAAGCCTTATCGTGAAACGTTAACTAAGTTACAAGAATCTGCACCACCACTACCAACTCGAGTAGTTCACAAAGTATTAGCCAAAGAGTTAGGTGAAGATTGGCGTGATAACTTCGCTAACTTCGAAGATCAGCCAACTGCGTCGGCATCCATTGGACAAGTTCACAAAGCTATTTGGAAAGATGGTCGACCCATTGCGGTAAAGATTCAATATCCCGGTGCTGCCGAAGCTTTGATCTCAGATCTAAATCAGATCCAACGCTTTGCCAAAATTTTCCAATTAGTTATGCCCGGTTTAGATATGAAACCTTTGCTCGAAGAACTTCGCGCGCGCATCATTGAAGAAGTTGATTACCGTTACGAAGCCGAAGCGCAACAAAAATATTCAGAGGTTTACGACAACGATCCAGATATTGCGATTCCAAAAGTTGTTATGGCATCTGATCGCGTATTAGTTAGCGAATGGCTCGAAGGCACCCCGCTTTCAAAGATCATTGCGAGTGGCACCCAAGAACAACGCAACAATGCCGGCATGAAGCTGGCGCGTTTCCACTTCACTTCGCCTGACCGCGCCGGCCTTCTGCACGCTGATCCACACCCAGGCAACTTCCGCTTACTCGATGATGGTCGCTTAGGCGTGCTCGACTTCGGCGCCTGCAACCGATTGCCTGAAGGTTTCCCAGAGCCAATGAAGAATTTGCTCAAGCACGCACTCGATGATGATGCGATCGCGCTCTATGAAGGTTTCAAAAAAGATGGCTTCATCTTGGCTGAAGTAGATGTCGACCCAAATCTGGTTCTGGAATATCTGGTGCCACTAGTTGAGCCGCTTAGAACCGAAGTATTTAAATATTCGCGCGAATGGCTACGCGATCAAAGCGCACGCGTTGGTGACCCGCGAAACCCAACTGCCAAGATCGGTTTCCAGTTAAATCTGCCAGCTGAATATGTGTTGATCCACCGCGTAACCCTCGGCACTACTGGCATTTTCTGCCAACTAGAAGCCGAGGGCAAGTTCCGCGATGAAGCTCTCTCGTGGTTCCCAGAGATTGCACCTGCTACCGCTTAGATCTAAGGCATCACTTAGTAAATTTTTTTAACACCTTCCATGCCAGCAGTGACGATGTACCGCCAATTAAAAAGCAGACTGTAGTTACCAATAAGTTTCCATCGGGCTCGGTTTTGATTGCGATCACCGCGAGGATTGCCCCGATTAGAAAAGCTACTTGGTCACTTCTTTTTAAATTCTTAGGCCGCAATTCGTGGTCGCCCAGCTTTGCGCTTTGCTTGGATAACAACGCCATCTTCAAATAGCTCGCCGCCCCAAACGCCACAAGGTTCCTGGCGTGAGAGCGCACCTGATAAACACTTGGTGCGAACTGGGCACTCACCACATAACGCTTTAGCGGCCTTGATATCTGCTTCGGCATCGGAGAAGAAGGTTTCAGGTTCTGCACCGTGGCATGGCAAAGTATTAGCGATCGGATTGCCATATGTACCGGTGATGTCACCGAGACCAATCTTTTCGCCGCTTTCGGCCCAACCTGGTACTAGTAGTTCGCTGAAGAGAACGCTCATGGTTCTCACCTTCTTTCCTTTGTTTGTCTTTCTCTTGTTTGGGTAGTTATTTGTTTTGGATTATTAAATTGTTCGGATAAAGAAAAAGGACCCTTAATCCTTTTGGATTAGGGCCCTTGTTTGGCTTATTCGATGTTATTCGAATGAACCTCCAGCAGACCCGGATCCGGCATAAAAATTGGCATAAGCTGCAAATGTGGTTGCAGTTTGCCAATTAGATGTCGCGCGCTTAGCTGATACGGGTTTCATTGCAGCACCCAAAACAGCGCCATGCATTGCAGAAATATGCATTGCGTGTGCTGTATGTAGATGTGCAGTTCTTTGCATAAGTGAAAGAGTAAAGCATCGGTTATCAACGGCGCAAATTAATTAATTGCGCGTTCCACTAACTGGTCAGTAACCCTGCTTGCGCTAAGAATGGCGAAGGTTTTCCGCGATAACTCACTCGTAATTCGCGTTTCGCGCGGGTCATTCCGACATAAAACAAGCGGCGTTCTTCTTCAATCATGCGCGCATCGAGCGTAAAACCATTAGTTTCCAGCGGCAATAAGCCGACATTGGCCCCCATTAAGAAAACCCGTTCCCATTCGAGGCCCTTGGCTGCGTGCAAAGTAGCCAAAGTTATAACTGGCATCGTTGGCGGATTGTTCTGCTGAACGCGATCTTCAACTTCGCGTAAGTAACTACGTAGGGTTTTTGGCGTGAAGTTGGCATCTTCATCAAGTTCGCGCGCTAAATGCAATAAACCAGCAATGCCATCAATGCTTTGGCCAGTTAAAAATGGTTGCGCCAACGTACGTAGTTCATCCAGCCAACTTATTCCTTCGGTCGGAATAACTGATGCGGTGCGCACACCTTTCAAGAATTCGCGTACATCAGGGCGATCAAAGAAACGTTCGGTGCTGCGCACTTGATACGGCAACTTGGCACCATTCATCGCTCGCTCTAGCGAATTTAACTGCGCATTAGTTCGAGCAAGTACTGCAATCTCTTGCGGTGGAACTCCGGCCTTAAGCAAATTAGTCATGTCCGAAACAATGCCAGCAATCTCAGATGACTCGTCGCTGTAAGCAAGTACTGCTGGCTTATCACCATGATCATTTTGCGCATTTAGCTCTTGTCCCATAGTTGCGCTACGCAATAGTGAATTCGCCGCAAAAGTAATTTCTGGAGTTGAGCGATATCCCGAAGTTAAACGAATAACTTCTGCATCTGGAAAACGTGAGGTGAAAGTTGTTAAGAATGAAGAAGTTGCACCAGCGAATGAATAAATTGTTTGCGCAGGATCTCCCACTACACAGATCTCTTGACGGTTACCTAACCAAGCATTTATTAATCTCTGCTGAAGTGGCGAAATATCCTGGTATTCATCGACCGTAAAATAGCGATATTGATCTTGAACTCGTTCGCGCACTTCACGTTCTTCTTCGAGCATTGCAGTTGTTAGCAACAAAACATCTTCGAAATCCATGGCGAGTTCTTGGCGCTTGATACTTTCATAAGCGGTGTAAACCTGAGCAACTTGTTCGGCATTAACGCGTGGCTTAGCTGCGCGATTATCGAGTTCAGTTAAGTAATCAGTTGGGCCGATCTGCGAAACTTTTGCCCATTCGATTTCGTTAGCAATATCGCGCAAAGTATCACGTGAATTGATATTGATCGTGCCCTGCAGGCCAGCCCGATTGATCGCTTCGCCTAGAAATCCGGTTTTTGTGGTCAATAAATCAGGCGTGCGGCCACCAAATACGCTGGGCCAGAAGAAGAGCAGCTGCTTGAGCGCTGCCGCGTGAATCGTGCGGGCAGCCACTGTTGGCACACCTAAACTACGCAAACGAGTGCGCATTTCACCGGCGGCTCGTGCGGTGAAAGTAATTGCCAAAATCTTGGTTGGATCCATTGCCCCGATTGCACTGGCATAAGCAATGCGGTGAGTGATCGCACGAGTTTTACCAGTGCCCGCACCTGCAATTACACATACCGGGCCTCGCGTTGCCAGGGCTACTGCGCGTTGTTCATCATCGAGTGCAGCCAAAATTTCTTCGGCACGAACATTTACTAAAGGCTCTTCGGTCATCGCCAGCTCTCGCCGCCGGTCAAGCTCTGTCCTTTAAATTCACCATGATCAGCACCAAACCAACGTTCAATCATTTTGCGCGCAACGCTAATGATCGGTGGCAACAAGAGTGAACCGTCTTCCATGGCGGCTCGTAACTGAGCACGTGAGTACCAGCGCACTTCAACAATCTCTTCACCATCAGGACGGGCAGCCGCTGGATCATTTATCACAGCTTCAAAAGCAATCATGATGCTGGCTGGAAATGGCCAAGGTTGTGAACCTAAATAATTTATCTGCGAAACACTCACGCCACTTTCTTCAAATACTTCGCGCGAAACACATTGCTCAAAAGTTTCGCCGGGTTCTAGAAATCCAGCAAATGTTGAGAACCGACCTGCTGGCCACACTGCTTGGCGACCTAACAAAATTCGATCATCGACATCGCGAACTAAAACAATTACTGCGCTATCTGTTCGTGGGTGATGTTGTGTTTCGCATTTATTACAAACTCGAACTGCCCCACCAAGTGAACTTGTTGTTGCAGCACCGCACTTTGAACACATCGGGTGCGCAGAATGCCAATTAGAAAGTGCCACCGCATGCAGAGCTAAACCAATTTCAAGTGGTGAAAGCGCAGCCCCAATCTCGCGCAATGAAAGTAAATCTTCAGACTCGACAACGTGTGCTGCAAAATATGGTGTATCTGTAGCGAGATCGATGCCTAGAAAGTAGTGCTCATCGCACTGCACATTTGGATAAAGCAATTTGGCGGTTGCTAGATCGGCGCTGACTTTCCCGCCACCAACAGTTAGAACTTTCGCGCGCTTGAGCAGCTCAGCCAAAGCCGCCGGGTCAGTTCTTAACTCGCCGGCACGGTCAATCAGGCTTGGCTGTTGGTTAATCGCGCTCATAAGAGGCAACGCTACTAGGCAAAGCCCGCTTAGGTCACTTTGGACTTTTGGCGGGAATTAACTCTGAAGTAAGCCTGCCTCAAGATCAACATCGGACATAAGCCGGTAGCCGACCCCACGGACCGCATCAATTATTTTGGGTCCACCCGCATTTTTAACTTTTATTCGAATTCGTGAAGCATGCGTATCGAGTAAATGATCACTAGAGAAGTCGACAGAGCCGCCTATCGCCTCGATGACTTGCTCACGGGTGAAAACACGCTTTGGTTGCTCAATCAAGAGTCTGACAAAATCAAATTCAGTTCGAGTCAGCGAGATTTGTCGGTCATCAACCATTAATTCACGAGTTTCCAGATTCAAACTTAAAATGCCGGCAACCAAAATTGATTTGTGCTCGGTTTTTTGCATACTCCGATGTCTAAGTTGAGTTCCAACTCTTAATCCAAGAATTCGAGATGAAACGGGTTTTGTAATGTAATCATCAGCACCAGCTGCCAAACACATTGCTTCATCAAGTTCTTCGGATCGATTAGTTAGCATGATTATTGGGACTGCAGATTTTTTGCGTATCTCGCGACAAACTTCAAATCCATCAGGTTGTCCCATTGCTAAATCTAAAACAACCAAAGTTGGTTTATTCTTATTAAAGGAGGCCAAAGCAGAGTTTCCATCTTCGGCCTCGACTACTTCATATCCCTCTTCTTCTAGGCTCTTTCGCACAAAGATGCGAATGTCTTCGTTGTCATCAACAACTAAAATAACTTCTCGGTTCATATCGCACCTATTTTCTTCATATCTAGCTCGGTTTGTCTTAACTTTAAATAATTTAAAATATGCAATTTCTTTGCCTCTATTGCAGCTGCTGTTAACTTTCCCGGAATCTGTAAGGCTTGAGAAAACTCTTCGAGCTCGGCGCCAGCTGCCTCGAATGTATAGAAAGCTATTGCACCGCCCATGCTGTGAGCAACCGCTGACAGATTTTCATTATTTGCTTTCTCTAATTGAATAATTGCCTTGGCTAATACCTCTGACCTGCGCGCTTCAACCATGACTTCAACATCGCTCTTTATACCCGGAAAAGTGAGAGTAAAAAGGCTGCCTACTCCCTCAACCGAAGCCACGGTCACAAAGCCGCCATGAAGGTCCATAGTTTTCTTAACTATGGCTAGTCCCAAACCACTGCCTGGAATTTGATTCTCTGCTGCATTTTTGGCACGAAAGAACTTAGTAAATAATTTATTTAAGTCTTCTTTGGGAATTCCCATTCCGAAATCTCGAACAGTAATTTCTACGCTTACATTTAAATCTGGGTCAACTTTACGATTTAAGCCAATTTCAATGCTTGAGCCTTCTTTACTGAATTTGATGGCATTGGATACGAGATTTACAAATACTTGTGAAATTTGAGTACGACTGCCAATCACTTGGAAACTATCTTGAACATGCACTTGTAGATCAAAATTTATCGACCTTGCACTTGCCTGCAGTGAAAGCATTTTCAAGGCATTATCTAAAATTGGAAATAGGTTCTGCACCTCATGTTGGTCAATATCTTGATCGGCATCTAGTTTGGTAAGTGAAAGAATGCTCTCGACTAAATCAAGAAGAGATTCGGAGTTACTCTCGATAACTGAAACTATTTTATGAAAATCTTGGGGCGAAGTTTCTGGTTCCAGATCATGCAGAAGCTCTACATACCCAATTATTGAAGTAAGCGGGGTTCGCAGTTCGTGATTTATAGTTGAAATAAAGTCGTTCTTAGCGATATTTAAATCTTGCAGCATAAGTACTTTAGTTTGCGAGTCGGCTAAATCTTCACGGGCTTCACTTAACGTTATTTGCTCGGCAATTATTGTGGATTTTGCGAATAAATACTTTCTTCGAAAGTCGAAGATGGTCCAGATAAGAAAACATGAAGTTAGAGATACCAGCAAGTAAAGTAACAATAGATTTGTTCGGGCCGAATTAGCGCGGTCAATAGCTGCCTGCCGGAATTGGGTATCTAGATCTCTTTGGTAAGAAACAATTAATTTACGGGCATGATCGACAATCTCGTTAATTAACGGTTTAGATTTATCGGCAAATTCTTTCTGCAGACTAGCGGGCAAGAAACCAACAGGAGCCGAGGCAACTAAGGCATCAGAATTTTTTAAGGCAGTTAAGAATTCGGGTGTGGATCGCGCTCCCATTGATTTTCCGCCGATATCAATAACAGACATTCTTTGGGCAAGCAATGCCCTGGCAATTTGCAAATCTCTTCGCGGCAGACTTCCGGCGACCCATAAGGCCATCTTCGTCGTGTAAACCAAAGCTTCTCGCTGCGTAAAAATTATGGAAGAAGAGATTGACTCGGCTTGAGTTACTACCGCAGCTTGTTTCACTGCTCGATCAGAGGAACTCAATGTGGCATATCCGAGAGTTACTAAGTTAATAATAATTACTAGGGCAAGGATCGATTGCCCCATTGAGAGTCGAAAGCTAACACCCACGACAAAGTTCTCTTTTCGAGAGATTTTACTCAATTCACTTCGCCGAAATTCGCTTCAGTGACCAGTTCCAGGGATCTAAGAATTTAGCCCAACGACTTTTGTCAGGATAAACAATTCGGATCGGACCGCCCTGGTCATAAGGAATCAAAATTCCATTTCGCTTAAATGCCAAATATCCGTCTGCATTTATAAACGAACTTGCCGTATTTGCATATACGTAATCATTCAAGGCAACAGTTGAGACTTTGTCGGTTGACTTAATTCCAGCTAAATTAAAAAGTGAAGAGAGCTTGACGACCGTAAATTTCTGGCGGGTACGGACAAAAGGCTCATAAATCGAAATTACGGTTGGCTTTAGCTTCTGTAAGTCATTAAGCGATAGTTTCTTTACAATCTTGCCTTTTGAAATAACTAAAATTGTTTCATTTGGACCAAGCGGATCAACTGCAATTCCGCCATACGGATTACTTGGTGAAGGTGATGGCGATGCCGCGTTTAGACTAAATAGCGGTGCCCCGATCAAACTCATAGTCAAGATTGCCACTATTGATAGTCGATGAGATTCTTTCACTTGCTCAGCCCTCAATTCCAAGTAATAGATTTACCTTCTCAATAAATTTGGCCTGTCTAAATGGCTTCACTATGTATCCGGTGGCGCCAAGTTCAAGTGCCCGGTCGACATCTTCACTTTGCGATTTGGCAGTTATCATCATGATTGGAACTTCACGTAACTGACTATTTTTTTCAACCCGAATTTGCTCAAGGACATCAAAACCACTTAATCCCGGCATCATCACGTCAAGCAAAATTAAGTCAGGCTTATTCTCACGAGCAGATGTCAATCCGCTAGTTCCATCTTCGGATTCGAACACAATGAAGGAACTTTTTTCGAGAATCATCCGCATAAGATCACGAATATCTTTGTTGTCATCAATAATGAGAATTTTCTTATCTGTGATACTCATAAAATTCTCCTCTCAACGTTAAGTGAAGCAACCATAAGTGCTCCCTGAGTCGATAGATACCACTTTGTAGGGCTACCCAATGATTGTGTAGAGATTGGAAATCTGACGAGAGGATGGCGAGAGGATTGAGCCCTACCTTCAACACATGTCGAAACCAAGTAGTAAAGCAGGGGTTAAGAACCTCTCTAAGCGCAAGGTTGTCACGAAATACTTAACAGTAGCGCTAACAATTTCCTTAATTGCAGCGCCATCAATTTTAAATGCCAAATTAGGTATAGGTGTTTCGCCAATTCTTTCCGGGTCAATGCGACCTTATGCAAAACCTGGTGATGCATTTATTACTCGTGATTTGCCTGCAAGTACTTTAAAAGTTGGCGACATCATTGCAGTTCATAGTGAAAAAACTGGAACTGCCTATGCTCACCGAATTACTCAAATAACTTTACAAAGTGGGCTTCTTCGAATTGTCACAAAGGGTGATGCAAATCCGACTTCCGAGGTTGATCCTTTCATGATCTCGCCAAAGAAATTAGTTTCGAAAAACATAGCTCGCGTTAAATACGTTGGTTACGCCCTTGTCTACGTAACTTCGATGCAGGGCCGTCAATTAGCTTCTTCATTACTTGTGTTTGCAAATGTATTAGTCCTTATCATGTTTATTTTCCGCAAGAAGATTAAGAACTTGATCCCAAATGCCGAACGTATTTTCCGCGAACTTTATTCAGAGTCTCAAGAAGTTAAAACAATTAAGGAAAGAGAGCTACTAATTTATAAAGATCTATATGCCGAATCTGAACTAGCTCGAAAGAAACAGAATTCAGATATCACGGTGTTCCGCGATCTGTTTAATGAAGCTCAAGAAGTCAAAGAAATACGTGAAGACGAACTGATTGAAATGCTCGAAGAAGTTAAATCCCTAACAAATATCAAGGAGAATACAAATGCTTAAGAACTTATCTTTCGGAGCAATGAAATCAACAGGTGCCATAGTTGCCAAAGTAGCAATCGTCGCTTCGGCTTCAATTGGTGGAGCAGCTCTCGTAAGCTCTTCCGTATTTGCCTCACTTACAGCTGTTGCTTCAAATGAATCAGGAGGTTCGGTAAGCACGGGCACCTTAAGCCTTACTCAGGCTCCTTCTGTGGTCGTAGGCATGACTGGCGGATTTACAACGGCAGTCACTGCAATGGCACCTGGCGATGTTATTAAGCGATATGTCGTTCTAACTAACGGTGGAACGCTCGATGCATCAGCTATGACTTTGGCTTTATCCGCATCTCCATCTACCGCACTTACAACTAATGGCACAGCCGGACTTCAGATCGCAATTAATAAATGTTCTGTGGCATGGACAGCAACCGGTGTTTGCTCAGGCTCAACTACGGCGGCTCTTGCATCGACTTCAGCCCTGACTTTGGCCAGTGCGCAAACATTCACGCCAACAGCTTTAACATCCGGCGCTGTTAGCCATTTACAAATCGTTATTACGCTACCAACTGGCAGCGAAGTAACCACAAATGGAGTGACCCCAGTAGGAACAGTGCAAGGTTTAACTACTGCTCTTACTTGGACCTTCACAGAAACTCAACGCACTGCAACAACAACTGAAGGTTAATAGTTAAGAAATAGTCGAAGAGAAAGAGGAAGGAGTCGATTATGAAATTTAGAGAGATCTCTATCTTTACAAAGTCGGCTCTGGCTGCAGCAATTGTTGGTGCAATTACATTTGCGCCAAACCAACTTGATGTAGCAGATGCAGCAGCACTCGGGCGAGTTACTGCAACAACCTCTTTCTCTTCGGCTTCTTTCCGTTTGCATGCAACTTCATCTGCTGCTGGAGCTATTACAGGCGCAGCATTGATTCTCTCTAATTCAAATGCTAAACAGTTCTTTTATATTCGAAACACAGGCACTATGCAGATAAATAGCTACACGATGACCGTTACTGGTTCTGCAAGTGGCTCTTCCTTTAACTATCGACGCTGTAACGCAAATGTGGCATTCACTGCCGCTGACACTTGTGCTTCTGGCTCACCTACAACTTTCACGCTGTCATCAAATGTGGCAACTTTGACGATTCCAGCTGGTACCAATTTTCATATCCAGATCGCACCGAATAAGACCACTACGCCCACGATAAATATTTCGGTTTCCCGAAGTCAGGTAATTGCGGGCACCACTACAAACTCTTGATATTCGCTAAAAGAGCCTATTACTCACTTATCCAATAGCCTTCAGGCATGAAGGTAACCTCATGGAATCTGCTGCATGGCATGAGCATTCCGCCTAAATCGGTCGATGATTTCGCGGGTTTAGCTGCCGCGGCTGCTGCTCTTCAAACTGAAGTGCTAGCAATTCAAGAAGTTGACCATAATTTGGCCAGAACAAACCATGCCAACCAATGCGCAAATATTGCACTTGCAATGGGTGCCAGTGATTGGGCTTTCGTACCAGGAATCATAGGTTCTCCCGAAGGCAAATGGCAATGCGCTAGTTCGAAAATAATTAGTAATCAAGTAGGTGATATCGAAGTTGAATCGGGCTCATATGGCATCGGTATTGTTTCTAAGATTAAAGTTTTAAAGTGGCATCGATTAGATCTTGGTCGCTCATTTATTGGCGCGCCACTACTAATTCCAAATAACGAAACTGGCAAAGCTAAAGCGATTTATATTAAAGACGAACCTCGGGTAGCTCTCGCTGCTCAGTTAGAAAATGGTTGGACTGTGATTAACACTCACCTATCTTTTGTACCGGGAATGAACCTTATTCAATTGCGAAAGTTAAAGAAGTGGGCTGATGCTTTTGGCGACAAAGTGTTAATTATGGGTGATTTCAATTTGCCTAGTGCTATTCCGGCCATGGGATCAAAATGGCAATCTCTTTATGCTCAGAATACTTACCCAAGTTGGAAACCAAAGATTCAGTTTGATTACATCTTAAGTAAAGGCGTTGATCTCAAAGATGTGATTCAGGTGCCAACTATGGCAGCAGGAATCAGCGATCACTTGCCTTTAACAGTTGAGATTAACTAACGCTTAAAAACCTTTAAGCAACTTCGGCGATCTGGCTCTTGTTATTTACACTTTGAGCTTTAACGCTCTGGCTGTGAGTTAACGTTTCGCGCTGAACTTTAAAAATTGAAAATAGTTCAAGACGCTTCTCATCTGGAATTGCAAATGTAGCGGCTTTGCTAGACCACGCATTTAAGTCAGCGAGCGAGTTACAAGCTGATAGGCCCTCAAGTAAACGCTCTAAATCGCCTTCGGCCAGGTTGCGTTTAGGGGCTTTATTACGGTTGCTTTGGTTAGCCCGCGCTACTTTCTCCATCTCTTCGCGGCTTGGGCGCTTACCTTTAGCAGCAAATCCCAAGTTGGCTAGACAGCGGCCAATGCTTGAGGTTTCGCAGTTCTCGCTGGCATTAGCGCGGTTAATGACGCTGCTGCCTTCGATTTCGGTAGCAAAGCCAGTTGCTTGTGGGCGAGCATCTTCGCGATTAGTAAATGCCTCGGTGCGACAGACCCATTCAACGCGGCCATCGGTACGTTCAGTGCGTTGCAGATCAGTAATGATGCGACCATCAGGAAATTTCTTCCAGAATGCCTGGATACGATTTTCAACTGGCTCGTAGAGTTCAATATTGAAATAGCTCATGGATTACGCCGCCGCAATAAGTTCGTTTGCAATTACTTCATTTGGGCTAAGCGTGCCGGCGCGGAAAGCATCGGTAATTAGTTCGCGACCAGTTTCAGTGAAACGAGTTGAGATATATGAATCGCGCGAATTGAAAGCGATGAAGTCTAGAACTTCGCCGGTTTCGAGATGGATTGCGTCGCCATTTACGTTCTTAAGATCATCGAGAATTTTCTTGCGGAAAGATTCACGGACGGATTGAACAATCTCAGTCTCGTAATTGGCGCGCACCCACTCGGTGAAAGCATGCTCGTTGAGAATCTCAGGAGTCGCTTTCGGGGTAACTAATGAGACTTTGGCAATTTCTTCGCCATCAAGATTAGCTTTAACTGAATCGGCACCAACGGCATCGAGGGCATCGGCAAATTCACGACGCAGTCGATCTTTAGTTTCCTTGGCAGCATTTGCAATAACAGTGATTGCAGATAACTGAAGCGCTAGCTCTTTTAGATTCATTTATGGTCCA
>JACCDP010852874.1_pt1 | contig 19828 bp, 19 predicted proteins | sample 7445841 | NCBI WGS metagenome assembly JACCDP01 (sample SAMN15323441, study PRJNA562643) | freshwater metagenome | isolation source: river surface water | place: USA:Blue River Watershed | collected 2017-08-17
AGGGGAGGGCATCCCCAAAGTAACGCTACAGGAGTTGAAGCCTCTACTCTACTTGGTGCAAACCTGGTTGAGCAAGTTTTGACGATGAATGTAGAATCCCCGTTTCTTTAGACCGGGGAGTGTCAATGTCACACTTGCCTAAGTCCTATTTTCATATAAATTTAGTGGAGACATTCCTGGGGAACGTCTCGACAACGAAAAACAAAGCGTATCTTCATCCAGAAATGATATTACAAACCTAACCAAGCTAAGAATCCATCCCACCAAGAAGTAGAAAGATTTCCTCCAGATAATTGCATTTTTTGGCGAATATTTTGAATATTCCAATTGGTGAGTCTCGCTAGGGTTTGGGCTTCTTGTTCAAATCTTTGATTTAAAGAACGTTTATATTCTCTGCCAGCACTACATTGAATATCTCCTGTGAATGGATGTTGTAAAATATAACGTCCTTGAAAGGAATCTCGTTGGGAAGTTGCTTGAAACATCAAATCTTCAGGAAATTTATTTCTGCTGTAGCGAACGTGCAAGCGAGTAATGAAAACACTACTACTAGGAAAACGAGAACGGAAACCAGGAGATACTGGTCTATCACTATTATTATCCAACCAAAATACACCAGCTTGTTTTAATTCTTCATTATTGAGTGGTTCAGCCGAACAAGGATCACAACTACTCATATCCCAAGCATATTCTAAAAAGCCAACTTTTTTATCTTCTTTGGTGTAAGAAGTTTGAAACATGGATTTATAAAAGCTACCAAATTCACTTTTCACATAAACGGGAATATTGACATCGGAAGGAACTTTAACTGTGCGATAATTGGTAATTTCTGCTTGTCCTTGGGGTGAAAGAATATAAATAATTAAATCCTGTTCTTTGGTAGCGTTAATCATTCCTAAACGAATCGGTAACATAAATTTAGGTGATTCGTAGGAAATTTGTAAAGGACGCAGTAATTCATACCCTGATTGAGAAAATTCATCTAAGTTGACTTTAGCAACAAAGAATTTCATCGAAGAACGAATGTAGGGTTTGAGTAAGTCTTTTGCACCTTTAGGAATTTTATAACCATTACGATTTAACCAAATTTCTAATCCTCCAGATTCCTTTGCACTGAGGATAACAATATCATATTCACCAACATTAAATTTGGCCTCAACGGTTACTCCTAAACTGTTATCTTTTTTCATTTCATTAGCTGAACTTCTCATAATTCCTGCGGCTTGTGGTGCTGGCATATCTGCCATTCTTTCCATTGAGGCGCAGGGGTCAGAATCGAAATATTCAACTAATCTAGGAGCGCTAAAAGCATCTAATCTTTCAATTATTTTTGATTCAGCTACATGAACTTGTTCTTTTTTTAAGACCGTGGGAACAGGAATGACAACGGCGAAATCTTTGACATCTCCTTGAAAATCGTTTGCCATTGTTAAAACGGTGCGATTTCCATCTCGCGCAATGATGACTTGTGAGGCTTGGTTATAGAGTTTTGTATCGGCTTTAGCTACATAAAAACCACAAAAAGCCCAAGCTGTGGGGGTGAAACACAGCACGGCTACAAGTGCAGATATTAAGGGGATAAATATGCGAAAAAGTTTCATTTTAATTCCTTAATTGATGATAGTTAATTGGTAAGAATTCAGAAGTCAGGAGTCAGAAAAGAATTAGAATAAATTATCATTAGTCTTACTGACTTCTTTTGGACAGGTATAGGACCAATATTTGATTCTTCAAAGATACGTAGGGTGAGTTAGCGGTAGCGTAACGCACCCTAAACTGACTTCTTTTGGACAGATATAGGACCAATATTTGATTCTTGAAAGATACGTAGGGTGCGTTAGCGGTAGGCGTAACGCACCCTAAACTTGATTAATGGTGCATTACTGCTAATTTAGCCCCCTAAATTCCCCAAATTTGGGGGACTTTGAAATTCTTATTCCCCAGAATTGGGGGTTAGGGGGCATGAAAACCATAAGAGGCAACCTGATTAAACTTCTGTGTACAGAGTAGTCTTACAAGCTGGTATTTCTCTTTTATTGTTCCAAATAAATTGAGGTGTAACCCAGAATTTATCTAATAAAATGGTTAAGGGAGCAAGGGTAAATAAAGCCCAAAATACAGCAGTGGAGATAAAGAAATAGTTTCGCAAAATAAAGGTTAATAAGGCAATAGATATTGCCCAAATAATTCTACTCATGGAGGCGTTAGGAATTGATCGGGGATCTGTGACCATAAACAAAGCAAATAATAGTAAAGAGCCATTCATTAAATGATGAAAATAAACGTCCCAAGTCCAACCTAACCACATATTTCTGATGGCTGCTAAGAGGGAATAAGCACCTAGAAAAGCGGCGGTGGTGTCCCAACGGCCAACGCGCTGTAAAATCATGCCTCCAGTCCCAGCAAATAATAATCCATACCACCATTCTTCTCCCCATTGTCCTGGTGAAACCCAAGCATCATTAGTGAGCGTGAGAACAGCTATAATGCCAAAATTAGCGGGGTTAAAAAAATGCTTTTCACCAAATTGAAATACAAATTTACTCGCTATGGCGGCAAATCCAGCTATGGCCATTGTTGGCCAATGATCTGCACGTAGTAATAAGCTAAGTCCCAATGAGGTAATAAGAGGACTACGGATATTAATTGGTTGTATTGTGTCTGGGGATTTAATGAGCAATGAGCAGATGATTTGAGTTATGATGCAAGAGGCGATCGCCACACAAATCATTTCTGGGTGTAATGTCCAGTCTCGCGTTAAAATTCCCAAAATCAGAAATAAACTCAGAAACAGAATTTGATAATCTCGACTATCTTTGAATAATGTCATCTTGAGTCCAGGAATTACCCGCAGCTTTTTTCCTAATTTAAACCAATGTGATTATAAATTAGGTTGTTGTTACAGTTTTTGTAACAAATATGATTTAAAGAATTTAGTCCTAGGGGAGAACGGCCCTTCACCTCTACAGGAGGCTGGAGGAAATATTTCTTTCTCTTAACAGTTAACAGTCAACAATCAATGCAATTTGCACCTCTATTTCCCCTTGTTTACCGGGTTCTTCAACCGACTTTTTCCCATTGTCTCTGGGGTGGAAACTCAAACAGTAAAACTATCGCCCTCACTTTTGATGATGGACCTCATCCCCAATACACACCGCAAGTATTATCCGTTTTGAAGCATTACAACATAACCGCGAGTTTTTTCTGGCTAGGAAATTGTGTCAATAGGTTTCCAGATATTGCCAAAGCAGTCAGCGATCAAGGATACTGGATCGGATTACATGGTTATGAACATGATTCTTTTCCCCTACTTTCCCCAAGCGAACTAAAACGGAGTTTAGAAAAAACCCAATTTGCTATTTATAATGCTTGTGGTTTATCACCTGCACAAGTGCAAGATGTCCGCCCGCCTAATGGTTTTTTTACGCCTAAAACATTACAATTATTTCAACAGTGGAATTATCGGCCAGTTATGTGGAGTGTTGTTCCTGAAGATTGGCTACATCCTGGAGTGAATGTGGTGGTAAATAGAGTTATGAAACAGGTGAAAAATGGTTCATTAATTGTGTTGCATGATGGCTATTTTGGCGGAAAAGATGTGGCAGAAACTATTAATATTTTAATTCCCCAATTATTAGAAAAAGGCTATGATTTTGTGAATGTTGATAGTTTATGGCAGAAATAGAAAGACTCGACGACTCCTGATTTTCTATCTTCTGCCATAGCACATTATTTTCTACTGAATCTCTTCTGAGTATCCTAATTTATTGTAAAATAGGGAAGATATGCTGTGGTGCAATACCTATATATGTCTTTAAAAATAGATTCGGGATTATTTAGCTATGGTTTGATAGATCATCACGCAATCTTATCTGTGCCTGTGTATGCAGAAGGTAAAGAGATACGTAAACGTTATTTACAAATTGCCCGTCTCTTGCACCCAGACAGTTTCAGTGTGGTAGGAGAAGCTAATAAGCAGATAGCTAATCAACTTTTATCGAAGCTAGTTAACCCAGCTTATGAGAAATTGTCTGTAGAACGAAATCGAGCGGAATATTTGTTAATTTTGACACAAATGAGCAAACGGCTGGTACAGGAAGCAGCAACAATTTCATTCAAAAGTGAACTAGCTCAACAGTTGGTAGCTGCACCGAATATTGCTATGTCTTATCAGCAAGCGATCGCTCAAATTGCAGAAACTCAATTTGATGATTTACAACAAGTAGATAAAATAATTGCCCAAATTAGTGAGCTAAACGTAGTTTACCTGATGCGGATGGGGGTACAGTCCATAGGTAAAACACCATCTACATCTAATCAAACTACGAATACTCAGCCGGATAATACTCCTCAACAACAACCAACTGCTCCCACCATACCGCCAAAAGAAGATTCGATAGTTGAACAATATTTGCGCCGCGCTCAAGTTTTACTGGAAAAAAACCAATTGTCCCAGGCCAAAGTAGAATTACAGGATGCCTTAAAGTTAGAGCCAAAAAATAGTCATTGCCATAGTTTGATAGCAATGGTATATTTACGGCAAAATCAATTAAAAATGGCAAAAATTCACTTTGATAACGCCCTCAAGTTAAATCCCAAGGAAAAAACTGCCCTGGAATGGAAACCCAAGGTAGATAAAGCTTTAGGAATTACTAACAGTGGTTCTCAAGTGAATTCCTCTTCCAAAACTGAAGAGAAGCAACCAGATAAGTCTGGAAATGGCGGTTTGTTTGGCGGTTTGTTTGGCGGGAAGAAAAAATAATGGTATATCAACCAGCAGCGGGAGCCAGGGATCTATTACCTTTAGATGTGGCGCAAAAACGCTGGATTGAGGATAGATTAGAACAAGTATTTCAAGGTTGGGGATATCACAGGATTATCACCTCAACTCTGGAACGCATGGATACTTTGATGGCGGGTGAAGCAATTGTCCGTCAGATGGTAATTCAACTGCAAAATATTCAAAATGAAGAATTGGGGTTGCGTCCAGAATTGACGGCCTCTATCGCTCGTGCAGTGGTAACTCGGATGACAGATACCACCTATCCCCGGCGACTTTATTACAATGCTAATGTTTTTCGCCGTAATTGGGAAGGCCGCCATAATCGCCAGCAAGAGTATTATCAAGCTGGTGTAGAATTAATTGGGGCAGGAGGATTATTAGCAAATGCTGAAGTGTTGCTATTGGTAGCAGATTGTTTAGCAGCTTTGGATTTACAAGGGTGGCGGTTAATTGTCGGTGAAGCGGGTATTACTCGCTCTCTTCTCAATGCGTTTCCGCCAGAAATCAGAAATCAGGTTCGGAAGGCGATCGCTAATTTGGATTATATCACTCTTGATACCTTGCCTCTGGGCGCGGAACTACACCAACGCGCTAAAATGATATTAGATTTGCGTGGAGATAGTCAAGAGGTTTTAGCAAAAGTCAGCAGTTTACAGCTAGAACCAGACCAGCATGAAGCTATAAATAACCTCAAATCCTTGGTAGAATTATTAGATGGTAAATTCCCCTTAATCCTTGATTTGAGCTTAATTCAAACCATTGACTATTACACAGGTCTAGTTTTTGAAGTAGTCAATGAGACAAATTCCCAAGCAACGGTTTTAGGCAGTGGTGGTCGTTATGACCAATTACTAGGTTTATATCATCCCCAAGGCAAAAATATTCCCGGCATCGGTTTTGAATTGAATATTGATGATTTATACCAAATTCTCTCATCAAATCAGCAATTACCCCAGGATATCCCCCCTAGTAATTGGTTAGTAGTCCCAGAAACACCCGGTGCTGAAGCTGCGGCCTTTGCCTATGCTGAAAAATTACGTGATTCTAGCCATTTAGTCAGAGTAGAAATTGACTTGGGGGGTAGGGATGCAGAAGAGATTCGTCAATATGCAAGCGATCGCTCTATTACCCAAATAGCCTGGATTAAAGCTGATGGTTCACCAACCATTGAAGCCGGATGTTAAAAATGGGAACATTGGTAAACTTTCCCAAAATCAATCCAAAATCTAACATCCAAAATCTAACATCCAAAATCTAACATCCAAAAGAGAGGGAATCGGAAAAATGCCACATACCATAGTTACAGACGTTTGTGAAGGTGTTGCTGACTGCGTAGGTGCTTGTCCTGTAGCTTGTATTCATGAAGGACCAGGAAAAAACGTCAAAGGTACAGATTGGTACTGGATTGACTTTGCTACCTGTATTGACTGTGGTATCTGCCTCCAAGTTTGCCCCGTAGAAAACGCGATTTTGGCAGAAGAAAGACCAGAATTGCAGAAAGTCAATTAGGTAACAGGTGACAGGTGACAGTTGACGGTTGACGGTTGACAGATAAACCTGTTTCCTGTTTCCTGTTCCCTATTCCCTCATATAGCGGTATGCACTTGAATGAGATACATAATTTACCTAAAAAACTATACACCATCATATCTTTCAACTCTGTCACCTGTCACCTGTCAACTGTCACCTGCTATATAACAAATGACTAATCACTATTTATTAGAAGCAGAAAATGTCCACGCTGGATATATTAAAGATGTAGATATTTTGCAGGGTGTTAACTTTAACGTTGCACCAGGGGAATTAGTAACAGTAATTGGTCCTAATGGTGCAGGTAAATCAACTTTAGTTAAAACTATTTTTGGACTGTTGACACCCCATACCGGAACTATTACCTTTAAAGATCAGAATTTGGTAGGTTTAAAATCCAATCAAATTGTTGCTAAAGGTATGTCCTATGTTCCTCAAATTGCCAATGTTTTTCCATCTTTGACAATAGATGAAAACTTAGAAATGGGAGCTTTTGTGAGAAATATCCCATTGAAACCACTTAAAGATAAAATATACAGTATGTTTCCCAGATTGAGCGATCGCCGTCGTCAACGTGCGGGGACTCTTTCCGGTGGAGAAAGACAAATGTTAGCAATGGGTAAAGCATTAATGTTAGAACCCAGTTTACTACTTTTAGATGAACCTTCTGCCGCATTATCTCCGATTTTGGTAACTCAAGTATTTGAACAAATTAAAGAAATTAACCAAGGGGGAACTGCCATAGTTTTAGTAGAACAAAATGCCCGCAAAGCCTTAGAAATGGCAGACCGGGGTTATGTGTTAGAATCAGGAAAAGATGCAATTTCAGGACCAGGTAGAGAATTGTTAAATGATCCTAAAGTGGGAGAATTATATTTAGGTGCTGGGAAAGGACATTGAATTATAAGAATTCAGTAGGGGCGAACGGCCTTTCGCCCCTACAGGAGTCAGAGTAAAATGAGTAAATCCCCGTCTTCTTAAAGAAGTGCGGGATCTAAAACCGACAACTATACTATTAAAAAATATGACTACACAAACAATATCATCATCGGAAATATATCAAGGTCAATTTGGGGAATTTACCATTACCGAGGGCGATCGCCAAAGTGTGATAATTTATCGCACAGGGTTAATGATAGCCGCATTGTGTTTTGTCATTGGTAGCGGTTTAGTATTATTCTATCCCCAACCAGCAGCAATTACTGCCCTTACCCCTCTCTACACCTGTTTTACTCTCGCACTTGGTATTAGTTTATTAACTATTCATATTTATATAGCATCATTGCACCGCATTCTCCAACTTTTTTGGGTAATTGGCAGCATTTGTGCCTTTATTTTTGGACATGGTGATAGTCAAGCTTTTGCCATGACTATTTATCAGCAACCCCTAACAACATTAGGAATAGGTTTTACCTTTGCTGCATTAACAGGAATTTATTTCAAAGAAGGTTTTTGTTTTAATCGTTTAGAAACTAAAATCTTAACTCCTATAGTTCCCTTACTATTATTAGGACATTTAACGGGAATTTTATCAACCCAAGCAGAACAAGTTTTATTAGGAATTTGGGCAATTTTCTTTTTCATCTTTGCCGTGAGAAAAGTTATTCAACCTATTCCTCCCGACATTGGAGATAAGTCTGTATTTGATTATTTAAAAAAGCAACGTTTATCAAAGGTTTGATATAGTTGTATCCACTTACATGAAAGATAAAATTTCCTTCCTTTCTTCTTCCTGATTCCGTGACTCCTGACTCCTCCTCATATAATGTCAAACACAGAAGAACGTAAATATTGGTTAGCTTGGTCGCAAATTTCTGGAATTGGACCCATATTACTGCAAAGATTACAACAACATTTTGGTAATTTAGAAACAGCTTGGAAAGCTACCCCTGGAGAATTGCGAAAAGTTGAAGGTTTGGGATTTCAGACATTAGAAAAAGTTGTTCAGCAAAAATCCCGTTTAAACCCTGAACAATTACTAACTCAACACCAACAAATAAACCCCCATTTCTGGACACCAGCAGACCCAGAATATCCCCAATTACTGCGAGAAATTCCCAGTCCACCACCATTATTATATTATCGGGGTGAAGTTGATTTACAGGAAAATTTAGGACAAAAACCCTTAGTAGGAATTGTCGGAACTCGTCAACCTACAGAATATGGAATTAAATGGACTCGACAAATTAGCACCGCATTAGCAAAAAATGGTTTTACCGTTGTTTCCGGAATGGCCGAAGGAATAGACACCGAAAGTCACGCAGCAGCAATGAAAGCAGGAGGGAGAACAATAGCAGTAGTGGGAACAGGTGTAGATGTAATTTATCCCCATAGAAATCAAGGTTTATATAAACAGATATTGACCTCTGGAATAGTTATTAGTGAATATCCTGCCAAAACTGCACCCAACCGCACCCATTTTCCTCGTCGAAATCGCATCATTGCCGGTTTAAGTCGGGCGGTATTAGTCATAGAAGCACCAATAAAATCAGGTGCTTTAATTACCGCTACTTATGCTAATGAATTTTGCCGAGATGTTTACGCATTACCAGGAAGAATTGATGACCAACCATCCCAAGGTTGTTTAAAATTAATTAGTCAAGGTGCAGGTTTAATTAATCAAGAACTCAGTGAATTATTAACCATGTTGGGGGCAATTCCCCAAATAGATATAGAATCACCTATAGTTAAATCTCTCCCTTTATCTAATTTAACACCAGAATTACAACAGATAATAGATACCTTAACTATTGATACTGTATCCTTTGATGTAATTATTCAAAAAACAGGTATGGATGCAGCTTTAGTTTCCAGTTCTTTATTACAATTAGAACTCATGGGTTTAGTGACTCAACTTCCCGGAATGCGATATCAAAAATGTTGAGATATAGAAGAATTATCGTCAGAATTCGGGTGGTCGGGCATTGACAAGTGTGATATTTGAGGCATACAACTAGAAATGTTTATGAATTCACGTAAAATTAGTATTTATTTATACGATTTGAAAAATTTTTAGTGGTTATACTCATATCTAGGTTCTACCTGGGAATTGATGAAGTGGCGAGTCCACTTCATTTTTATTGTCAAAACATAGATTTTTTCAGTCATTGACTAATTCATTCCGCCATTTTTCCCGTTTTTCCCGTTCCTCACGTACTTCTTCTTTCCGTTCCCGTGATCGCCATAAAGACCAAATTTCCCAATTGAGGGGTTTTTGTCGTTCTAAATGATTAATAAATTGCATAATTGATAAATCAGCTTTAATCGGTGTTTTCAAATCAAACTGCATAGTTTGTAAAATTCTGCTGTTGGCTTTAAGTAAGCGATCGCTCATAATTTTTCCAAACCATAACATCAATATATTAATTAACTTACCTAAAATATTTCGTTGTTTTTTAGCCATTAACAGAGTTTGCCCTTGAGTTTTTCCTCCTGATAATGTCCGAGTTGTAAAAATTAAATGTAAATGGGAAAACTCATTACCCAAAGAAACTATACTCGTTGTACCATACCAATAACAAACACTGTAACTCAGAGAACTTTTAAACAACCGGCGATAAATTTTGAGCCAAAAGGATTTACCATTAATATTTGTAATACCACTGAATCTAATTGCATTCTGATTTAGTTCTTGTTTTTCTAAAACTAGCTTAAATGGTAATTTATTGGCGATGTTAATTTGCTGACTATCAATACCTTGAAGCAGCATAACATGGGGATGACAATCAATACTAAATTGCGAACCCAAAGCAAAATCAAACTCTTGATTTTCCCAATCTAAAATAAAAGGTAAAGGTTGTTGAGGTGTTTCCCCAGTCCAGATCCAAATTATTCCATATTGTTCTGCCGCAGGCCAGGTTTTTGCCTTCACAGGTACGGGTTCATCTAAAACAGGAATATCAACACAAATACCCTCCCCATTAAATTTCCAGCGATGTAAAACACAGCGTAATTCATTACCCTCAACCTTACCTTCCGCTAAATTTGCACCGATATGAGGACAGTAAGCATCTAAAATTACTGCCCGTCTATCCTTACCACGATATACTATTAAATCCTTGCCAAAAATATTGACAGATTTAACCTCACCAACTCCCAAAGATTGAGAAGGTAATACCCAATACCAACCTTCAATAAAAACCTCTGATTGATTAAAAATTTTAGGTTGACGCGGGGAATTAAGATTATCTTTATCTATATTAGTGTTCATTTTTAGGATTTTCACTGGCGTTGAAGCGGTTGTTCTATACCTATCATGAACTACTCAGAAAAACCGTTATTTTCAGTACCATCAATAGCAATTACAGCAGAAAGCAGGTGACAGAGTGGAAAAGATTTTGGTTTAAGATATCAAGAATAATTAACCGTAGATAAATAGAGATAATTAAATTTAAGTACCTGAGAAAAATTAATTGCACATTGGGGAAAACAAAAGAAATCTCTGTATCTCTTGTCTGTCACCTGTTACCGTGGCGTAGCACCTTTCCTCAATATGAAATTTATTTTGCACAACTACTTATTTCATCCTTCTGTGCAGGTTTACGTTAAATTGGTATTATGGATTTCCTCACTCCTGAATTTTACTGTATGTTTCCCATTATTTATTCTGAAGAATTTTTAGATCATGATACTGGACTCTACCATCCAGAAAAACCCGCCCGCTTAACTGCCATAGTCAATGCTTTACAAACTGCTAGTTTTGCTGAACAAATTGCTTGGCAACTACCAACACCTGTTACATCTAAACCATCTTTAATATCTTCCATTGAAAAAGTTCACACTAAAACATACATTAATAGAGTTAAAGAAATCTCTGCTGCTGGTGGTGGTTATTTAGATGGAGATACTCCCATTTCTCTGCGTAGTTATGATGTTGCTTTATTAGCTGTGAGTGCGTGGCTAGATGGAATTGACACAATTCTTAATACATCTGATCCTGCTTTTGTATTAGCGCGTCCACCTGGACATCATGCGTTAAATAGTATGGGTATGGGGTTTTGTTTATTTGCTAATGCCGCCATTGCTGCTTTTTATGCTTTGCAACAACCTGGGATTAAGCGCGTTGCTATTCTAGACTGGGACGTACATCATGGTAATGGTACGGAAGCGATAGTGGAAACTCACCCAGAAATTGCCTATTGTTCTCTTCACCAATACCCAGCTTATCCTGGTACTGGGAAAGCTTCTGATCAAGGTTCACATAATAATGTGTTAAATTTACCTGTCCCTCCTGGTAGTGATATTACTGTTTATCAACCGTTATGGGAAAAAAAAGTTTTACCGTTCTTAAGCAATTTTCAGCCAGATTTACTAATTGTGAGTGCGGGTTATGATGCTAATGCAAATGATTATTTAGCGGGTATGGATTTGCAACCAGAAGATTTTGGTTTATTTACACAATACTGTTTAAGTATCACCAGAAAAATTTTGTTTGGTTTAGAAGGAGGTTATGATTTACCAAGTCTGGCCGAATCAGTAATTGCTACTATTAAACCTTGTCTAATTAATTTCCTGAATTAAGCAGCTATAGTAACCATGACATTCATCACAATACTCTACTGACAGTAGAGATAATTTGTACTATCAGTATTTTTCAGTATTGTACGTAACCAAATATAGTTAAAATTCATCAAATCTTTAGTAATAAAACTTTGCAATCGTGTCATGAAAGAGCTAAAGTTTTGTTAAGATACGATCATAAGGAATTCAGCCCCCTGGCTGTGAAGAAGCACTAAATAGTACCAGTAGCTATATAAGGTTCAAAAGGTGAACAAATGACCACCTATATTTTTTTTGACCAAGCCATGCAAATGCTGACTGCCGCTTTTTTGGGATCAGTTATGATACTCATTGCCGCTTCTAGTATAGGTTTGGCAGTAATTGAAACTATTCAAAAAACGGACAGCTAAAACTACTCTTCAAAGTACGGCTGGCCGTCAGTAGATTTCGGATTTTGGATTTACGATTTTTGGCTATTATTGATATCTGACGCACCGTACCAGTGTGCCATTTGCGTAATACCATGTCTTTGTAAAGTTGCATATAATTTACCCCCCGGCTTCGCCGTCCCCCCTTAGTAAGAGGACTACAGGGGGGTCTCATTATGTGCATCTTCATAAAAAATTGGTATAAGTCCTAGCCATTGTTTAGGCAATTACCCGATAGATGGTAAAATCTACCGGTTAAATATTCTCAGATGTCTATTGTGCAAGGGTTAATTAACGGTTTATAGGTATTATTCGTGACTGAACAAAAACAAGATCAAAAACCCAGTCGTTCTTTTGCTGGCATTGCTGGTATTGTAGCCGCAGCAACATTAATTAGTAAAGTATTTGGTTTAATTAGACAGCAAATAATCGCGGCCGCCTTTGGTGTGGGTGCGGCAGCTACAGCTTATAGTTATGCTTATATTATTCCTGGATTTCTGTTGATTTTACTTGGTGGTGTCAATGGTCCCTTACATAGTGCCCTTGTCAGTGTTTTGGCTAAACATAAACAGGAAGAAGCTGCACCTATTGTAGAAACAATTACAACTCTTGTAGGTGGGTTGTTGCTGGTGGTGACAGTTGCTCAAATTTTTTGTGCTGAATATATTGTTGATATAGTTGGTCATGGCTTAGAAGCAACTACAAGAGAGATCGCTATCCGTCAAATCCAAATCATGTCCCCTTTAGCCTTATTTGCTGGTTTAATTGGGATTGGTTTTGGGACTTTAAATGCAGCAAATCAATATTGGTTGTTATCCATTAGTCCCTTATTATCAAGTATTACCGTTATCATCGGTATTGGTATTTTAGCCCTCCAATATGGTAAAGCAATTATTAGTCCTGAATATGCTTTCATCGGGGGTATGGTATTAGCTTGGGGGACATTAGCGGGGGGAATTTTGCAATGGTTAGTCCAGTCAATTGTCCAATGGCGCTTAGGTTTAGGAACATTACGGTTAAGATTTAATTTTAAATCTCCTGGAGTCCAAGAAGTAATTAAAATCATGACTCCAGCGACAATATCATCAGGAATGATGCCCATTAATGTTGCTACTGATCTTTATTTTGCCAGTCCTATTCCTGGGGCAGCCGCAGGTTTTAACTATGCCAATCTTTTAGTACAAACTCCCTTGGGAATTATTTCTAATATTATTTTACTGCCTTTATTACCCACATTTGCTAAACTTGCTAGTCCCGAAAATTGGGAAGAACTAAAATTACGTATTCGTCAAGGACTTTTATTAACTGCCGTTACCATGTTACCTTTAGGGGCTTTAATGGTATCTTTATCTGTACCAATTGTGGAGATAGTTTATCAACGGGGAGCATTTAAACAAGAAGCCACTCAGTTAGTATCTTCTCTCCTAATTGCCTATGGAATTGGAATGTTTGTCTATTTAGGAAGGGATGTTTTAGTCAGAGTATTTTATGCTTTAGGTGATGGACAAACACCATTTAAAATTAGTACGTTTAATATTGTTCTCAATGCTGTATTAGATTTATTATTGGTTGAACCTTTTGGTGCGCCTGGGTTAGTTTTAGCTACAGTTGGAGTTAATTGTAGTTCAATGTTGATGTTGTTATTCTTACTCAACCGCAAACTTAATGGTTTACCTTGGCGAGAATGGGTACTACCAATTTTCGGTTTAACTATTGGTAGTATTGTCTCTGGTGTAGCTAGTTTTGGAACTTTAATGGTTTCCCAGCAAATGCTAGGTAAACAGAATTTAATTAGTTTACTAATAGAATTATCTATATCGGCTTTAGTGGGAATTGGGGTATTTACCCTCCTTGCTTCCAGAATGAATATTCCAGAGGTGAATATGTTTGTGATGAAGATGGGACAAAAGTTTTTGAAGAAATAAATTACGGCAGGAGTTTAGGAACAAGAAAAATCCTCCTGCTTCTACCTCGTCAATTACCCAAAGCCCATCCATTGCAAATTCATCTACCTACTAAAACACAGGAAAAACATAGTAAATCCCATGGAGTTACAGGCAAGATTCCCACAAAATTGGATAATTTATTTTTTGTGTCCCCTAATTGAAGTTTTGCATACGTGCAAGAGCTTCTATTTTAATCAGTTTATCTTTTGCCAATCCTTCTAGGTCATTGATATGCAACCAACCCTCATTAACCAATCTAGCAAAGACAAATATCAGAACTGAATAACGGTAATCATACTTACCATCTAATTCGTGCCTCCTGGCGCTCAAGAAATCGTGTAATTGCCATAGATGATTCAGATCGGAAATTACACTTGCTTGTTCACGAACTTCTTTAATTAAGGTATTAACTTCCCGAATATAAGCCTGATCAAATGCTTTCTTAGCTACATTTTTCTCTGTACTGGACCATTCTACTTCATTCACTTGTACTATTCTCCAATATTTACTGAAAACAAATAAGCGCTCTCTAACAAAGAGCGCTTAGATAATGATTTAGTGTTTCAAAAGCATTTTAGCGAATCAGATTTAAAAGTTCTTTGGGAGATGCTAGTAAATCAATTGCTACAAAGAAAATTTTGCCTTCAGGATTGAGCAAAAATCTCCAAGCCATATTCATTCCTACCGCAGCACCAAACCAAGGAGTTTGTACTTTACCAGTGACTTTTATCTGGGTATAACCCTCTTCTGCTGCTTCGGAAACTCCTCGTTCTGGAAGTAAATTCAGGTTCTGACATTCTTCTTTGAAAAATCTCAGAATTGCATCTTTACCAATGATTGGTTTTTGGAAAGGAGGTTGCAAAGCACCATCATTTGCGAATAACTGAATCAGACTACCAAAATCATTGGCATTCATGTTATTCATGTAATTTAACACTACTGGATTAGTAACACCTTCAATAGAAACCTGACTTCGTTGTGATATTTCCTTGGGTGCAACAATAGGTTCACTAACTCTAGTGTAGTCGCCTAACTTGTTGATATCATAACCCATATCAACTACAGAACTGCGTAAAACAGTAATTTGTTGACCTTGATCTAGTTCTCTAACCGCTTGCAAAACTGCTTCAGCGTTAGCAGAAAGTTGATAATTCGCGGGGATGGGAGTAACGATACCTTGATCCATCCATTGTCCCAGTTGATACCAAAAGCCTAGTTTGATATTGGCAGACCAAGCAGCATAGGTGCGACAAATCGGGGTATCGGACTGATTGGCTAAATCACACATTACTTGTGATTGTTCAGCAAAAGTCATATTCCGAATTTGATTTAATGTTGGTTCTGCAAATTGCATACTAGCAGCACCAGGAGCAGCTATTGTGATTGTTTTACCCATTTCTAGATAAGCAAACCAAGTCCATGCTAATTGATCTTCTGCACTAAGCTGCTTAAATCTAGCAATAGTCGCTGGTACAGCGTCAGCAGATAAAGTTTTGGGGAAAATACTCCGGGCTGAGTCAATAGTAATGGACATTATGTGTAAACCTTCAGTGTTTAAATTAAATTTGTAACCAGCGAAAATATGGTAAGGTACAAAACCTGGATAATTAAGCTTTTGTGTACCCTGTTACAATATCACAAAAATTTACAATAGTTAACAAATATTTTCATTATTAATTCTTATCAATACCATAATCAAACAAGAGTTACTAAGTGTAGTAATATACAATAGGGTTTGTTCATAAGCTAAAAGCAAGTCAGGGATACTTATTATTAACGATTGTGGATAAATATTGATATAAAACCCTCTCAGGGCTAAAGCCGTACTCATCGTTGATTTTTCTGTCACAACTTGTGCAAGGGATAACTGATCGTGAAAATATGACCCAGCATCTATCGGAAAACTCAATTCCGGGCTAAACTTATCATTTAGCAGTGCTTTTTTCATTCCCATACTGATATCCAATTTTACAAAAGGTTATGGACAAAAGTCCAATAGATGGCAGTAATATCCTCCTCTAAGCTGGTGAGAAAGCCTCCCAGCGCGGGGGAGACTTTAGGAGATTTTAATTATGCTTACCCAGGAAATTCGCAATTCCTTAGATATTTCTGACTTAAATCAGCTTAAATATAATCTTAATTGTTTGCAACCTGTAGATGTGGGCGAGTACATCAGCCAATTGCTTGAAAAACAAAGGGCGATCGCTTTTCGGTTACTCAATAAAGATCAAGCAATAGATGTGTTTGAATATTTACCCACAGAAGTACAGGAAGAACTGATTAATTCCCTCCATGATGCCCAGGTAGTCCATTTAGTTGAAGAAATGAGTCCCGATGAACGGGCGGAATTATTTGATGAACTCCCAGCAGGAGTAGTCAAACGCCTATTACAACAACTCAGCCCCGAACAAAGACAAGCCACATCTACCATTCTCGGCTATCCAGAAGGAACTGCGGGACGGGTAATGACCACAGAATACGTCCGGTTGCGGCGAGGCTTAACTGTAGGTGAAGCCCTCAGTAAAATCCGCCTACAGGATGAGGATAAGGAAACAATTTACTACGCCTATGTTACGGATGATAATCGCACTTTAGTTAGTGTTGTTTCCTTGCGTCAGCTATTATTTACCTTTCCCGATGTATTAATTAAAGATATTGCTAGTCCCCATGTTGTGAAGGTAAGAACAGAAACCCCACAGGAAGAAGTTGCCCGCATCATGCAGCGTTATGATTTAATCGCTATGCCTGTAGTGGATAGAGAAGATCGGTTAGTCGGTATTATTACAATTGATGATGTAGTAGATATTTTAGAAGAAGAAGCCACAGAAGATATCCAAAAATTGGCAGGGGTGAGTGGGGATGAAGAAGCTTTATCTCCTGCACATATCACCATTCGCAAACGCTTACCTTGGTTATTGGGGATTATGGGATTATATATTGGCGCGGCCAGTGCGATCGCTCCCTTTCAACAAGTCATCGCTGCTGTACCTGTCCTCGCTGTGATTATGCCTATATTTTCTAATACTGGAGGAACTGTGGGTATACAAGCCTTAACCGTAACTATTCGGGGTTTAGGTGTAGGAGAAGTTACACCTCAAGACACTGCAAAAATCCTCCGCAAAGAACTGTTAGCAGGTTTAGGTACAGCCCTAGCATTAGGAATGACAATGATCGCCCTTTCCTTAATTTGGGCTAAACCCCAGGAAAGATGGGTAGCTTTAATTGCTGGTACTGTCATGGCTACTAATACAATGGTGGCGGTTACTTTAGGAACTTTGTTACCAATGGGTTTAAAACGATGGAAATTAGATCCCGCTTTAATGAGTGGTCCGCTAGTCACAACCATGTTGGATACCATTGGTTTTTTAACCTTTCTGAGTATGATTTCTCTGGCGTTAAATGTATTTCATTTACAACCATGAAATATAATTGTCAGCATCAGATATTGGGTAGGTTGGGTTAACGTTAGGAAACCCAACATTTTCGGCTCTACTGTACTTGGTAAGTAATTGGACAAAAATATTTACAGTCATTGCGAGCGAAGGGAAGCAATCGCAAGGGTTGTAATTGCTTCATTTCACTTCGTTCCATATCGCTAACGCCACGCTTCGCTAACGCAATAACATTATGTAATTAATTCTGTCTCACTACTTATATGCTATGGTTCAACAAATTAGAAGAAGTGCAGTATCCCTATTCCCTGGTAAAATATTTCAACATCTCTAAAAATACGTTACCATGACTACTGAAACTACCACCGGTGCTGATGCTATTGATCAAGCGATCGCTCAAGGAATTGATTTTGATGGTTCTCTTATTCCCCCAGCTAAGTTAGACTTATATAAACAAGTTATGGGTTTAGAGGCTAATAGACAACGCAGTGGTGTATCCAATACCATGCGCTCTCGCATTGTCCGTATTGGTGCTAAACATATTCCCCAAACAGAACTTGATCAAAAGTTAGTTGACGCTGGTTTTGCACCCTTAAAAGAAAAAGAAATTGCCTTTTTCTATGGTGGTAAATAAAATATTGATTTACCAGAAGGAATTTGTTTTTTAGTCTAATTTATGCTTTAGGAAATTGTGAGTATACGCTTGCCATTGTGAGACGAATAAAATCTTTTTCAAACCGCAAACCGGCTAAAATCTCTGTATAAGCTGCAATATCCTGTTTAGTCTCCCTATCTGCAATTTTAGCACCATTATTGCCTACCTTCCGCACCCTAAACTGTCACACAACGAAAATTGGTCGTTTGGAGATTTGGTTTTAGCGAACTGCTTGCAGCAGCGCTTCGCTATCACCTACCAATATTTCTGGGTTTTGGTACAAAATACAACATTAAATGGGGATAAAAATCAGAAAAAACCGATTGTGACACCGGGGGGTGCGGAATGTGGGTTATTGGCAATCCTTCACGAAAATCCTGATATTGATTAATTAATAGTAGGGGTAAAGTGCATTGCTAAACCCCTACCCGCTAGAACTTTCAATAATTTCAATTTCCTCTGCTGTTAAATTATATAGTTGATAAACCATTTGATCAATTTCTGTTTCTAATGCGGTTGTATCTGCATTGGGATCTGATTTTTTAACAGCAAGAGTGTTAGTAACTAATCCTGATAAGATTTCTTGTATATCTACATCAATAACTTTAGGAATAGGGATTCTGGAAGTTGTGGTATTATCAAAGTGCATAGTTCTGATAGCTTTGGCAAAAATAAATCTATAAATATACCAATTAATGCAATTAGAATGTAGAATACTCCAAATTAACTCAGGATTGAAATTTTCATTTAACTGAATTTGATTAATAGTATCAGCTAAAATATAATCATTTCTGTTGGGAATGGCCGCAGTTATTTTGATATGATCCTTAGGATTTTCAATATGGGCTATTATATTTTGTACTAATAGGGAATTTTGATGAATAAATGCTTTATTTTCATTTACATTTTCTAAATAAATCTTACCCTTAATACCTTTAATTCCATATTTTTGTACTTCAGCACCACCAATAACATCTCTATCACCCTGATCAGAAATTAAATTCTGAATCATAGCACCTCTTTGATTTATAGATATATCATTTAAGGTTTGACAAGTTGCTAAAATTTTTAAACCTATATTTATTTCTTCTATACTTAATCCATTAGGTAAAAAATTAAATCTTTTAACTAAATCTTTATCTAAATAACATTGAAATATAATTTCACAATTAGCTGCTGTAACTTTATGTGAACTATAAGTTAGGGTTTCAGATATCTTAGTTAAAATGAAAATACATACTTCTAGTTTTACATCTGGCCAAACTTTACCCCCGTCAGTCAAACTAATTAAATTATTAACGGTAAATTCTCTAATTTTCTCATAATTAGAAGCAAATGTATATGATTTGGGAATTATATAGGATTGATATCCATGCTGGTGTAATAAATCCCATCCTTTTTTAATAAATAAAATTGCTGTTTCTGTTGTATTAAATTCAGATATCTGATTTAAAATTGCTTTTTCTATTTTGCCCAATTGTACTCCATAAGGAGGATTACCAATAACCACATCAAAACCGATAAAAACACCATCATCATTTAATACTTCAGGAAATTCAAAACGCCATTCAAAAGCATTTTCATAAATTTTACCA
>JACCDP011284822.1_pt1 | contig 19826 bp, 14 predicted proteins | sample 7445841 | NCBI WGS metagenome assembly JACCDP01 (sample SAMN15323441, study PRJNA562643) | freshwater metagenome | isolation source: river surface water | place: USA:Blue River Watershed | collected 2017-08-17
CTCCCGCGGGGCAAAGCCGGGGCGACCGCCGCCCTGCTCACCGCCGCCGCCGGATTCAGCCGGAGGGGTGGGTTCGCCGGTGCCCCCGGAGGGCACAAACACGGCAGGCGAATCGGAGCGGTCCACACTCGGAGCCGGAGCCTCTTGCACCACCGAAACCGGGCGCTCCAGCTCCGGGGCCGATCGCTCGACCACCGGCTCGGGCGGCCGTTCCATCGGCAGCTCCCGCTGCACCGGGGCCTCACGGGACTCCTGGCGCGCCACGGCCGACACGTCCGCCGCCTCCGGCGCCCGCACCGCCTCGTCCGCCGGGGCGGATGCCTTGGCGGAGCGGCTGCGCCCCCGCGGCGCGGCACTCCGCGCCTTCGGCCGCGCCGCTGCCTTCTTGGCGCGACCAGCTGCTCCGGAACTACTCTTGGAAGACTTTTCCATGGGAAAGGAAGAAAAACGAAACGGAATCAAGCACCGGAACGGCGCCGCAGGGACCCTTCAGCCTCGAGTCGCCCCACCAGCAGATCGACCTGCCGGGCCAGAAACTCCGGCGAGCCCTCGTTGCCGATGACATAGTCGGACAACTCAGCTTTGCGCGCCAGAGGCAACTGCTTGGATATGCGAGCCTCGGCCTGCTCTCGCGTGATTCCACGCGCTTCGAGACGGGCGTACTGCTGGGCGGGAGTAGTGGTCACGCAGACGATGAAATCAAACCAATTCTCCAAGGCCTTCTCGAAGAGCAACGGCACCTCGAAAACCCACTTCGCCTCCGGCTCAGCCAAAAGTCGCTCCCGCCACACCGCGTAAAGCAAAGGATGCACGAGGTCTTCTAGCCACTGCCGATCCCCTTCATCCGCAAACACCCGCGCCGCCAGTCGCCCTCGATGCAAGCGGCCCTCGTCATCCACAAGGCCTTCGCCGAAGCGGCCCCGGACCGCTGCGACCACGTCCACTCGGCGGAGAATGTCCCCACGCACGATGTCGTCCGAGTCCAGCCGGCGGTAACCGTGCTGCTCCAGCAGTTTCGCCACAGAAGACTTTCCGCAGCCCATGCATCCAGTGATTCCGACGACGCGTTGCACCATGAGAGAGCGACCGATTAATGCAAATCGAAAGCTTTATTTATTGCAAGAGTTTAATTTTTGTGCAACGTCTTGGCAGCTCGGATCACTCGGGCAGGCACCATGTTGGCGATACTCACCTCGGCGGCGTTGCAGGGCATTAATGCGGAAGCCGTTCACGTCGAAGTCAACACCGGCGAAGCCGGCACACCTGGGTTGCTCATGGTGGGGCTGCCCGACGCCAGCGTGAAGGAAGCGAAGGACCGGGTCTGGTCGGCGATTCAGAACAGCGGTTTCAAAACGCCTTGGTCGCGCACGACGGTGAACTTGGCGCCCGGAGAGCTGCGGAAGGAGGGCTCCGGGTTCGATCTCCCGGTCGCGCTCGGGCTGCTCGTCGCCTCGGGCCAGCTGGAGAGCCCGTTGCTGGACGAGGCCCTGATCGCCGGCGAATTGAGCCTGTCGGGCGCGACGCGCCCTGTGCGGGGAGCGCTCGCCATGGCCCGGCTTGCCCGCCAGCTGGGGAAGCGCCGGGTCCTGCTCCCTCCCGCCTCCGCTTTGGAGGCGGCCTTGGTCGAAAACATTGAGGCGGTCGCGGTCACGTCACTCGACCACGCCTTCCGTCTGCTCCGCGGCGAGGTCGCACCGCAGGTGATCACGCCCGCCGAAGCGCTCGCGGCCCTCGCCCGCCATCTCGTCGTCGATGCCGCCGACTTCTCGGAGGTCAAGGGTCAGGCGGTGGTCCGGCGGGCGGCTGAGGTGGCCGTGGCCGGGAACCACAATCTGCTCCTCATTGGTCCGCCCGGCTCGGGAAAGTCCATGATCGCCAAGCGGCTGCCCGGGATCATGCCCGCACCGAGCCGCGACGAGGCGCTTGAGATCCTGGGCATCCAATCCGTCGCCGGCATACCGGGCAGTCTGGGGGGATTCGGTCGCCGTCCGGTCCGTTCACCCCACCACACCGTTTCCGATGTCGCTCTGCTCGGAGGTGGCGTGATCCCGTCCCCAGGCGAAGTCTCGCTGGCGCACCACGGCGTACTGTTTCTCGACGAGCTGCCGGAATTCAAGCGCTCCGCCCTTGAGGTGCTGCGGCAGCCGCTCGAGGATGCGGTGGTCACGATCTCCCGCAGCGCGGGGAAGCTCACGTTGCCGTGCTCGTTCTTGCTCGTCGCCGCGATGAACCCCTGCCCCTGCGGACACCTCGGCGACCGCACGCGCGAGTGCCGCTGCAGTCCAACCCAGATCCAGCGCTACCGCAGCCGGATCAGTGGCCCCCTGCTCGATCGCATCGACCTCCACGTGGAAGCTCCCGCACTCTCCGTCACCGAACTGCGCGCCGCCGCCGAGGGCGAACCGTCGGCCGCGCTGCGCGCTCGCACCGAGGCAGCTCGTGCCCGGCAGCACGCGCGTTTCCGCGGTTCGCCTTGCAGCACCAATGCCCGGATGTCGCCAGCCCAGATCCGGGTCCACTGCCGACTGCCGGGCACCCTCGCCCACCTGCTCGAGTCAGCCATGAATCAGCTGCAGCTCTCCGCCCGCGCCCACGATCGGATTCTCAAGGTCGCCCGCACGATCGCCGACCTCGAGGGCGCCGAGGCGATCGACGAGCCGCACCTTCTGGAAGCGATCCACTACCGCAATCTGGACCGCCGCCTGCTCGGCTAGCCGAGCCAGACGCGCTAGGGCTTTGCGGCCGCGTCACTCGAGGCCGGTTTTCGATTGTTGAAAAGGAGGTAGCGCGAGGTCTCATACATTGCCTCGATCCACTGGGCGTTTTCCGCGGCAGCCGCCGGGTCTGCCGCCCCCGCTTGGGGAAGCTGGGGATCCGCCCAGTCGTGGCGCGCGTTCCCTCCCGAAAGGCGCCGGGTCGCGTACCACGCCCCGCGCCGCACTCCGACGGTCTGATTGTGGTGGTCGATGATGAAGGCAACATTGCTCCGGCCTCCATCGATCGTCTCCTGCCGGAGGAGATCCCGGCCCAGACTGCTGTTGCGGTAGGGAATGCGCGCGATCCCGGCGATCGTCGGCAAGACGTCCACCATCGAGGCAACCGACGAGATCCGCCGCGGCTCCAGCATCCCCGGCGCGTAAAAAAGCAGCGGGGTATGGAAGGCCGTGAGGCCCTGCTCAGTCCACGCCCGCGGAAAGCGAGTCCCCGCGTTGCCACCGATGCCGTGATCGCCGATGAAGACGAACAGCGTGTCCGCAAAGTAGCGCTCCCGCCGTGCCGCCTCGATGAACGCACGGAAGGCAAAATCAGTGTAGCGAAAGGCATTCAGCTCGTCATTCGATTCAAACCCGGCCGCCGCCAACTCCGCCGCAGTGGCCTGCACGAGAGTGAACGCGCCGAGATCTTCCTTGGGGATCGTGTAGGGGCGATGGTTGCCGGCCGTCTGGATGACGGCGAAGAACGGCTTTGGCTCCCGCGCGAGGAAGGCATTGGCTTCGAGGAACAGTGACTTGTCGCTGATCCCCCACACGTCCACCCGGGGCGAGCGGAATGCGTCCTCCTCGAAGAGGCGGAGGCCGCGAATATTGTTCGCCAGCAGGCCGCGCACGTTCGCCCAGCTCGTGCTGCCACCCAGGAAGTACAGTTTCTCCGCCGCCACGAAGTCATTCAGGATCACGTGCTGGTCCACGAGCGCCGGATTGCGGGTCGCGGTCTTCGTCGCCTCGACGTCCGGGATGCCGGTGAGCAAGGCCCACACGCCTCGTGCAGTCCCAAAGTGCGGGGTGTAGCAGTTGTCGAACAGCACGCCTTCGCGACTCAGCTGGGCGAAAAACGGCGTGGTATCGATCGGATTGCCCCAGAGGGAACTCTTGTACGCGCTGAACGATTCACAGATCACCAGCACGACGTTGCGCGGCGCGCGCTGCACGGGAACCGACGTCGCAGCTGACCCGGCAGGCGGCGTGACGCGGCGCACCCAATCCATTCCCGTTTCCGTGATTCCCGCCGCCCCCAAGTACGCCGCCATGCGCGGCGCATGCGCGCGGACGCGCGCCTCGTCGTAGCCGGAGCCGCGAAAATCGAGCGAGCTCACGAACGACTCAACCGGGCTGAGCGCCAAGTGGGCGTGCAGGTGATCGCGGAGGTCGAAGGCATCGCTCCACCGCAGGGGATACTGGCTGACCCGACCGTAAATCGCGACCACGCAGCAGACACCTGCGCCGAGCCCCCACGCCCAACGCGAACGGCGACTGGTGGGATCCGCCACGCGCCCGGCAGCGCGGTGCTGCCAGACGAGGACCCACACGAGGCCGGCCGATCCGATCAACCAGCCTAGGCTGACGCGCACAATGGGGTAACTCTGCCACGCCATCTCCACCGAAATCCCCGCATCGGTCAGGAAACCCAGCACGCTGGCATTCAAGCGCTGCTGCAGGTAGCGGAGGTGGAATGCGTCGATAATCTGTACCAGCGCAATGCCCGTCACCACGACCGCCGCCACGCCCAACCAGCCGCGGGCCACCGCCCGACTCGAGAACGGATGTAACGCTCGGATACTGCCGATCACCAGCGCCGGCAGGAGGAGCAGTGCGACCAGCCGCAGGTCATAGCGTAATCCCAGCACGAGGATCCGCGCAATCGCCTCCGCCGAGTCATCCGGGCGCACGAAGGTACCCAGAGCCAGGATCCGGAAGGCGGTCGTGACGGCCAGAATGACGAGCGCCACGGCGGCGAGCCAGCGGAGCAGCCGGGGCGGCGTGAAGCGCGACGGGGGAGACAGCAACGGGGCGGCGGAGGTCATGGCGCAACGGAAACCGATCCGTCGGAGTCCAATCGAGGATAGGAAGTCGAAGCCGCCAAGTGATCAATGGCGGCAAGCCGCTCCCACCGCTCCGCCTCGGAGATCAGGGCCACGTCCCACCCCGCCTTGAGGCAGCGGATGAGGTCACTGGCCGGCAGGCGCGCCTCGCGGAAGAGGCCTTCATACTCATCGGTCAGCGTGTTGCCGAAGACCAGCGGGTCGTCGGTGCTTACGGTGCACCGCACGCCCGCCCGGAGCAACGCAGGCAACGGGTGCTCGCTCCAACTCGGGGCGACACGGAGGCGGAGGTTGCTGATCGGACACACGTCGAAGGTCACGCCCCGGTCCCGCGCCAGCGCGACGACCGCGGGATCCTCGATGGCCCGAACGCCATGCGCCACCCGGGTCACGCCAAGCACCTCGATCGCCTCGCGCACCCGTGCCGCGCCGTCGAACTCCCCGGCGTGGGCCTTGGTCATCTTGCCCGCCGCCCGCAACCGCTGCCAGACCGCTGCGGTCCACGGCTGCGTCGGCTCCGCCTCGTCCCCGTGCAGGTCGACGCCCGCGAGCGTGTCCCAGTTCCCCAAGTCGTCGATGATCGGTCGAAGGCTGCCTGCGTAATCGGTGCGCAGCATGCCGGCGAACACTCGCACCTCCATGCCCGCCGGCGCCGCCGAGCGGATCGCTTCGATGATCACCGGACCCGGCACCCCAAGAGCCACGCACATCGGCAGGTGAAAGCTCGTCTCGAGGTAGCGCACGGACTCAGCGAAACGCCGCGCGAAGATGGCCTTCGCCGCCTCATGGTAGCGGTCCACGCTGGTGAACCAGGCCAGCGCATGCCGGAGCAGGACGCGATCGAAGTCAGCGAAGGAAGCGAAGTGGTGCTCCGGGCGCTGGAACGAGGGGGCCGGCGGAAACTCCTCCGGACGCCACGCCTGCAACAGTTCGTAGGGAACGGCCCCCTCGATGTGCAGATGCGTCTCGGTCTTCGGAAACCGCCGCAGCCACGCCCGGAATGCACTGTCCGGAGCATCCGGCGGCGAATCCGAGGCGTGCATGCCGACGCAGGACCCGATGCAGTCGCGCCTAGCGACCGAGGAGGTAATCGGGGTTGAGCTTGTGCAGCGACTTCGGAACGAAGAGCCCATCCTTGCGGATGAGCTTCCCGTCGAACCAAATCTCGCCGCCACCGTAGTCGGGGCGCTGGATGCAGACCATGTCCCAGTGGACCTGCGACTTGTTCCCGTTGCCCACACCCTCGTACGCCTGCCCCGGCGTGAAGTGGAAGGAACCGGCGATCTTCTCATCGAAGAGAATGTCCCGCATCGGCTGGAGGATGTGCGGGTTGAACCCGATGGCGAATTCCCCGATGAACCGGGCTCCCTCATCGCTGTCGAGGATCTCGTTCAGGCGCTTGGTGTTCGACGACGTAGCCTCGACGATGCGGCCCTTCTTGAAGACCAGGCGGATGTTGTCGAACGACGTACCGAGATAGACCGTGGGCGCATTGTACTGGATGACGCCCTCGACGGAGTCCTTCACCGGGCAGGAGAAGACTTCCCCGTCCGGGATGTTGCGCTGCCCGCCGCATTCGCGCGATCCGATGCCGCGGATCGAGAAACGCAGATCGGTGCCCGGGCCCTTGATCCAGACCTGGTCGGTCTTGTCCATGAGCGCCTTCAGCGCCTTCATCCCGGGCGCCATGCGCGCGTAGTCGAGCGTGCAGACGCGGAAGTAAAAATCCTCAAACGCCTCGGTGCTCATGCCCGCCTGCTGGGCCATGGCCGACGTCGGCCACCGCAACACGACCCACTTGGTCTCGTTCACGCGATGGTCGAGGACCGGCTTCATCGCCTTGGAGACGACGCGCACCTTGTCGGCGGGCACGTCGGAGGATTCGAAGATGTTGTCCGAGCCGCGCAGCGCGATGTAAGCATCCATCGATTCCATGCGCATCAGCTCGACATTGGCGTGCGGCGTGTACTGGGCCTCGGTGGCCCCGAGCATCAGCTCGCGGGTGACGCGGGCTCGGTGCAGTTGCACGTACGGCAGGGCCCCGCGGGCGCGGGCGGCGCGGACCAGCGCGATGACCATCGCGTCCGGCACGTCGAAGGCGTCGATGAGGACCCGCTCGCCCTTGGCGAGCGAAGTGGAGAATCCAGTCAGGCCCGCGGCGAGCGTTTCAAAGCGCGAATCCAGAAGCATGATGCCCCGGAGCTAACCCCACCCTGCGGCCGGGCGGCAAGGGCAATTGCGGGCCGCAAAAAAGGCCGCCTCCCGAAGGAGGCGGCCGAAGGGGACAACGCGTCGTTCGCCGGGGCAAAGCACCCCGGTGAGAGACGGATGCGCCGCGTTAGATTTGGACGGGCTTGTACCCGCCCTTCGCCTTGAAGTAGAGGACCAGCAGCAGGTAGATCACGGCCATGATGGCCGGGATGAAGGAGTCAGCGACCAGCGTGCGACGATCGCCGCGCATGTCCGCTTGGTGGACCTTCTTCTGTTGCTCGGTGGCGGTCCCGGCAGCCAAGGCGGCCTTGGCGTCGCCAAGCTTCTTGCCGTCCAGACCATAGGCCTCGGAGAAGACGAGGAACTTGCTGGGCGTTGCGGCCTTGTACTCGGCATGGAGGGCTGGATCGGCCTTCTTGAGCTCCTCGCCCGCGAAGCGGTCCTTCGCGTAACCGAGGCCCGGAGAGCCGAGCAGACCAGCGGACATCATGCCGATGCCGCCCATGATCGAGATGGCGACGGCGCCCGTCCGCGGGAAGCGGTCGGAAGCGACGGCCAGCATGGTCGGCCAGAAGAACGTCTTGCCGATGCCGTAGATCGTCAGGGCGACGAGGGCGCCTGCGAACGTGGAGATGCCGGCGGTGAGATTGAGGCCCACGCACGCGAGGATCGCACAGAGCAGGAGCAGACCCACCGGGGACAGGCCCAGCTTGCGCTCGATGAAATCAGCGCAGAACCGCAGCGCGAACATGGTCATCGACGTGAAGACGAAGAGGATCTTGCCCTGTTCGGAGCTGAGGATGTTGCCGGTGATATTCTGGATCCAGCCATCGGTGCCGAGTTCGACCGCGCCGAGGAGGGCGTGGGTCACGAACAGGACGAAGAGGAGACCCGAACCCACGGCCCAGCCGCTGAGGCCGGAGAAGACGAGGAAGGTGCCGGCGCCCAGGGCGATGGCGACCCAGCTCCAGGAGGCGCTGGTGAAGAACGCTGCGCCGGTGAGACCGCCGAGCATCGGCCCGAGCGCATCCTTGGAGAAGAGCCAGATGAAGAGAGCGATGACGGCGGCGCCGGCCATGCCGACGTCCTTGAGCATTTCACCGAGCTTCAGGCCCTTGGCGGAAGCCTCGGACTTCGGCATGTGCTGGCCGAGGAACATCACCCCGTAGATCACGGTCGGAATGAGGTACAGCGAGAGCTGCCACTTCCACGGAACTTGGAAACGATCGTCCAGCACCCAGCCGCAGATGCCGCCGAGCACCATGCCGGCCGGCCAGCTGGCGTGGAGAATGTTCAGATAGTGCGTGCGCTTGGCTGGGAAGAGCGTGGCCACGAGCGGGTTGGAGACGGCCTCAAGCGTGCCGTTGGCATACGCGAAAATGAACATGCCCCAGTAGAGGCTGTTGTACGCGCCCGCTCCGGAAGCGGTGAAGGTGACCACCGCAGACAGGACGTGCAGCGCAAACGCCAGCACCACCAGGCGGCCGTAGCCCACCTTGTCGCAGATGACACCGCCGATGATGATGCCGAAGCAGAATCCGGAGAACCCAGCGCCACCGATCGCGCCGAGCTGCGAGGCGGTGAAGCCGAATTCCGAACCCCAATTATCGAAGATTCCGCCGCGGATGGCAAAGCCAACGCCGGCGGCCAGAATCGCCATGAAACCGGCCCACAGGAGCCGGTTGGCATTAGGGGCGATTGCCCCGCTTGAGTTGTCGTTAGAGCTCATTACGTAGGACTAAGTGCTGCTTTCGCTTTCGTGTGGGTAGTCCCGCGACGGACCGAGTTCGACCGAGGAACGCTTCCAGAGGAAACGGTCAAGGGGCGGGGGGCGCGGACCGTGTTGGGGTGAGGGTGTAACCGAGACGCCCGGCAGGTTGAGCCGCGGGCGCTTGCTCATCAAGGCGCATTTTCACAGCTGATTAATGAATATTCTCCCCTGGAAACCGGCACGAAAAAGCCGCCAACCCACAGGTTGGCGGCGAAAGAATCGGATGCGTCAGCCGACGCCTAGATCAGGGCTGACCGAAGACCTCGACCTCCACGTAGTGGTTGAGTTCGTCGGTCGTATTGCCGGCCGAACTGAGGCGTACGTAACGTCCCTTGGCTCCCCGAGCGTCGATCAAGCGTCCCTCGTTGGTCTCGATGTAGGCGGGATCCTTCCCCACCCCCAGACCCGCCGAGTTATCGATGTCGTTGTTGAAGACGGTGGTGACGCCGGACTTGAACTCCGGGTCATCGGAAACCTGGACCACAACGTCGTGGTACACCCGAGCCTGGGCATGGAAGTGCCAGACAAGTACCGCGTGCACCTTGGCCGAGGCACCGAGATCGATCTGCACCCACTGAACGCCGGGGCCAAACTCCACGAAGGAGCCATCGGCTCCGCTCTTCTCGCCATCGGTGACGAAGCTCAGGTCGCCGATCACCGGCAGGGAATCCGAAGCAGTGACCGTCTTGTCCTTGGACAGCAGCACGGTGCCAGCCGGCACGAGGAGCGGCGGACGCGGGCCTTGGCGGGGCTTCTCGAGATTCGGCAGGGAGATCGGCCGTGGGGTGCCGACGAACAGCGGCTTGGGCAGCTCGAGCGCGAGCGGGACCCGATCCTGCGCGGAAAGCGGCAGGACAGCGGCGACGGCGAGGAGGAGAGCGGTGGAACGGAGGGTCATAGGATCAAAGCAGGAAGGGACGAAGAAGGATCAACGGCGCGTCAAGCGACGAAATCCGAAGGTTGGAAGTTGAGGACCTTGCGGGCGGCCACCGCTTCATTGACTCGAAGAACGGTGACAGCGGAGGCGAAGGCCTGTTCCCCCGGACAGCTAAGCGGCGTGCCGTCGCGGATCGCGCCGAAGAAGTTTTCGAGGTGCGGCTGGTGGATGGCCTTGTCGAGCGTCACCGGGATATCCCACGCGGACAGGGCAGCCGTCTCGCGGACGTCCACGACGGACGCGCGCGGCGCGGCGGTGGCGAACTTCGGCTTCACCTCTTTTTCCCAAGGTTTGGACGGAGCGGTGGCCCCCTCCTCACCGTAGCCCGGCTTCTTGATCAGACCGGAGGCCACGTGGACCTCCCAATCCGGAGCCTGAGCCTCGCGGTAGAGCTTCGTGTACTTCGGGTTCTCGGACATCTTCAGGGCGGCCTCGGTCCCCATGAAATACTCATGGTAACCACCGCCCGCGCTCGTGGTCGTAAGCACTTGGTAGAACGCCCGCACCATCCCCTCGCTGGTCGGGAACTCGTAGATGGCCATCACGTTGTCGTACCACTCGTGCGTCTTGTAGAAGTCGACCCCGCCTCCGGCCATGACGGAGCTCGGGTTGACGCCCAGCATCCAGTTGAAGATGTCGATCTGGTGGGCGCCCAAGTCGGAAATTGGGCCGCCAGCGTACTTCTTGAACCAACGCCAGTTACGAAACTCGTGCATGTTCGCGTAGCCGTACGCGTTCAGCTTGGCCTCCGGGATCTTGAAGCGCTCGGGCCAACCGAGATCGGCGCTCACCGAGCGGTTCCACTGGGCGTTGAGGTTGTTGATCCGGCCGAGCAACCGCTTCTCCCGAATCAAGCGATCGCGAACGTAGATGTACCGCGGATTGCTCCGGCGCTGGTGGCCCACTTGGAGCAACTTACCCGCCTCGCGGGCGGTGCGGACCATCGAGCGGGCTCCCTCAATGGTGTTGGACATCAACTTTTCGCAGTAGACGTGCTTGCCGGCCTTGAGGGCGGCATTCGTCTGCTCTGCGTGCAGCCAGTCCGGGGTGGCCACGATGACCGCATCGATCTCGGGCACTGCGGACAGCATCTCGCGGTAGTCCTCGAAGGCCCGGACATCGTGCCCGAACTTCTTCAGCAGGCGCTCACCATAGGTGCGGTTGTACTCCCAGATATCGCAGACTGCGCGGAACCGGATATCAGGGATCTTGAGGGCGGCGTTGAGCAGCACACGGCCCTGCTCGCCGCAACCGATCAGCGCGACGTTCAGCGTCCGCGAGCCACCGGCTCCAGCGGGAGCGGAGGCTCGGGCGAGGTAAGGCGTCGCGATGAGCGCGGCGCCGAGCTTCACGCCCGACGAAAGGAACTCGCGACGGGTAGCGGAAGCGGGGGAAAGGAGGGACGGGTTCATCGCCGGGTAAACGAGCGCGGGTTAGGAGCGACCGGACCAGAGGGCGAAGCGGTTGTGGCGCACCAGCACCAGAGCACCCGCGGTCAATCCCACGTAGGTCGCGAGCCACGCCACGCCTTCATTCTCCTGGACCGCCATGAGGCCGAACGAAAGGCCGACCCAGGTCAGCCCGAGCAGTGTCAACGCACAGCGCGTCCGGACCCCCAGCAGCAGGGCCAGACCGAGGGCGATCAGGACGTAACCGAGGAAGAAAGCGAAGGTCTTGGTCGCCCACAGCGGCATGAATGAGGCCGACGTGATGCCATTGGCCATGCGGGCCATGTTGCGGTAATAGATTTCGAAGGAGTAATTGCCGCCCGATTCAAATTTCTCGATGCCCGCGAGCAAGGCGCGGAGCCCGAGGAAAAGACGCAGCAGAAGGAACGCTGCGGTGTGCTCACGACTGGAGACGGACGAGGGGGTGTCGTTGGACATGATTTGGGAAGAAAGGGGGAGAAGGGTAACGCAGCGGAAGGAACCCGTCCGGCACGTTTTGGCAAACTCGCAAACACCTCATTCGGCCCCGCGAAGCCGCAGGGAGGCAAGCGCAGAATGTGCCAGAGCCAAGATTGGCCGAAAGCCCTCGATCCCGCGGACCTGAACGCGGGCAGAGGCCTGATCCCCTCGCCCACCGAACCGTCCGAGGATTCCCTCTTCAACCGTCCGTGAAAGGAGCGTTCACGCGACCCGCCACACTTTCAGTCCGGATAGCCCAAGGGACTCGTCCGAACGTCAATCTTTAACAGGCCCAGCCGTCTTCAGCAGACCCGAAATGCTTCCACCATGAAAAGAATCTTCGCTATCGAAGGAAAACCCGTGGTGCTCGACATCCCCGAGCCCGAACTACGCCCCGGAGAGGTACTGGTGCAGACCGCCTTCTCCGCCGTGAGCAGCGGCACCGAGCTTAAGATCATCGACACCTCGGCGAATCCCGAAACCCTCGGCGAGGACACCTATCCCAACCCGCGCCCGGGACGGCGCGCCCAACTCCGCAAAAAGGGCGTAGACTGGGGGTTCCCAGAACCGCGTCCCCAACGCCCCGGCACCGCCACGCTCGGCTACAGTCTCTCCGGCCGGGTCATCGCCGTTTCACGTGAGGTGACGGACCTTCAGGTCGGTGACCGCGTGGCGTGTTCCGGCAATCAGTGCGCCGTTCACGCCGAGCGGGTCGCCGTGCCGCGCAATCTCGTCGCCAAGGTGCCGGAAAACCTTCCGCTCGAACACGCTGCGTTCGTCACGCTGGGCTGCAGCGCCATGACCGGGATCCGGCGCGCGGAGTGCACGTTCGGCGAGACCGTCGTCATCTACGGCCTCGGCCTGCTCGGCCTCCTCGCCACGCAGATCGCCCGCCACGCCGGGCTGCAGGTGCTCGGCCTCGACATCGACGATCGCCGCGTCGAACAGGCCCGAAAGGTCGGCGCGACGCGCGCGATCAACCCGTCCCAGACCGATCCCGTCGCCACCATCCTCGAAATGACCGATGGCTTCGGCGCCGACGCCGTCGTGCTCTACCTCGCCGCCAAGTCCAGCGATCCCATGAACCTCGCCTTCGACCTGTGCCGCGCCCGGGCCCGCGTCGTGGGCGTCGGCGCCTTCGGCATGAACGTCACCCGCGGCAAGATGTTCGGCCGCGAGGTCACGCTTGTCCCGTCCATCGCCTACGGGCCAGGCCGCTACGACACCGCCTACGAGGAGGGCGGCATCGACTTCAACGCGGGCTACACGCGCTGGACCGAGAACCGGCAGCAGCAGCTGTTCCTTCGTCTGGTCGCCGAGGGCGTCATCTCCCTCGACGGGCTCGCGCCGGCGCGGGTCCCCATCGCCGACGCTCCCGAGGGCTATACGCTGCTACGTTCTCCCAACCGGCCGGCCACCGTGGTGTTCACTTACGGCGGCTGATCGCCGGATCCGGCACCGCCCGCCGCGTGGCTCTGCCGCTCCGCGCCGGTCGCCACGCTTCCGTTTCCTTTCCGCCTCCCCTCCCGCGTCCGCTCCGCGCATCCCCATCGTTCCCGGCAAAGGGGCGAGACGCCGCAACGCACCTGCTAAACCTTTCTCTCGCCGCGTTCTCCGCGGCCCGGCCGAACCCGCCCCCCCCCACGACGGCATGCCCTCCCCGTCTTCCGCATCGGACCTTCCGGCAGAGTCGCGTCGTCCGGTGGACGTGGATGACCTCTTCGCGCTGCGGTGGGTCGACGAGCCGTGCGTATCCAGCGACGGTCGTCGGTTCGCCTACTCCGTCTCCTCCCTCGATCGCGCCAGCGATGCGCTGCAGTCCGCGGTGGTCTGGGACAGCGGGAGCCACCCCGGGAGCAGCCCTTGCTGGTCAACCGATGGTCGCCACCTCGCCCTGATCGAGGTCGAGCACACCTCCGGCGCGATGCGCCTCGTGTGCCGCGACGAGGTGGGCCAGCAGGTGCGCGCACTCACGGACACGCTTGCCGACTGCCGGCAGCTCCGTTGGTCACCCGACGGGAAGCGAATCGCGTTTCTGGCCGCGGGACAGCTGCGGTGGGTCAGCGTCGACGGCGATGCGTCCGGGCTCGTCGCGACCGCGGCCGCCGCCTTCTGCTGGCTGGCCGACGGCCGGGGTCTTGCGTGGAGCACCCCTCCGCAAGCCGAAGGTCAGAGCCAGCTGTGGCGGGCCATGCTCACAGGGACCACCGAGTGGCTGGGCGCGCAGCGCGGCCCCATCGCCGCCCTCGCCAGCGCGCCCGATGGCCGGGCGCTGGCCTGGATCGGCCATGATCGCTGGCCGGCGCAGGGCGTCAATCCGGGCATCTGGACGCTCACCTTCACGCCGGGAGCGACGCCGGTCCTCCTCACCGCCGGCTTCGACCGCCCGGTCGGGTTGACCACGCGGGCCGACGATGCCCGCAGCCTTTCTGCACCTCCGCTGGTGTGGCTGCGGGTCGACGGCGAAGATCGTATCTACTTCATCCACGCGGAGGGCGGCACGAGCCCCCTCGCCTGGATCGGGACGGACCGGAGGATCCACCGGGTGCTCGCGGGATCAAGAAGCTGCCTCGCGTTCGCCGCTGCCCCGGACGCGCGACGGCTGCTGGCCGTGGTCTCTGATGCCGTGACTCCCGGAGAGGTGGTGGAAACGGATCTGGAGGGAGGCGGTGAGCGCACGCTCTCCTCGGTCACTCAATCCTGGTGCCACTCGCGGTGCCTCAGCGCTCTGGAACCTTTGCGGCTGACCGCCTCGGACGGGATCGCGCTGGACGCGTGGCTCATGCTCCCCCCGCCCGGCGCCGGGAAGGCACCGTATCCGCTGATCGTGCACGTCCACGGCGGGCCGCACTACGCGATCGGGCACCGCTTCTATTTCGAATTCCAGCGCCTTGCCGCCCGCGGCTACGCCGTCCTCCTCGGCAATCCCCGCGGCAGCCAGGGCTACGGCGAGTCGTTCGCGACGCAGATCCGCGAAGCGTGGAGCGAGCGGGACTACGCGGACGTGATCGAGATGGTAGACCGCGCCCTCCAGCATCCCGCCGTGGATCGCGAGCGGGTCGCGGTGACGGGGGTGAGCTACGGCGGGCTGATGACCCACCTCCTCGCCAGCCGCAGCCCGCGCTTCCGCGCCGCCGTCAGCGAGAATGCGGTCAGCGATCTCGCGACGTGCCACCGCGACGGGAACAATCCGGTCTTCTGGGAATGGGAAATGGGAGGCTCGCCCGCGGAGCAGCCGGAGCGCTACGAGGCGCTCTCCACCGCGCGGCTGGGCCCGCGGATCCGCACCCCGCTGCTGTTGGTCCACGCCGAGGAGGACCGCATCTGCCCAATCGAGCAGAGCGAGGACATGGCCGCCGCGGTCGCCGCGACCGGTTGCCCGGTCGAGTTGGTGCGGATCCCCGGAGAGGGCCACCTCATGAATCTCGTCGGCCGCCCCAGTCGCCGGCTGGCCCGGGCCCGGGCCGTCGATCGCTGGTTCGACCGCTGGTTGCGCGGCCCCGCTCCCTCAGCCTAGGACCGCGTCCGCGTTCCACCGCCTTTACCCTCCACTCCGCAACACCACCCTGCCGATCGCCACCATGCATCCCCCCGTCTTCCAAGTCGACCCCACCCATACCCTCGCCCCGTACACCTACGAGCAGGCGACGATCGCCGCGCTCGGCAGCAAGATGGTCATCGGCAACTGTGACACCCCGGAGGACGTCATCGCGCAGGCGGGCGACGCCGAGATTCTGCTGCTCTCGTGGAAAAAGATCCTGACGCCCGCGGTGATGACCGCGCTGCCCCGCGTGCGGCTGATTATTCGTTGGGGAATTGGCTACGACATGATCGACGTCGCGGCCGCGACGGCCCACGGCATCGCGGTGGCGAACACGCCGAACTACGCGGTCGAGGACGTCGCCGAGCACGCGATCGCCCTGCTTCATGACTGCGCCCGGCAGATTTCGTGGTTCCACCTGCGGATGCGGGAGGGCCAATGGACCAGCCCCGTCGGCCGCCCGATCCACCGGCTGAAGGGGCGCACCCTCGGGCTGGTCGGCGTCGGCCGGATCGGCGCCGCCACGGCGTGGCGGGCGCGCGGACTCGGCCTGCGGGTGGTCGCGTTCGACCCGGCGGTGGACCCGGAGCGCCTGCGCGCGCAGGGCATCGAGCCGCGATCCTTCGCAGAGGTCCTCGGCGAGTCCGACTACGTGTCGCTGCACGTACCCCTCAACGAATCCACCCACCACCTGATGAACGCCGCCCGCCTCGCGCAGATGCGCCGCGGAGCGATCCTCCTCAACGTCAGCCGCGGTCCCGTCGTGGACGAGGCCGCGCTGGTCGACGCGCTCGCGAGCGGTCACCTCGCGGGTGCCGGTCTCGACGTGTTCGAGCAGGAACCCCTGCCGCGCGACCACCCGCTGCAGCGGATGGAGCAGGTGGTGCTCACGCCCCACACCGCCGCCTACTCCGAGGAGAGCTGGCAGGCGGTGCGCGAGGAAGTCTGCACCACCGTCCGGAACTGGTACACCGACGGCTGGGCCGCCAACGTGGTCAATCCGCAGGTGCGTCCGCACCTGCGCGCAAAGCGGTAGTTCCCGCCATTACACAGCGGGCGGCGGCGCCGGTGAGGCCGCCGCCAAGCCGCAACCGCCGAACCGCCGCGCAGGACAGCGGGGCCCGGCGGCCCGACCAGCCGCCTAGAACTGACCGCGGACGCCGATCACGTAATTCGCGCCGTAGTTCTCCCGGCGCCAGACCACCGGCACGTTGCCGCCGATCTCCTCGACGATCACATGGTCCTCGTTGGTGAGGTTTCGGACCTGAACAAACGCGGTGACCCAGTTCGAAATGCGAACGTCGATGTTCCCGTCGAGCTTGAGCACCGCCGGCCGGTACCGCCCCTCGACTGAGGTCCAGGGGGCGTCGTCGGACCAGACGCCTCTCAGCCCGATGCCGACGCGGCGGTAACGCCAGTCAAAGCCGCTCGAGATGACGTGCGGAGTGACGCCGCCGCGCCGCTTGGTGGCGTAGGTGCGGGTGTAGTTCACGAAGACGGACGTGTCCCGCAGGGCCCCCGGCAGGAAGCGCAGGGTCTGCCGATAGGCCAGCTCAAGGCTCCGGAAGCGCACGGCGTCAGCGCTGTTGCTGAAGGAGCGAACCGTGTAGGATGAGAGCGATGGGTCGGTGATGCCGAACTCCTCCGCGGTGAATTCATCGTCGATGAAGAGGTTCTTGATCCTCGTGTCGGCGGCGGTGAGCGTGAGGTTGTTGGTTCCCCCAAAGTAGTAAGAGAGACTGCCAGCGACCCGGTCCGCGAACTCCGGGAGGAGATTCGGATTGGCGGTGGTGATGATCTCCGCGACTTCGTTGATCGTGTAGAGGCCGACGAGCCGCGTCACCTCGGGGCGACGGATCGTATGCCCGGCCCCGAGGTCGGCGATCAGGCGGTCGCTGAAGCGGTACTTCATCGAGACGCTGGGGAAGAGCCGGTCGTACTTACCCTTGCGATCGACCTTCGGCTTGGACGCGAACTGGTAGTCGAGCCCGGCCACGGTCGTGGCGCGGCCGCTCGCGTTGAGCGTGTAGCCGGCGGCAATGACTTCGGAAGGCTTCCGCGGACTGAACTCGTTCGAGGTCGTCTCGGTCCCTTCCCAGCGCAGGCCGCCCTGCAGGGTGAAGCGGCCCAGGCGCGTCTGGGCCATGAGGTAGGCGGACGGAATCTCCTCCTTGAACCGCCTGACCGTGGCGTAGGTGGCATCGTAATACTGCTCCGGGGTGAAGCTGGAAACAAACTGCCCCGGATTCGCGCGGAACAACCGGCCGAGCGAAGCGGTGTTCGCGAAGGGGGGAAAGGCTCCGCCGCTGATGGAAGTGGCCTTGGGGCCGAGCGCACCGGGATCGAACACGAAGTCTCCGGGGTGCCCCGACCAGTCGCCCGTCGTCCCGCCTCCCGGGCCGATGTAGTTCCAGCGCTGCACCATTGCCGCGCGGTCGGAGTCGGTGATCTGCTCGCGCAGCTTGGCACCCCAGCGCAGGAGCAGCGGCGCCGTCTTCACGCGGGTGGAGTAGGTGAAGTCGAGCGCGGCGATGTTCACCTCATCGATGACCGAACGGACGTCATCGTTGATGGCGGGGTTCTTGTAGCTGGCGAGGTTCGCCCAGTCCGCTCCCCCGGTTTGCACGATGTTCCAGTCGCCCGACAGCGGATCCGACCGGGTCGCCCGGAACTGCACGTTGGTGAGGCTGTCGGAGAGACCGAAGCCGGCGCGACCGTCCCGGAGAGTGCCGTAGTCATTGACCGATTTCGACGTCGAGAGCCGACCCTCGACGAGCAGGCTGCCGATGCGCCACTCCATCTTGGGGCTGATGTTGTAGCCATTCGTGGTCTTGGTCACCGTGCCGCCCGAGGTGGAGACGAAGCGATTGCTGGCCGATGCCGTCGACGTCGAGTTGGTGGAGAACGTCGTCAGTCCATCTCCGCCCGCGACCGCGCGCCCGTTGGTCGCGCTGGTCGTGTTGGCGGAGGCCCGGAAAGCCACGTTACGGTTCCAGAACTTCGCCTCGTAGTCGTTGAGGATCAGGTTGAGCGAGAAGACGAGATCGTTCGTGGCCTTGAAGTCGACGGTGCCGGTGTACGTGGTGCGATTGGTCCACTTGGGGCCGTCCTTGAACGTAATTTCGGTGAGCACCTGCGGACGCGGATCGGCGGCCGACGGCGTGCGCTGGTAGGCGTGCTGCACGCGATACTGCTCGTTGTAGAGGTTGGAGACACTGTAACCGAGGAGAATGCCGAGGCGATTGTTCAGGAAGGAATCCGCGAAACTGAAGCTGGCGGTCGGCTTGTACTTGCGCGAGACGCCCTCGTCGCCGGGACCCGGGGTGCGGCCGAGCGTCAGCTCCTCCGAGTTGAAGCCCGTGCTGAGGGCCCAGCGAATCAGCCGGCCGCGACGGTCGAACGCCCGCTTGGGCTTGAGGTTGATCGTGCCGGCCGGCGCATCGGCGTCGAGATTGGCCGGCGTCACCCGTGAGATCTCGATCGACTCGATGGAGTTGATCGAGACCTGCTCGAAGCTGAAGGATCGCCCGCCGCCACCGGTGGATCCGTTCTCCGTGCCGCCGTACTGCATGAAACCGTCGGCACTCGCCGACTTCATGCCGTCGATGGAGACACCGGTGTATTCCGGATTCAGACCTCCCAGACGCGGGCCGCGGGTGTCCGCCTCGACGTACTCCATCTCGATTCCGGGAAGATACTTGAGGAACTCGCCGACGTTGCCCTCGGTCACGTCGCCGAACACGTCGGAGGCGATGGAACGCCCCAGATCCATCGAGTTGCGCTGCTCCATCAGGGCCTTGGCGTTGCCTTCGACTTCGGCGGAGACCACATAGGCCGACAACGCGACCGTACCGTCGCGCGAGACCGACCCCGCCTTCGCCGGAGCCAACTCGATTTCGACCGTCACGGTCTGCCCGGCGGCAACGACGAACGGGGTGCGGGTCTCGGGGAGGCCGACGTACGTCACCACGATCTCGCCGGGGCCGGCGGGCACGCCGGTGAGACGGAAGGCGCCTCCCGCACCGCTCGCGCCGGAGATCGTGGAACCCACCACGCGGATTTCCGCGTTGCGGACGTACTCGCTCGTGGCCGGATTGAACACCCGCCCGGTCACCGTGCCGGTGGCTGCAACCTGCGCGCTCGCGAAGGAAACGAAGAAGAGGGCCAGAAGGCCCGCGAAGAGTACCTGGAAATGGCGGAGGCGTAGATTATGCAAGGATTTCATTTTAAACGGCTTGCGCAAAGTCCACCGAGGTCGGGGACAGGTTGTGGATGGGGTCGTGGGGTGTCAGGGACAACCGTCCTGACCCACGGAAGATTATCACACGCTCGGCCGGGGAATCCATCGCCCCGCGAGGATATTTTTGTCATTTTGCATCCCAGTCGACGCCGCGAAGGGACAGAACGTTCCTCGCGGTAGAACCGTCCCGACGCTAAAGAGGAGCTGACGTCAGTCACTCAGCCCGGCTTCGGCCACCGACGTTTGCCTGGACCGAGCGTGCTGGGGTGCGGGTGAGGGCAGAAGGATCAAGACCCTCCACGCTGCTTGGCGGCCCTCGTTCGGGTCTGAGGAGCGTCCCGCCTCACCCTGCAGAAAAGATGGCCGGAAACGAAGGAGCCACCGCGCGCCGGGACTGGGA
>JACCDP011074209.1_pt1 | contig 19817 bp, 13 predicted proteins | sample 7445841 | NCBI WGS metagenome assembly JACCDP01 (sample SAMN15323441, study PRJNA562643) | freshwater metagenome | isolation source: river surface water | place: USA:Blue River Watershed | collected 2017-08-17
CTTATTTGGCCATGCACAATCATACCACGCCGTTTGAGAAGAGTTTTTTTCACTTCCGCTTACTTGTGGACGATGCAACGCATAAGCACTTTCTAAAACATCGTATAGGCGTTTCCATTAACGGAGAATCGGCGCGCTATAAGGAGATAAAGCGCGACAACGTTTATCTCCCAGACGACTGGCCGGACGATCTGAGGGCTGAATTACAGGAACTGGCCGACCGTTCGGACGCGTTTTATCGCAAGGCCTTGGCACAGCTCATCCCCACGCATGGTAAACAGCGGGCAAAGGAAAGCGCCCGGTATGCAAAGCTCCAGTGTGCCCAAGTGCATCTGGACGTGTCGTTTAATTTCCGTTCGCTTATGCATTTTCAAGGCTTACGCAATCATAAGAAGGCGCAAAGGGAAGTGCGCAATATCGCACAGGAAATGATCAACCAAGTCTGGGACATACCCAAACAGCCGTTTATCCACAGCCTACGGGCATTTGGTTTTGAGCGCGGCGTGCTGGGGGTGGTCAGGAACGGCCAATAAATACCATATCGTTGAGATCAACAAATTGGTAGGCTTACTGCTAAAACCGTTTCTTAAAAAAAACAAATCAGAAGTAAATTAAGAAACAAAAAATCACAAGTAACTGTATTTCAGTTTCTTAACTTGCTTAAATTTATTTTAGAAGAAAACAAAAGAAAAACAAAAAGCACATGATGTATTATGTAAACAAAAGCTCGCTGTCTATTACAGAGCAGCCGCATGCTCAACCATTTTCAGAGCATTTCGTAATGGTTGGCAAACTTCAAGTAGTAAAAGACAATACGTTTGGTTTCTACGCCGAAACCTTGGAAGAGGCACAGGCAATGGCGGCAAAGATGCGGGCTGAAAGAGTCGCGTTCTATAATGAGTGTATTCGGAATAACGAAAAAGAAATTGCATATTACCGTAGATCGCTTGCTGAGATTTCCTAAAAAATATAAAACAAAAAGCACATGATGTACCAGATAGATAAAGTCATGCTCCGCATAAAAGAAGTCCCGGAAGCTAATCCGGTTAAGTACAAGCCGAACAAAGTAATGGTCGGAAGGAGCCGCCAACCCAAAGATGGCTTCATAATGTACTACGCGGCCACAAAAAAGGAAGCGGATGCAAAGCTGCGCGAATACCTGACGCACAAAATCGAAGGCTTAAAATACGACCTGATACATTACGAACAACGGCTTACCGCCATACGCAACGGTATTGCCGCTTTGGAAGACCTATCACCTTCCTGACGCCGGGAAGCTGATAGACCAAGCAGAGTGAAATAACAGGATTTGGACTATAAAAAAGTCTATAAAAAAAGTCCATAGATTGTTTTGAAATCAAACAAATATCCTTATATTTGAAACTGAAAAGCCCGTCATGCAGACCGCAAGCGCCTGTAAAGTTTTTGACGATAGAACGACTTTATGCCAATAGGCGTGTGTTAGCGGATGTGGCGGGCTTAAATTGTGGGGTAGAAAAGCGGTAATTCGCTGGGCTCATAACCCAGAGATCGCGGGTTCGATTCCCGCCCCCACGACTAAATGAGGTGAATAATTTCTGCACAACGCTCGGAGCAAATGTTCCGGGCGTTTTTGTTTTTATGACTTATTAAATATTTTTGCTCACAATTTGATATAATTTCGTATCTTGCAAAAAAAATAAGCACATGAAAAAGGAAAAACCACACGTATCAAACAATTCCGGGAACAATGAATGGTATACCCCGGCGCCTTACATCGAAAGCGCACGGCGCGTAATGGGAGGCATTGACCTTGATCCAACTTCTTGTGAAGTTGCGAACACATGGATAAATGCTGGGAAAATATACACAAAGGAAGACGATGGGCTACAATACGAGTGGAGCGGAAAAGTATGGATGAACCCGCCATATGGCCGGCCATTGATAACGCAATTCGTATCAAAGCTTGTGCAATCAAAAGATGTTGAGCAAGCGGTTGTTTTGACGAACAACGCCACAGAAACCGCTTGGGCACAAATGCTTTTGAAAGAAAGTTCCGCTGTTTGCTTTCCGCGCAACCGTATCAAGTTTTGGAATGAAAATGCAGCGCCGGTAAACACCCCATTGCAAGGCCAGATGATTTGCTACATAGGAGACTGGTTTGATTTATTCTTGCTTGAGTTTTCAAGATACGGCCCGGTCTACAAAGATAGTTTCAAACAGTTGGTGCGCTCTGCAAGATGGACCCCTAAGCCTTAACTTGGTGCGAATTGTTTTATCACAACGCTCGGAGCGAATGTTCTGGGCGTTTTTGCTTTTCAAGAAAATGCGCAACCTTCCCCTGTGCATTACATAAGTTTATATCATTGCTTGTATCTTTGCCCCCAAAGGACAATACATGCAACCCATTTTTCCAAAAGACGGTATAGACCCGCGCAAGAAGGACAAGTCTTGGGCGCTAGAGTATTGCCGTGCCGCATGGCAGTCCTTTTCCTCTGGCGGATGGAACTCGCTGTATTCCAACCGCAACAAGTATCGGGAACTGACGGACTATGCCCTTTCAAAGCAAAGCATTAGCCGCTATAAGAAAGTGCTAAAGGCAGACGAAAGCCCGGATCCGTCATACTCCAACATGAACTGGCAGCCGCTTGCCATTTTGACCAAGTTCCGGGAACTTGCTTTGTCCATTACCAAGCGCTCAGATTACGACATCCTTGCAACCCCGATAGACCCAAAATCACAAGGCGAAATCAAAAAGTACTTCAAAGAGCAGGAAGCTAAAATCCGCATTCGCGAAGAACTAAAGAAGGTTGCCCCGGAGATGGTGGACATATCGCCTGTACGGCAAAAAGAAAACGAGCCTGCCGATTTAGAGGAGCTGGAGATACAAAAAATGTACTCCTTTAAGCACCAGCTTGCAACCGAGATGGAACAATGGATGCAGCAGGTGTTTTTGATGAACAACATGGACCAGACCCGGGCAGAGGTAAAGCGCTGCCTGTTTGACTATGGTATAGGCGGCGTAAAAGAATACGTTGATCAAGACGGCATCATAAAGGTCAGGGCAGTAAACCCGGCCAACATGATTTGTTCCCGTGTGACGCGCCGCGACTTTAAGGATGCGGAATTTATCGGCGAAATCATTGAGGTCAACTTGCAAGACTTGGCCGAAATGTGCAATGGAGAGTTGACTGAGGAAGAACTAAAGGACGTTGCCGCAAAGGCTGTCAACGGCGAATCCGCCTTCAACGGTATCAACCTCTGGGCTCAGTCCAACATGCGCGACGCTAAAGTGCGCGTCTTGGACTTGGAGTGGTTGTCATACAACCCCTTGTCATACGAGGAAAGCATTGACAAGTACGGCAACCGCCACTTGACAAGGACAAGTCCTGACAAGGGTGCAAAAACAAAACTTGTCAAGGTCGTATACAAAGCCAAATGGATCATGGGTACTGACTACCTATTCGGCTTTGGGCTTGTCACCAACATGAAGCGCAAGCGTTCTGCCTTGCAGGAAACTTCGCTTTCCTTTCACTTGTTCGGCCCCAACTTTGACTACTTCGACATGTCGTGTGTAGGCAAAGTTGAGCAAAGCATGAATGTGGTTGACAATATCAACCTTGCCTATTACCGCTTGCAGCACGTCGTGGCAAAGGCAAAGCCGAGGGGTATAATGATAGAGGTCGGGGCATTAGAAGATGTACCCATCGGCAAAGGCGGGCAACAGTTTACGGCAAAAGACCTGATAGACGTCTACGAAAGCACCGGAAACGTCTATTACCGGCTAAAGGACATGGAAGGCAATGTCTCTAATTACCGGCCAATCACGGAACTAGAGGGCGGTATTGGGGCACAGGCCCAAGAATACTTTAGCATCATCCAGCAAAACATCCAGCTTTTGCGGGACGTGATCGGGCTTAATGAGGTAACGGATTCCTTTGCAGGCCAGCGCACGTATTCCGCAGCAGTGAACGCTGGGATAGAAGCCACGAACAACAGCTTATACGGCATATTGGAAGCCGACCGGGAGATTATGCAGTCTTTGTCGGAAAGCATTTCGCTTCGCATACAAAGCATTGCGCGCTCTGGGAGTATCAATAAGACGTACCTTTATTCGCTCGGCAAACCTACCTTGGACTTTATGTCCCAAGGTAACTTGCAACTTTCAAGTATCGAGTTTGGTATCTACCTTGATCCAGTGCCTACGCCCGACGAACGCGCCGCGTTTAAGATGCGTTTGGAGAAGTTCATAGACGCGGGACAAGTAGATATTGACGATGCGATAATGATCGAATCGCTGCGCTCTTTGAAGACGGCGAACGCTATTTTGGCCTACAAGGTGCGCAAAAAACGCGAACGGGCAGAGCAGCAAGCTATGGCCATGCAGCAACAAAACGCACAAGTTCAGCAGCAAAGCGCCATGATTGCAGAGGAGGAAAAGCGGAAGACTTTGCAATTAGAATACCAACTCAAGATGGAGTTGCTAAACGTTGAAATCCAAAAAGCGATGGCGGTAGAGCAAATGAGGCTAGAAGCGGAGTTTGTAAAGAATAAAATGATTGCCGACGCCTCTTTGACTAACGAACAATTAAGAGCGGAAAGCAAAGAATATATTGCAGAAACCATGGCTGCGGTACGAAAAGAAAGCCGCAACCCAGCACAGGTAGCATCGGACACATTAAAATAAAAGGGAACAAATGGAAATATTTGGCAAAAACGTTGCTGAGCTGATCGGGCTTACCGATAAGCAAAGCGATGCACCAGTAGAGCAAGCACCGGAACAAGCGCCCGAACAAAGGGAAGAAGCGCCACAGGAAACAGGCGGCACACTGCTTGGTAAAGACGGCGGCGAATCCTCTGGTATGGCGGCGCAACAAGCAGAAGACCCGTTCAAAGCGCTCCTAGAGGACGGGTTTGTAAAGCAGTTTCTGGATTCATACGTAGGCAACGATGAAAACATCGAAGACCTTCTACAACAGGAACTTGAGCGCGTGCGGCTTGCCAAAACCGATTTTTCGGCCATGGCGGATACGGATATAATCCGCGCTGGGCTTAAAAAAGAATGGCCTGAGTTGCAAGGCGCTGCCTTTGAAAAGGCGGTAAAGAAGTATTTTGAAGCGACGTTTGGCGAAGAGGTCGAGGTATTTGAGGATGACGAGGACAGCGCAAGCGAAAAGCAGGTGCGCGACGCCCAAATCCGGCGAAAGGCCAATGAGTACCGAAAGCAGTTCCAAGAGGAACAAGCTAAAACCAAACGCAAAACGGCGCAAGAAATAAAGGCCGAAAAAGAAGCCAAAGATGCGGAGGCACGCCAGAAGGCGCAAAGCGAAGCGGAGGCTTGGGACAAGATGGTCAAAGGCAATGATTTTGTGTCCAAAGCGTTGACAAGCGGCGAAATCAAGGTTGGGAAAGCTGACCAAGAGTTATCGTACAAGATCAAGGATAAGGACAAATTCACCGCCGCACTGACCAGCGACCCGGACTTTTTCAACTTGTTTGCCACGAATGACGCTAAAAACCCGGTGGATTTCCAACGCTGGGCAAAGGTGGTGGCGTATGCTTTAGATCCCGAAGGGTTTGAGGCGCTATTGTATTCCTCCGGCAAGAACGCCGCAACGGGAAAGATTATGGACGAGCTTGAAAACCCGGCAAAGCCCGGCGAAGTAAGGCCAAGTTCGCCTAACTCGTTTGCGGAATCGCTGATGGGGGCGATTAACAAAAGAAAATAAAACTTACCAACCATGCCTACTTTTGGCACTACTACCAAAAACTACGTCTCGACGTTGATGGTCCCCAACTTGGTGGATCGCCGCGAGATCCTAAACAAAGTGCTCAATGTAACGAACGAAGACCTTTCGTTCCTTGAGCTTCTGGAACTGATGCAGCGATCCGAGCCGTCCGCTCAAGTGGAATACCACAACCTGATCAACGAGGAGCTTTCCGTGAACATCACCGTTTCGGCAGTCAGCACCTCTGGCAGCTTCACGGCCGCTACGCCCAAGGTGACGGTATCTGCTGCCGACTTCGCAAAGGTGCGCGCAGGCGAGCTTGTCATCTGCCCTAACGGCAAAGTGGGTTACGTCAAAGCCAAATCCAGCTACGGCTCGATCACGCTCAACGGCACCACCGAGCTGCACATCATCTCGATTGACAACGCCTCTTTGGCGCTTGCCACGAGTGACAAGCTCTCCGTGTTCTCCAATGCCGCAGGCGAAGGTTCTTCCGAGCCCGCTTCCCGCCGGTACAGCGTATCGAAGGAGACCAACCACATCCAGATCTTCAAAGAGACATACGAGGTGACGGACATCGAAATGGGCTCCATTGCGGAGTTTGAGCACGCCGGGCAGTCTTACTACTTCTCGTATGAGCAAGCCCAAGTGTACGCAAAGTTCCTGAGCGCCGTTAGCGCCGCTATGATCTTGGGTCGCCAGTCCACGGACACGTTCAACGACACGGTGGGCGCAAACACGATCACCGATGTTGACGGCAAAGTGGTTTCCACGACCAAGGGTCTGAACCAGTACGCCGAGGAAGGCATCGTTGCACCGGCTGCCGGCATCAACACGACCAACTACGCGGACATCACGCGCCTGCTTGCAAAGGCACGCGCCCCGCGTGAGTACATGATCCTGATGGGTTCGGAAATGTCCATCGCCCATGACAACATGCTCAACGCCCTGACCAACACCGACGCCGTTTCGCCGTTTGCCCGTTTCAATGTGGACGGCCGCGACATTGACCTCGGCGTGGACGCGTTCAAGCTCTACGACTTCCGCTTTACCAAAAAGCGCCTTCCGTTCTTCGATCACCCCGTGCTTGTAAACTTCGCAGGTTCTGCCGGCTTCGAGCGCCGTGCATGGTTCCTGCCGATGGACAACATCCGCACGTCGGACGGTCAGACGCTTCCGCGTTTTATGACGCGCTACATCAAAATGCCGCTTTCCAATCAGTCCAACGCAACGACCGACGCACAGACCCGCTACCGCGAAATCTCGCTGGGCGGCCTTGCAGATGGCGTAGCAACGTCCGGTGAGAGCGTTCGCAAGATTGTGTACGAGTGCCGCCAAGGTTTGCAGGTGCTGGGCAAACAGCACTTTATGGCCGTTGACCTCGTGTAAAAAAGGTTTTTCATCTAAGTGTATCATGTGCATTGTACCCGGGACGGGATTTGTCCTGTCCCGGTTTTTTCAAACCAACAAAAAAAACAACGATATGAAAAAGTCGTATCTCTATCTAGCCGGTCTTGCCGTTGTGCTCCTTGGCCTGCTTTTCCAGTCCAGCACCAACCAAGCAGGCGCTTGGCTTTCCAACGAATTGATCTACCCGACGGCCATTACGCGTGACAGCGCAAACGCCGACAAGTACATCGTGGTCAACGCAAACCGCCCGTTCAAAGAGGATTCCAAAGCAATCTTTCACATTGAGCACGTCAAAAGTTCGGGCACTGATGACGCTGGCTTTACCTTCCAAGGCAGCAACTTCCCGGCAAACCTCGCGCTATGGGACGATATTACGTCTTGGACTTGGACTGCTACGAACGATACCACGCTTACCCAGACGAACGTATATGCGTATTACCGCATCCGCGTGAACGACCCTTCAACAGTCGCCTTTAGCTCTACTACGCGCCTCGGGCTAAAGCTCTGTAAATAATCCCCCGCTCGTCGCAGGGGTTTCGCTACCTATGGACGGGGACGGTGGGTGAAACCCGTCCCCATTTTTTAAGACACAAGGAAAAAAGAACTATGTTTACCACAGATCAATACAATGACCTCCCAAAAGAGGTACTCGACCGGATCCCAAAACTTACCGGTCAAATCGTCAAATTTGTTGTAGGCGGAAAGTACTACGACAAAGCCAACAAGACGTACCGCTTTCCCTACATGACGGCAATCCCTAAAACAGACCGCATCGTTGACCCGAAGACCAACGACGTCTATCCGATTGCCAACATCCACAACGTCTCAAGCGCAGGCGAGCCGATTATGCCGATGGTCTACTTTGACCATTCCGGCCACATCATTATCCGTCCTGACGAAAACGGGCGCTATCCGGCAAACGACTTGCTGACGTACCAATACCTCATGCTGTGCAACTACAACGGCTCAAACCCATACCGCGACAAAAGCGCCAAAATCTACTTTGAGCAAGTCAATGACGACGCCGTTGCACAAACCAAGGTGGATGCAAAATCCTTCTCCGCTGATGCGGTAAAGGCCGTGGCGCAACTCAAAGACGACGACGTACTGCTTTTGGCAGCGCAGTTGGGCGTGGGCGAAGCGGGCGACATGACGCAAGTAACGCGCTTAAAGCTGGTCGAATACGCCGAAAAGGAAGCGCAAAAAGTCATGTCCGCAATCGAGGTCATCTCCAACCTCGGCGAATATGTGAGCGCAATCGAAAAAGCGCTGGAGGTAAAATCCATCCAACTAGACAAGCGCAACAATAGCTACAAGTGGGCAGAAACCAAGCAGGAGTTTTACTCTGCACCAAAAGGTCTTTCCGCAGAAGCGGCCAATGCCTCTCTTGCCCGCTGGTTTAAGACCACCACAGAAGGCGCTTCCCTCTTTGCAGTACTAAAGAACACTTTGGGATAAGAATATTACAGGTTTTAAGAGGTTCTATGTTAAAGAAAAGCGCCCACTACCTATACGGCGCTTTTCGTTTTATAGCGCCTTTGGTTTACTTTTTTGGGCAATATGCCCGTATTTTTGTAGCGTAAAAAATCATCATCCAATGAGAATCAAGATATTGGCCATTGTCGCGATGTTCGCCTCCCTGCAAGCGGCGGCGCAATGGGTTCGTCCCAACACGTTCCCGGAACTGACCACGGTGACGGACAGCACCTTTGAGGTCTATTCGCAGCGCTTTGGCCTTACGCGCAAAGCAAGCCTCACCACTATAAAGAAGTTCATGGATCAGTCGCTTTCGATTGTCGGCGATAGCGTCTGCATCACCAAGGCCACGGGTACGACCTGTGTAAAGCTGCCCGCGCAAGCCTTTAGCATGACTTCGCAAAGCTATGCCCGGGCAGTCGTTAGCCAGTCGTATTCCATCCCGGCAGACACGGTTGCAAAGTATGACTATATCTTTGTGCAATACGAAACCAATTCCACGCCTTCTGGGTCAACTATTACACTTCCTTCGCCCGGCGCTTCAACTATGGGTAAGGTAATTGATCTATACGTGTATTTGGGGCCGTCTGCAAGCATTTCGTCTGCAACCGTATCTGGAACCCTTTGTACGGTTTCCGGCACGTCTGTGGCCTTTGTAAGCTCTTATAGCGCAATTCCCGGCCATTACAGGTTTGTAGGAACGGACGGCTTGCAAACCAGTGGCTATAAATGGCAGTTGGTTAGTTCTCCGTTAGCCCCTAGCGCTGCCGCTGCCTCATCTAAACGTACCGCTTCGCAGACCATTAACAGTATAAACGTGGTCTTTAGCGATACGACCTTTAGGAACACCGACATTTACACAGTCTATGCCGAAGCCGAAACAGGGAACACGAGCCTGAAAGTGCCGATCCCTGATTCCAGCTATGCGGGCAAAATGATTTATTATTACCCGGCGGGAAGTTCTAATACAAATACCATCACCTGTGACGCCGTGCGCATCCTAAAGTTCTCCTCAACGCCGTTTGCTACTACGACAGTTTCCTCGGAGGCCGTGACGGTTGCAAAGAAACTAACGGGCGTTTTGTACGAAGGAACCTACTACTGGGAAATGCGGGATTTGTACAATAGCGCGGCGGCGACAAAGAGCACGTTTAGCGCGCATAAATCATACACGGCATCCGATACATTAGAAGCTGATACCGTGCTTGCTTATGACGAGTTGCATTTGCAAATACTTGCGAGCGTTGCGCCGGTATCATTAACCTTGCCCACCCCTTCTGCCTCAAACAAAGGCAGGGTATTGAAAATTTATCCTGTCACGTCTTCTTACGACATATCTATTGACGCGCCCGGCAATAGGATAGGCCGATACAATAGCCCCACGTCGTTTACAACTACATCTAGCATTGATATTGAAAAAAACATCAGCCTTGTATCTAACGGAACTTATTGGATGTGGTATCCGTCTGTCCCGGAACGAATGGAAGAAAACAAACTCGTAGGCCGCTTTTCTTCTGGTTATGGACAAGCACAGGAAATATCTATTTCGTCCGACTTTACCATGACGGGCGGGACGCTTGCGCTTTCCACTACTTCCACCTCTGGCGGCTATTCGTTCCTAAAGTCAACGGTTTCCACGGGCGGCGAAATGGTTATCACTTATACCGGCACAGCGCCTACGGTAACCGGAAGTGGGGGCGCTTACACGATCACCGTTCCTGCTAACGCCCGCATTTATAGCTATACGTTTTCAGCCGATACAGACGATTTAAAGGTTGACGGCACGCTAGACATTACCGTTACCTTTACTTCGCTTCCAAACAACATCAACCAGACAGAAGCAATCGCGTTTGTCCCGGCCATCACCATTATCGAAAAAGCATCGCCGTGGAACGTACAGCAACTTGCACAGGGCGCCGGCTGGCAGGTAACACACCCGACCATATCTGGGGGATCGGTTCTTAGCCGTATGACCGGAATGCAATCTTTTGGACAGTATATTGTAAAAGCCAATTTCTAATGAAGTACATACTACCCTTTCTGCTGCTTTTGCCGCTTTGCGCATCCTCGCAGGATACTATCAACCGAATCTTTACAGGCGTGGCCACGTTTGCCAACATGGACACCGTAAGCGGCGGCAAGTTCCAAGGAACGGTATATGTCAACGACTTGTCAGGCGTTTACCGGGCAAACCAGATACTTGTCGGCGATCGCCTTTATCTTGCCACGGGCGCAACCTATACGGTAGATTCTGTCTGGGCTGCGACAACTATACAGGCGACCGTTCGCTTTGTACAAAACAGCGGCTTGTCGGCAAGGCCAAGCGGCACAGGTTTGCTGACAAGGCCGACAACCAACTACGGACTGCCTATGATAGCTGCTGACAATGCAAGCGGCATCACACCACAATTACAAGCATTGCTCTTGTCAAGCCTGACATTCAAGGTTGACAGCCTTATGCGGGATTCCTTGTCAGACCTACGGGACGTTGTCGCCTCGCTTGTCAAGAATAATTCCTTTCTTGTCTACGATTCCCTTGCAGGACATTGGAAAGACAGCACAGTTGCTTTCGGCTTGTCATCTGCTGGCACGGGCGCATCGGGACGTGTTGCATATTTTACAAGTAGTGATTCCATAGGCGGGGATTCTTTATTCTACTGGGACGCCTCAAGTGATAGGCTAGGGATCGGCACAGCAAGTCCTTCGTTCAAGGTGGATATAAAGGGCGGTGTTACGGCAAATATGCGGCTCAATAATACATCCGCTGGAACTGGAAATATCTTGCTTGCGCACAACGATACGACTATCTGGAGTTTTGGGTCCGCTTCTGCCAATAACAACTTTAGGATTTACAATGCAATAGATAGCGTGACAGCGTTTACTATCCGGGAGGACAATTCTAATGTCGGTATAGGAACTGCATCGCTTCCAGAATACAAACTCGATGTAAACGGCAAAGGTCGTTTTCAAGATACCATCCTGATTGGGACAAAACGCGTCCTTACCACAGACGACATCGGATCCTCAAAGTCTTTGCTCGATACTTTGCCAAATGGCAGCGTAACGATAGACGCAAACTCAAACACCTTCCGACTAGATAGTATGACAAACTTTACGGCTATGGTTTCCACGACAGCGGGGATCACAAGAGGCAGGACAAATACCACTACTTTTTTAAGCAACCCACGGAACAATATCAACAATGGATTTTTCATGAACCCATTCATCGGGTCTTGCTTGCATTTTACAGACACCACTACTTACGGAACTGTGTACGCATACAATGATAGGGCTGGATTGGTGGCAGCAAATAGCACGTTCCCTGCTTCTTCTGTATTGGCAGAGGATTCCGGCGTATTTATACAATCTAACAGATCTGCAGGCACTCCAGCATCGCAAATCACACTAAGAGACGACACATTAAATATAGCCGCCGACAGCGCTGTCCTGATCAACGGCGTCAAAATGCCTACCGCTGCCGCTCCTTCCGACGGGTCGCGATATGTCGCCACTTGGCTAAACGGGCAGCCTTCTTTCCAGCGGCGCGTCTCGTCAACTACTCTGACAAGCGGGGCCGTCACGGCTGTCGTATCTTTGTTCGGATCTGGTACTCCGACAATCTCTAACTTGTCAGCCGGTCTTTATAAGGTGACAATCCCATCAGGCGTTGATATACGCGGGCTTGTCGTTACGGCAAACAACACAGTGTTAAGTGGCTCAAACGAATTTACACTTATCGTGGACAATGTTGCCAACTCATCCGATCAATGGTACAACGTGCAGCTATACGATGTATCTACAAGCGGCTTCGTAGATCAACACGGTACCAGCACCAACCATACACAATCCATTTCTTCTAACGCCACAACGCTCGTTTTCCCGGGCATGAACCTGTTTGGCTCGACGGGCTTTAGAATAATCATGCGATGAAAAGAACGCTTTTTGCTTTCTTATTTTTATTTCCCGTCCTGCTTTCGGCTCAGTTCCGCATCGTGGGCACAGGCTTGTTTACCACGGTAAACGACAGCACCTATCGGGCAAAGATTGATTTTCGGCCTGACCTGACGGGGTTTTCTTACAACCCCACACAGATGAACGATAGTATGTATGTGCTATCTCAGCGCGGGCAACTATACCGCCTTGATTCCTTTTACAACGCCACGTTCTCATCCGCCTTTATTGTCGTGGTCGAAAAGAACGGCAACTGGGGATCGCCCGTCGGTCAGGTAATGGTCTTTCAAAACAATAGCAGTTTGGCAGCGCCACAGGCCGTATACGGGGCAAATGGCGCAACCGCAGGTATGCAGGCAGGGGTGGATACGTGGAACGCGCTGCTTTTAAAGGTAGTTGCCGATAGCGCCTTTTACTGGAATGAAGCCTATTCCGCCATCGTGGATAGCATCTGGTTTAGCGGCACTTCGACAAAGACGCTTAACATGGCACAAAGGGGTGGCGATACCTTAACCGCATCATTTTTAATACCCCAAGAAACAGCACAAACACTTGGTGTTGAAACGGGTGATTCAAATAGCGCAATACTAGTCTTATCAGGTACAGGTTTTTCGGGTTCGGCTACTGTGGTGGTAGATAACTTTTTTCGATTGCCGTGGGACGGTAACGCGGTGATAGGTATAATAGTGCAATCTGTTGGCGGTACAAGAATACAGGGTTCTGGATTGGTTGCAATCACTGAAACCGCCTCTGAAAACGGCGGACAGGTGAATATTTCTGCAACCATACCAAGCAACTACGTATCATATGCCATGCTCTCGCAAGAAGTAGCTGACAGCATAGCGCAAGGAGGGCAACCACCTGATTTATATTTAGCAGGTAGCAGCAGTCCTGTGTATCTATCCGCTGGAGGCGATTCAATAGCAATACAAGCTGGCCCATATACGGAGATAAGCGCAACGACAAGCGCCTTGACGATAGGTCATAACACTACGATTAGTGCTGTACAAGGAGAAAGTACGGCTTTCGTCGTAACAGATGCTAATTTTCGATTGCCGTGGGATGGTAATGCAGTGATTGCCTATCTTGACGTAACGTCTGCCGCTGAAGTAACTCTAACTGTCAACGGGAAGCCCGTAACGTTTCGCACTGGCATAACAAGCGTAACGGCTGGTTATGGACTTACGGGGGGCACAATAGATGTATCGGGTACAATTGAAGCGGATACGAATATATTGGCCACGAAGCAATACGTTAGCAAATATGAGAATATGCCCTTCGACTCCGTTACCTTCAACATCAACGAAGGCGACGCCTCCGAACAAGAACTAAAATACAGCGCAGACAAAGGGTATCTCCAATACGGCGGGCTGGACAGCGTACAAATACCCCTTCTACCCGGTATATGGTACGTCCGTAACGATACCAGCGTAACAATACCGAAAGGCACAGTAGTACGCGCAAGCGGTACACTGGGTGCATCCGGACGCATCAAGGTGAAACACATGATAGCCAATGGTTCAATACCCGCTATGTATGTCTTAGGCATCGCCATGCAGGATATTGCCGTGGGAGCCGACGGCTACGTAATGACGCAAGGCAAAATCCGACAGGTAAACACCACGGCATACAGCGAGGGCGCAGTACTATATGCGGACGTGGACACGTTAGGTGGGCTAACGCAGACAGAACCGGGGAACGGGTATCTGAAACTACCTATTGCCTTTGTCGTGAATAGTGCTGCCAATGGCACGTTGGCCGTGCGGATAGACGCAGGCTCTTCGCTTCGCGACTTGCACGACGTGGATACGACGGGGCGTGTCAATCGCAGCGTATTGCAGTATAATGATACGCTGAAATACTGGAAGGCCAGCACCACGGCGGGGATAGTTGCGGGGGATACCTCCGTCTTTGCCCGCGACTTTCAGATTAGCGGTACATCGGGACAGGTTACATACTTCAACGGCACTAACACCGTCACAGGCGACGCGAACTTGACTTGGAGCGCGGCAAACAGGACGCTTGGCATCAATACCACGACAACCAGCGGGGCAAACATAATTATCAAGAACACGCAGGAGCCAGTACGCGATGCTGCGTGGTTGCCACAACAAACCTTTGGAGCGGATACAACGAACTGGACGCGGGGCACAGGCTGGACATTCAACGGTACGCAGGCCGTCGCTACCGCTGCCACAGGTGCGCTGACATATACGACTTTACCGGACACCATTATATCGGGTAGGGCGTATGAAGTTACGTACACGCTTGCAAGTTACAGCGCGGGGACGGTAACGGTTGCAGCTGGGAATGCATCTGTTGCGCTCCCGGCGTATAACGTTACGGGCAACGCGATATTATTGCGCCCAACAAGCGCAACGGGCGGATTTCGGTTCACTACTTCAACTTTTACGGGCAACTTAGATAATGTCGCAGTGGCTGAAGTGCGCAACCCTGTACCTATCTTGATTAGTGGGCAAGACGACAATACACTTACTCTTTATGGAGCAATTCGCATGCCCAATCAAACTGGTTTTTCAGTAGGAGAAGGAGGTGCGTCAACAACCGGAGCAGGTAATGTTTTTATTGGCAGCAATGCCGGGCTGAATAATACAACCGGGGCAGGTAATGTTTTTTTAGGTGTATCCGCCGGGCAAGCCAATACAACAGGTTCGCAGAATAATTTTCTCGGATTTCTTGCAGGCGCTTCAAACACCTCCGGCGCAACGAATAATTTTTTCGGATATTTTGCCGGGTACTCAAACACCACAGGCATAAGGAATAATTTTTTCGGGTTCGAGTCTGGGCGTTTTACAACGACTGGGAGTAATAATAATTTTTTCGGGTTTCAGTCCGGCTATGCAAATACTACTGGAACACAGAATAATTTTTTTGGCTCTTTAGCTGGTACAAACAATACAACCGCTTCCAATAACAATTACTTCGGTTCAGGTGCTGGACGATTTGGAACAACAGCGTCTGGTAATAACTTTTTTGGGGAAAGGGCTGGTGAAGGAAATATAAGTGGTTCGGGCAATAATTATATTGGTACTACAGCGGGATTAAATAGTCGAGGAAGCGGGAATAATTTCATAGGAAGTGCCACAGGAGCCATAAACAGAACCGGGAGTAATAATATTTTTTTCGGCACGAATTCTGGAAATAACTCAACCCTTGCTGATACACTATCAGGTTCAAGCAACACTTCTATTGGCCATGCTTCCGCTCAAAACATCGCCTCCTCCGCCGCAGGCAACCTCGTCCTCGGCAACGCCGTAAACCTCCCCACAGGCAACGGCTCCAACCAAGTGGTAATCAAGAACCTAATCTTCGGCACAGGCGCAAGCGGTACGGGTACGACAATCCAAACCACGGCAAAAGCAGGGATAAACGTCAACAACCCACAAAGCACCCTCGACATAGAAGGCAATATGGCCATAGGCGCAACCTACTCCGGTACGACGGCCGCCCCTACCAATGGCCTTATAGTCGAAGGCAACACGGGCATAGGCACAAGCAGCCCGCAGCGACGGCTACACGTCACGGGCACAGTGCGCGTGGATACGCTTACACGCGATGTACCGACGCGCATTGTGGGCGCGGATGCAGACGGGGATTTAGGCGCGGTGACGTTAGGGACGGGGCTATCCATTGCGTCGGGGACGTTGAACGGGACGGATACTACATCGCTATCCAACCGCATCAACCTAAAGCTAAACGCATCCGATACAACGAAATACGTAAAGTATGCGGATACATCTACGACGATTGCCACAAAGGCCAATGTAGCGCTGAAGCTGAATATTTCGGATACAAGCGTGTTTGCGCGGGATTGGCAGATTGCGGGGACGGCCAACTACTTGCCTAAGTTTACAGGGGCGAGTAGTGTTGGAGACAGCCCGCTACTTAACCCGTCGGGCAACAAAATCATGTTGGGGCATACGACAGCTAACGTTTTCACCACAGGTATAGAGGTTCATTCAGCGACAAGCGGCACAGGTACGGCGCAATCCTCGATAGACGTGTATCATGGTGCAAGTGGATTTGCGGATTTTACGGGGCGTTTTCAGATTAACCGCAGCCGGGCAAACACGGTGGGGAGTTTCACAAAAGTCAATAATGGCGATTGGTTAGGCCGCTATATGTTCAACGGAGCCGACGGAGCAAAGTACGTCACAGGCGCACAGATCTACGCTCTTACCGACGCAACCACAGGTCTGGATAGTATGCCTACTGCTATGCGATTCGCAACCAATGGCGGAACAACTTCGCAACCCACCGATAGAATGAGTATCACAAGCGCGGGGCGTGTAGGCATCGCAACCACAAGCCCCGCCCGCTCCCTCCACGTCGAAGGCGAAGCGCGCATCTCCGACCTTACCACAGATACCCCTACCCGCATAGTAGGAGCCGACGCAGACGGAGATTTAGGGGCGATCACATTAGGTACGGGCTTGAGCATCTCATCCGGTACGCTGAATGCATCCGGCATTACAAGCGTGTACATACCATTGAATGTTTTCGCAATAGGCGACACATTGACTACCACCGTGAATTCAAAAGAGTACTTTCTCGTACATTCAGGATTGAACGGCTACTGCATAGATAGCTATACCGTTAAGGCAATAGCTGGCACAGGCACCGCGGACATTCAACTTGATAAGAACGGAAGCGGGGCTAACCTGCAAGCCATCTCAGGCACGACAGTGTACACCAAAGATACGAACATAGCCTTAGTCACAGGCGATTACATACGCGGACAGGTGTCTGTTACGGGTGGGACGCTGATAGGGCTTGGCATTACATTAGAAATTAAATTAACTTGCAACTAAAAATCAATGATATGAAACATTTTCTTTTCTTATTGGCGCTATTGCCAGCCGTAGCGTACGGACAAACCGCAAAAGATACGGTGAACGTCCTTTCTGATTCTGAAATCAGCGCTGGAGTAATGGCCGACAGTGTAAAAATGTACTACATACAAGCAGGTTCTTGGAAAAAATCACGCATGGATAGCGTAGCAGCGTACATGGTGACAAAGAACGGTTCCGGGGTAACAACGGGAGACAAAGGGGATATTACTGTGAACTCGGCTACCTCGTGGAGTATTGACGCGGGTGTAATTGATTCTACGAAAATTGCAGCGGGCGCTGTGCAGACATCTGACATCGCAAACGGCGCGGTAACAAAAGCCAAACATGCGGCTAATAGCGTCGGGGCCTTAGAACTTGACACCACAACTGTAACGGCGGGTAGCTATGTCAATCCTCGCATTACAGTGGATTCAGATGGGCGTCTTACGGCGGCAGTCAGCGATACGATGGCCATGATAATTGCGTGTAGTGACGAAACCACAAACCTTACAACAGGAACGGCAAAAGTTACTTTCCGGGCGCCATTTGCGTTCACGATTCTTGGAGTACGGGCCAACGTAAATACCGCTTCAGTAGGTAGTACCATTATCGTGGACATCAATGATAGCGGTACTACGATAATGTCAACCAACAAGCTAAGCATTGATGCAAGCGAAAAGACAAGCGTAACAGCGGCAACAGCGGCGGGGATCACTGATAGCGCAATTGCGGACGATGCAGAAATCACGATTGACATAGATCAGATAGGTAGTAGTACGGCGGGGAAAGGATTGAAGGTGACTATTCTTTACAGGAAAAACTAAAACAATATGTATAAAGAAGAAAGAGTTTACGATGTTTTAAATGACATTCATAAACAATCAAAGCCAAAGCCTTATTTCGCAATATGCCAGCCCAGGCGCGATGCAAGCGAAACCCCGGCACAGGACTTTGCCGGACAGTACGGCGGAACTTTCCCGCTGGCACTGGAAAACTACTCGCATACTTTTTTGCAGGTAAGCGGGCAACCCGTGGATGTGGCGCGGAATATGCTATTGCAAGCGGCGGTAGATAGAGATGCGAAATATGCTTTTTTTATAGGAGAAGATACCGTACTTCCTTTCTATGCCTTTCAAGAATTGCATCGCCTCGCGGAGGCCAACCCGGACGCGGTGATTAGCGGCGTGTATTATTTCAAGTGCGGCGGGTCAATGATAATGATACGCGATGAGGAAAACCGCCAATGCCTTGCCGATGCAACGCCGGGAAAAATGATTGAAAACCCGCTCCTTTGCGGGCTTGATGTGATGCTGATTCCGGTTGCAATCCTGAAAAAGATGCAGGAAAACGAACCGGATACGCCCTTCACTTGCATTTTTCAAGGCAATGAAAAAATGCGGTTTGTCGGCGAAGATGACTTTTTCATTAATCGCCTATACCGTAACGGTTTTCGGGTGTTGATTACGACAGATGTGCAATGCCTGCACATGGACTTAGCCACGGGCAATTACACGGCGCACCCGGACGTTGTGCTGGAGGATTACAATACCTGCATTCCTATCGGCAGGCCGCTGACTTACCGAGATAAGCATTACATTGACAAGCGCTGGAGTGATCGGATGCCTAAGCCGGATTATCTAATTGAAAATATTGAAGCATGAAATATTATAGCATTTTCTTTGCCCTGCCTTTGCTGCTACTCACCGATTCCCCCGCCCTCGCCTCCGTGGGCTGGCCGGGCGCGGTGCTGCTAATACTTACTTTGCTGCTTGGCGGGGCGCGGCGGGGGCTTTCACAAATATATATTGATTCTTATCGGTTTTTGGCTGCTGGATTTCCGCTATGGAATAAAGACTCTTATACGACTACCGATATTAGTAACACACTCACGGAAATAACGGCGCTGGGAGCATCGCAGTCACTTAATGTTTCTACATTCGGCAGTGCGGTTGGAGCGGAGGGCACAAAATATGGAGGCGGAGTACTTGCTTCTAATGGAAAAATATATGCAATACCACTAAACGCCGCCAATGTTCTCGAAATAGACCCTACAGTCAATACAGTTTCAACATTTGGAAGCGCGGTAGGCACGACAGCCTCAAAATACATTGGCGGAGTGCTTGCTCCAAATGGGAAAATATATGCGATACCTGCAAGCGCTTCTAATATTCTGGAAATAGATCCCACAACTAATACAGTTTCTACATTCGGCAGTGCGGTTGGAACGGTGGCGAACAAATACTTTGGCGGTGTTCTTGCACCGAATGGAAAGATTTACGGAATATCAAGAAACGCCGCCAATGTTCTCGAAATAGACCCTACTAATAATTCGGTTTCTACATTCGGCAGTGCGGTTGGAACGGTGGCGAACAAATACTTTGGCGGTGTTCTTGCACCGAATGGAAAGATTTACGGAATA
>JACCDP011116779.1_pt1 | contig 19817 bp, 19 predicted proteins | sample 7445841 | NCBI WGS metagenome assembly JACCDP01 (sample SAMN15323441, study PRJNA562643) | freshwater metagenome | isolation source: river surface water | place: USA:Blue River Watershed | collected 2017-08-17
CAAGATACGTTTGAACAACCCTTTGATTATTTCATTCCTAGTCGTACTATCGATAAAGAACGTTGCCGCAACCATTAAGTGGGTGTTTGGCGATTTATTACTATTTCAATATCAATCCCCGTAAGAATAGATATGGAAGTAGCTGTTCTAGGTGGATTAGTTAGTCTTGGATACGCTGTATCCAAAATGTTCGATGGAAGCAAACCTGACGCTCCAAATAAACAAACACAGGCAAAACCTTATTTGGCCCCAATGAATATCGAAGGATTTCAAAATACTCCGGCTAAGCCTCAATATCCTAGCCCATCTCATTCATTAAAATCCTCCGTTACTGGTTTTGCCCCTGAGCTAGATATGATGTACAAACAACCAAATGGTCAAACATATCCTTCAGAGCCTGTTGCGGGCCCTCAAGGTAATGCGTTTGGTTATGCAACTCAGAAACCCCCTCTTGCTCCGGCACCACCTCGTGGTGGTCCTCAGCCTGAACCATTAGATACGCAGGCCGCGATGGTTGAAATGCGCTCTGATGGTTTGGAAGAGGAACCTGTATATGTCGAAGGTAAATACGTAGTTTCACCACTTTCTGGTGAACGTATTCCTTCTGAGCAGTTCCGTCACAATAACATGATGCCGTTCTTTGGTGGTCGTGTTAAACAAAACATTGGACCACAGACCAATACAAGCGTTCTTGATATGTACACTGGTGCAGGTACAACACAGATTGCAAAACGCGAACAAGAGACTATGTTTGATACAGGTAAGACTCCTTTTGGTAATCCTTTCGGTCTCGAAGCAAATGCCGAGTTTATTCAGTCGCGTATTAATGACCCTCGTGCTCGTAATGGTGAACGTCCATTTGAACCTGTAAGAGTTGCACCTGGTGTTGGTGAAGGTTATGGAACTCTCGGTAAAGGTGGTTTCCAACAATTTGAGGTTGATGAAATCATGAAACGTGCCATGCCGACAACTGATAAACTACGAGTTGCCGATAATCAAAAACTTACATACGAGACTCCTGTTGTTCCTGGCCAACACTTCGTTGCTATGCCGGCTGATAATGCAGGTGAAGTCAGAAAACAACGCCCCGATACATTCTACACAAACCAGAATGGTGAGCGTAACTTTGTCACTAATGGTGAATACATTGCTGAAGCTACACGTCCTACTCAATTACTGAATTACACTGCACGTCCTGAGACAAGTGACTATCGTATTGCATCTGGTGCTACTGGTCAAGATACATATGAAGGTTATGTTACTGGTTCTTTCCGTACACCAATGACACAGCAATATGGTGGTGCTGGTATGCGTAACGTGAAGATGGAAGAGTATTACACACCAAATCCTGATGCACCTGAAGCAGATTATGGTAAATCAGCTATTGAAATTCGTCCTAACGAACGTTTGGCGACATCAGACCGCGTAATGGGTCTTAACGTCGCGCAACAACAGAGTGGTCTAGTTGCAGTTCACTATGAGGATGATGCTCGTCCAACATACCGTGGTGATACAATTGGTAATATTTACCAGGCAGGTGTTGCTACAGGTTATGCTCAAGGTGCTCCATCCGTTACTGTATGGGACCCGACCGATATTGCTCGTACAACTGTTAAGGAGGGTACAGTTGATTGGAATTACCTCGGTGCTGCTTCCGCTGCTCAGCAGCCCAATAAGCTCAAGGTATATGACCCCGATGATATTGCACGACCTACACAGAAGGCGCAGTTATCTGCAGCTCTTAGTTACACTGGTCCAGGCTACGCGACTAATAAGGCATTCACAAGTCATGATGATGCATACAATATGCGTCTCAATCCTAATAAGGAGCAGATTGCTCGTTTACGTAAACCTATTGCTGGTAATGGTAATATTGCCACCTTTAATGGTGATATCACACAGACCAGTAAGAAGATTAATGCCGATGTAATTAATGACCGTACAAATGCTGTAAATCGTGTAGTGGATATTGGTCCTGGAGCTGCTGATATTGGGATGGTTAAGTTCCGTGCACCACCACAACTCGATGTTGGTTTACAGCGCAATACAATAGAAATGATTTCAGCTGTTGAAAGTAATCCATTGAATCAGTCTTTACGTTTAAATGCAATTCGTGACCAACAGATTTTAGCGGGTGGTCGCTGAGCGATTAAAGCCTAAGTTATGAAAAATAAAAAGATATAGGATGTCAACTGTTACTCAGGAACAACGCGTGCAGCCGCTACTAGTTTGTGGAGCGGCTGGAAGTGGAAAGAGTTACTTTATCCAACAATATGCCAAAATGAAGGACCTTGATATGCTTGTATGTCCATGCAGGATTGATAGAACTTTGAGGGAGCAGCGTACAAAACTTCATGAATATGCTCATAGATTACAACCAAGTATTTTATGGCTTGAAGGTGCTGATGATTTAACTCCCGAAGCACAAAGCTTTTTACGACGTATTCTTGAAACAAATTCACCATCAATTCATTTCATACTTGAATGTCGCTCTATTGAATCTATTCAAGAACCTATTAAATCTCGTTGTCTAATTAAAACTATTACTCCTCCGACCTATGAACAATTAAGTGAATATGCTAAGAAAATTGGATTAACTGATATTCAGTTCAATGAAGCATATAATTTATGGCCTCCATCAAAAAAGACTTGGAGACAAGTATATGGATTGAAATATATGATTGATTCTGGCCTAAAAGTCTTTTTTGATAAAAATCAATGGAATAACCTGGAGAATGAATTGGAGCAAATGGATGTGAAGGAACAATGCGATTATTTGAAGTGCAGATATATTGGTGGCAATCCATTTGCATTTGCTGCATTTAACTCTGCGTTGCGTGATGAAAGGAAGAAACAGGCAGAAGAAAAAGATGGAGAGTAACCCAGCCCTAAGTGTTTATTCCGAAGCGAAGAGCGAATATATGATGCAACTGTGTTCGTATTTGACCCCGGCATATTTCAAATTCTTCATTGAACTTTTGGAGCAGGCGAAGGAAGACATGAAGAATGAACCGAAGAGGTCTCTATGGCAATTTCAAAATCTATTAGCCGAGATTGAAGATTGGAATATGGAGCGAGTAACCCGTGAAGTAAATGAAATCATTCTTAGTGTTAACCATAACGGTTGTGATTTTTTGGAAGATTTATTGACTGCAGTGTTTGTTGCTCATACAAAGGTTTTAACATCAATTCAATTACGGAAGACCAGTAAAAATGTTCAAATATCTTTGCCTAAGATTGAACGTTTTCTCTTTAAAGTCTTTTGTGAATCGGCCAAACTTTTATGGCAGAGTGCTTATTTGATGCGGGATAATGTTAATAGTATGGAAAAACAGCAGAATTATCGCCAAGTACAGGTATTAATTGAGAATGGTATTAAAACCTCTATTCGCGTATTAGTTCCTGTAAAATCTCTATTGAAAGACTGTATTCATGGTGAGAATAATGATGCTACGGTTGATAGTAGTTCTTCTGAGGATGAGGAGGCACCTGCTCCTGAAGAAAAGAAGCCGGCGCGGAAACGAGGGCCAAGGAAGGCTCCAGTTGAAGATAATTCACAACTGAATGATGATAATACAACTGAAGTGGCTGCAGAAGTTTTGGAGCCCGTAGCAACAAACCCTGAACCTGAACCTGAACTAGTAGTTAAAGAAGCCATACCTGTATCCGAGGAACCTGTAACTGTTGTTGAAGAAAGACCATTAGAGGAGAGTAAAGTGGAGGAAGAAAGTACAGATAAAACAATAAATAATTTACCACCCTCTAAAGGTCCTATCAATGTAATACGCGAAATGATTGAAACTGTTGCAAATACTTTTAGTGGCAGTGAAGAAGAACCCAAATCCCAGCAAAATATAATTGTAGTTGATGATGATGACAGACGTAATAGAAATGTACATTTCAATGAATATGAAACAATTTTTGATATGGGTGATGAAGACGGTCATATAATGCAGCCAACTACATTTCCAGAATTAGAGAATAGACCACCTGAAGACGAAGATGATGACGAAGAAGATGAATGTATTAAAATACTTGAGGAGACAGGAGTACCATTAGGGGATGATGATTTTGATAATCCAGATTCTATCAATGATGGACTATTAGGGGATGGAGATTTTGAAGCAATTATGTAAGTGATGTTTTTTTTCGATTGTGCTTCTCTTTGTTTTGCTCAGAGTATGAATCCTTCCTTGTCTCTTTATGCCCTTGGAGGTGGAATATGTTTTTGCATTCTTTCTGCTATAGCTACAAAATATCGAGGTGAAGATATTGCCCCAAAAAATTTAATACGTGACAGTGCCGCTGGAGCACTCTTTACGGCATTTGTATTATTTTTAGTCCCCGATATGTTCCCACCAATCGGTCTCGGTGATGCCATAACAACAATTAAAATGACTGGAGGTGCACTAGCTGCCGTTGCTGCTGCCGCTGTACCATCATCATCTAATAGTAAATCTGATGAAAGTGATTCTAGCTTTGAGTCAAATATCATCAAATATGATGATTATGATTTACAGGTTGGTTATCCTAAAAAAAGACCATTATAAATTGCCAATAATTATATAATATAAAGACCAAAATATAATATTACATAATATATTTTGATTTTTTTGGCGCAAGCGTCTATTTTATAAATAATGAATACCATACAACCCCTTAATAGTACTACTATGATAGCTACTATTAGTGAATTATTGAATATTTCATGGCTTCCTATTGGATTTAATTCAATGAGTTTAGACGAGGATGATAATACATATTTGCATCATATTGTAAAATTGGATATTCCCAAATCTGAATTATTGATTAATAATTTAATAATGCATCATACAATTCTTGACCATACAAATCGTTTTGGACAAACAGTATTTCATTTAGCTGCGGCTTATGCAAAACCTTCCATTCTTAGAATTCTTTTAACTGAGCCAGCGGATTTCTTTGATGAAGATAATATTGACCTAGCAGATAATGTTGGAAACACCGTTGCTCATTATTGCTCTACTGTTAATCTTCCTCTAATAGTTGAATCTGGAGAATTCGATATAAATCGTAAAAACAATGCTGGTCTTACACCATTATTGCATGCTATTTGTTGTGCAGATGAATACAAAGTAAAAAAACTATTAGAATTGGGTGCAGAGCCTAATTGTTGTGATAGTGATGGAAATAATGCATTACATTATGCTGTAAATCGTATTCCAATGCGACATAATATTATTAATGCATTACTTGAATGTGGAACATTTAGGCCAAATAGGGTTAATAATCAGGGGAAGACACCATTAGATTGTGCTATAGATAATTTACAATACGATATTGTTTATAAAATATGGTCAACATGGTTATTTGTACCTGACGATTTAATTAAGCATGTTGTAAAACTACCTGAATGTGAGATGAAAGACTATTTGAATAATTTATTGGAAGCTCGTCGTTCCTTTTTGACGCGATTTATTTAGCTGGCTTGCTAATCCTCGGCGGAGTCATCCACGTCATCAGTTGAAGTGAATAGCGGATATATCTTAAAAGTCTGTGGTGGTGAACTAGCGGCAGCACGTGCAGCTTTTCCACGCCATTTAAATTGAGCAAATGGTCTTGCTGCAAATTGTTTTGATGGAACTGCACTATGAACATGTTGAGCAATATGCATATACAAATCAAAGCCTGGGAAACGTTCTTCGTCTTCATCATCGTATAAGATTGACTTCCCCTCATCATCTTGTAACCAAGACCAAATAAGCGCTGCTAAATCACTTTCTTCAGCGTCTTCATGTGGGTCATATCCAGGATACAATGTTTCAAATAGACTGACAGCGAGTCTACATAAATCAAATGATGGATTTGGTGCTATTTCTGTTACTGATTCATCACGGAAGGGACCCCAATTATATTGACCCCATGCATCCTGACCCTCTTCATAGTCTGTACTTATAATTTGAACATCACCGATTTCAGCAGTTGCACGGCCGAAATCAATCAATTTGAATATTTTTCCATAAGTTGGAACACGATACATTGTACCATCTTGTGATTTATAATGTAAATGTGTTTCCTTTGTATTGACCCATACAATGTTATTTGTATGAAGGTCATTGTGACAGAAATTAACGTATTTCTGGAAGACTGATAGTGCTGCACATACCTGGAATAACCACGCCGCCCACATCTTTTCGCATTCTTGCATTCCAAAAATTCCAATAGCATCATCTTCCTCGGAAGCATTATCAGCCTCAATTATCTCCGATAATAGTTCATCCATTGTGCCCTCGGCAGCTTCCTGGAAACAAACTAGTACGGGGATATTTTTACATTGTAAGTAAATTTCTCCATTTGCATTCTCAAGCTCTTCCATCATTTTATCTGTTGTAGAAATACTGTCATTTCCGACAGAAGCACCATCAGAATTGATGCGCATTAATTGTGTTGGAGGTTCATCAGCATCTTCTTCTTCTATTTCAGCTCCAATGTCGGCTTCTTCACAAACACTTTCAATTGTATAGTTGCTCGCGGTCATGTCTATAGATGGACTTGGTTCACCTTCGGCTTCTGCTTCGGTATCAATTTCAAAATCACTACAATTATCCAAATCATCCTCTTCAGGTTTTGTGCAAATCCATTTATAAACTTCTTCACCAACAGACTTCCCTTCCACCCTTATTAGTTCTCCATTGTTCGCAAAAGACCAAAACCAATGTTTTGTACGTAATGTATCAAAATCATCTGTTATTCTGTAATTGTAACTATCAGCAATACCACAGATTGTTTCATAGTATTTAATTGTTGCAGGTGATAATTCAAGGTCACCCAAACGACTTAACATGTAACAGATTGTTGCATCAACTGACGCCTGATTGTAACGACTAATAGCATGACGACGCAATTTATCACGGTCATGAGCATCAGGTGCAGGTATATATGATAGAATTTGAGAACGTTGCATAAATTCAAAGGGGTCAACTAAATGAATTATCTTTGAATACACCCTACTAGTCTTTCTTGTCTCGGAGTCAGCTTCCTCAAAAACACCGGACCATATGCGCCCACAATGCCCTTCTTCCGGTGGTAATTCTGCATTAATACACTTCATAGTTGTTCGAAAACCACTATTAAGGGTCAGTTCCTCGCTGGAAGCGAATCGTCTTAAACCCCCATGATAACGCTGTATATCATTAATGCCGGAATGTATAAGGTATTTTACAATACCTTCCGACATATGACAATTATCAAGAATATCTGTCGGATTTAATTTGATATTTGAAAAAGACATGAAATAATCTCTGTTATCAACCTAAAGTTTAGTTACCTCTTCGGTGGCGCGGCTTATCAATTTTATTAAAATGTAAACGTATACTATACGTTATGGCAACTAATGCAATGTCTTTGAATTTGAGAAAGTTTGATATGAAAACTATCCCTCAAGATGCCGTTTGTGTTTTTATTGGTCGTCGTCGTACTGGTAAATCGACATTAGTGCGTGATTTATTGTATCATCATCAAAATATTCCCCTTGGTACCGTTATCAGCGGTACAGAAGAATCAAATAGTTTCTACGGAAAAATGGTTCCTCCACTTTTTATTCACAATGAATTCAATCCAACAATTCTGGCTAACTTTGTAAAGCGTCAAAGACTAGTAGTGGCGAAGATGACAAAGGATAATGCTGAGGGACGTCGTACAAATATTGACCCTCGTGCATTCTTAATTCTTGATGACTGTATGTACGATGATACATGGACTCGTGATAAAAATATCTTATACTTGTTCTTGAACGGTCGTCACGTAAAAGTCTTTTTCTTGATTACTATGCAGTATCCTCTTGGTATTCAACCTGCCCTTCGTACAAACGTTGATTATGTATTTATTTTGCGCGAACCCTACCAGTCAAATCGTAAACGTATTTACGAAAACTATGGTGCTGCATTCCCATCATTCGAATTCTTCTGCCAAGTTATGGACCAGTGTACCCAGAACTATGAATGTCTTGTTATTTGTAATAACACACAGTCAAATAAACTCGAAGATGCTGTTTACTGGTATAAGGCCGAGATGCATGGCGATTTCCGCCTAGGTGCTCCAGAATTTTGGAGAATGTCATCAGAGCATTATAGTGAACAAGAAGGTCTGGGTAATAATAATACATATGACCCTAATGCAAGTCGTAGACTCAAAGGACCCAGTATCCAAGTTCGCAAATCCGTTTAGTAAAACAAAAAGATACTAGTAAATAGTATTAATCAAGATGATGTTGCGTATGCGTTATGATATACCACTATTTTTATTTTTTTGTGTAATTATTGGCACACTATTATATTACAACATGCGTGTATATAAGGAATCGTTTATTAATGGCTCCGCGGCAGGAAATGATTTTGCACCTCGTTGTGGTGTTGAATTTCCGGCCTGTCCGACTGGTATGAAATGCATAAATGGTTATTGTGCTGTTAATGCACCACCGGCAATGCGTCCTGATAGTGGACTTCCAGTTTATCCCCGAGGGAAGTAATCTGTGTTGACTATTAGAGAAATGCGTTTCAATTACTCACCCAAGAATAAGAGTACTCTCTTCCTTCTAATTGTTATCGTGGCGGCAATTATCTTTGTCCCCATGATATTATCTATGACTGGTATGCGTGCTGGCTTCGTTGATATTGGTGAAACCATTAATGTCCCCTCCGCTGCTCGTCGTATGGACTATTACAACTCCAATTTCCTCCCCTGCCGGTCCGACAGCAATGGTAGCCCTTGCCCTGAAGGCACATTCTGTGATGGCGCCAGCCGTGGTTGTGTTTCCGTTGGTCGTAGCAACCTCTAAACTGAGCTTTAAAACATAATTTAGATACAATTAATCTAACCCTAATTGTCTCTTACTTATTATCACTGGGAGGAACAATGCTATTCGTCTTAGATGCAGTCATCTGCTCCATCTTTCGCTGAAGAACAAGGTCGGTACCATCAAAGAGTGAGCCGTGCTCGCCAGAGCCACCACCTGCAGCAGCAGCCTCTCCTCCATGAATCTGAGGAGCATTAGGACGCTTGATACCACGCTCCTTATAGAAACTTTCAACATTCTCCTCGTTCTTGCGATAACTCTTCATTAGATTGTTGAGCTGGTCCTCGGCATACTCCTGCTCCTGGATTGCATTTGGACTTGGGTCCCAAGGAAGCCACTTCCCTACCTGTCCAAGAAGAATGTTGTGAAGAGGGTCATTACGAATCAGCTTCTTAGCACGCACCTCCGCCTCTGCAGAAGTCCCATATACACCACGCACCTTCAGACCACGAACAGTTGTCTGGAAATCGTTTGCAGCATGGAACTCATCCTCAAGCTTCTGACCATTACGGAAAACAAAATCCTTGTATGCCTCCTCAATTGATGTACGAGATACCTCCTTCTTGTGCTTCTGCAGATAAGTCTGGTAATCAACCATCACACCCTCTACAGGTACGCGCTTTGCACGAAGAGCATCAATCTGCTCTGAAGAAAGACCAACAGCAGAAAGAGAATCAATAGCCGCGTCAATCTTACTATTAATGGCCATCACGGTGTTACCAAGAAACTCCTCTAGAGACTTCGTCTTGTACTGAATCTCATAGTCAGTAAGGAACTTCTCGAAAAAGAATTTTTCCTTTGATTGAAGCACATTCTCCGGACTAATAAAGCTCAGTAATACAAATTTCTGGCTCGCAATCTCCGGATCTTCCTCAAGAACATCCTCACGAATGGCACTCTGTACGGCAGTTTTTGACATCTTTCTAACTTACATGCCTCATAACTGTTTAAGTGTTTTTTTGCGCAATTGCGTGTGTTTTTTTCTTTACTATGGATATAGAACAAATGGACGGCTTCCTTTCTGACCTTATCTCTCGTGTAGTCAAGTACCTCATCGAGGGTCTTACCGTTGCTTTCGCTGCTATGCTCATCCCCCAGAAGAAACTCAATATGGGTGAAGTCTTCGCCCTTGGTGTTACTGCTGCCTGCGTATTCATCCTCCTCGACCTCGTCTCGCCCGGCATTGGTGTTACAGCCCGCCAAGGCGCAGGCTTCGGCTTGGGTGCAAATTTAGTGGGCTTTCCTATGAGAGGTTAAAAATTTTATGAAATTTTGTAACACAATAAAAAATTTGAAAATTAAAATTTTCAATACATTCAAAATTTTTTGTATCAAATGCAATAAATTATGGGTGAATTACACTATAAATACTATCTTTTTTCAATTTTTCAATATGAGATTTATAAATATCTTCTTTGCTAATGAATACAATTTTTGGCTTTTCTTCTAAAAGCAATAAATCAATATTATGTTTTAGAACTATTTTCCAATCATAACTGTCTTTCCATACTTCTTCTTGATAGATATGAATTATTGAATAACCTGCATTAATTGCTTTATTGATTTTTTCAACATCTTTGGCTTGAACTATTAAGGGTGAATCCCAATTTGAAACTTGATGAAAATGTTGTCTTCCATCCAATTCAATTAATACTTTATGTTCTTGAATATTTAATTCAAAATCGAATGGCATAATATTATTTGTTTTTGAATATCTACACCAATCAAAACGTATTTGGGTTTTACATTCACTATAAATGCTAGTTAAATACTTTAATAATTTCCCTTCAGTTTTATTCTTACAAAGTGGGCACCAATATCCAGCTAAAACATTGTAGAGTGCAATATTAATTTCATTAGTACATTCATCACAATTAAATATATATTTGCTATTAGACCCTTTAAACACCATTCGCGGATTAATAGTATTTTTAGAACTCCAACATTTAACTTTTTCATGTGATGCAAATGATTTATTTAAACATAATTTGCAAGAATCACTATCACATAATTGTTTATTATCACAAAATGAACATGAACTTCCACGATTATAATAATGATTTGGTGTAGTTTGATATTCATGTTTACATGTTAAACAATTAAATTTAAATTTTTTATTTGATTGCAAGAATACTTCTCTTGCCTTAAAAATATTTTTATCAGACCATTTCTTTGCCATTTCATGAGATGCACATGATTTTGCTATACAAACGGTACATGTATCATTTGTACAAAGTCGTTGATTTGAACAATAAGGACAATGTGTATCATTTTTAATAATACATAATTGTGTTTCAAAATCATGATTACATTTTAAACAATTAAATAAAGCCTTCTTTTCTGATAATTTTACAATATTTCGTGCCTTAAATGTATTTCTTGACGACCAAGATGCAGCCATTTCATGTGATGCGAATGATTTATGGAAACAAAACATACAATCATCTAATTCACATAGTTTATCACTATTACAATATGCACACCATTGTCCATTAACAACATTATTCAAAGACATTTCTATTTGATGCCCACAGTCAATACAATCAAAATTATATTTTTTATTACTACACTTACTTACTTTTATCGGTTTCAATTCATTTGATTCACTCCAAAATTCTGCTTTGGGGTGTGACGCGAATGACCTATTAAAACATATATCACATTCCTCAGAGCCACATAATATTTTACGAGTAGGCGAACATTCCATTATATATCTATAAAAATTTAATTGGAAAAATATAATCAATTTTTCAATTAAATTTATTTCCCGGCTTCGGTCTTGGTGCCAACCTCGTCGGCTTCCCCATGCGTGGTTAAACCAATGATTAACATCATAAATTAAAAAATTTAGATAACATTATAAATTATAAAATATATATTTCTATAATTTATAATATATTATTAATAAAAAATGGCATCACGATTTTTAAAAAGAGCTATAATTCCAGTTGCAACAGGTGCTATTGGACTTGCAGGAAGATTAGCTCATGCCTCTAGTACTTCAAATCCAGATGTGCTGGGAAAAGGAGTTTATGGAACAGTTATTTCACCAGGACCAAAAAATACAAATAAATCAGGAAGAAATATTAATTATGGAGCAAGACCTGTAAAAATTATGACTAATAAAACAAGTTTTAATAAGGCCGCAAAGACTGCTAGAAACATAAAGAGATTTCCAAATCTAAAATATAATTTTGTACCTTATGAAAGGAAATTTACAATTAAAAATCTTCCACCAGAAATTCAAACACAAATTGGATTTGAATCATATGGACCCGAAAAACCTGTTTATTTAGCTCATATGCCATATCTTGGTGAATCAATTGATAAAATATCAAGAACACCAATATTGAAGGAAAAATATTCAGCAATTCCTGTTTATGTTTACATGAATGAAATATTAAAATTATTTAAAACAATTAAAGAATTAAATGATGCTGGATATATGCATTATGATTTACATCCTGGTAATATATTAATAAATCCAGATACTGGTGAAATAAATATTATTGATTTTGATTTATTTACAGAAATTGATAATAGTGAACGTCGTAGAATAGCAAAAGAATCATATTCTATACATTTAATGGAATATTTTGAGAAATTACAATCAACACCAATTCCTGAATTTGTTCCAAGTGAAATAAACATCGAAAGAGGTTTTTTTGTAGGTGGTGTATATGTTGATAATCTTAACGATTATAATAAATTATTGAAATCTAAATATGACCAAATAATCAAGATTCAAAGAGAAATTCAAACCAATGGATTAGAGCAAACTCATAAAAAATACCTTGAACAAATGTATAATAATTACGATTTTGATATAAAATTAAAATTTACACTAGACGTTTTATTTAAAGAAATTCTTGATAAACCTCAATATGAGGAATTTAGAAAATTCATGCTTGATGAAATTATTCCTAAATTTGGAATTGATACAATAGGAGGATTTAGTAGTACACCTTCAGAATGGAATAAAACATTTCCTATTCGTGAATATTCTGCCCAAGATATAATTAATTTACTTGAAGATTATATAAATAAATATATTGATACTAAATTGCCTCAATTAATACCACTTATGAGGTATTCACATATAAGCCCAAGAAAAGGAGGAAGAAGAACTTATAATAAAACTCATAAACGTAGAAGACACACCTAAAAGTCTATCATCCACAAATATTCGCGAACAAGAACAAGGCTATATACATTAAATATGTATTATTCACAAAAAATGCTGTGATTTTTTGAATAATACCACCGTTATAGTCCTTCAATCCATCGTGGTCATGATAACAGTTTTGACTAATTATGAAACAAATTACTGTCCCTAAAAATACATAAAAGAATGCCATAGGGAGTTTTAATACATCCACAAAATAATAGGCAAAAATTAAAATATAAATTAAATCTCCAAGCGTGTCCAAAAATCCTCCAATTACACTAGTCTTTTTGTATTTTCTAGCCACTGCTCCATCAAGCAAATCTGTTAACCATCTCAATGTTAATACTGAGCCAAATATCAAATTATTCCTTCGATTATAAAGCAAAGACAGAATTACAAAATTTAATAATAATGATATAATTGTTATTACATTTGGATGAATATATTTAAAAAAAGGTACATTATCTACAATTACAGATGCTACTTTGTCATCAATCTTCATTGCTCTACTATATATATTTTAATATAAATAATTAATTCCGGAATAATATCCGGCATATCATCATAGGAATGAAGGTATATGATAAACCTTTAGCATATACATTATCTCATGTATTAGCTGGCTCTATTGCCGTATTTTATCCAATAGTATTTTGGATTTTTGCTGCATACCAACTATTACAATTAGCACTAGGAATAAGATTCTTTGGACTACATGGTGAAATACGATTAGGGAATAATCCTATGCATACCGCACGAAAGTTTGCTGAGTTTGGAGTCGGATACGCCCTTACTTGGTTGGTACGTAATCAATTACATAAGAAAGAATAGGAATGCTTCTGTTTGTAACTACCGCAGAGCAATTTGATGTTAAATATTCAATTAACCCATGGATGAAAGAAGTATTGAAAAAATCAATATCCGATGTAGTTGTCAATAAAGAAGTTGCAAAAAAACAACATGAACAATTCTTACAACTTCTTCGAAAACATACTTCCATAAACCTAATCCCCGTTAATGGTCTTGACACATCTGGTAAACTTCCCGATATAATTTATACTGCCAATTCAGCTCTATTCCTCCCTAATCTTCCTATTCCAGTTACTATTATATCGCGCATGCTAAGAGTCCATAGACAACCCGAAGAAGCCGCTTGGTCTTCATATATGAATTCGCTTCCCATCCGCACTATCAAATTTCCATCAAAACCAGGAGCATACTTCGAAGGTGAAGGAGATGTAGTCTTCACTCCAGACCTTCAGAAGATGTTTTGTGGTTACGGAATTCGTTCAACTAAAAAAGGAACCTCTCTCCTAAAAGTCATTATCGAAGATGAATATAGGAAGCAAGCTTCTATAGAAAAGAAACCAGAATTCTATCAAATTAAATTAATTAATTCAAAATACTTCCATATTGATTTGTGCTTCAGACCATTAGCGAATAATTGCGCCCTTATCCGTAGAAACTCTATTGCTCCAAAGTCTATCAAATTGATTGAAACAATGTATGATGCCGACAGACTAATTAATGTAGATGACAGTGAACCCTTTACATGTAATGGTCTTGTTGTAAATAATTACTATCTATGCTCTAATAGTATTTCCGCAAAGACCATTAAAAGGATAGAAGAATTATCTAAAATGAAAGTTGAGACTGTACCATTAACAGAGTTTGAAAAGGGTGGTGGTTCCCTTAAATGTATGATATTAACAGTTCAGTAAAATTGAGATAAATTCTATTTTATCAATATAATAGTGTAAACAATGCCATCCTACAAGTCATTACCATTGAAGTTCAAGCAAATTTACTATGGAAAAGTTACTGTATACAAAGAAGATGGATGGCATAATTACAGAATTATCAATGAAAATATTTCCGCAATAAATAAATTCCAGAAATATTTACGAATCTTGGAGCATATTGGACCTGAAGAACAGATTGGACTATTAGGGGTATTGCCATATTATATAGAATGTGGTCTAACAGTTAGTGAAGACGAATGTTAAAAATTTGATATTATTTATGAAAGAATTTTTGTTTTAAACAAAATGTCATATCTTATGAAGGATTTTATTAAACGAGATATTGGCTTGCCGGTTTATTTTGAAACCAAAAGGATTAAGGGACTTTATTTATTTGTGGATTATCATCGACAAATAATTAAATATACGGAGTATGATTTATGGACAATTAGGGAGGCTGTGCAGGCTGTACCCGGGGAGCCTTACATAAGCGATGATAGAATCATTTTCCCTCGCCGTAATGGTCTTGGTCAGTAGATTACTTACGGTTACGGTTACGGTTGCGACTCTTACGGTTACGATTACGGTTGCGGCTCTTGCGACTCTTACGATTACGGGTCTTACCACCCATCTGTGGTGGAGCTGAACTACCGTCGCCGGATAATGCCCCACCTTGCTCTAAGGCACCAAATATCTCATCCGCAATTTTGCGGACATCTGCATTTTTGCATGCCTGTTGGAATTCGGGCTCAGCAAGAATTGTATTCATTTCTGAAGCAATCTGAGCGCGATGCATTTCAATACCCATACGTACAATTCTAGTACCAGGTATTTTTGATGCCAGAAGATCAGCAATTACTTGGTCAAGAAATGCATTAGGATTTGAGCAAGCATTATCTTTGTATTTATCAACAACTTTTTGAATTAATCCAATAACCGTATTTTTAACAGAACCGAGAAGTTTGCCTTTCATATTTCCGGAAGTGAGTGAACCCATTAATTTATTTCCCATCCTAGATGAACCCAACGAACTCATACCTGTGCTAAGAGCAGGGCCTAACGAACTTGTTACCGAATTTAAGAAACCCATTATATTTAATGGATAGATTATTTGTGAATTATGTATCGTTTGGTCCAGTTTATGATGAATTTTACAGGGTCCTAATGAATTCCCAACCCTGGTCTGCACATATCTTTTGCCAAATCTTATCATGTGCGTATAGTTTATCGCGATTCTTGAGTAAAGGGAAGCAAGGCAAGAATTCATCAAGTTCGAGTAGTTCACAGAACTTGTACAACACGTAAGGGTAATGCAAAAAGTTCGAGCGGTCTTTTGGTCGATGAAGCTGGAAGGAAGGCTGAATCTCTTTGAACATAAATCGCAGCTTCTCCTCATTGTCACGACTCATGACTGGTGCGGTCTGACCATTAAGGCGGTTCAATATATGTGCTGTATGTTCGTAATATTTATTGAGCTTGAGTTTTTTGAGGATTTCGCGCAACTTAGTCTGTTTCAATGTACTAATATTAACAATACGCTCCTTCTTGAGTTCAAGCATAATAGCATCATAGACCTCCTGAGGAATTTCCGTAGATTCTTTTGCCTGGAATTGAGCGAGCCATTCATTAAAGTGATTAATACGTTTATATGCGTAATAACTAACTTCACGGGGAGGGTCCTTATAAGAAGGTTTATCACTATCAATCAAAAGTGGTAATTGTAAACCACAACCGTTACATGCAAGATATGCTTCATTCGTTGATAAAATCATTTCATCACCACAATGTATACATTCACCGGATTTATCTTCGGTCTCATCGACAATGGTTTTCGCCATTTCGGGATTAACTATTTGAAGATATTCCTCTAATAGTTTTTCACGGTTCTTGGCCTGGCCATTACCAGGTCCACTAACTTTATTGGATTTTTTACTTGTAGGTGGTTGGTCGGCGGCGACCTCTAATGCCTCAAAAATTGTTCCTGGTCTCTTCTTCATTGCTAATAGTTCTGTATTACCTTTTGCAATCTTATCTTGAATATCATAATAGTCATACAGTATATTTCCGGTCTTCAAATAATAATCGAATATTTTTTCGGAATTATTAATTGTAGAGCCTTCTTTAACTGTTTCATCGCGAACTGAATCTATAAAGTGGCTATGGATTGCATCAAGAGTTGTTTTTTGATGACTTTCAGCCATTCTAATGAAGCGTAGGATACATTTTTAAGTGAGCTCTAAAGCTCTCCGGCTAAATTACGAAAAAACGCAAATTTGGCGATTTTTGGCGATTTTCAAAATTTTTTTTGTTTGCTATGGATATAACAAATGACAGGTGGTGGTCTTATGCAGCTCGTCGCTTATGGCGCTCAGGATGTTTACCTTACTGGTAACCCGCAAATTACATTTTTTAAAGTTGTGTACCGTCGTCACACTAACTTTGCCATGGAGTCCATCGAGAATCCTTTCAACGGCGCCCCCAACTGGGGTAAGAAGGTCACGTGTACCATCCAGCGTAACGGTGACTTAATCTACCGTATGTACCTCCAGGCTACTCTCCCTCAGGTCACCCTCCTTGCTTCTGACGGCTCTGGTGCTCAGTTCCGTTGGCTCAACTGGGTTGGTCACCTCCTCATCAAGTCCGTTGAGCTCGAGATTGGTGGTCAGCGTATTGACAAGCACTATGGTGACTGGCTCCACATCTGGAACGAGCTCACCCAGGAGCCTGGTAAGCAGGCTGGTTACGCCAAGATGGTTGGTAACGTCCCCAAGCTCACCAACATCATCCAGCAGGGTGGTGTTGCCTGTGATGGTGACTGCGGTGCCGGCGAGCCCAACACTTCTGAGGAGATCCAGAACTGTGCCCCTGAGTACACTCTCTACATCCCTCTCCAGTTCTGGTTCTGCCGCAACCCTGGTCTTGCCCTCCCCCTCATTGCTCTCCAGTACCACGAGGTCCGTATCAACCTCGAGTTCAACGACCTCCGCAACCTCTGCTGGGAGTATGCCCCTCAGGTTACCACGAACCCCCACGTTATCCGTGACCGTGTTAACGCTGCTGGTCTCGTCTCTGCTTCTCTCTTCGTTGACTACATCTACCTCGACACTGATGAGCGTCGTAAGTTCGCCCAGGTCTCCCACGAGTACCTCATTGAGGTCCTCCAGTTCACTGGTGGCGAGTCTATCACCTCTTCCTCCAACAAGCTCAAGCTCAACTACAACCACCCCGTCAAGGAGCTCATCTGGGTTGTCCAGCGTGATTCCTTCGTCTCTTGTGACGATACCATCATCAACCCCTGGAAGGGTCAGCAGCCCTTCAACTACTCTGACTGGTGGGACCGTGCGGTTCTTGAGTCTGGCTACTCCGTCACTCGTGTCGAGGGTATGGCCGGCAAGAACCCGACCATCACTGCTCTGCTCCAGCTCAACGGCCACGACCGCTTCTCGGTTCGCGATGGCAACTACTTCAACTGGGTCCAGCCGTACCAGCACCACACCAACATCCCAGCTGTCGGCATCAACGTTTACTCGTTCGCCCTGCAGCCCGAGCAGCACCAGCCGTCTGGCACGTGCAACCTGTCGCGCATTGACAACACCACGCTCCTGCTCACGGTCTCCAACAACGCTGTTGGCACCAACCTGAGCTCGACTGTTCGCGTCTATGCTACTAACTACAACGTTCTCCGTATTATGTCTGGCATTAACTCAGTAATTTACGCGCTAATTAACATGGCGATGAATTACTGGTTTGCAACTGCAAACCACCTGTGCCAAACAGCTAGCTGCCTTGCGATGAAGCAAGGACAAACAGTGTGACTAGCTAGTGGTTTTGGAACCATCCAAAACTGCAAGATGACCTGGTTGCGGGAAACCCCTTATAGCCTTTGCTACTATCTCCACTTGGAAACAAGTAGAGATATCCAGGGTAATGACCTCGGATATAGTAAAAACGCAAAGGATTGGGCAATCCGCAGGCGAGTTTCTAAGGCCGCCATGATAGGCTATGAAACCGTTTCAGAGACTGCAAAGGCATCGGTACTCTATGAGGGCTTAATCAACCCGAGAGTGCTTAAGGTACAGTCCAACTTCTAAGGAAACTTAGAGGACAAAAAGACCATTGGGGTGGTCTTGCTTACTCGAACTAAGCACTTTACAATATATTTTGTATTGTGTTTTACAATCAAAAATAAAAACAATGTATTATTTATAAAACTCGTACGGTTTATAAAGAATACATTTACACAAATATAAAAATTGAACCCTTTATTTTTACTCTCCTAGAAGTCAAAGAAACAATGTCCAACCCGTGTCAAGCCACCATTCAACAAGGACCTCGTAAGGGGGAGCCGTGCGAAAATCGCACCGATGGGACCTATTGTGTGAAACATGCGCGTGTGGCACTCATAGAAGAAGCAAAGGAGAATGGTGTGCGATATTGTGATGTCGCACGAGGATGCTTTGCCGTGCTGGAAGAATACCAAGTAAAATGTAAAACGTGCCTTCACAAGGCACGTATACAAGATCGCAAACGAGACGGTGAGAAACGAAGTGATCCAAATCTGTGCCTGGATTGCGGTAGAGGACTATCTCCTGAAACGCGCGCAAAGGGAAAACATGATAAGTTACTACGACGTTGTATCAAATGCTATGAAACGATGCAGAAGATAGAATCAGCCCGTCCACCGCGTGAACGGAATTACAAAGTGGAGTCCTTTCAAAACAAACACGTAGCGTGGAATCATTATGTAAAAGGTGCGAAGAAACGTCATCTTAATTTTACCATTTCCAAAACATTGTTTGAATCACTTCTGACACAACCGTGTTTCTATTGTGGGCATCATATTCCGCGGCAGATTAATGGCATTGATAGGGTAGATAATGACAAAGGCTACGTAGAGGGAAATGTAGTGACGTGTTGTGAAACCTGTAACGTTCTAAAGGGAACGAATCATCCTCAAGAGTTCATTGATAAACTATACACGATTCATACATTTACTGCCACAAATACACCTATTTCACCCGATATGGTAGCGAAGTGGTGTAACACCTTTCTATCCAAAACTACACCAGCATCC
>JACCDP010363363.1_pt1 | contig 19815 bp, 20 predicted proteins | sample 7445841 | NCBI WGS metagenome assembly JACCDP01 (sample SAMN15323441, study PRJNA562643) | freshwater metagenome | isolation source: river surface water | place: USA:Blue River Watershed | collected 2017-08-17
CTACCGATAAGATGGGCGGTAACCTTACTTCTTGTTGGAGACGTCGCATAGCCCGGTCTAGTGCGCCTCACTGCTAATGAGGTTAACCCCTAAAGGGTTTCGGAGGTTCAAATCCTCTCGTCTCCGCTCTAATCACGCTTTATTAATCCATTTTTTATCAATCTGAGTGATCAAGAAGATAGCCCAGACTCTGTTTGCCATTTTTTGCCAACTTAATTCTATTCTGCGAATTGACTTATAGCCTTTTAGATAGTTTTTAACTCTAAAACCCTACAAGAGCGAGTATGGCAACAAGTTGTGTCTCAAGAAGCACGAAGTGGGGAACGGCTAACACATTCGCTTGCACAAATTATGCAGGAAGATTCCGAGATGTGTGAACTGCAAAAGAATGTAATTAAAGATATGAATGAAGAACTCAGAATCTCGCCTCAGCAAAATAGGATCTTGCTTGCATTAACTGGAAAACCACTACTTTCGGAGTTCTTTTCCGACTCTCTAGAGATCTAAAACACCGTCAGGAAAACTGTCCTTGCTTCAAGTTTTGACATGACTGGTGTGTCGAGAAGTCGGATAGATCAAAGCGATGTGAACCGATTTCTTGACGAAGTGCTAGGGACAAAGGTTCATACCCTGAAGGATGAAAAATGGGGTGTTCAATTAAGTGGTGGCACGTACTCCCTGGATACCAATATGACTAAGTACTCGGATGAACGCCTTATGAGCCCGTCCACCCTGAATAGGTCCAATCCCGTACTCATTGGAATATGAGCCATCGAGCCCCACTAATACTTAAGGGAGTCGATTTTGAAGATGATTGAATGAAAAATAGCGCGCTCCAGCTGCACAAAGGCCCAAAATTAAATTGATAATGGAGGGAAGATTAAGCAATGGGACTAAACAGTAAAGGAAAATTAGTGCAAACACAGAAATAATAAAGCTCGCATAACGAGAAACACGTGTGGCAGCACCCCTAACAATCTTTTTTTGGTTCTTTGTTGTCCGAAGAATTCACATTTGAACTGACTGCACTACTTAGATGTTTTGCGTTCAAGTCCCGTCCGGGTCGCAAAGGTGTTGGTGTTGTATGCAAACTTATATGTGTGCAATACGTACTGGTGGGCAACTGCTAGCAAGATCTTTGTTGGCTTGGTAGCTCAGTTTGTACGAGGAAATCACTAAAAATTGTGAAGCCGCCGGTTCGATCCCGGCCCAAGCCACTTAGTTACTTAGGAAGTTTTCCTTCAGCTAAACACCTTGCAAGTGTTGGTGCTCTCTTGTCTTTATCTGATATCTTCATTTCGCTTATATTCATCCCCCAGTTAATACCAATTTCCACATCAAGGGGATTGATTTCAAATTCATCTAATGGTGAGAATTGCGTAGAAACTAGGTAAGCAACCGCTGTGTTGTCCTCAAGGGCTACAAACCCGTGACCGAGACCTTCACCTATAAAGACTGCTTTCCCAGAATTGCCGGAAAGTTCTACTTTAATCCACTTACCAAATGTCTGTGAACCCGAACGAATATCAACGATTACATCATTAATCGATCCTGAAACACATGTAATCCACTTCACCTGGCCTTGTGGAGCAATGCTGTAGTGAATTCCACGAAGAGTACCTTTGGATGAAAGTGAAATATTCGCTTGTTCGATTGCAAAATCTCTTCCGGTTGCGTTGTTTATTTCAGCCGATTTAAACCATTCACGGAAGAATCCGCGGTCATCACTCCAAACCGGTGATTCTGCTAACCAGACTCCATCAATACCAAGTGGTGATAATTCCATGTGCCTATCCTTCCGCCTTGACTGCAGTAATGATCGAAGGCATTGCTTCTGCAAGTGCGATTCGCCAATCTCGCATCGGCTTTATTGAACTTTTTGCCCATGCATCATGGCTCAATACAGAAAATGAAGGCCGCTTTGGGGACCTTGGATATTCACTTGAGGAAACCGGTGACACTCGCGAAACATCTGCTCTCGCTAATTTGAATATCTCCTGCGCAAATTCAAACCAAGTTGCCTGTCCACTGTTAGTCCCGTGATAAATGCCTGCAGAAGAGTTGGACAGACCCATCTCGACAATTTGCTTAGAAAGATCTATGGCAGAAGTCGGTTGTCCTATTTGGTCATTTACCACCCGAACTTCACCATCACCATTTATCGCTAATCGAGTCATGGTTTTTGCGAAATTCTTTCCCCAAGGGCTATACAGCCAAGCTGTTCGGACAATTGATGAATTTTCTGGATACGTTTCTAGTACACGGTGTTCACCATCGGCTTTCGTACGCCCATATGCTGATTGCGGATTGATTGTGTCATTTATTTGCCAGGGTGCTTTGCTATCGCCCGAAAAGACATAATCTGTAGAAATGTGTATCAATTTGGCGTCACTTAACTTTGCTCCACGTGCAACATTTTCTGCGCCATCACTGTTGACCCTTGACGCTTGTGTTTCGCTGTTTTCGGCCCCATCCACATCTGTCCAGGCAGCGCAGTTAACGATTATTTTTGGTGATATGTCCGCGATAAATTCAGGTACAAGTGGACTCAAGGTGATATCCAGCTCCTCCGAATTCAGGGTCCTAAAAACTAATCCCTGCTCACCCAGTTCTCGAGAAACAGCAATCCCTAATTGCCCTGCACCACCTGTAATCAACCAAGTCATAAACAATTAGCGATTCTTGAGTGGCTTCCACCACGCTTCATTATCTCGATACCATTGGATGGTTTTCTTTAAACCATCTTCAAACTTAACTTGTGGCTCATAACCCAATTCACGATTAATTTTTGTCCAATCAACACTATATCGAAGATCATGTCCTTTCCTATCTTCTACATATTCAATCGATGATTGATTAGCGCCCATGGATTCAAGAATTAAGTTCGTTATCTCATAATTGGTTAGCTCGCGACCACCACCAATGTTGTAAACCTCACCAGATTGCCCATTCAATAAAGCTAAATAAATCCCTCGGCAATGATCATCTACGTGAAGCCAATCCCGGACATTCTCGCCGGTTCCATACAAAGGAACTTTTTTCGCTTCTATTAAATTTGTTATGAAAAGTGGAATTAATTTCTCCGGAAAATGATGCGTCCCATAATTATTACTACAGCGAGTGATTACCACATCAATACCATGTGTTCTGTTATATGAACGAGCTAGTAATTCTCCACTTGCCTTACTTGCTGAATATGGAGAATTTGGTTGAAGTGGCCACACTTCTGTCCATGATCCTTCTGCGATAGAGCCATAAACTTCATCAGTTGAAACTTGAAGAAAACGGATTTGCCTTCCAGATGCTTTGATTGCTTCAAGAAGAACCTGAACGCCCACGATATTTGTTTGAACAAAATCTGCTGCACCTGAAATTGACCGATCCACATGAGATTCAGCAGCAAAGTTCAAAACTGCATCAACCTCTGATATCAGTTGACCCACCTGGATTGGATCGCAGATATCACCTTTGATGAATTTATATCTGGGGAAATTCTCTGCGAGCTCAAGATTTTCTTTTACTCCCGCATAAGTCAACTTATCTAGGACCATAACCTCTGAAACGCCCTGAAGATGACCACTTGTGATCATTCGGACAAAGTTTGAGCCAATAAAACCCGCACCACCTGTAACAAGAATCTTCAATTGATCACCTCGGTCGCTAACTAAGATGAACCTTACCCTTTAGAATTATCCAATGAAGGGTATTGTCCTCGCAGGTGGCACAGGCTCAAGACTTTGGCCCATTACACGTAGTGTAAGCAAGCAGCTTTTGCCTATATACGACAAGCCTATGATCTATTATCCAATTTCTACACTCATGCTTGCTGGCATTCGTGAAATATTGATCATTACAACCCCCCATGACCAGTCTCAATTCAAAGAACTATTAGGTGACGGATCGGAACTTGGAGTTTCATTTCAATATGCGATACAGCCTGAGCCCAAGGGATTGGCGCAAGCGTTCACAATTGGAGAACAGTTTCTTTCTGGTGAAACTAGCTTGATGATTCTTGGAGACAACATCTTTCATGGAACCGGTCTGGGCCGAGATATAGTTCGTGATTTACCTAGTACAGGTGCTCACATCTTTACGTATGAAGTTTCCAACCCATCAGATTATGGAGTTCTTGAGGTTAGCCCAGAAGGCAATATTATCTCGATCACCGAGAAACCGAATAAGTACATTTCAAATTTGGCGGTGACCGGTTTATATTACTTTGATGGCAAAGTTTCAGAGATTGCGCAAAAAATAAAACCTAGTTCGCGGGGTGAAATGGAAATTACCTCCGTAATTGATCACTACCTTCAAGCGAACAGTTTAACTTTCACACGATTATCACGAGGCACTGCATGGCTTGACACAGGTAGACCGGATGCTCTTAATGATGCGTCCGCATTCGTTCGTATCATTGAAGAGAGGACAGGTCTTAAAATTGGTTGTATTGAGGAAATTGCTTTCCAAAATGAATGGATCTCAGGTGAAATGTTACTAAAATGCGCAATGCAATACCCAAATTCTTATGGTGAATATCTGTCTTCATCAATAAAGCGCTAATTTGGCTTGCTACTTAAACGAACTAAGATCGCAAATGCTCGCCATACTAGGTCATCGAGAGTGCTTTGCCTTTTTGTACTAATTGTCAAAAAGCTTTGAATGCACTTTAATATATTTTTTTCCTGAAATCCGCCTAAGAATTTCTCTAGAAGTCGTGACTTGTCTGCGTCTAACGACTTGGAATACTCCGACTTAAGCAATTGCGCATTAAGGATGGAATTTCTTATCGATTCTAGATAGATCGAAAAACCAAATTTTCTTATACCGACTGCATTATTTCTATGAATTCGGTAATTTACCAATGGAATTGGAAGATATTTAACTTCGCCCAGCGCTGAAATTAAAAGATAAATATAGGAATCAAAGAAACTTGAAATAGAAGCATTACTGGCAACAATCATTTCGACAGCTTTTCGATTAAGCATCATAGTATTTCCAGGAACAATATTTTCTACCAAAGCATTATGAAACCCCACTTCACTTTTTTTTAGAAACTTAGTGCTAAATCTTTTCTTGGTTGAACCAAAACTGGATCTTTGGCAAAATGCTAACTCTGGTTTTTCGCTTCCAAGGAGCTGACTAAGCTGATAGAGCTTAGTGCTTTCCCAAATATCGTCTTGGTCCGAAAAGGCAATAAAGTCATAATCATTGCAGAAGGTGAGTAACCTCAGAAAATTAGAATTTATTCCGATTCTGTCAAAATGATGAATTTCAGAAATCTTTCCGGAGTGAAAATATGGCTTCAGAATGTCCAGTGTTTTATCCGTCGAGCCGTCATCTCCAACAATGATATGGATTTCAACTTTCTCCTGATTCATGAGACTTTCAAGTTGCTCCCTTAGATAGGACTCTCCGTTGTAGGTTGCCAAACAAATAGCAACTCTTAATCTTGATGTCATAAATGAAGAATACTGCAATTCAATATTTAGGATCGATAACCATATATATAATGAATGATTTTACTACATCGTTAGACTCAACAGAGTAAGTTTTGGGTATGATACCTGTGTGGCAGATAAGTGCTTAGTAGTTATCATCCCAACTTTTCATGCAGGCAAGCTCTTAGAAGATGCCATCCTTAGTGTCAAGATTGCTTCTAAACTATCGACTTTGGATGTGAAGATAATTGTCGTTGATAACAGTAAAAATGATGCAGATCGACAGCATTCCGCAGGTTCAGATATCTATCATCCCATGTCGAGTAACCCAGGGTTTGGTACAGCGTCGAACAAGGGTATCGCAATTGCTTCCAAAAAGTATGATTTCGGATGGGTGTTGTTACTGAATCCTGATGCAAAATTGCAGAGACACTTTTTTGCGATATTTCAAGAGGAGAAGAACTTTTCTGAAGGGAAATTTACTAATCCAGTCATGCCTCTGATTTGTTTTGATCTTCCAATTAATAGAGTCAAAGAGAGCTACCTAGATAAAAATGGCCTTGGGAGCATACGATTCCTTGATCCTTTTGATCAATTTTTAGTGTTTACTGAAGAAGGAAACCCAATAGAATTTTCAGATCCGAAAGAGAAGATCCTCTTAAAGGGGCAAACGCTATGTATCAGAATAGATGACAAGCCTTCGAAACAGTTGATTTATTCAAATATTTCCACTTCGGCTGAGCACCCAAATTCAAGATACGAGTTATTGCGGCTTAGCGAAGATTGCTTAATTGAAGACTTTTTAGTCCAGAATGCGGGAAGCGAGATCCATTCTGCCTATTCAGCAGGTGACCTAATGACAGGTTACCTTGCATCTTCTGTCAAAACATGTTTTGGAGGTCCTAGGCGAGCTTGGTGTGGTGCTGGAGTTTTGCTGCCAAGAAGTTATATTCAATCTCTCGGAGGATTTGATTCAAGCTTCTTTCTCTATTACGAAGACACTGAACTTTCATACCGCGCTATCTCCTATAATTCACTGCCAATTCTGTTGCCAAGTTTGCAGATTTTTCACAAACATTCAGCGCTAACGAGTCAAAATAGTTCTTTGCGTACAAAATCTATTTGGCAATCAAGAGCCCTCTTCGTTGTGAGGACAAGTGGGCGCAGGAAAGCAATGCTCTTGAGTATAGGTATTCTTGCTTTTGCGGCTTTGTCGTTAATTAGAAAAAAAACCTCAATTAAGCATATGATTCATTTTGTTTTGCCCGAGGTTTTCCATTCATTAGTTGGTATTTCAAGAAGTATCTTCAGGAGAAGTGGTGCAAGACTCAGATGCGAGTGATTATTTGGAATGCCCATTGGAATACACTGGGAGGTGGTGAAGTCTACGCTGGTTATCTTGCTGGTTATCTTGCTCGCTTGGGCCATGAAGTTGAATTAGTTGGGTTGAATGAGAGTCCTTTTGAGGGCCTACAAACGCGGCTTGGATTGAACTTAAATGGAATTCGTTACACCAAAATCCCAAATGAAATGTACCTGTTGGCACTATTAAGGCAAGACGACTTGTTTATCAATGGAAGTTTCGGGAGCACATTCACTTCTCCAGTAAAAAACTCAATTTACATCTGCCATTTCCCCGTTGTATCCAAAAAGAAAAAAGTCATTGCAAAGTTCATTCGAAATGATAAAAATCTTGTCGTTGCAAGCGACGCTTCCATTCTGCACGCCATAGATGATCAAGTCTTACTAATTGGGGATGGTTTGGCTTATTTTTTTGCTAATGAAAAAATGTCTGTAAATGTGGAGTTTGGACACATTGCCGTATACAAAGATTTTGAACTAAAGGCGAATGTCGATTCCAAAGGGCAATACAGCTTTGAATCTAAAGGATACTATTCAATCAAGTCTCTATCTAAACTTGTACCGGTGACTACCGTCTCAGGAGTCTCTTCCCTGAGCTGGCTGAGAAAATTTTTTATAAGAAAGATTTCTTATCAAAAAAGTTTTTCTAAGAGTTACTCGCAAATTTGGGCTAACTCCAAGTTTACGGCAGGATTCATATCGAGAAACTGGAATAGAAAATCAAGATTAGTCTTTCCCCCACATATTGAGCGATCTTTGCATCCCGCTGAGCGTAATGCATATGACATTCTTTCAATTGGCCGATTTATGAGCCCGAAAGATGGTCACTGTAAGAACCAACTTAAACTCGTAGAAGCTTTTGAAAAATTGAGTTCTGAAAGTACGTTGCCCTGGAAATTGCATTTGGCAGGTGGGGTGGACCCCGAGAATGATCAATATTTCATAAAGGTTAGAAGTTTGGTTGAATCTAAGGGTTTGAATGTGAATCTATATCCAAATTGTCATCAATCCGAACTAGACCGCTTGCTTCAAACGTCTCAGTTCTATTGGCATGCAACAGGGATGGGAGTGGCCAAACGAAGTCCGCGAGAAATGGAACATTTTGGAATAGCGGTTATAGAGGCAATTAATGCTTCGCTAATTCCAATTGTTTATGATAGTGCTGGACCTGCAGAAATACTGGGTGACTTTCCTCAACTCCGTTTTTCTTCAATCGGTGATTTAGTCGAAAAAACAATTTATGTATCGGAGTCAAATAAATCTGATCTTAATCTCAAATTGAACTTTATACGCAAAAAATATAGCAACTTTACGTTTGAAGATTGTGTAAATAATGCTCTTTTAGATTTAAGCCTCCCTACGGAACCAAAATAGTATTCGGTTTATCTTCGTTTACGTAGCAAAGTTTATCGTTGTTCCCAGAACTCTTTTTTGCCCACTTACCTATTTCCTCAAGCTTTGCCCTACCCCAGTATTTTTCGATAGGCCAGTTATTGGGCCAATTTCCACTATATCCATTTACAGTGTTGTTACCGAGTGAGTTTGCAATCAGCATGGCCTCAACTTGAGTCAACCATTTCGCTTGGTTTGATTCAGATGGATTCAAGAAGAAGCTATCACAGTTCTCTCGAATCAAAGTCTTTTCTATAACTTTTCCATTTTTTGAAATCAGTTCCTCCACACTCCATGAGGCGGGAGTCGGCCTCCAGGTGTCTATTATTAAAAGAAAAAAAACAAATGAGAAGACCCATTTTTTGACACCTGCTTTAGCCAAAACATAAAAAACTACAAATAAGAGAATCCAAGTTGTATATATAGCAACTCTGAAAGGAACACGTATGCTTCGAAGTGGAGTCACAACCTCCCAAATGAATTTCCAAAATGAGTGACCGGCTTCATCTGTGACAACAATTAAAGCTGGGAGAGTGGCCGTGACTAGAAGGGTTAGTGCAATTCTTTTGACCTTGGACTCGGGGGTGCTATCTAATCGAACAAGCCGAAAAATTACGAAGCCCAACAGAATAAAAAGAATGGGTGTTATTCCCAGCGCTCTCTCAAAGGTTTGAGAAACGTTCTGACCCATCACCTCATTGAACTTAGCTTGTAACCCCCAAGATTGATTAACAGAATTGAATAGATCACCCCACCTTGGTGCATAAAAAACAAACTCCATGTAATCCTTATTTGTAACTTGATGAAAACCAACCCAATAAATTCGTAACCATATAATTGGGAGTACTGCTAATGAGGTAAAACTTAAGATTCTTTTAATTTTAGTTACTGATTTGAATTTTAATAAAGTCAATGTGAGTATCCTTTTCCCGGTTATGAATATTGCTTCGCGACCAGCAAAAAGTGTATGAACCCCCAGCAAAATAAAGGTGATTGACCATAAAAAAATAAATGCATACCAGGAGGTTAGGGCAAGAATTTGTACGAGCATTATCACGATCCATATTGATCTCAATAGATTCGTGGTATCGACAAATACGTGGCGTGCATAAAAAAGAATAGGGAATACCAAGAGGTAGCCGACCGTTTGGAGATGTCCCATTTGAGCGATAAATGGATAACTTGTTGAGAACAGCATAGTTACTAGAACACCAATTTGATTGCTATTCAAAACCTTAGAGATGAGAATTGTTGAGAAATAGAAACATATTGCCATTAAGGCGATGTTGGAAATCACCCAAGCCTCCACACTCGTGGCACCTAAGAGGCGTGGCGGAATTGCGAGTATGCCAGTTGTAAAAAAAGCATCTGAGAATCCAAGTTGATTCGTTGTAGGGAAGTAAAAACCAACATTTGCCAATGTACGTTTCCCACTAAAAATCTGGTACCAATGATCATTAATCACAATTGTGAATCTTGCGTCCAGCAAGTCACCAAATAGTTTATTTCCAAAAATAACTGGCCAGGAAACTAAAAGTGTCGAAAGGATTGAACCTAGTAGACCATAGAGAACATTTGCACGAAAAATCAGGCTACGTATGGTAGTCACATTATTTTCTACTCAAGTTATACTTAACAATGCATCGTAGAGCGCTAAAGCCATCCTTCCAAGTAATCTTCTTGCCCTCTTCGTAAGTACGCCCATAGTACGAAATAGGGACTTCATAGATTCTCACTCCCATGCGGGCTAAACGGGCTGTCATTTCAGGTTCTAACCCAAATCGTTGCTCCTTGATTACTAATTGTTTCGCAATTCTAGTTTTCATAGCTTTGTAACAAGTTTCCATGTCTGTTAGGTCGATGTTGGTGAACATGTTTGACATCAGAGTTAAAAAGTTATTGCCGACTCTGTGCCAGAAATACACGGCTCTTCTCTCTCCACTGGATAGGAAGCGTGATCCATAAACAACGTCTGCATTTCCTTCTATGAGGGGTTTCAGTATTCTCGGGTAGTCCCTTGGGTCATATTCTAAATCTGCGTCCTGAATAATCACAAAAGGGGAGCTAGCAATTTGAAAGCCTTCGCGTATGGCAGATCCTTTACCCTCATTTTTTGATTTGCTCTTTACAATAATTCGACTATCAGAAATTCCTTGAGCGATTGAAACCGATCTATCATTGGAGCCATCATCCACTAGAATGACTTCTGCAACATTTTCCTGTTGCAGAACTCTGCTAATTAACTCTTTAAGGGTTTTCTCTTCATTGAAACAAGGTATTACTACCGACAAAACTTTTTCGCCGCTAGATACCATGTGAACTTGCCAATTCTTTTTCGAAGTATTCAATAGTTTTTCTTAGTCCATCAATTCTTTTAACTTTTGGTTCCCAGCCTAAAATATTCTTTGCTTTGCTTATGTCAGGCTCACGGTTTGTTGGATCATCTGCAGGAAGGGCCATTTTTTCAATTCTAGATTTACTTCCTGTTAAATCAAGAATTTCCTCGGCCAACTGAATCATACTTATTGGCTCTGGGTTTCCCAAATTAATTGGCTGAAATATATCTTCCTTGAAGAATAACTTGATAATTCCCTCAACCAAATCATCAACATAACAAAATGATCGTGTTTGGTTTCCGTCGCCGTACACAGTGATCGGTTCATTTCTTAATGCTTGCAGAATAAAATTACTAACCACACGACCATCATTCAAAGACATCCGTGGCCCGTACGTATTGAAAATTCTAGCTACTCGAATGTCCACAGCATGCTGTCTGTTATAGTCAAAAAAGAGGGTCTCTGCCGCTCGCTTTCCCTCGTCATAGCAAGATCTCACTCCTATTGGGTTCACGTTTCCCCAATACTCCTCAGACTGAGGCGAAATAGTAGGGTCTCCATAAATTTCTGATGTACTCGCTTGAAAAATTCGAGAGCCTGTTCTCTTTGCTAAGCCAAGTAGATTTATAGCTCCATGCACGCTCGTTTTTAGTGTCTGAACAGGATCATTTTGGTAATGAATTGGACTTGCTGGGCAAGCCATATTAAAAATACCTTCGATTTCATAATACATTGGAAAAGTTACATCGTGTCTAATTAGTTCAAATCGTGAATTATGTAAATGTGTTTCAATATTTACCCTCGAACCTGTATAAAAATTATCAAGGCAAATAATCACATGTCCGTCATTCAGTAATCTATCAATTAAATGTGACCCCAAGAAACCGGCACCACCTGTCACCAAAATTTTCATATTAGAATCATACTCATCTGTCACTGCCATTCTTGAGCTGGGAGCAATTTCTTATGTATCCCATAGTCATTGCTTTGCCAAGATTCGTTTTTCTCTGCACCGAAAAGACTATCGGACACTCTTCTGCTTGATCCGGTATCAGCGGTGGCCTATATATTTGAGCATAGTAATCAACTCGAGGATCATCGTAGGACACTCGATTCAATTTTGCATTTTTGACATATGGATCGAAAGACTGTGGAAAGATGTAGCCAAAATAAGTTTGCTCACTACTTAAGTGGTTTGAATCCTTTAACACCCAATTGGCAAGCTCTTTTCCGCTTAGTCCCCAATAATCTGTTTCAAACCTCAAACGGCTTGCACTTGCAATTTCATTCCTATACACGTAGTTATAAGGATAAAGTTTTACTGTATCCATAAGCAATAAACCGCCAGAAGTTAAGATGACTAGCAAAGTAATGTTGAGCTTGAATCCGTTCTTTATCCTTGTATGTTTTAAGGAAATCTGATTATCAATAAACAATAAAAATGAAAGATAAACAAAAACCCAAATGAAAAGAAGTTGACGCCCGTCGTCATAAATAATCGGATTTAATACAATAATGAATATAAAAATTGTACAAAGACACAAAATTAGGGTAAACGCAATTCTAACGTTTCTTTTAACATTTACATCTACATTGCGTTGAAAGAGATATCTTGCATTTATGACACATATGAGGAGGAAAAGGATCGGAATCTGAGAGAGAAATACTTGTAAGAGATAGCTACCAGGAATTATGGGAGATCTATAAAAATTACTCCAAACTTCAACTGCACCAGACCACGGATAGGCTCCCGAAACTTTTACAGAATTTACGAACCACGAAACACCTTCTTCTTGAAAAGGTTTATTTGTTATGAAGACTATCATCGTGCTCAAAATAGTCCCTAACAAAACATATTTTAGAGTTCTGAATTCTTTCTTTAAAAATAGATGTGACGATAAGAAAAACAAAAATGGTAAAATAAGAATGCCCAGTGCTGGTCGCACTCCAATTGAAAATATGATGATCAGAAAATACAACATAAAGATAGATGAATTTCGCATTGGATAAGTTAGGCCAAGCTGATGAAAAAATGCAAAAACAATTAATGAGAGGCCAATAGAAATTGGTATATCTTTTTCGTTAAACCAAGAGTGGCCCATAATTGTTGGAAACAGTGTGATAAAAAGCGGACTAATTTTAAATAAATCTTGATTGATTAATTTCCTTAAAGTTTGAGTCATGATAAAGACAAGCAAAAGACCAAAAAAGCAAACAATTGAATTTCTATAAAAAATACTTGTTGCTGAATTAAGATCAAGATCTAATCCAAGAAATTTGGAAAAAAGCCAAATCGGAAATATGGAAAAGTAAAGTAATGTATAAGAATATTCTCGAGAAATAAAGAGGGTATTCGTACTCGCGTTGGTTTCTCTTCCTAGAATCAAATCTAAATTCACTTCGGCATTCTCTAGGTGTGAAGCTGAATCCGCATAAGTGCCCAGAAAATACCCAGCGCTAAAGTAGATTAAAGCCAATAGTACGAATGAATTTTTATAGGTCCATTTACCCAATAGTGCACGAACCGCCTTCATGCTTTAGTTCATCTAACTATATTTAGAAGTAAAAAAGCTGTTACTTGTAGAAAACTTACATTTAATTCCTTTAGAAAATAGTTTTTAAACATCGATGGCCATCTATTTATAAACAACTTTTGAAAAATTTCTGGATAAATGGTGGGGATCAAGAAAAGTTTTGAACCTGAATTATCAATCTTTGGGAGAGTTTTCATTGGGTTCTATTGGTTTTCATCTAGTTTCTCCAAAAATGTTGCAATATCTTTAGCAACTATTCGCCCGTCCCTGACTGCGTAGTTTGTTCCACGATCTTCAGGATAAATCTGCGCCATTGTAGCAATCCATGCGCCAATGTAAGGTGTTTTTGTGGAAGGAATTAAAGATGAATAATTCTTCAAAGCCACCGGCTGAGCATATTCTGATTTCCAGACTTTGTACCCCACTATCCATTTCCGAGAAAAGTTAGGAAACATAATCTTTAAGTGTTTCATTGCAAAATCTAAATACTCATCATCCTTAAATTTCCAAATTTTATCCTTTGTGGAAAGGTATCTAGACAGGTAGACAATTGAGTCACCACCGTAACTATCTGATGTGTCTAGATTTGTATGCTCAATCACACCCACAAATGGAAATCCAGGGTCGTTCACATTTAGCCAATAAGTATCAGATAGGCTTTTATTCAAACGCAAGACAAGACAGATGTTTCCCAAGTATTCAATTTTGGATATTGATTGAAGCCATCCTTTATCAATATCTGCTGGAAAAAGTTTTGAAGTGATTGGCAAAGGAGTAGTAAGTAACACAGTCTTCGTTTTTAACACACGTCCTGATTCTAGGGTGACGTCGAATTGACCAGATCCATCTCTCATGCATAATTTTACAGGTACACCAAAAATGAAATCTCCCCCTCTGCTCTTCACTTCATCCACAATTATCCGCGCTAATTCACCAAACCCATCCTTGAAATAATACAGCTCCTCTGCTCCGTTTGACTTTCTTGTACCTCCTCGAAGGACAAGCTTCTTCCACATCCAAACAGCACTAACTTCTTCACTAAAAATTGAAAATTTTGCTTGTACCAAAGGTTCCCATACTTTGGAATATACATTTTTTCCAACAATCGGTTCAAGCCATTCTCTGATTGATAAACTTTCTATGGATTTCCAGTTCTTGATTCTCCTCACATATAAAACTGAAAGACCAAGTCTTACTCTTTGAAAAAAAGTTATCTCTTTGAATTTTAGTAAGTCCAACGGGCTCGACATTTTCCATGCACGCCCATTAAAATAAGTTGCTGTAGAACTTTCAAATTTAAGCACATTTTTGGTTAGACCTAGCTCTTCAATTAAATCTTGAATTTCGGTGTCGTGATTAAACCAGTGATGGTAAAACTTTTCGGTCCGTACACCATCTGAGAATAGAAAGTCCCCGGCTAGGCCTCCAGGTCCTGTTTCTTCTTCAATCACAAGGACCGATTTTCCTGACTTTGTTAATTCGAAGGCAGCCGATAAACCAGTAAAGCCAGCACCTACAATCACACAATCAACAATTTCATCAAGCATTTTCTCTCGATTCTCTATCTGAATGAAAAACTACGATTCAAAATGAATTGCAAGAAGACTACCGGCACTAGAGTAACAAATTTCGCGTACTCAACGGACAAATCAAATTCGTTAACGAAGATATACAGTAAAATCGCAGAAATGATAAATCCTAAGCCTGAGATGGTTATAAATATTAAGAATCTATAAAAAACAAGGTTTGATTTCTTAAAATTGAACTTTCGATTCAGAAGAAAACTAGAACAAGTACCTGTACTATAGCCAATAAAATTAGCAGTTAAATAATTAATTTTAAAGTGGCTCAACAAGAGGAATATTAAAGTATCTAAAGAAACTCCAATTCCTCCAATTAGGGCATACATTAAAAAGTTTCGGTTGTAGTTTATAAAATTATTCATTCTCACAAATTTCCTTAATGTGGTACTGTTGCTGACCGTTTGTAATTGTGTATAATCTTGCAAGAAGCTCACCGAGCACTCCGATAGATAGCAATTGCAGCCCACTAACAATCATTATTGTGGTAATCAACGGCATGGAAAATGTAATGGGACCCCCTTAATCGCGCCTGCGATTGATTCGCGATCTCGAGCATCACCTAAATGCTTCATTTTATTATTTATATTGTGTCTCCGCATGTTATCTTGTTTTTTCATCACGACTTAAGTTGCGAATTTCACCAATAACAAGATCTACGAATCGGCTTAAAAGTGCGTTTCCAAATGATCCAGCTCCACTTTTAATTAGTGTCTTTTCGCCTGAAAACAGACCAAACCTCCAACCATAGACATTTGGCTTGCAAGTATTCTACCCCCGGTGAAAGTGAATTCTTGGTTACTGTCTCAGTGGCTCGCGCCCACAGTTCATCGTTAAAACGATCCTTCTGAAATCTTAAAGCTGAGTACCAAATCAGTTTCTTAGTTTCGATGAAATCTCAGCATTTTTCTTCCATCCGATGAAGAATGGAAGCCGCCTTCTATCTTTCAGGGTTCTAAGAACTCTGATCTGCTTCGATTATAGATCCTGGCAATCTAGCTTTACGAGGGGAACATCAACAACTACGCGACCAAGGTACTTTTCAAAATTTGAAATACTCCCACCTACAAAAACCAAGTACTCCAGACAGCTTTTACTTGTGAATTATTGCTCACAGATTTACCTCCAGAGGAGTTTGCTCCATTACAGGGCGATCTAGTGGGTAGACAACTTAAAAGTACTGACCGAATTGAAGAGGCTATGTAAAGTTGCGATTACCTAACCGTGGATGGACTCCACCATCTACCAAGGTCCTGCCAAGCTGTGGGAAACGGAATTAGACGGTGTCATGTAACAGTTTGCTTTGTGTATTTACTTTGGTCCTCTTAGAAATTCAATCAATTGTGTCTCAATACTTTGCGATAACGATATTTTCGGCTCCCAACCCAAATCATGTTTAGCAGCTTCAAAATTGGATGTGATTTCGTATGGATCTCCTTCACGTCGTTCACGAAAGTCTATAGATATTTGTTGGTTAGCGATTTCTTCGAATGCTTTGACAATTTCAAGAACTGATGTTCCTTTAGCGCATCCAAGATTGTATGCATTTTTTAATTCGGCTTTTTTAAGCATCTTTTCTGCCACTAACACATGAGCCAAGGCTACGTCATATATGTCCACGTAATCTCGAATACAGCTTCCATCCTTTGTAGGAAGGTCACTCCCAAATATTTTAATTTTGTTCCTATTCTGAACCGCTCTACACAAATTTGGAAACAAATTGAATTCACTTTTGTCATAAGCACCTGATTGTGTGGCACCAATAACATTGAAGAATCGCAAAGAAACGACATTTAATTTGTGCGCTATCGACAAATCATTCAATATTGTTTCTGCCATAAGTTTACTCCGCCCATAAGGTGAAATTGGTTTGAGTGGCGTTGCCTCGGACACATGGAATCCATTTACGTTGCCATAAACAGAACAGCTGGAAGAAAATACAATTATCTTTGATTTAGTTTTAAGAGCGGCAAGTCCGGCGTTTAAAGATCCTAAAGTATTTACCCGATAGAAGAGTTCTGGTGTCAGAAAACTTTCGCCTGCAAATTTTATTCCAGCAAGATGTATAAGACCTTCAACTTCTTGTCCAAGCCTGGACATTAGCTCTAAATCCGTGATGTCACCAAGGACAAACTCCACTTTGGGATCAACAAACTCTGGCATTCCCGTACTCAAATTATCTATGCCAATTACCCCATGTCCACTTTCCAAGAGCAATTTTGCGACTGTACTACCAATGTATCCAGCTACTCCAGAAACTAAAAATTTGGCCATAATCCGAATTATCCTTTAATTGATATTAGGTAACCTGACCCCTAGGTTACACTTCGTGTGTGAATAAGCTCATGCTATCTGTCATCATTCCGGCTTTTAATGAGGAAGATTCTATTTCAGATTTTATTTTAGAAGTTTTGAATGCCACCTCTAATCTAGGTTCTGTTGAAGTATTAGTTGTAGACGATGGGTCTCTGGACTCTACGGCTAACATCGTTGACGAGCTTTCAAGTCGATTCCACCAAGTGAAGTTGCTAAGACTACTAACCAATTCGGGACACATGGCTGCGATCACTGCTGGCCTAGAAAATTGCTCGGGGGATTGGGTCGTAACTATAGATGCCGACGGACAAGACGATCCGAGATTAATTCCGGACATGCTTGAAGCTTGTATCGAAAGTGATTCGCAAATCTGTTTCATGGCACGCCATGATCGAAAGAGTGATCCGCTCCGTCACCGTCTTCTTTCTCCTATTTTTTATAAAGTACTCTCTGGCTCGACTAATGGTTCAACGCTTTATCAGGCTGCTGACTTTAGGCTCATGTCCAGGCGCGTTGTATCAGTTTTGAATCAACTACCAGAAACCAACCGAGTGTACAGAGTGCTTGTACCTGCTCTTGGTTTTAAATCCACTTCGTTAGAATATCGGCGACGGGTTAGATTGAAAGGAAAATCCAAGTACGGGTTTTTACAATTAGCCACGCTAGGATTGAGATCAATGCTTGCAACGTCAGGTGCGCCATTGCGATGGATCTCATTGATATCAATTATCTTTGCATTTATTTCTTTAAGTATCGCTTTAATGTCTTTTGTCTTGGGAATTACGAATGAATCTATGCCCGGTTGGGCGTCATTGGCACTAATGGTCTCAACTCTATTCTTTTTCCAATCTTTAGCAACTCTAGTGATTTGCGAATTTCTACTTGTCTTACTAGCTGATATGAGAAAGCGCCCCCTTTATCAATTAAAGGATTAGACGTTGAATTTGAAGCCTTTGAAGTGAGAATTCGTACTGGAGATTGTTACCCTCTGTATCGGTCACGGCGGATTGTTGTAAATGACATACTGAATGCACCGTGAACCATCGTTTTTGTAGTTAGAACTGGATCTTTTTGATAAAGGCCTGGATAAGTAGGGCACGCTAAAAATATAGATTGGATCAACTTCCACATAGAGTGGAAATGTTATGTCGCATAACAGTAGTTCAAAACTCGGATTTGATAAAAGGTGATTGATGTTTTCTTTTGACTCGGTATGAAAGTTATCAAGGCAACTAACTTCGTGGCTTTCACGCAGTAGTTTCTCAGTGAGATGGGAACCTAAGAATCCTGCTCCACAAGTAACTATAACTTTAATTGTTTTCTCTAAGTCGCGCGATTCAAGCGATACTTTAACTCTCATTTCTACAAAATTCCAGATTTATTCCAAAATGGGGAATTTGCCGGAGGTAGGGTTTACTGAGAAATTCCTTGCACGCATAATGGATGTAAATACCAAACTAGACGCATATCGGGATCTAAAACTAATCTAACCTCACAACTCCGCTTGGCGTCTTTAAATGCACAGCTACGATTCCATTTTCGCCTTCATTTGATGAAGAGCCTGTCCATTTAATTGATTTTCCAGCAAGTCTTGCAAGGATTTAATCTTTAAACCATGACTCAGATAGTACACCCTTGTCGCCAATTGTTATCTTTTCAATCGATGCAACTTCTTTACCAGCTTGTGAAGGGTGATCAGTTGTTAGCCATTGAACAAAAACGGAAGTTCGTTTGAATCTGAAATCTCAGTAACGCCAATTTCCTTCCACTTGAGATCGCTGCCATCTAGACGTGTGCGGTGACCTTCGGTTGCACTTTGTCCAAATTTTTCTTCAACCTTTGAAATATCGTCAGTTACAAAAACCCAAGTTAGCCAACCTCCGCCTTCTTGTGCTTTCTTGCTAACAGCTTTGCCCCAGGGGGTTTGCTCTGTTGCTGGGAGATCTAGTGGGCATACAACTTCGATGTACTGGCCGTTTTTAAGAGGCATTGTGAAGTTGCGAGTGTTAAAGCGTGGGTGGACCCCGCCATCAACAAAGGTGCTGCCTAGGCGGGCGCCTAAGAAATTAGCCGTGCTCAGCGATATGCTGGGAATTCGTTTAATCTGGACAGCTGATAAGTTTTAGATTGATATAACATTTTGAAAACCATATTCACGAAGGGTTTCAATGCGAACATTTTCCTCATTTGAAACCTTTAAACAATCAACAGGAAGCTTGGCTAACTCAGGTAAAACTTGGGATTCTTTTGCGTGGGAGGCTGCTGTCCCTGTCCACTTACTGGATATTCACGCTCTTTTAGCAAACATTCTAAATCTTGGGGGACTTACTCAAGGCTGGCTCTAGTATTCTTAAAGTTGATACCCATAGTGACAAACTATGCCCTAGCTGAAAATATCCCTAACCCCTCTGAGTCAGTGTCGTACTCAAGTCATAACCTTCCATCTAACATTGAGATTTGTAGTTCGATTTTGCCCATGTTTTGCCCAGGAATTACCTTTAGTTAGATGTTTTTAACTCAGCTAATTGCACTGTAAACTGGTTAAACAAGTGTAGATGAGAGATAGCGCAGGCTAGATCTCCTCACTGCTAATTTGGTTAACCCCTAAAGGGTTTTGAGACGTTCAAATCCTCTCGTCTTCGCCAAAGATTTATGCAGCAAGTTGTAATAACAGAGTTAGCTAGTAAGTAATTGGGGGGAAGTTGCCTAACTACAAGATTGCAATAGTTGGTGCCGGTCCTGCTGGTTACTTCACCGCCCAAGCATTTCAAAAAGCACAAGATGAGGAGCGCACCTTTGCCATCGATATGATCGGACGCCTTCCCGCCCCATGGGGATTAGTTAGAAGCGGTGTGGCACC
>JACCDP010867073.1_pt1 | contig 19805 bp, 14 predicted proteins | sample 7445841 | NCBI WGS metagenome assembly JACCDP01 (sample SAMN15323441, study PRJNA562643) | freshwater metagenome | isolation source: river surface water | place: USA:Blue River Watershed | collected 2017-08-17
GGGAATTCAGCTACGAGCTGCTGCGGGATATGGTAGATGTCACGGAAGGACAATTGAAGACAGCCCTTCCGCTCTTCGTTGAATCGGGTCTCCTTCTTCAAGAGGGAGAGACTCCCGAAGCCAAATACCAATTTAAACACGCGCTGCTTCAGGATGCAGCCTACAACACCTTGCCAAGAAAGGTCCGCAGAACCCTCCATGCTCGCATTGCTACAACACTGGAGAGCCGGTTCGCCGAACGTGTCAAAACGGAACCGGAATTCTTGGCGTTTCATTATGAACAAGCAGGGTTGATGAATCGAGCCATTGATTATTGGCGTCTTGCAGCACAAAGGGATGTCGCCCGATCTGCGAATGTCGAAGCGATCAGCCATTTCGATCGTGCCCTACAGATACTCAACGATCTGCCTGAAGGCTCCGAACGTGATTATTTGGAATTGGCCCTTCTCATCGCCCGTGGAGTCCCCTTGCTGCTGGTGAAAGGATATGCCTCGGACGACATAGAGCACAATTACCTCAGGGCGAGAAGTCTCTCTCTGGCGAATCCTGGATCCGAAGAATATTTTCTTTCTCTGTGGGGATTGTGGGTATTCCATTTAGTCAGAGGCCCTCTCGCTAAGGCGTGCACGTTGGCTGAGGACCTTTTGGCTTGGGCTACCCACCAACAGAATCCAGATCTGTTGATTCGAGCTCACGAGAGTGTGGGGTCGACGTATTTGTTTCTTGGGCGGTTTGACGAAGCCAAGGCTCATCTACTGGAAGCAAAGTCGCTCTATGACCCACAACGGCATCGCTCGCATTTCTTACCCTATACACAAGATCCCGGCATCACCGCGCGAATCATGTTGGCGAGAATTTTATGGATCCTAGGAGAGCCTGAACAGGTAGAAATGCTGCTGGCAGAGGCGATCGCCATGGCAAGGGAGTTAGAGCATCCATTTACAATGGCTTTTACTCTAGCGACGGCTTCATGGGTCTATTCGACTCTCCATGACACCGAGCAAACGCTTAGACTGACCGAAGAAGCCATTGAGCTCTCCATCAAGTACTCATTTGAAGTGCCTTTGGCATGGGCAATGTCCTTTCAAGGTTGGGCGCTGGCTGAACAGGGAAAGGAGAAAGGAATCGATCGTTTAGAAGAGGGACTCTCCGCGGCCCAGAAGGCCAAAGCGAGCCTCAATCATACCTATACCTTGGCGATACTTGCCGAGAACCATTTGCGGCATGGGCGCGTGGTCGACGGTTTGCTTGCGATCCAGCAGGCACAGGAACTGGCTGCCAGTCAGGGAGAACAGTGTTGGCAAGCCGAACTGCTTCGTCTGAAAGGCGAACTCTTATTGGCACAATCTGAGCACTCAATCTCTACGGCAGAACAATGTTTTTCGGAAGCCCTGGGAATCGCACAGGACCAACATGCAAACATGTTGGAACTTCGCACCGCAACGAGCATGGCCAAGCTTTTGAGGAAATTGAACAAGCTGGATATTGCAAAACGCATTTTAAATCCTATTTGTTCTCAATTCAGCGATCGGGTGACCACTCCCGACTTGAGTGAAGCACGAGCAATCCTTGAGCAATTACACACATAGGACTCGTGCTTTCCAAGGCTAGTCGCATCAGTGTATCTGGTGTCCAGTACCGATCCGGTTCCCACGTGACCAGGAAATGCTCCGGCATACCGATGCCATAGAGCGGCAGGATGAGGCGTTGTCGGATGAGCAGGTAGACCATGGAAAGGCTGATGGGGATGCAGACTCGGTGATCCAGAACGCGATTGACGTTTCCCATTATCAAAGCGTGGCGCTGATCTTCGCCTCCCACTGCCGTCGTTTCATGGCTGGTCTTATCTCGATGGTTTTCCCCGCCAACTTTGGTCAATCTAATAAGATACAGAATCAAATATGATACAGGTGCCGTCCAGTTAGATTTACTTCGGGAGGTAGCATGATTCACTCAACCGGACGCCTCTCCCATCGTATGTCGTAAGCTGCGGATAAGTAATCTATTCTAAGATGACGCTCGCGGTATCTGAGCTGAGCGGTGACCCAGGAATGAATTCTGCGATCTTAAAGATAGAGGGACCTCGACAAACCACGATGTTGTGTCTGTGAGGCACTGCATTATTCCATGCAGAATGTGTGGATTTGCACAGAAGATGCGCGTATGCTGTGTCCCAAACTCGTATATGTCCTTATACACAGGTGATGGGAACAAAGAGGCGGCACTCAGAGGAGAGGCAACTCAAGAGAGTGGCCTTGCTTCGCAAGGATGATAGAGTGATGTGCGCAAACCATATTGTCTTGGATGCGTGGGGGGAGAGAAAGGAGCGATCATCATGAGACGCTTCATGATCATAGTTGGTGCGGCGGTGGGGCTTGTATTCCCACTCTCCTGGATTTCCGTGGCAGCAGAGGGGCAAGGAAAAGCCACTCAGGCAACCGCATCTCAGCCGAAGTCCGATCCTATTACGAAACCCATACTCTATGTTCCGCCAAGAAAAGGGGCTCCGGCTCCAGGGCTCAGGAGGGGAGGAGGAACTCGCGGTACGAACAAGAGTCTCCCAATGATCAGCCTGTTGGCTCCTGACCATGTTGGGTTCACGCTTCATGAGCAGCCTGTACTTTTTTGGTTTACTCCGACCAACCACAACCTATCGTATGAATTCACGCTCATCGCTGATAATGCCGATGACCCGCTGATAGAAGCGAAGCTTCCAAGTCCGGTAAGGGGCGGTGTGCAGCAGATCAGGCTTGCCGACTACAAAGCGAAATTAGTACCGGGAGTGCGGTACCTCTGGTCGGTGGCGTTGGTCATGGATCCCGAGGAGCCGTCTGCCAATGTTGTGGCAAAGGGATCAATCGAACGGGTCAATCGAGACAAGCTGGAACAGCCGTTGTTGGGTGACATGACCAACGCGGATGCTCCGAGGCGCTATGCAGAAGCAGGAGTCTGGTACGATGCACTCATGGCCATTTCTGAGTTGATGCAGTCCAATCCGGCTGATACGGACTTGCCTCAGCAACAAACGGCCTTGCTTGAACAGGGGGGACTTGCGGAGGTTGCATCGAGTATCCAGCACATGCGCAAACCCTGAGAATTTGCGATGCTCGTGAAGTGCCGCCAGCCGACGGTTTCAGGTTCCAAGTTTTCTAACAACATGCAATCTGAAACCTTGAACGTGAAATCCGCGCCAGGACTTGTATTTCGTTTTTTGATCCGGACGCTTCACGGCCTTTGGGTGCTATGCTGTTCTTGCAGCTTCTCCGTAGGCATTGGTGGAACAACACGGAATGCCACCAGCGCCTGAGATTTCCCCTTCAGCGACACTTCTCCGATACTTTCCAACTGAAATTGGTTGTTGAGCAACCGAGCTGTGCATTCGCTGATCAGGATCCGGCAGGGGCGACGGTCTTGTGGTTCTGCAATCGCTCCCCTGCCGAAATTCTCTAAATGCGCGGCGGTGTTGACCGTATCGCCGATGGTGGTGTATTTCATGCGTTGAGCACTCCCTAAACATCCGGCGACCAACGGTCCTGTATGGATCCCGATCCGCATGCCCACCGTTGGAAGGCCCTTCCGAGCATGTTCATCATTCAGTCTGAGCATCGTCTGTTCCATCACTAATGCACAGGTCACCGCGTTGACCGCATCTCTCGCAATTTCTTCGTCGGTCTCGCGTCTGAGCGGGACGCCGAAGTCAGCCTTGATGGCATCACCTGCGTAGTCGTCGATCACGCCTCCATGGTTAATGATGAGCTGGGTCATGGCATTTAAGTATGCATTGAGCCAGTTCATCAAAGCCTTGGGGGACATCGTTTCCGACACACTTGTGTACCCTTTGAAGTCTGAAAATAACACGGTGCCGATGAGATCCTGAGGTTGGGGAAGGCCTCCTTCGAGCAGTTGGTCTCGTTCCTGCCATATTTTATCGGCTACCTCGCGCGAGACGTGTTGTGAAAAGAGTTGCATCAGCCTGGTCCGGTCCTTCTGTTCTCGAGCCAGCGTCGAGGCCTCGCCTATGGCAATTGCGAGAAACCAGGTGAACGCAGGCGGTACCTCCGGCACCCACCAGCCGACGACGAAAAGCGCCATGGTCGACAGGGTGATCAGAAGAAGTCCCGCGAGCGTAATGAGAGAAAAACGCCATACGGACCTTGTCCAGCTCCCGAGTACTCCCCCCAGCATTCCCCAGACCAGTGTCCAGGCAATCTCTTCGGTTTCGCCCATCACGCGGAGGGGACGCCGACCGTCAATGGCGGCGGCAAGTAGCTGTTCAGTGATAATGCCGTGTAGGAACACACCGGGGAATTGGTCACGGCCCTGTACTCCATAGGGGACCGGGATCTGAAACACATCCGGTACGCTCTCTGCCGTCACGCCGATCATGACAATGCGGTTCGTCAGAGCGCGAGGCTCTACCCGCCCATCGAGCAGGTCCGTTAACGAAAATTCGTTGAGCGCCTGGCTTGCCGCACCAAAGTCCAAGAGGATCTGGTAGCCGGCATCATCTGCATTCACATACCCCCCATCTGAAGCCGTGAACGGCGGCAAGGTGGTTCGGCCCAAGCGAATCCATTCCGGCACGACCGGATCTTGTTGCGGCACAATACCGTCCTGGGCCAGATAGAGCGTGGTGAGCTTGAGCGCAAAGGCAGACGCAACCTCATCACCGTCATCTTGAAAGAGGAGCGCTCTGCGGACCAGCCCGTCAGGATCAACGAGGATATCGTTGAACCCCACTTGGGCACTCCCTTGCAGTATCGATGGAGGAGGGATGCGGGCAACTGTTCCGCCTCCCAGCTGGGAAATCACGATGATCTGGGGATGTTTGGGGAGCAGCGCCATCAGTTCTTTATGCCCCGGTGGAACCTCGATGTCGCGGTAGAAGTCGACGCCGATGGCTCGAGGCTGGTAGCTGAGAAGGAGACGGAGGGCTTGCACGAGGGTCTTATCCGTAATCGGCCAGCGTCCCTGTCGACGAATGTCCTCCTCAGAAATCGTGATGTACGTAATGCGTGAATTGCTTACAGTGACGACTGGTCGTGAACGTAGCAGCCAATCATAGAAATTCAGTTCCAGCTGCTGAAACAGGCCGTTGCTGCGTATTCCGAGGATGGCCAGCCCGCACAGCAGACCGATCCCAAGCCGTATGGCTAACGGCGCGTACGAGTTTTTTAGAGCGCTGTACATGAGATGAAATGCATCTGTGTGATCGAGGATGCCCGCATATCACACAAGCAACCAGGCGGCTGTACTTTATCCCATTTAGAGCCAGTTGTTCAGCAGAAGAAATGGGGCCCAATAGATTGGATGCTGAAAGTCCGGATTCTCCATCACTTTCAGTTGGGCCTGTCGAAGGGCCTGTGCCTTTGATAAGGTAGGGTCCTTAAATTGTCGATAAAACTCGACGACCAATGCCGATGATGCCTCGTCGTTCACAAACCAGAGTGTCGCGAGCGCGCTGCGGGCTCCGGCTTTGATGGCGATTCCCGCTAAACCGAGCGCCGCGCGATCGTCTCCGGCAGCGGTTTGGCAGGCGCTGAGGCTCAGTAATTCGAGCGGTTGGTCCCGGAATCGGGAACGTCCCACGATTTGACTCAGCCGATCCATCGTCAGTTTTTCGTCGAACGCCAACAGATAGCTGTTTCGCACGTCCCGCTCGAATTTTCCATGTGACGCGATATGGACGATCGTGGCCGGCGTGCGCTTCATCTCCTGTTCGAACGCCGGTACACGGAACTCCTCGTTCAAGAGGCGATGCGTCTTGTAGAGGCCGCTGATCCCCTCCAGTTCATCCGCCGTGTTCGGGAGTGGGGTGAACCCTTGCACGCCTTCCGTGAGACCGGCGGAGAGCACGTGGATCCCTTCGCGACCGAGCGGTTTGGGATCGGTGAGATTCAAGCCCGGCGTGGTCGCCAACGCATACTTGTGGATGAGGAACTGTTTGCCGTCGTGCAGGGCCGAAAATGGAATCATACGGAGCGGGCCGTCAGGCACGACCACCAGCGTGTTAATGTCGAATCTCGCGAACTCCGGTTCGAGCGGACGCAGAAGGAGATCGTAGAGACGCTGGCCTTTGCGAAGGTATTCGCGGGTTGTTTCCTTTTGCAACAGTCGCCGAAAGGCCAGTGCTTCTTGCTTGAGTTCCTCTTGCCCGATGGTCACGGTGATGCGATGCATTCCGTCCGGCAAGCTGACCAGCAGCTCCGTTCGATCCGGTAAGATGATGGGATAGAGGATGGCAGCCTGGCGCGAGACATCTTCGAGCTTTGTGTGGTGAGTTTGAAATGCGTCCACGCACTCATCAGCAAAGTAGTCGCGCAGCTCAGCAGTTTTAAACAGCTCAATGGCGTCTCGAGCTTTGATGAGATAAGGCTGGGCCTCGTCACGTGTAGCGGTCGAGCCTGAACGTTGGAGCAGCAGGTCTGCCAGTTCGAAGTACAGCCGACCGCTCGCCTCCCTAAATGATGCACCGGCCAGCGCAGTGCCCGCGGCCATTTCAGGACGCAACGTTTGCACAAGATCGGCGGCGCGTTGGTACGATAAGATCGCCTGATCGATCTTATCCTGAGCCTTCAAGACACGGCCCAACTGCCATTCCCATTGATACAGGGATTCCGGGGCATGCACCTGCTGGGCATAGCCGATAGCCAGCCTGGTGAGCATCAGAGTCTCATCGTAGCGTCCGTCCAGCTCATACAGGTGGCCGCGATGGCCCAAGGCATAGGAGGCGGCGCGTACGTCGCCGACCGAGTTGGCAACGTGACCGGCTGCTTCGAGGACCTCAGCCGCCTGTATATGCAAGCGGCGTCTGGTATCCGGGAGGTGGGCCTGAAGACTTTCGAATCCCAGCCCGATGGAAATCAGATCGTAGGCCTTGTCGTGTGAATCAGGAAAGCCATGGACCAGTGGTAGTGCCGCATCGAACAATCGTCGAGCTTCGTGCCACTCACCGAGCCGTAGAGCGACTTTTCCGCCGTTGATGGTGGACGTTGCCAGTAAGGTGTCGGCATGGACGGATGCTCCGAGGCGTCGCGCTTCTGCATATGAGGCGAACGCCTCCTGGTCCTGTTTGAGCGAATGCTGGACGGCTGCGAGCGAATGCGCAATCGAGGCTAGACGAATCTGATCATCGGCTTCACTTGCCAACTGTCTAGCCTGTTGAAGTGTTTCCAATGCTGCATCTGGATGTCCTCCCGCGAGATAAGCCTGACCGAGCAATTCCATCGCCGCAGCCTGGCGGGAACGGTCTTGCCTCTGTGTAAGCACGATGGCGACATCGAGAGTCTGTGCGGCACGGGTATGGAATCCCAGCGACAGATAGGCCCGTGCGAGAGCAATACGGGCATCGCTCTCCTCCACGGGAAGCCTGGCGTCGTGGGACGACCGGACCGCCTGTTGCCAGATTTCGGCCGCCTGTTCGAAGGCTCCATGTGTGAAGGCGTCGTATCCTTCGTGCAGCAGCGACCCATGGGGAAAAACGGGTTCGGTGTTCGTCGTGTGGGCTGGTGCGGAAGAAGTGACCAGCAACGGGAAACACAATACAACAAGGGCGATGCTGATTTTTGCAACCGCGGCATGCCTTCGAGGATGGCTAATGGTGCTCGAGTAAGTGATTGTAGAGCGTGAATGGTGGTTATTCATGGCCAGTTTCTCCCTTACATTCAGAAGGGCTGTAGGACCACTTGCAGATGGATTCCATGGTCTTGCAAATTGCCGTTGGTGCCATAGGGTGGATCATTGGTTCCTGCCCCCCGCAACCGGTATCCCCAATAGAGTTCAAAGTACCCTTGATTTTTGGGGAGGAAGGCGGTTCGGAGCCCCACGCCGACGCTCATCAAGCTTTTGGGAGCCTCTGTTGAGTCCTTGGCGGACCAGGCCTTCGCATAATCGAAGAACGGAGCCACTTGCAACAGGTCCTCCCTGGCCCCGAATAACCAGCGGCTGATCGGAAGGCGTGGCTCAAGTGAGAAGAGAAACGCGTTGTCTCGCAGCAGGCTGAGCTCGCGATAGCCTCGCACGCTGTAGCGTCCGCCGACCGGAATTTGTTCGAGCGGAAATAAACGATCATTGGTCAGCTGCAGATCGAGTCGGCCCAACAGCTGCGTGCCGGCATACTGCTCAAATCGGCGCAATCCCTGAAGCTGTCCGACCCAGGAAAAGTACCGGCCATCGGCCACCGGACCGGAATTGGTCGTTGCGTCCAGCACGTCTAATCCGATGGAAAAACGAGACCGGGCCCCGATGATCGTATCCTGGCTCCGATAGGTCCAATCTTGAAGGAAGCGCAGCGCGGCGATGTTGGCGACACCATTCTGGTAGCCGGCAAAGAAGTCGAACGGCTGGCCCAGCAGAAGATTCTTATTGTATAGGTACTCGCCCTGCACTCCGACATTCACTTGCTGGGTGAGGGTGCGATACACCGGCTGTTGCAGCGTGACACTGAAGATTTCAGTGTGCCCTTCGATGCCCAGGGTCCGAAACGGTTCGGTGACCACTTCAAAATCTGAGCGGCGGTAGCCGACCGCCAGGGTCGTATCGTAGGCGGTGATCGGGAGTACATAGGAGACGTTGATCAAGGGCAGGACGCCGGTGGTGTTGTTGATAGGAATCGATTGACCGTAGGTGACTTGTAGTCGGTCTCCGTTGCCCGTAAGACTTTCGTGGGCGAGTGTGGCCTGCCAACGCTCCGCCCGGACCGCCGGTGACTGATGGTTATTGAACTCGACCCAAGCCTTGAACGGCCGAGACTCCGTCACCCGCACGTTCAGTTCATTGCGGCCCGGCGAGATGCCTCGACGGAGCTCGGCATTGAGACGGTCCACACGCGGGTCCTGCTGCAACAGTTGCAATCGTTCTTGGAGCGTATAGATATTGACGGGTGGCCCGGTACTGAGGGCGATACGACGGCGGTAATAGTTGGGCCATAACCACCGCGCGCCTTCAATGTTGATGTCGGCCAGCGCGCCTTCAATGATGTGGATTCGGATGAGCCCGTCCGTCACGGCTTGATCGGGAATGACGGCTCCCGATGTCACGTAACCACGCTGAACATAGAGCAGAGTCACGGCCGTTCGTAAACGTTCCAGATCCTCGGTGGTGACCTCGCGGTTTCTGTACGGAGCTGCAAGTGCCTGCAATTCTAGTGCGGGGAACACCGTCTGGCCTTCAAATTGGAATTCACGCACGAACACTTTGACCGGCGGCAGGCGCTCTTCTGAGGTGGTAGGCGGAATCGTGGGGGCTTGGTCTGACGGCAAGGGCGTTGGTGTGGGAGTTTCTCGCAGGGAAGGGAGTTCACCGGATCGCCCGCCCGGATCGAAGATGGGAGGGGGCGGGGGAGGGACTTGTGCCGGTGCGTTGTGGGTTGCTAGGCAGGTGATCATGACCATCGATGCGCCCCACGCTGTTCCCCTCTGAATGGTCATAGGCACGGAGCGCTGGCCCATTGCCTGGTTGAGCCTGCTGCTCATGAGGAGCAGCCGCCGTGGTCCGAGATGAGCGTGACTGATGCAGGCATCTCTTGCCAGAACAGGCGACGCAATTGAATCCCCGATATTCGGGTCGAGGGAGTGGCCTGGCGATGCTTGGACTGTTCAGCGGTCGGTGGTAGGTAGGGGCTGGCGAGCAAGCCATCCGGCCCGGTCGGGATGCCGTCGCGTCCTCGTTCGACGAAACTGCTGGTCGAGCCCTGCGCCAGTTTCGCTGCGCAGGAGGCGCGCAACAGCGCTTGAACGGCCAACAGCGATTCCGGCAGCCGGGCCACCACACTGGACAAGTTGTTGATCGGCGCGTTGATTTGCACGGTGCCGCTGAGTCCCAGCGTAGAGGAGGCGTCCACAATGCTGGACGGATCGGCAAGAAAGAGTCCGGCGGTAATATCGATAGCTCCTCCCGAACCAGCAAAGGCCTGGGCCAGAATGGGGCTGTTTTGGAGAATAACGAAATCGGGATCAATCGAGATGTTGCCGCCGTTGCTGTCTCCGACAGCGCCGCGGACAGATGTGTTAACTGGGCTGTCGATCACCCGGATCATACGCGGCGCGTTGATGGTAATCTGGCCGCCGCTGGCCTGGGTGGCTTCCGTCGTCACGGAGCTCTGCTCAATCAAAACGGTCGAGCCGCCTTCGATGCGGATATTCCCGGCATTGCCGTTGCCAATCACCTGTTCGACCAACTGGCCGTTCGCATCCAATACCAGTTGAGTCACGGTGAGCGGCCCATCGCTGTTCGCGGTGATCTTGGTGCCATTCGACAGGTGCACGCTGTGAGCGGTTATGGACACGTCACCACCACGGTTTGCTTCCGCCGACGTGGCGATGGTGCTTGCGTCACTTGTGAACCCGCCAGTAGCGGTGATGACCACATTCCCGGCCGCGCCCGGCGGCTGAGTCGTTCCATCCAGGTTCGTGAGGACCTCCGTCCCCGTGCTGGCACTGCTGATACTGCTGCCGGCGGCAAGGCTGAGTGTGTCGACATTGATCGTAATGTTTCCGGCCCGGCCAGCCCCGGAGGTGCTGCTGTTGATCGTGGACCCGTTCGACAGGCGCACGGTACCCACGTTCAGCGCCACGTCCCCCCCTCGACCGCTACTGCTGGTGCTGCTCTCAATCGACACATCGCTCATGTTGAGCTGACCGGCTGTGATTGTGACTTGGCCCGCATTCCCAGCGGCGGAGAGACTCATAATCCGGGCCTGCTCGGAGATCGTGAGTGTGTCCGTATCGATCGCTACATTGCCTCCGGCACCGGTGTTGCCAGACGTGCCGGTTTGGATCACGGCCCCTTCCCTCAGCCTGATCGTCCTGGCGTGCACCGCGACATCGCCGGAACGGGCCGTGCCGGTGGTCTCGGAGACGATGCCGGAGTTCGTTCCGGAAAGGTCGATGGCATCCGCCATGCTTCCCGTTCCCGACAGCCCTTGCACCGTGACAGTGGCGGCCGCCGGCGCATTCGGTTCAGAAGTGCCGGTGAGGGTTCGAAGGGTCGCCCCGCCTGAAAAACCGGCTTGCCGGATACCGATGACGATATCTCCTCCACGGCCCACATCAGTTGCTTCTGCCTTGACGTTGGTGCCGGCTCCATCCATCGTCAAGGACCGCGACAAGATGCTCACTCGTCCTCCCTCGCCGGTTCCGAACGTGGAACTCAGCAGGAAACTGTCTCCGGAGAGGGTCACCGACTCCGCCGCGCCTGATTCTGCGCCAGGCAACCCTTGGATGCTTACCTGTCCGCCTTGACCTAAGCCAGGGGTGAAGATCTGACTTGAGCTTTGTATTGAGGACCCACCCGTGAGGGTTGCCGTTCCCACATTCAGGGCCACGTCTCCGCCCACGCCACCCCCATCAACCGTGGCCGTCACGATCGATGCGCCATTCTCCATCGTGAGGTTGTCGGCCTGAAGCTGGACCGCTCCTCCGGTTCCTAGTCCAGAAGTGACTGTGGTGATGTTGGACCCATCCATCCGGACGGTCCCACCCGTGAGCTGGACCGCGGCGCCTGCCTCGGTTCCAGCAGTGGCCGTCAGGATGGAACTGCCGGGACCGAGCGCGATTGTATCCAGTGGGGCAGATGTCTCGGACGTGGAGAGCGTTGCGTCAGTCACGGAGAGCACGAGTTGTCCACCTTGAATGAACACCGTCTTGGGACCAGAGACATTGATGCTTGAGCCAAGAGCAAGGGACACCGACCCGGATGAGGTAAACGAGGCTCCGTTTTCATTTGGAAGGGAACCGAGTGAAGTGGTGTCGAATTCGCCAGGCGAGGCGGCGCTCGCAAGTCCTATGGTGCCGCCCGGCGCTGAGAGTTGCGCACCGCCCTCGATCACGACCTTTCCAGCGACCAGCGAAACTGACTGGCCGGAGGGAACGGCCAGATTGCTGCCCCGCACTGTGATCGTGGCATTCGGATCGGGCGCCGTGAGAAACCCGTAGCCGGCAGGGGACGCTGAGAGAAATTCGAAGGCAGATGAGTTGATGGTCAGGATGCTAATGGCCAGCACATCATTGGCGGCATTCGCGTAAAAATTTGCGCTGTTTGTCCCATCGAATAGTCGAATGTACTGCGCCGTCGTGAGACTGACCGATCCGCCGACGTTGAGCGACGCTCCTGGCCCCAGGACGAGGCCGGAGGGATTCATCAGGAATAAGTTCGCATTGCCGAACCCAGTGGTTTGAATCGTGCCGTCGATGTTCGAGATGTTGCCGCCCGTCACACGACCCAGAATGTTCGAGGTGGGAAGGCCCGTATTGTTCAGAAAATTGGCGATGTCTCCTCCGCCGACATTGAAGTCCCCAAAGCTATGGAAGAGGTTGAGGCCACCACTTGGCCTGGTGCCTCCCGTGATGGTGGACTCAGTGCCGATCTGATTGACCTGCGTGTTTAGACCGGAGGAGGTAATGTTTGTGGCGACCTGTGCACCGCCAACCGGCGGCGAAATCAGAATCAAGGCAACGAGGAGGAAACACACGCGCGGAATTGGTTTCCTCATCGATGCAGGATCGCTCGCAGGATCGCTCGATGGTGCGCTGCGTTCATTCATATCCCCCTCCCGTTCGTGCCATGTGGGGGAGCACCTCGTGCTGCTCCCCCGGGATTGAGAGAAACCGACTCATATCCTTATCTGAAACCGTGCGCGAAGTTTAAGGTGTCTCATGGTGGTTTTCCCGTTAGCCCCGCAACGGAAGGGAAGGGCCCCTACAGAGTCACGGGGAAAATCTCTTAGCCACATACCCGTCTGTTCCAAGGTTGTTTCCGTTGAGGTCGTTCCAGCCCCACCCATAGCGATTATCCATGGTCACGTGGCTCTCGTTACCGCCCAGGTTGTTCGGCTCATTGTCCGGACCTGTGGTCGGACCCGGGGAGCGAGTTCCCCAGTTTGCATACCCTCCGGCTGTTACGCCGCTGTTATAAAAAACGAAGCTGTCGGTGGCCCACCGCCAAGTGCCGCCAGGCTCTTGCGATCCACTTGGTTGTTCCCCAGCAATCCAGTAGTCACGTGTGCCAGGAATTCCTCTGGGGTTAGGTGGTAACAGGGTTTGGATGAAATCCTGCTCCTCTTGCGAAGTGATGGTGGCCAAGTCCCAGCCGGTCCCCAGAGCTTGGGCCGCAGCTCTTGCCTGGTTCCAAGTCAAGCCGGGGCTACTGATCACACGATAATCATCACTGCTGAACTTCTTGTTATTGAAGGTACAATTGACATTGCCCCCCGCCTCGACCACGACATCTGTCGTGGGGATTTCGTCGTCGCAAAAAGAGTTGGTCAACGACCACCCGGCAAGCGAATTTTCGGTGATGTTGTAGGTCATCCCTGGTTCCACCGCGACGGCGAACGATTGCGAAGTTTGGTCGTCCATTGAGATTGTCTCGGTCGATGACGAGCCTTCACGGCTGATATTGAAGGTAAAAGTCTCGTTCGTCGCTTGATTCGTATTCTTCGTGATTGTGATCGTGGTCCCAGGCGTGGCGGGCACGGCGCCAGCCGCTTGAGCCGCCATCAATTCCGCTTGCACGTCCTCGGCGACGACCTCGTCAGCCCTTGCCAGCACTTCAGGACAGGTTCCTGGACCGGTCGCCTTCCGCAACCGATGGAGCTGAGCCTTCAGCCCTTGCTTGATCTTGAGAGATTGGCCCTTCGTGGCCAACCACTCGCTCAGCTTGTTGACATCGTTCGGCGCCTGGGGGTCGACCTGGAGCATTTGCTTATACAGGCCCGGCGGAATTGGGATCACCTGCTGAACATCCTGACAGGTTCCACCGGCGGCAATCACGCTGTCGGTCATCACCAACTTGTCTGCTCCTACCACGGTGATGGTGAACGTCTGCGTGATCGTCGGAGCGCACCTGCCACTGCCCGTGTTGCAATTCGGACGGACCACAGTTGCCGCACTAGTCCTCGAGATGCTTCCACTAAGATTTTTGGTTGAGGGGGTGGCCAACGCACCGGTATCAATCCCCGACCCGAGAGTGACACTCACACCGGCGAAATTTCCATTGCCGATTTGCTTCAACCTATTTCCCACAACGTTCTCGTCGAGACCGTTGGGACCAGGGGGATCGAAGTACCCAGACATGCCATAGCCCCATGAATAGTTTCCCGCTGGATTTCCCCCTCCGGCATTATAGGTATGCGTGACGACGACCGTGGTGGTCTTCGTGCCTGCCGTCAGGACCGGCGTGAAGGTGATGCCACTCAGTTTCAGGAGATCGAGACTGTTTGCAGTGCTGTTGTCACCGATCATGATGCGAGCCCGGTTCGTCGCCGAGACGTCTCCCACGGTCCAGTTCCCGTATCGACCGGGCGGAATAAAGGCACAGAGGTTATAGCCCGAGGTACAGGCGGCGGCAGTGGTAGAAATTTGCACAGTCGCTCCATCGATCCTCACGGTCAGTGCGTGCGACGGCAGGGGCGACAGTAGCTCTCCGAAGGTTCCGACGATCAACAAACTCGACATCAACGCAGCCAACCGGAGATACTTCATGGGGACCTCCTAGGTTAGAATAGTCGTCTTGTGACAAGCAGTTCTACTTCTTGCGAGCGTTGATGGAGCCCACATCCAGCGTCTGCCTAGAGAATCACGCGTTTCATGATTCTGTTGGAAACGGCATATCCGGCGTTTCTTTCCGAAGTGGTGCAGAACCGAGGCTCCAAGGGGATCGGGACCTACGACGGCATTTCTGTGATCAGATTTGAAATCGAGGACGTTCGTGATTCTCACGAGTTCGATCCGAAGGGATAGGTCCTCGATCAGAAGGCCCATATCCATCCATCGTGGTGGCTGCATGATCGATCTCGATGTGTGAGGTATGAAGAACCGCCTTCTTGCACTTTGTATTTGAGGGACGGACCATTACATCTATTTAAGATGCTTTGCAATAACTTTCTCTGGCTGCGTATATGAAAGCGAGAGGCGAGACGAGATTGATAGGAAGGGGCTTGCTTCATAACCCATTCATAAACCGTGAGGATGTTACCCCGATGAACAAATTGAACGATATGCAAGATAGGCGAACCGAACTAGTATCCAAATGGATGCAGGATCGCTTTAGATACATTCCGAGGGAATCACTGGAATACCAGTATAAGTTTTGATACCGAACTATTCAGGGTGAATTTATGAGATGTCTGAGAAGAGTTCTTTCCGCTCGTGGATCTTTTCATCGAGTCCTCAAGCCAAGTTATGTGTTGCCTTATAGGTTGAGGAAACGCGGGGCCCTGGACCATGACAGCGTGAGACTCAACATGGTAGGGTGCAGCATTACGAGGTGGATGGGCGAAGATGCCGAACCTCTCATGTGGTGAGGCATCGTCCTGCGATAGCGTTCAAAATTCACTAATAGTTATCACGACATGCAGATACGAGTGTTGGGTTGCCACGGGGCTGATTGTCTCGTGAAAGCTGGGGATAAACCGGTTCGCCAGGAGAGTTGCGGATTCCTTATCGATGACGCCGTGCTCTTGGATGCCGGAACGGTCGGGGCGCGACTTACCTTGGCAGAACAGCAACGGATCCGGTTCGTCCTCCTCAGTCACCTTCATTTCGACCATCTTAAGGGCCTGCCGACACTGGCTGACAACGTCGCTGAAGAGTTCGATGCCCCCGTTATTGTCGCGGCGACTGAACCGGTGCTTCAAGGATTAATGGATCATGTATTTAACGACAAGGTTTATCCGAACTTTTTCAAGCTGCCGAATCGGGAGGCTCCGGTCCTGCGAGCGCAGATTCTAGAACCCGGTAAGCCAGTCACCGTCGGGCATCTGGAGGTCATCCCTGTTCCGGTCAACCATGCAGTCCCCACTGTAGGATACGTGGTGAAGGATCAGAAAGGCGCCTTGCTCTATAGCGGTGATACGTACGAAACTGACGAAATCTGGCATCTTGGCCGGACAACACCCAATCTCAAGGCCGCTTTTATTGAATCATCTTTCCCTGATGAACTGGGACCGTTGGCCAGACGATCGAAACACCTGACGCCTGCACTGTTCCTTAAGGAGTTTCAAAAGTTGGGACGCCCAGAGCTGCCCGTTTATGCCTATCACATGAAGCCTGCTTATCGTAACCAGATTGAAGAGCAAATCAGGCGGCTAGGTATCGAGCGGGTGGCGTTTCTTGAGGAAGATCAGCTGATCACATTATAAATCCTGTGTGGACAGTAAAGCTCTGTGCGCAGCACCGGGAGGGGTATCACCGATATGCTATTCGCTAAGATAGTTGATCAGCCAGTCTGCGATCACCTTCGTCATCCGGTTGAAGTCTTCTCCTTTTGTAAATTGATGATCGGCGCCGGGCAGCATCTCCAGATGTTTCTTGACGTCTAGGGCTTCGTAGAGCCGTCGACTCTGATGGAGCGGGACTTGCTCATCCTGATCCCCCTGCACGATGACGGTCGGCGCCGTGATTGATCGAGCGGGCTCGTAGGCAATCCGCCGCAAACAATCTTCATAAAAGGCATAGTGGAGTTTCACTCGGTCGGGTCCGCCGAGAATATCCGGAATCGTGTCGGTGGCTTTCCACTGCGCCATACCGGCCTCACCGAACTCCAGCCGTAGCTCTTCGGCGAAATCCACCACGGGGCATTTAAGCGCCAGGCAGTCCAGATCTGTCCGTTGCGCGGCTGTCAGAATCGACACGAGGCCACCGAAACTGGATCCCATCAAGCCGATGTGGAGAAAGCCCTTCTGCCGCATCAAGTCGATCGCTGCGGTGGCTTGTTCAACCGCCAAGGTGATCGTGATCTGATCGAACGGTCCATCGCTCTCCGCTTGCCCAAAGAAATCAAAGCGAAACGTCGCGATACCGTGACTCGTCAATATTCGGGTCAGGGCATTGTTGGTCGAGCTGGTTTTTGAGGAAAGAAATCCGTGACACAGCACGGCAATCATATCCGTATCGCCGCTCGGCCTGGTCAAGATGGAGGCGACGCGATGTCCACGGGGATCGAGAAAGGAGAATCGTTCTTCCACGGGGCGATTGTATCAGAATCAGTTCGCTCGGTCAGGCGTAGAGGCAGAGGAAATGTACGATCACGCCGTCAGCTTCAGTTCATCTGGGGGTGCCTGTTGGGCAGTAAGATGCTCTGGGTGTTTGGCCACGATGGCAGACAACTTGATCGAGAAGAGAACAATGCTGGTGAGGAGAAGAGTGAAACATATCCACATGGTGGTTTGGATAGCGAGAGAGTTAATCGGCACATTCCAGGTGAGGGCCGCCAAGATTCCGAGCCCCATGGTTCCGAGGGAGAGGGTGGCGATTTGTATGGATCGCCATCGGTTCATCATGGAGGTCAGTTGATCGAGGTAGATTTCGCGTTTTTTGTGATTGGTGACACGGCTGATTGCCAGCGAAACGGGAAGAAGGTAAGAAAATGCGCCCATGATCACGTTTATGATGAAGCCGACAAATGCCATATGAGTATAGGCAACCAGGTGGAGTGTGCCGTAAGGCAACGCAGGTGGACGCGATAAGTGATCGGCTCCGACAAGGATGCCGAGCACGATGGTGAACAGGAGGAAGAAGGTCGAAATCAAGAGATGGTCTGATGCTGCGCTCCCGGTATGAGCTGAGGCCAGCCATGTTCGAAACAAGTTGCCGGTCAAGAGTCCTACGCTGACAAGCAATATGGCACCAGCCATCATTTCAACGGGAACGGCTGAATTCAGAAATCCACCGATGAGAGAATAAATTCCGATCGGCAGCAAGATTGTTGTCAGGTGTACGGGCTTGGGGTTTGCGTGCGGGGTGCTCACGACTCTTGGCAGAATGTCATGCATGATGCCGATTAGCGCCAACACGATAAAGCCGAGTACGATCAGATGAATGTGGGCAAGCCGCACATAGCTGTAGGATTCCGGAATGATCCCCCATGCCATGAGTGTTCCACAGACCGATCCGCTCACAAGGCCAAAGAGAGCCAGCGCGTAGTACCAGGAATGGCTCAATGCAGAATTCCACGCCTGTTGGGCACGAATCCAGAGGCTTCGGGTGACCGAAAGAAAGCCGGCGATCACCACGACGCCGGCGCCTCCCACGACTAGGTTCTGATGCAACCACAATCCCACGAGCATTCCGATCAGGCCCCCATTCAACGCCCAGAACGTGATGGGATGAGAGTCTGATTCTCTTCGGTCTTTTGAATAGGATGGAGAGACGAGCAAAAGAAATCCACCGAGAATAATCTGCGCCACCCCGCCGATCAGAACCGCATGAACATGGAGCGCTCGTACCCATGACGGCAGCGGAGTGCCACGAACCAACCCGATGAGAATCGCCAATCCAAGAATCGACGCAAGGGTGAGCCAGGTGAAGCCTGTGAAGCACAATGTGAGCGGTGAGTAGCGTCGTGCGCGCATCGGGCTGTTTCTCTAGCGCTCCAAGAAATAAAAATGATCGGTGGGACCGTGACCGTGGCCGATGGCGAGGCCATGTCGGATCGCTTCCGTGACGTATGTTTTCGCCGCCTGTGCGGAATCGAGAACGGAGCGTCCACGAGCCAGATGCGCGGCCAGTGCGGAAGCGAACGTACAGCCGGTGCCGTGGGTATGGCGTGTCTCAATGAACTCCCCCTTCAAGACGTTGAAAAACCGTCCGTCGTACAGCAAGTCGGTCGCGCGTTCATTGAGCAGGTGGCCGCCTTTGATGAGGACGTGTTTGCATCCGAATTGGTGGATCACCTTGGCGGCTCGACGCGCATCGGCCAACGATCGAATTTCAATCCCTGACAGTTGCTGCGCCTCATGTACGTTTGGTGTCACGATGAGGGCGAGAGGGAGCAGCGTCGTTTTAACCGCCTCGACAGCATCTGGTTTCAAGAGAGGATGGCGGCTCTTGGAAATCATGACCGGATCCACGACTAAGTTGGTGACTGTTTGAGGCGTCAGCATGCGGACGACGACTTCGACGATGGCCGAGGATGACAACATTCCGGTCTTGACGGCAGCCACGTCGAAATCGTCGAAGACGGCATCGATTTGCGAGGCAATGATGGCGGGAGGCAATTCAAAGACATCCGTCACATCTTCGGTGTTTTGCGCCGTGATGGCCGTAATCGCGGACATGGCGAAGACACCGTTGGCGGACATGGCCTTGAGGTCGGCCTGAATACCCGCACCTCCGCCGGAGTCCGAACCGGCAATGGTGAGCACTTGTTTCAACGTATTCGACATAGATGGCTTTCTAAGGCGTCGTGTCCGCAGCACCGGGTGAGGGTCTGAGCGTCAGTCTCTCAATTGTGAAGGACGCATCTCGCCTTGGTAATTTTTCGTGAAAATGAAAGGTGAACTGAGAGGACGATTGATCTGATGAAGCGGTGAAGATGAGGACAGCCCGCTGTTTTCTGTGAGGCGATAGCTCAAGGCCTCGTGTGCACAGACCTTCCCGATTCTCCTCGACTCCCTGGTGCCAGACCGTTCCATGCTCATCTTTCAGTACCGTGTCGTGCAAGTGGCACAGGAGTTTCAGATCACGGGATGAATGATTGGCTATGGTGAAGTCCACCTTCACGCGGTTGTCTTGTTTGTCGATCGCCGTGAGGACTAACTCGTAGTCCTCGTTTCGATGGGTCCCCAGACCGATCGGAGGGGCAGGCTCGTTCGGACCTTCGATGGAGGCCACCGGCTGCGGAGACTCCTCTTTTTTGAAGAACGAATTCAACGGGCCGGCTTTTGGCAACGTAGTCCGCGCGGCGCCGATCGGTTGGCCGTTCGAAGAATTAATCAGCTTGGTGGTGAGCTGGAGGCCGTCCGGAGTCTCGATCGAAATGCCGCTGACGAACGCATCGGCGCGAATCGCTTTGGCCACGCGTCGGAC
>JACCDP010893796.1_pt1 | contig 19803 bp, 27 predicted proteins | sample 7445841 | NCBI WGS metagenome assembly JACCDP01 (sample SAMN15323441, study PRJNA562643) | freshwater metagenome | isolation source: river surface water | place: USA:Blue River Watershed | collected 2017-08-17
ATCACACTATGATTAACAGGACATATGTAAGAAAATGAAACTAGTTATTGGTAATGATCCTATCTTGAAAGAAGAGTGCAAAGAGTTCGATTTTACAAACCCTCCATTTGATCCACTTGAATTCTCACAGAATCTAGTTAAGCTAATGTATGATAACAACGGCATTGGTCTTGCTGCCAATCAAGTTGGAGTACCATATAAAATCTTTGCAATGAGAGGCACACCTGCAGATTTTGTTTGTTTCAATCCTAGAATAGTAATGCCTTCTAATGAAATAATTATTCTTGAAGAATCATGTTTGTCATTTCCTGGTTTAATAGTTAAAATAAAAAGACCTAGACATGTTCGCGTAAGATTTCAAGGTCCTTCCGGTGAAACAGTTACACAACAATTCACAGGTATGACTGCACGGGTATTTCAGCACGAGTTAGACCATATAAATGGAGTATTATTCTATACACGTGCTAATCGTTTTCACCGTGAGAAAGCTTTTAAGAAATGTGGAATTATTTAAAATTCAGCAACATACAAATTGCTATAAATTTAAACCCGTTTACATGGGGGTTTCACTTAGAATATGGTGGCCCAACTACCATGGATCCAGCTATGTACTTTCTAGCATTTAAGGTTATAATGGTAAGAGTGAGCATAGTACTGGATGATGGGAGTTGGTAAGTGAATATATTCTATATTGATCTTGACCCTACTAAGGCTGCCCAAGGTATGGTTGACAAGCATGTAGTCAAGATGATTCTTGAGTCTGCACAACTATTATCTACTGCGCACCGTCTGCTTGACGGTACACAAGTGGAAGGCACGTCAAAGACCGGCCGTAAAGCTAAGCGTTGGATTTTAGGTGATAGTCGTCAGGATGTTTTGTATCAGGCGACACATATCAATCATCCATCTGCTGTATGGTGTAGGACTTCTGTTCCTAACTATCTTTGGCTTGTTGAGCACTTCTTTGCGCTCATGGAAGAGTACACACATCGATATAATAAAAAGCATGCATGCGCAGGCGATCTTAGCTATATGCTTCAATCACCACCGCACAAACTAAAAGATTATACATTTACTGTTATGCCTTCTGCTATGGCTGAAGAGTACAAAATTAGTGATGACCCATTAACAAATTACAGAAACTATTATAAGATTGGTAAGGCTGCTATGCATAAGTGGACCAATCGTCAACCTCCGGAGTGGATTTAATGAGTAAAGACTGGGCTTTTGATATTGCTATGATGCACGAAAAGTATGGTGTTCATCCTGTTGTAGAAAAGATGGATGCTGATACACTTAAGAAGTTTCTTGAGTTTAGAGTTCGTTTCTTGGAAGAAGAACTTACTGAACTTAAAACTGCTACAAATGCTGATGATGTTGTAGATGCGCTTATCGATCTATGTGTTGTTGCTATTGGCACACTTGATGGCTTCGGTGTTGATTCCCATAAAGCATGGGATGCAGTGCTTGAAGCAAACATGAATAAGAAAGTTGGTGTAAAAGAATCACGTCCTAACCCTCTTGGTTTGCCAGATCTTATTAAACCTGAAGGTTGGACAGCTCCGTCACATGCTGATAATGAAGGCAAACTTAAAGAGATCTTCTAATGTCTAGAGACGCAGATATCAAGATTGTCGGTGATCTTGGTGAAAAAATTGTAAAGACTAGTCTTGAAGCCCTTGGTCTTCAAGTAATGATGAGTGAAAGCCAATATGACCGTATCAAAGATATGGTTGTAGAAGGTGAGACAGTTGAAGTAAAAACACTAACTTTAATTAAAAAGTATCAAGCTTTTTGTATTGAACCAAACCAATGGAAAAAGCTTGACAATGTAAATAGACTCTTTTTTGTAGAGATTCCTAACTATGGTAATCCTGTCATAGTTTATGAAGCTGTAGAAAAAAACCATTTTACAGAATTATTTAATGGTGGTATAAAGAGATTCTATCCAAAAGATCGAATGCGTAAGTTCTGCGTAATTCGTGATAATGATGTTGAAAGAACACTTCGTAACCATACAGACTCTAACTTTATTATAAGAGGTGAAAATGACCGAGCGCCATTCAGTTCAAGTTCTCAATGAATGTATTGCTTTGCAAAATGCAAAGGCAAATGACTATCAGAATAAGAATTCTCGTATCCTGCAAGCAGACTATTATACAAATGGTTGTGCTACTATCCATGATATTATGCATGGTAAGATGCTTCGCATGCAGTCTGTTATGGAAGCTATGCAGAATGATCCTAACTATGCTCCTAACTTCGAATCCCTTGAAGACTCAGCTAAAGATTTGATCAACTATGGATCATTCTTCGTTGCGTATCTTCGTGGTAAGGTTGAAGGTCAACGACCAGATCGCGACTTCCTTAATCGTAAGATTGATACTGCAAATAATCAATTGCATCTTAATGAATATGGCACGATGACTGCAACTATTACTGCACTGCAGCTGCAGGAGAAGTAATATATGCATATGAGAAATACCGTAGAAGATATCAGACAGCATTTCAAAGATCTTTTAAGACATAAGGTTTTTGTAACTGATAAGACTGGTGTTAAGATGCTTGAGATCGTCGGCGCAAATTTTGTTGCCGACGAGAAAGCTATTTTTGGCAATGTCAGCTATGATTATGTTGAGCGTGAACTCGAGTGGTATAAATCAAAATCACTTTGTGTTAATGACATCCCTGGTGGTCCTCCTGTTATTTGGAAGCAAGTAGCAGATAAAAATGGATATATCAACTCCAATTATGGTTGGTGCATTTGGTCCACTGATAATGGTTTTCAATATCAAAACGTTTATGATGAACTAAAAAATAATCCTGAATCTCGTCGTGCAACTATGATCTATACACGTCCAACTATGTGGAAAGATTATAACTATAATGGTCGTAGCGATTTTATGTGCACAAACGCTGTACAATATATGATTAGAAATAATGCTCTTCATGCAGTTGTACAGATGCGTTCTAATGATGTTGTTTTTGGTTATAAGAATGACTACGCATGGCAATCTTACGTTCTAGATAGTTTATGCCTAGATCTTGGTGTGCAGCGTGGCGACATTCATTGGAATGTTGGTAGTCTTCATGTTTATGAACGTCACTTTGATTTAGTAGTTTGGTAAAATGATTATACACAAGTGGGATAAACGCTATCTTCAGTTAGCTAAAAGTATTGCGCAATGGTCTAAAGATCCTAGCACGAAAGTTGGAGCTGTGACTGTTGGCAATCAGGGGCAAATCCTTTCGCAAGGTTACAATGGATTTCCTCGTAACATTAACGATACTGAAGTTAGATTAAACGATAGACCCACTAAGTTAAAATATGTTGTTCATGCAGAGATGAATTGCATATACAATGCATGTTTGAATGGTGTATCTCTTAAAGACTCTGATCTGTATGTCTACGGTTTGCCAGTCTGTTCTGACTGTGCTAAGGGAGTCATACAGGTTGGAGTTAAAAGAGTAATCATGTGTTATCCTGTCGATATCACAGATAGATGGCAAGCATCTTTCGAAGATACATCTAAAATGTTCTCAGAATCTGGTATAATCTTTAGCACATATGATGAAAAACGTATTGAACTTTCTTGAAGATCATGAGGTATCAGAAGATATCATCATTCTAGGTCAATGCCCTTCAAGTCGAACTGAGCCATTTAAGAATGGAACTTTTGATAGGCTAAAGAAGTGGTGTGATGAAGTTGGTCTAAATGCATGGGATTTTCATAACGTTATTCCAGACAAGATCAATAGCTACTCTATAAAAGATGTAAACAGCGATCTTTTAATCACACGTACAAAAAATAAAAAGAAAGTTGTAGCTCTAGGTAGCTTCGTCAGTCGAGTGTGCACTAAATATAAAATCGATCATTTTAAGATCGATCATCCGTCTCCGCGAAATCGTAATCTTAATAGTAAAGATTATGAAAGAGCTATGATTGAAAGATTTAAAATATATGTCAACACTTGAAACAACAGAGTATTATGATGAATACATCAGATATTTTAATCTCGCAAAAGATCAGCAAGCCAAATGCAATCTCGGTACAGTACCATATAAAGACTCCTGTATGGCAGATGATCTACTTGAGAATGTCGAGCTCTACGATGTTGTTGAGCGAAAGTTTGCAGGATTCTCACAAATCGTTAACGACGTATTTTACGGATGGACACCTGAACATCCATACTGGCATAAGATGGAGCAGGGAATCCATACTCGTCAACGCGAGATAGTTGCTAAAGAATGGACAGGTAAACATTCTGATTTTAAACTACCAGAATGGTTGTACATCTTTATTCTACATCGTGTATGTGGATCAGGCATTAATTATTCGTTTAAACCTTCTGGTTATCATAATACTATACTCTTCAACCTTCATAATTGTAAAACTATTGAAGAGATGACTAAGATGTTGAACAATTACCCAACATCTTTCTATACATCTGTTGGTTACCAGTTTCCTCAGTTTCCAAAACCGCCGCATGGTTATAAAAGAGCTGGCGACTATTACCTTACTGAATTTGCTCCTAGACTTGCAAGAGATTTAGCAGAGTTCCTCGAGAAAAGCAATGCTAAGAAAGATCTGCGTGAGATTGGTGAATTCATGCTAAAGTGGAACGTTGCTAATGGTCTCAAACAATATCATTTTCAATATGCTGCAGTTGTCGCTGATATAGCTGACTGGTATCCACAATACGTTAATAAAGAAAGTCATTTCTATTATGGATCGAATGCTGTGGAATGTATCTCTTATCTTGCTGTTAATACAAAGAAGATGAAACAAGAACAGTTCTTGGATGCAGTTATGGATAAGATCTATGAAGACACTGGTGCATATGCTTATAACGCAGAAGACGTGTGTTGTGATTTCATTCGTTGGGTAGAAAATTACATTAGACCTGGTGCAGATTATGATCATCTTGATCGCGATGCTGTGTGGTCTTCATGTAAGATTAAAGATCATCCGTTTGGCAGACAAAAAGCAATGCTGACTCTTGGCTTAGTTGATTCTTTCAATAGAATTAATTGTCATCCTGCCGATAGTTATATCTTGGATATTCATGGCATGAGTGTTAAGGATTATAAGCAAAAGGTAAATGAATATGAACTTGTTAGCTGAGTTTATAACCGATTGTACGTATGATATTGACTATCAAAATCTAGCTAAGGTAGACCTAGATGAAAAAGGAAAACCTACTCGTAGCTGGATGTGGAAATGGTCTCAGGAAGAACGTACATCTAAGTTCTTCGAATTCTGTCGAGCTTATGATAAGAGAGAAGATTCTCTGCTAAGAGATAATTATCAACAGTTTTCTCATCGCTTGCACTGGGATGAATGTCCATTCGTAGATGAAGTTAAAGAAATTAAAGATCCTGAGACTGTCTTGCATTCATGCTTGTTGTTTTCATTTACTAACGAGCATTGGCAAACATATAAAGCATGGGCATCAGGTCATAACCAAAGATTAAGCGAGCGCCTAAATGAGGGTCATCGTGCATGTCGTTCTGATCTTTTTCAGATCTATTATCCTAAAGGAACAGTAGTTGAAGACTGGCTTCTTGCTGGCCCGCAGAAAGCAGCTAAAGCACTCCATCATAAGTTATCAACTAGCAATAGACCATATACTATGATGGAATTCGCGAAGATACTTAACGAACATTTTGTTTCTGAGCAAGGTTTTCGTAATGCGATGTATCCATGCAAGAATGCAGCAAGACATGTTGCCATGAGTCATCCTGAATGGGTAGATCCAGAAAGTTTCTTACATGGTGGTACTGGTTTCTTTGATGGGTTAAGTCAAGTATTTGACTGCCCACAGTATATGAGTAAAGCAAAGTATGAAATAGCAGAGGATGGAAGATATATTCCAATAAACTCTGCTGGACAATCTTTTTATGATAAGATGTTATATCTTTTTGAACACCGAGATAATCCAATAAAGCGACAGAAGTTTCTAAACTTAGAAGATAAGTTATGTTTCTTCTATAAACATATTGCAATTAGAAACGGTGTGAAGCAGACAACTAAACAAATCCCATATGATTGGGTGTATCCTAAAAACTGGTCATTGAAGACAAACACATATGAGTCATAATAAACATGTAATTGATGGCATCAACAAAGATGTTGGCATCTTTGGTTATGAAGCTGCAAAAGAATATTACCTTTCATTAGCCGAAGGTTGGACACCATATAACCCTGATCCTGTCGTTATTGAACACGAGGGTGTTAGAGTCGTACGTGATGATCTAATTGTTGGTACAAAGACTAGAGCGGGTGATCTGCTTGCGTCAAAACTAAATCACGATACTATTGTGTATTCTCAACCAAGAGTTGGATTAGCAGGTGTATCGCTGCTAGATGTTGCTAAGCATCATAACAAAAAAGTTGTTTTGTTTATGCCAGCATCTAAGCGTATATCTTTACATCAGGCCTGTTGCATCGAGCGCGGCGCTACTCCAATTTTTGAACGAATCGCTGCGATGCCTATTCTTAATATGAAAGCAAAAGAGTGGGCAGATAAAAACAACGCTTTCTTTGTTCCTCTTGGTTTGAAGCATGAACTAGCGACTGCTGGAATAGTTCATGCTGCTTCGAAGATCCCTGAACCAGAAGAAGTGTATGTTGCCATCTCAACTGGTGTATTATCTAGAGCTCTTCAGATTGCATGGCCAAATGCTAAGTTTACATGTGTTGCAGTAGCTCGTAACTTAAAACAAGGTGAATTAGGTAGAGCGCGAGTTATATCTGAACCACTTGAATTCGCGCAAGAAGAGACAGAACTGCCGCCCTTCCCAGTAATTAAAACGTATGATGCTAAAGTTTGGAAGTATATTCCGAAAAACACTGGCAGAAACGTATTGATGTGGAATGTTGGTCCAGAGCCACAGTTGACAAATTTGGACATTTATGATACTGTTGACTCTTACAAAGATTGGGATAAAAATCTATGACTGCAGTTTTAACAGCTCCTTTCATTCCTATTGCTAAGAATCTCTCTTCGCACCGCGCTGCGCAAGGGGTGATTTATGCTGACCAGTTGAAACAGACTGGTGTTGATGTATATGTTAACATGTCGCTTGATCGCTACATCGAAGATCATAATCAATTTGATATGATGTATGTCTATCATGGCAATGACTGGTCAGGTCATCTAAACTTGTTTGGTGGGCTTAAAGAGTTTCCTCATGTAGATAACTTCTTGAACTTTTCTAAGTTCAAGGGTAAAGTCTATTCTTTGATTATTGACTTTCCTGATTATTACGAACAACTAAAACATAAAGTTGATCTTGCTTCTAGTAAGAATAAACCTATTGATCCTCGTTGGAATCAAGTAGACTGGAATAATATTCTTCGTATGCAGAAAGAAGCGGAGACTATTACACCAAACTTGTTGAAAGTATATCCTAACATTGCTATTGGTGATAGTCATGCAATATGTATGTATCGTCCCGGTTGGATCAATTACTCTATGCCGTTTAAAACGTTACATGGTGCATTGAAGATGGGTCTACATACATTCGTTAAACCATGTGAACATGATTATGATAATGTAGAGTTTTATTTTGGTAATATTGATGTTCGTCATCATCTTCTAAGACAACCTGATCCAGTTGCAGCAACTAAAGAATTGGTTCGCGAATATACAAGACAAGCTCTTGGTGTTGCTGAGATGTACAATTCTAAAGTAACTCTTTATGAGCTTCTTCCTATTGAAAATGAGAAGCGTCATATCCCTAAAACTGGCTGGTATGAAAAGACTCCATTCTATGGATCTAGAGTTGAACGAGACAACATTCGTAAACTCTTTAAAGAAGAGCTAAAGAAATATGAATGTGATGCTCTTAGAGTATTCGAGTGGGTTGATGGTCTAATCAATGAACATGGTGAGTTGGACTTCAAATATATGGAGAAGCCACAATCTGTGCATCTTTCTAGAGAATTTTATCCACATTGGCAAGGTTGGGAGTGGAATGGACTGAATCCTCCTATAAATAAACCAGCTACAATACATCATGCCAGCCTTGAGAGTTTTATATGAGACATGCTACTATTATTCCGCTTATTGGCGGAGAAGCAATCGCTTCGACTAATGTGTTTGGAAGTAGACCCGATTACATCCTTTCATATAGCGCATTTAAAGATAACGAATCACATCTTTTAAATTATTGGAATCATGAAGTTCCATATTATCTTCTTGATGAAGGACAGAAACATCCACACGAAGTAGATGTTATCTCTAGTGTATGTCCATGCGCCGGTCTATCAATGTTTTCTACGGGATACGGCGAGCATAATCCTAATAATAAATGGATGATTGAGACTGCTAAGTATGTTCTTGGTGAAGTTAGACCTAAAGTATTTTGGGGTGAAAATGCTCCTGCATTAGCAGGAAAAGTAGGTAAGCCTATTAGAGAGCAGCTTCAACAAATCGGTAAAGAGAATGGTTATACCATGACTCTTTACCGTACAAAGAGCTTGCTTCATGGTGTGCCACAAGTTAGAGAACGCACATTCTACTTCTTCTGGCGTGGCAATAAGACTCCTCTCCTTAATTTCTATAGTAGAGAATATGAGAAGATTGAAGATGTCATTACTGGTGTAAAATCAAACACCATGATGGAACCAATCAATAAAAATACACCTAGCAATGATCCTTATTATCGTTATTTGCTAGAGGTTATTCATGGTGGTGTTACTCATCGTGAACATTTTGATCTTCTTGATCTTAGAGATATCGCCGTTAGATACTTTGATGCTAAATCTTTGATCGAGCATCATAATCATTCATATCTACAAGTAGGCGAATGGATGCAAAAGCAAGGATATGAAAAGGAAGTAGAAAAATGTAAGAGAATGCATGAAAAGCTTGCATCAGGTGGTAACATCATGAGACGTGGTACAATCGTTCCCAAAGATCATATTGGAGCTTTTGTTGGCCACTATCCTAAGATGCTTACACATCCGTATGAAGACAGATATATTACTTATAGAGAAGCACTCAGCATCATGGGCATGCCTGAAGATTATGAGTTGCTTAAGCCAACTGTAAGTTATAATCACATCTGTCAGAACGTACCCGTCAAAACTGCAACTGACATGGCAACAGAAGTTAAAGCAGTTCTAGACGGTGAGAGAGACTATGTTGACAATTTTATGGTTTATCAATATAATCATGATCGTACCAACGAAATTGTCAATACTAAAACTAGCACACTAGTGGAGTATTTTGTGTAATGGATAAATTGGAAGCAAATTACAAATTTAATGAACCACAACTAATTAATGAATTGTATCAGTATATTGCTGATACATATACTAAGCATTATGTCGGGCCTGATAATATTCAAGCATTCGAACTAATTGCTTCTGCAGGTCACGGTGTAGGTTTTACCATCGGTGATATTATTAAGTATTCAGCCAGATATGGCAAAAAGAATGGTAGAAATAGACAAGATCTTTTAAAGATACTTCATTACGGCATTCTTGCACTATATATTCATGATAAGGAGAATAATAATGGAAATTAAGATTAATACTGATGAACTTAGGAAGTGCAAGCTATTTGTGGCTACACCTATGTATGGTGGTCAGTGCGCAGGTATGTTTGCACGAAGCATCGCAGATCTTTCTGCGTTGTGTACACATCATGGAATCCCGCTTCAGATGTATTTTTTGTTTAATGAGTCTCTAATTACAAGAGCTCGAAACTACTGCTGCGATGAATTCATGCGTTCTGATGCAACACATATGTTGTTCATCGACTCTGATATTGGATTCAATCCGCAGGATGTTATTGCGCTTCTTGCTCTTCAGCTTCAAAACAATGACTACGATGTTATCGGTGGTCCTTATCCTAAGAAGTGTATCTCATGGGAAAAGATTAAGCATGCTGTAGATAAGGGTGTTGCTGATAAGGATCCCGGTATTCTTGAAAAGTTTGTTGGTGATTATGTCTTCAATCCAAAGAGTGGCACCGGTGCTATTCCGATTGGCGAACCAGCAGAAGTTCTTGAAATCGGTACTGGTTTCATGATGATTCGTCGTAAGACATTCGAAGTCTTTAATGAAAAGTTCCCTCAGTATCTCTATAAGCCGGATCATGTTCGTACTAAGCATTTCGATGGTTCTCGTAAGATCATGATGTATTTCCAAGCAGAAGTAGATCCTAAGTCTGAACGTTATCTCTCTGAAGATTATTGGTTCTGTCAGAAGCTTCAGGAAGCAAATCTTCGTACATGGTTGTGTCCTTGGATGCAACTCCAACATGTTGGAACTTATATCTTTGGTGGTTCTCTCGCAGATCTTGCATCTATCGGTGCTTCTGCAACCGCTGATGCTGATCAAATTAAAAAGTAATTGAAAGGTCTATATTATGAAACTTGATACACGCACAACCCAAGTTCTTAAGAACTTCTCTACGATTAACCCTTCCATCCTTATTAGGAAGGGCAGCTATCTCTCTACAGTATCACCTGTAAAGAGTATCATGTCTCGTGCAAAGGTTGACATGGAGTTTGATAGCACTTTTGCTATCTACGACTTGTCTAAGTTCCTAAGCACTCTTTCTTTGTTTGATGAGCCTGAACTTACTATCAATGAGAAGACTATTACTATTCGTGGTAAGAATAACGTAGTTAACTATACACTCGCTGAAGCTGCTACTATTATCTCTGCACCAGAAACAGTCAAGGATATCCCTGAACCAGAAGTTAGCTTTAAGCTCACTAATGACTCTCTTACGAGTGTCATGAAGGGCATGGGTGTTCTTCGTCTTCCTGAGATTGCAGTAACAGGCGATGGCACTGATATCATGCTTCAGGCTATTGACTCTAAGAACCCCAGTGGCGATGTTTATTCGATCGTTGTTGGTAAGTCTGATAAGAAGTTTAGAGCAATCCTTCGTGCAGAAAATATCAAGCTCTTGACTGGCGATTACGATGTTGATATTACATCTAAGGGCATCGCTCGTTTTACTGGCAATGATATCATGTATCTTATCGCTGTAGAGTCCAATTCAACTTTCTGAGGTTAACAAATGGATGTTAAAGAACAGTTCTTGTGGGTGGAGAAATACCGCCCCAAGACTATCGCTGATACTATCTTGCCTGAAGAGCTTAAGGCTACATTTCAACAATTCGTAGATCAGAAAAACATTCCAAACCTTATCTTAAGTGGTAGTGCCGGTGTTGGTAAAACAACAGTGGCACGAGCCATGTTAGAAGAACTTGAATGTGATTATATCGTAATTAATGGTTCTATGAATGGCAATATCGATACCCTGCGTCATGAAATTCTCAACTTTGCCTCCTCTGTCAGTCTCTCTGGAGGTCGTAAGTACGTCATCCTTGACGAAGCAGATTACCTTAACGCAAACTCAACACAACCAGCTCTACGAAACTTTATGGAGGAATTCAGCAAAAATTGCGGTTTCATCCTCACCTGTAACTTTAAGAATCGAATCATTGAACCACTTCATTCGCGTTGTTCGGTTATAGATTTTAAACTATCTAAGTCTATTGGCGCAAAGCTTGCTGCTCAATTCTTCAAGAGAGTTGAGAAGATCCTTGCCAATGAAAACGTTGAGTTTGATCGTGCTGTAGTTGCTGAGGTTGTTACTAAGTTCTTCCCAGACTGGCGTCGAGTTCTTAATGAACTTCAGCGTTATGCATCAACTGGCAAGATTGATAGTGGAATTCTTGGAAATATCAAAGATCTTGATGTTAACTCTGTCTATAAACTTCTTAAGGATAAAGATTTTACATCTCTCCGTAAGTGGGTAGCAGAGAATGTTGATATTGAACAAACCGAATTGTTTAGACGACTTTATGAGTCTGCCGATCAGTACATGACACCTAATAGTGTCCCACAACTGGTGTTGATCTTGTCAAAATACCAGTATCAGGCTGCTTTCGTGGCTGATCCTGAAATAAATATTATTGCATGTATCACTGAAATTTTAATTAGTTGCGAGTTTAAATGAACCCATTTGATTATGTAAACTCTATAAACTCTTCGAAGAAAGAGAACCTCATGGTAGATGAGGTTGCAGAGAAAGCATATAATCCATGGTTAGTTAACAAGGCGTTATCTTATTTTAAAGATACCGTCTTGTATGCTAATGAGATCAATATGCATTCGCATCTATCCAATAGGATGCAATATGATTATTATCTTCATGCAATCAAGCCCGGTAAAAGATATTCTAAGTGGGTAAAAACAAAAGAGAATGAAGATATAGATCTTATTTGTGAACTATTCAATTACAATAGATCTAAAGCAAAGGTAGCTTTAAAACTAATAGATAAAAAAGAACTAGAGAGATTTAGAAACAAATGAGTATTGATCTAAAAAACCAAAAATATCATGTGATAGAAAATTTTCTAGATGAGGAAATATATGAAACTGTTTCGAAGATCGCAGATAGAAGTTCATATACTCCAGGATGGAAATCTTCTAAAAAAACAGACCCACATGGTCATTGGAATATAAATTTTCCTAAAGCTTTTGCAGGACCTGCTAACTTGGCAGATATATCTTATTCACTTCCTGATAATCTAAAAATAGCTTGGAATTCTATAAAAGAAAAATACTCTCTTCACGATATGAAACTATTAAGATGCTATATCAACGCTCATACGTATGGTGTAGATGGTTATACACATAAAGACTCAAATAGAGATGATGAGTGGACTGCAGTCATCTATTTAATAGATAATTGGCACATAGATTGGGCAGGTGAAACTATAGTAATTGAAGATAACGAAATAGTTAAGTCTGTTATACCAAAAAGAAATAGAGCTCTTATATTTCCTGGAAATAAATTTCATGCAGCTAGAGCAGTATCAAGATTATGTTATGGTTTAAGAAGAACACTAATGTTCAAATTCAGAGCTAAAAGATGCGATGATTTTGAAAGATTAAGTCAGTTCTTGATCAATAAAGGAGCTAACAATCATAAGCATTCTCGTGGATCATTGCATGATCATCTCATGAGAAACTTCACTCTATTGAAAGACAGAAGTTATGGCATAGATCTATGCTTTGCAGCTGGTTTACACTCAATATTTGGAACCAATGCTTTTGCAAAGAGTGTATTGAGAGAAGATGATTTTGCTGAGCTTTCTGCAGAGTTTGGTGATAAGGCTGCTTCATTAGCCAAACTTTTTAGTAGTATCAATAGACCAAAGACTCTAGAGACTCCGGAGTCTGCAACTGAAACAGAAGTTGTTGTGAAGCTGAGAGATGACATGACTATGACTATTCCTAGATATGCTTTTGATGAGCTCAGAGTCATGGAAGCTGCAAATCTATTTGATCAAAAGTCATTAAAGGCCGATAAGTACCCAGCATTATGTCAAATTTGGGGCACATCTAACTTTACAAATGATAAAAATGATGAGTTTGAATAATTCATAAATATTCCTACCTGACAATAATAATAATAATAAAGGTGGGAATGATGAGTTTATTAAATTCGCTAGTGGAAGTGAAAATCGCTGAAGAAGAAGACTTCCTAAAAATCAAAGAAACGCTTACAAGAATAGGGGTAGCTTCCAGAAAAGATAGGAAGCTTTATCAGTCTTGCCATATCCTTCATAAGCAAGGTAAGTATTATATAGTCCATTTTAAAGAGTTATTTGCTCTTGACGGTAAAGACACTAACTTCTCTGATGAAGATAAGTTCAGAAGGAACAAGATAGCATTCCTTCTTCAGGAATGGGGTCTACTTAAAATTGTAGAACCAGACTCTATACATGAGAGTCAAGCACAAATGAATCATATCAAGATCATAAATCATAAAGAAAAGAATGATTGGGAGCTTGTAGCTAAATATAACATAGGCAGAAAAAAGATCTGATAAGAGGCTGATTCGACATGATAAGTTTAAGTGATGTTTTTGGAAAGTATTTCTCTTTTAAAAAGAAGTCTGGACAACAGATCTCTATACTGAGAGATGAAGGTTATATTCCCAGATATGGAAATGAACTTTTATGTGCTAGATATTATAATGAAGATGAAACACAGTATGCTGATATATACGTCCCGCTAAAAGGTCCAATAGGTTTATGGTTGAGTGGCGGCGCAGACAGCGCTTTGCTAGCATTCTTACTAGCTAAAACTATAAAAGATTACGGTTTAAATTTAAAAATACTTCCAATGAGCTTCAAGCGAGACGATAAGCCATGGAATCTTTGGACAGCAGCACACGTTATCGAAAGAATAGAAAGTATTTTAAATCTGCAGAAGGGTGAGATATTTTTAAATCATAACTTTTGCGATTTTGGTGATCATAGACAGAAGTTAACACACACAAATAAAATAAAAAATCATATAACTTTATTAAAAGATAATAGATTAGTTACAATAGTTTATAATGGATTAACACATAATCCTGATCCTCTTCCGCCAGAATTACAAGATGAAAGAGAAACTATAAGAGACGTAAGCCCACAAGAATATTTGAATCAAAATCTTAGTAAGCATGATCTTGAAGAAAGAATAATATCTAAACCGTTTTTATTTCTAGATAAATCATTTGTAGCTAATCTTTATAAAAAACACGATTTACTAGAATCACTATTACCTTACACAAGATCGTGTGAAGGATTTGCGCAAAACACTAAATTTTTCAAGCAAACTTGTAAGAAGTGCTGGTGGTGTAAGGAAAGAAACTGGGCATTTTCGAAGTACGTAGATGATCCGTATAAGCACATACCGGCTTCTGAGAAAATGAAAAAATCTTGTGTTGCCGTATAAATAAACTTAAAAACTCTTGTGGGGGCATATGAAAATAGATGAAGAATTGTAACAAAGTTTTAGTAGAAGAAGTTATAACAGCTCTTGATAAGATGCTCCTATCAAGCGACAAGATTTTTGAAGAAAGAAAATACTCAAACTATAGATTTGCTCATAGCATAATGGAAATAGAATACGAGCCTGCTAAGAATCAACTTAGGCAGGCTCTTTTAACAATTCTTAACGATAAAACAAAAGATATATCAGACCGGGAATGATGATAAAAAATTGTGGTAAGAAATTTACTATAATTGCTTTTTCATTCCATCTATAACCTACATAAGTCCAGCCAGCTGCTCCTAAAAGTTGTAACATAGAATTATATGGTGTTATACCTAATACGTGTAAAACCATGGCACATAGTATGAATATTGCACTACACCATTTTACATAAAAAATATGATTCATTTTATTTGTTTCGCTAACTCTTTATAGCCATCAACAGTTGGATGTATGGAATCATAACCAACATAATTAAGTGTATCTAAAGTCTTATCACCAAACTCTTTCGCTAAAGATTTAATAGTTTTATATTGGTTTGGTTTTAATATTGGATTAGGAAGAATCCAAATAACTAACTGAGCATTTGCTCTTTTCCTAATATTATAAAGGAACTCTTCGGTTGAATATGGAGCCATATTCTTATAATCATTAGTGCTGAGACTAATTACTATTACTTTATACTTTTTATTATAAGTAGGATTTTCATAAAAGTCACTATACCATTTGTGACTGGTTATACCAACGCGTGAAATACTAACACATTCTTTTTTGTGTTGTGATATTCCAACAGCTATACTATCACCAAGAATCATACATTCTAACATATGATACTCCTTAAATGGCACCGGTGGAAGGAGTCGAACCCTCGCCTGCGGTTTTGGAGACCGCCGTGCTTCCGTAACACTTCACCGATACTTCTTATTTATGGCGGAACGTATTGGAATCGAACCAATTCAACCTTGGGGTTGCACGGTTTAGCAAACCGCTGCATTACCATCCTGCCCACGTTCCATTAACACCAACTCGCTTTCTTACCACCATCATATGGCATAGCATACTTAGCTTCAAGAAGAAGATATTTAAGTGAGATTCCATTTAGCAGAAGATCACCGATAACACGCCCTCCATATTTATCCCATCCTGTAATAATAATCTGATGTTTGGTAGCACCAGCAATAACTCTTTGCGTAAACTGAGTTGCACGTTCAGCTAACATACGTTCTTTATCACACTTAGCAAGACGACCTTTTTCTGGAGTATCTACACCCTCGATACGCAACTTAAGAACTTGCTTCAGTTCCTTTGGTAGGAAAGGGGCGTCGAACTCAACAGTATCGCCATCAAGAACACGGATCACTCGATAGTCATAAGGATTTGCTAATACTTGTACAGGGAATAACATTAACAATGTTGTAATTATTATTTTTATCATTGTATACTCCATAATGGTGCCGACTCCTCGTTACGATCGAGGTTCTCTAGTTCTTCAGACTAGCGTGAGGACCACCTTCACCAAGTCGGCAATTATTCTATAGGTTTAAAAATTGAATCACTAAAAGAAGTTTCAACATATTCATAATTCATATTACTCATAAGCTTTCTTGCTTCATCACTACTGAAATTTTCTGCTATGATAATAGGTTTAAATCTCATAATGGTATGCATAGCTCCTTCTACAACATTAGATTCATATCCTTCAACATCAAGTTGGATAAGATCACATGATTCTAACGCTAAAGAATCTATTGTAATAGTAGGTATCTTTAAAACGCCTGATTCTTTTTTAATTTTATGTGTTCCAATGTTGCCTAAATCGCCACGATCTAGATCGACTAAACCAGGTGCACTACCAAGAGCTGCATTTAATTTGACAACATTATCATATTGGTTATTCATAACCATACAATGAAAACTAAGTGGATTAGGTTCAAATGCATAGACATGTTTAAACATCTTAGCATAGAACCTAACATACATTCCGCAATTTGCGCCGGCAGTTATAATTGTATCGAACTTTTTAACATGACTAAAATATTTTGTAGAATGACTACTGATCCAATCTCTCATTGGACCATCACCGATACTACCGAAAGCACCTTTGTCAGCCTTAACCCAAGTCCAATTGGTTTCACCAAGGATATCTATATCCCGCACTTCAAGTAAATTTTCGTAAGACAATCATAACTTCCTTTTAATTTGGTCTTGGCGGAGAGATTCGAACTCCCGACCCTCTGGTCCCAAACCAGATGCGCTACCAGCCTGCGCTACGCCAAGTTATCTTATCTATTTATTATATGGTACCACCTCTTGGATTCGAACCAAGTCTTCGAGATCCACAATCTCGCGTGCTGACCAACAACACTAAGGTAGCACAAATATGGTTGGCACAGATGGACTCAAACCATCGACCTTACGATTATCAGTCGTACGCTCTAATCAACTGAGCTATGCGCCAAGAAACTGGTGCCGAGGGTTGTACTCGAAACAACTTTAAACGGTGTATGAAACCGTCTCGATAGCCACTACCGACCCAACGGCGTAATGAAAGTTCCCAGTCATGCTCGACGGATCCAGCTCTCTACAGGTCACTTACAACCCTCTAACAATGGTAGGTGAGGAGGGATTCGAACCCCCAATGTTACCCTTAGGGAACAGATTTACAGTCTGTCGCAGAACCACCGTCTCTGCAGCCCACCTAAAACGCTGAGGCTCACGTGTCACCTCGAATAATGTCTAAGATTGCGACTGTACTACGAAACTTACGCGCGACTCTGTCGTAGAATTAGTACTTAGATCAAGGATGGTGCGCCTGGAGGGACTTGAACCCCCACGCCGAAGCACTAGTTCCTAAGACTAGCGTGTCTGCCATTCCACCACAAGCGCATTTATTGGAGCGGGCAATCAGGATCGAACTGACGACATTCACGTTGGCAACGTGACGCTCTACCGCTGAGCTATACCCGCAATATGGTGATCAGGGAAGGACTCAAACCCTCAACCTTCGCGTTCGTAGCGCGATGCTCTATTCAGTTGAGCTACCTGACCTATAGATCATAAAGAAGTTTTGCACCGTAATGCTGCAAAGAGTCAGCAAAGAGAACTGCATCATAGTATGACAAAAACTCTTGAACGAGATCACCAGTAACATCGTCAGGAATGACAACGATCCAACTCATATTCACTTCCTTTTGTTATGGAGGGGAAGACGAGATTCGAACTCGCATTCGTAGGTTTTGCAGACCCTGCCGTAACCAATTCCGGCGCACTTCCCCAGTTATTGGATCCGGAAGATGGGCTCGAACCACCGACACTCAGATTCAGAGTCTGATGTTCTACCAACTGAACTATTCCGGAACAAAATGGCGACCTCGACCGGGCTCGAACCGGCGACTTCTAGCGTGACAGGCTAGCACTCTAACCAACTGAGCTACGAGGCCAAGAAACTCGCGCTGGTTACTGCCATCCAGCATCTCCCTTTTCGCGGAGCAGGTTCTGAGAGTAGACGGATCAAGTAACCGAGACACTTCAGGCGGCAGGAGCCTATACCCATCCAATCGCTTGATCCCGAAAGGATGGTGATGCGAAGGATCTCATCCCTTCGAATATGTTTCGTGTAGCCCTTGTGTAATTTTAAGAGAGCAACCTCTCACTTCGGGACATTGACCACCACAGTCAACTCCTTAGCCGTGAACTTCCCTACAAGGTGGGATCGATGGTTAATCGTCTTTCGCATTAGCTACACGAATGGTTGCGAGAGGTTGGACTTGCACCAACGGTCTCCAGTTTATGAGACTGGCGAGATAGCTACTTCTCTACTCCGCGATAAATCTGTAGTGGGTTAATTGAGGTTCACCCACTGAAAACCTATCACCTTTGCATTATACCCAAGCAGCTTGGATGCGCGCTATCTATCGTCCGGTGACCCGACATTTCGATTATGGTGCTGGCAGCAAGAATCGAACTCGCGACCTGATGATTACAAATCAACTGCTCTACCTACTGAGCTATGCCAGCGAATCTGGTGTGGGCTAACCGTGGACCCACTCGGGTCTATTTATCGCGACCAACCGTACGCACTACAATCGCACTGCAAAAATTTCGAGATCTTACGTCCTGCAAACCATAGGTGGATTTTAACGGCTTTGCCAGCAGTCCAGTATTCAACAGGTACCCTATTTACTCTGTTTAGTCTCGAATGGTTTTGACACGCTATCGCCAACGACAGTCGATAGTAACGGATGATTTGAGTCGCTGTATTACCCGTATCAAACTTGGTGGAGACATGCGGGATCGAACCGCAGACCTGAAGCTTGCAAAGCTACCGCTCTCCCAACTGAGCTATGTCCCCGAATTTCTTATTATCTTCACTATCTCTTTACTGGAGACAATCTCACATTTCGATTCTATCTCTTTCTGTCTTCGTTTAGGAATATCGTAATGATCTTTGTGAAACCAACAACGCTTGATACTTAGTTCATCCGCCATGCGATGTAGATTTTCTACAGAATATGGAAGGCATATCAAGTGTCGTTTACCGTCTGTAACAAAGATCACCACGACCTCCAATATGGTAGTCGGTGACGGGTTCGAACCGCCGACATTCTGCGTGTAAAGCAGAAGCTCTCCCAACTGAGCTATGTCCCCTAAAACTATTGAGGTTTGTCCTAGTGAAAGAGACCTCGTTAGAATGTACATACTTTCATATCCATTCAACTCTCACCCCTATTTAACCGCTAGGGACTTAACCGCCTTTCGGCTACGTGTTTGGCGGACGGTTGTGCCGCCCTTTAATGCTCCTACAAGCCACCAAAATGGTAGTCCGTGACAGGGTTGAACTGCCGACCTTCTCCGTGTAAAGGAGTTGCTCTTCCACTGAGCTAACGGACCATAAAAGATACCGATGCGTAGGGTATACGCTTCCCTGCTGCTCGGCTACAGCGCCCTCGTCTTACGACCGCAAGATGGTTGGTCTATTGGCTGAGGCATGAGCAAC
>JACCDP010864318.1_pt1 | contig 19798 bp, 23 predicted proteins | sample 7445841 | NCBI WGS metagenome assembly JACCDP01 (sample SAMN15323441, study PRJNA562643) | freshwater metagenome | isolation source: river surface water | place: USA:Blue River Watershed | collected 2017-08-17
TGTTTGGCCAAGTGAGTTTTACCAACACCTGTTGAACCAAGGAATACGAATGAACCGATTGGACGATTGGGGTCTTTGATACCAAGACGATTTCTCTTAATTGCTTTCGCAATCTTGACAACTGCAGCGTCTTGACCAATTACTTTACCAATCAACTCCTTATCTAAATTGATAAGCGCTTTTGAATCATCAAGACTCATTTTGTTGACAGGGATTTTTGTCATGTTAGAAACAACATCATAAACATCCTCAAGAGTAATCTTTTGTTTGTCTTTGATAAGTTGTTCTTCAAACTTAGTCTTTTCAGTCTCAAGTTTATCTAACAATTTCTTTTCCTTGTCACGAAGTTGTGCAGCCTGTTCGTAGTTTTGCTTCTTAACAACATCAATTTTCTGTTGTTTGATTTCAGATGCTTTCTTCTTAAGGTCTTCGATTACAGGTGGAACTTTAAGTTCGGTCTGCATACGAGCTCCAACTTCATCCAAGATGTCGAATGCCTTATCAGGGAATTCACGGTCGGTGATATATCGGTCAGCGAGTTTAACACACGTTTCGATAATCTCATCCGTATATGAAACCTTATGATAAGATTCATACTTGTCTCGAACATTCTTGAGGATTTGGATTGTTTCCGCAACTGATGAAGGTTCAACCAAAACCTTTTGGAATCTACGTTCTAATGCTCCGTCCTTCTCAATGTTCTTACGGAACTCATCGAGAGTGGTTGCTCCAATACATTGGAGTTCACCACGAGAAAGAGCTGGTTTGAAAATGTTTGAACCATCCATAGAACCTGCTGAGTTACCAGAACCAACGAGGGTATGGATTTCATCGATGAATACGATGATATTGGGATTTGCTTGAAGCTCTTCAATAATAACCTTCATTCTCTCTTCAAACTGACCACGGTATTTTGTTCCCGCAACCACAGAAGTTAAATCAAGGTTTACAATTCTTTTGTCCACGAGATTTCTTGGACATTCACCATTCACAATTTTGATTGCGAGACCTTCAACAAGTGCGGTCTTACCACAACCAGGTTCCCCAACAATAATTGGGTTGTTTTTCTTACGACGGGAAAGAATCTGAGCAATACGTAGTATTTCTCTATCTCTACCGATAACAGGGTCCAACTTACCTTGTTCTGCAAGTTTATTTAAATCTCTACTGAAATTATCCAAGACAGGAGTGCTACTGTCTGAATTCTGTTTTTGTTTTTTACTCTTCATTGTTTCGTCGTCGTCCATTAAATCATTCATAATGTATAATTTTTACAAAGGTGTATCAAAAATTGGACACTGCCAAATATTTTGACAAATTGTCAGGGTTTATTTTTTTTATATGTCATTATGACATAATGTTAAGAAAAGAACTGAAAATATTACAGAGATGTGCCAACGGCACCGAACTTGATTATTACAAATATAAATAATAAATTTTAAAAAAACTAAAAAATTATGATTTACGGAAATTCAGAATTGAACGATTTATTTGACACAATTTTCAACAACAAAGGAAGGTCAAACTACAACTACACCACCACTCTTGTAAATAGTGATTCAGGAAGTGAACTTTATGAAATTAACCACACCAAAGACGGAGCTTACCTTTTCTTCGAAGCACCAGGATTTAACAAGTCAAACTTAAAAGTTGAGATGGAAGGTGGAGTTCTTCATATTGAAGGTAAAAGAACATATAAACTTAATAACGAGGAAAAGAAAAAAACTGTTTCAAAACAATTCAAAATTGGAGATGATTATGATGCTTCATCAATCGAAGCTACAATAGAAGATGGATTACTTACGGTATTCGTTCCTAATTACAAGAAACAAGAAAAGAAAAGAATCAGTCTCCTTTAAAAATTAACCCTCACTTCGGTGGGGGTTTTTACATTATAAAATCAAAAGGTTTACCACCTAATGTTTTTTGAGTAAGTCTGTCAACAATTGATGCGTTAGAAAATATTGTAATACCATCGGTAAATGTTCCTTTGGAATGATGTGCATGTCCAAAAAGATGATATTTTGGTTCATATTTTTTTACATATTCTAATAAACTAAATGAACCGACACTTTTACCTAATTTGTTGTCAAGAATGTCTTTTGGAGGGCCATGAGTTATTAATACATCACATTCTATGTCTTTTAATTCGTTTTGAATATCAATGTCCGATAATTCCCCAAAGGGATAACGTGTATTGAACTCCTTTAAGGTCCCTGTTAATCCATAAAAAGTTATGTTACGAATTTTGAGTGATGAGTTTTGTAGTAATATAATATTTTCAGGTAATTTATAATTTAATAATTCTTCATCATGATTACCTAAAACAATAATTTTAAAATCGTAAGGTGTTCTATCAATCCAGTCAACAATTTTTTCAATAGGTATTTTTTTTTCGAAGTCTAATATATCACCAGAATGAATCAGAATATCACCTCCCTGCAGAGTTAGAGTATCGTGATATCCATGGGTATCAGAAATGTGTGTTATCTTACAATTATTATCTATCATATTCAAAAACTTTGAAATCGGAAATAAAATTTTTGTATATGATTTCCTTGGATTCTGAATCCAAAAGATTATCATAATTGATTTCTATTGGATTTCTGTTCAAATTATATACAGGACCAATTTCTGATGAGATAAGGTTTGAAACTATTTTTAGATTATTTGATAAATCTTCGATTTTGAAGTAATGAATTTTTACACCTAAATCATTGTGTGCTATTTGTTCGTCAAACATTCTTACACCCGACCAACTTTTCTTCGTCCGTAAATTTTCATAATAATGAGAATCATCTCCAAAAAAATTTTTTATAAAATTTTCAGATGATTTACATTTGTCTATGTGAAAAACAAATTCTTTAAAATTCATTCCGTGAAATGCAATTTTTTCATTGTTTGGACTTATTCTAATTAGTTGATAATAAGATGATACGAATCTATAATATGGATTTCTTGTAAATTGTAATATTGTATACTTTTCAGGATTTACTATGTCGTGTAGTTCACAAATTTCTGAAAGTTTGGGATGAAATACGGGATATCCAACAATTTTGTTTGATACATTAAAATTTATTTGAGCTCTTCTAAACACATCTCCGAGGGATGTTGATGCTGTTTTTGGCGGTGATAAAATAATTATTTTTTTTTCTGTGGATATCATGATTGTAATAAAGATGATTGAACCCAATCAACAATTAAATGAATTCTATCATTATCACCAAAATTATCAACAGAATGTTTTTTCTTATCATTATTAATTTCCCAAAGCTCACCCAACCTTAAATTTTTCTTTTCATCACCAACTGTGAAAAAACAATTTTCGTTTGTTTGAATTGCAACATGTATTCTTCTACAATTAACTAAAGTTAGACCCGTGTCAACATGGGATGGAATTGATTTTTTTGCAGGTAAATTAACGAGTATAGCTCTCATTATTTTACCGTCTTCATTTGTGTTTTTTTGAATAATATTTTCCAATTTTAAAATTTCAGATTCAAAAAGAGAATAAAGATTAGTTAAATAAATTTTGAAAGAATCAAAATTTAAATTTTTATCAAAAATAATGGGTATTGTTTTAGTGTTGGAGTGGACAATATATTTCAACTGTCTATCAATAAATTCATCCCAATTCAAATTATTATTTTTGATGGTTTCTATAATAGGAGTAACATCAATTTTTCCATGAAATAAAAACGTCTCATTAAGCTCCATTGTTATATGTCCAAACATTTTAATTTACCATCAGAACTGTATCCAAAGTTATAACGGTGTGCGTCAACTAAAGTCTCGTGACCCACAATTTTTTCGATTGACTTTTCGCAATCTTTAAAAAGTTTAAAATATTTGATGAAAAGGTCGTAAGTGTCTTTATCGTATTCGTTTAATTTTTTGGCTATTTCGGAAATAGTTTTTTGGTCGTCTCCGTGGTTTGTATAGATGTCAGTGATATCTCTACCAAACGCGCCATCCTCAGAGTCAATAATACCTATTTCTTCTAATTTTTCTTCCATTTGTTCCCATTCTTTTATTACTCTATCTGTTTGTAGTTTTTCGATTTCTGCATAGTAAGTCCCACGAACTTCACTATCATTTATTTTACCTGTTCTAAAAACTTCAGCAAAAATATTAGGGTTTGAACGAAATACTTTAACCCAATGTAAAACACCCTCATCACCCACTTTGAATAATCTATTAGGATTGTTTTTTGAAGAATAGATTCTATGTTCCATCCCACGATTAAATTCACCTTTTTGTTGAGTTCTTACTTCAATCAAAAATTTTTTTATGATTTGTTCAATAGATTTCATGATACTATTAAATAGTAAAAAGTTTTGAAATTCTTTTACTGACAAATCTATTTATGAATATGGAAACATGGAAAAGTTTTATTGAAGAGAGTTCAAGTTTACGAGAACTCTTGGAGAAGTATCTGGAAATTAGATTACTTCTTAAAGAATTGGGTCATACTGAGGAAACCGTAAGTAGAATTCGTTCAGGACCAAACAAATTATTCGAATTGAGAGCAGAAATTGCTTATTTATTTGACCACCTTAAAAAACATTTACGTAAATATGGGTTTGATATACCTGATTCAGAAGTTAATCTTTATTTACAATCAAAAATGGATAAAATTGATTCATTAATACCATTGAACAATGCCGATAACTAGAGAAGAAATTAAAGGAACAAAGATTATTAACGAAATAAAATCTTCAAACATTAAAAAAACTGAATACGACACTGAAACAAAAAAATTAGTGGTTGAATTTAACAACGGACTTAAATACGAGTATGATGAAGTTCCCCACCAATCATATACTCAATTCAGAAAAGCGGAATCACAGGGTAAATTTTTTACAACTGAAATATCCAAAAAATTCAAATATAAAAAACTATAGATATCCAACTATTTATTAAGGATGGATAGTTACAAAAAAATTCTTGATAGTTTTTCGATTAAAGAAACACTTAACCCAAAGGTTTGGGAAAATCCGAGCGACCCGGAAAAAGCGACCTTGATAACCAAAATCAGAAAGGCTCTTTTGCGTATTGCAGATGAGTTTGTTGATGATTTGGGTGAGGATGTTTTTGTTGAAGATATCTACCTGATGGGTTCGTTAGCGAATTTCAATTGGTCTGAGTTTTCCGATTTTGATTTACACGTTATTATCGATTTCGAAAGATACGGTAAACAAGAAAAATTATATGAAGAACTATTTGACCTCAAAAAGAAATTATTTAACGACAAACACAACATCAGGATTTTTGGATATGATGTTGAAGTATATGCTCAACCACAATCAGCAGAGTCACATAGCGATGGGGTTTACTCTGTTATGAATAATGAGTGGGTCCACGTTCCAACAAAAACACATAAGAACATTGACATGTCTGTTCTAAAAAAGAAAATTAAAAGTTGGACCGATAAGATAGATGATGCAATTGAACTTGCTAAGTCAGAAAATAATGCCGACAAACTGAAATCTCTAAAAGAAAAATTAAAAGACTACAGACAATCTGGTTTAAGTAAAGATGGTGAATTTTCTTATGAGAATTTGGTATTCAAATTCCTAAGAAGGTCAGGACATATTGGTAAGTTGTTTGATGAAAAGACAAAGATTAAAGATAAAGAATTATCAATTGAGAATAAATTAAAGGAAAATAGAAAAAAGAAACCAGCAATTTTTGAACAAATTGATGATGTTCAACCTTTTATAGATGCTTTAGATAAATTAGCTCAGTCATTAGGTAAAGAACCAAGAGTTTCAGACGCAATTGCTAACTCAAAATATCTAACTAATTTGAATGGACTATTAGATAACAATGTGAAATATGAATATACACCAGGTCAAAAAGTTCCATATTTTGCAGATGTCGAAGAAATACAAAAGGGATTACAACTTTTAGGACACTCATTACCGAAATCTGGTGTGGATGGAAAATTTGGTCAAGAAACAGAAGAAGCAACCAAAAAGTTTCAAGAAAAAAATAACATGACTGAAACAGGTGTTTTTGGAAAAGAAGAAATAAAAGCCCTTATCGAAAATCTAATTTCTCAAAATTTTAAAGATAGTGACTTAGGTAAAGTTCAAACAGAACGTCAATATAGTAGTGGTGTAAAATCTAGTTTAAAGTTTAGAGATGCTGTTGACACCATTACAAACAAATTAGAAGGAGGATATTTTCATCCTTATATGAAAGCCGCAAACCAAAGTAAATTTGCATGGATGGGAGATAGTGGAGAAACTATGTTTGGTATGGATAGAAAACATGGTAGACAAGAAAGTAACTCTTCGGCAGGAGTTGAGTTTTGGAGATTAATTGACGCTGAAGATGCAAAAAGTAATTGGAAATATGGGTATGCCTTAGAAGATAATCCAACCTTAAGAGACAAATTGTTAGATTTGGTTTCACAAATTATGGAACCACATTTTTTAGATTTTTCTGAAAGATATCTTTCTGATGAGGCTAAGAACATTATTATGAGTGACCCCAAACTATATTTTAACTTCGCTTACGCATCATATCAGGGGTCTGGATGGTTTCAAAAATTTGCCAAAAAATTTAATCAGAAAGTAGAAGAAGGTGTTACAAATATAGATGAACTCAGAGATTATGCTCTCCAGATAAGGAGGGAAAGTGGAAATCCAATAATTTCAGGTTCAGGAAACAAGATAAATAGGATATTTGATACAATGCCATAAAAATAATAATGAGATTATTTACTCAGTTCATATATTTATAAAGAAAAAAAATGGCGTTAGTTACATATCTCGTTGGTAGTTGCTCAGGGGGTCCGGCAATATTAGTTGATTTCGATAGTTCCTCGTTACCTGCGGTTAACGGTAATTATTATCTAACTTTTGTAGGTGCAACTTCACCTGGTTGTTATGATATAATAGACAATGCGGAACCATCAACTGGAGTAGATAGAGTTGCAACGTTATCTACAGATTATACTGATTGTGCTACGTGTCTTGCTGCCAATCCAACACCAACTCCAACTCCAACACCTACAATTACTCCAACAATTACTTTAACTCCATCTGTAACGAGAACTCCGACTGTAACGCCAACAACTACAAGAACTCCAACACCAAGTGTCACAACTTCTGTTACACCGACTAGAACACCAACACCTACGGTAACACCAACGACAACTGTAACACCAACTGTAACGCAAACGAAAACACCAACCCAAACGCCGACAATAACTCCAACAACAACCGTAACTCCGACAATAACTCCAACAACAACCGTAACTCCGACAATAACTCCAACAAACACACAAACTCCAACTATAACTCCAACAACAACACAAACCCCAACTATAACTCCAACAATAACACCAACTAAAACAGCAACCCCAACACCTACACCAACACCGGCACCTTATTGGTTAATTAGAAATTGTGGTGGCGGTGGAGTATTCAGTGTTGAAATTAGTGGAAGTTTCAGATTAGGTCAGACAATATTAGCAACCTTTGAAAACTTAACCCCTTATGGGTGTTATATTGTTGATGGGTTAGACTTTGGACCAATCGTGGATACTGCAACAGTAATCAATTCTTTTGATGACTGTGCTGAGTGTGGAACCGAATATACAGGAACAACCGTTGATACTCTTTATGAATATAATAATTTCTGTTGTGACCCAGTAAGTGGATACACAGGAACAGGAACAGTATATCCTCACCCTGAATATGCAACAAACGGTGGTGTGGCAATCCAATTGATGTCAGTTAAATTGGGTGGATTAAACGGATTAAATAACTAAAATTAAATAAAAAATATAAAAATGGCAGATTTAAAACCCCTAGGTAGTGAAAAACTCGAAGGACAAGATAAAATAAGAAGAATCATGGAAATCGCTCGTTTTAACGAAGCTCTTCCTGAACTTGTTAACGAAACCTCAAAATCTCAATATTCAGTTTCTTTAGCCGATGGTAACAATTATGAAATTGTTAAAGAAAGACAAGGATATATTATTAAGAAAAATATATCTGAATCTGAAACAGATTATATTGAGCCTATGAAAAATAGAAAATATTATTCTTCATATTCTCAAGCACTTAAAAGATTAAATCTTTTAGCTGGCGAGTTAAACAGAGTAAACGAAAACGAAGAAGAAGTTTCACTTTATGGTGAACAAAAGAAATTTGTTTTGAAAACTCCTAAACCAGAAGTTGAAGCTCCTGCAGCACCTTCGGCACCAGCTCCTGTTGCTCCACCAGCAGTTCCATCACCAGAATTACCACCGTCACCAGTTCCAAGTGGAGACGAAGGTGGAGATGTTGAAGACATGAGTGTTGATATGGACGCTGAAGGTGATATGGGTGGTGAAGAAGTTAGTATGGATGCTGAGATGGATACTGAAATGGATTCTGAACCATCTGAAGAAAAAGTAACTTTTAAAACTATTCAGAAACTTACAGGTAAATTAACTCAAAAGGTTAGAGTATTAGATAACGAAGAAGGAATGACTTCTGAAAATATCAAATATGTAATCAACATGGTTTTATCATCTTTGAATTTAGGCGAACTTACTGAAGAAGATAAAGAAGACATTATGTCTAAGTTTGAAGGTGATTCTGAAGACTTAGGTGGTGATGATATGGATGGTGAAGATATGACCGACGATACAGAAGTAGAGGATATTCAATCTGATATGGATGTTGAAATCGACCAAACTCAACCTGAAATGGGTGAGAGTAATGGAGCAATCTTCGATAGCATCTTCAAAGAATCAAAAGTTGACAAAGTAATTTCAAAATATTTCGAAGTTTCTAAAAAAGAAATTTTAGAAAGCAGAGAAAGAAATGCAAACAAACAACAACAAATTAAGGAAAGTGTTAAAACAAAAATGAAAGATGTCGTGAAAATGACAGAAACATTTGAACAAGAATTAGCAGCTAAAAAGTTTTTAGAGGAGAATATCAATTTCCAATTTGTTGGAATTACTAATAAGAAAAATTTGGTGTTTGAAAATAAAACAAAACAAATTAAGATTTCACCAGAAGGATTAGTAATATGAGTTATTTGATTTACGTAAATGGATTAGGACCTAACTATAAAGGTGATAACCTTTACGAATTCATATTCTCAGATAGTTTAGATGTGTGGGGTGAAGCTTGGGAGAGTAAACCATCAAATGGTTACCCAACTCCACCTGAATTAAAATATATTAAAAAGGTAGGAGTTCTGAAAAAAACTGATGTAAAGTTGGAATTGATTCAGAACTCCGATTTTTTTTGTATGATAGACGCAATGGATGATGTAGTTGCGTTAGCCTGGGAGAGTGAGGAAGAGCAAGGACAAAAAAGACTTGTATTCCGATTCGGAGAAGAGGAACAAAAAATAAAAGACAAACTCTATGAAAGAGATTTGATATTAGAATTTGAAAAGAAAGTTGTATATGAAAACTAATTTAAAGGCACTTCAATTAATAGAAAAAGGATTATCGGCAAAAACTGTTCATAAATTAACGGAATCTCAAGTTAATACTCTACATTCGAGATTAATGATTGCTGAGAAAAAAGAAACTAAAGAAGCTGTTACAGTTACAAAAAAAGAGACAACATATCCTGCATCAGAAGTTAATGCGATGAAAGCCAAGGGTCAATCAATTCCAGGTGGAAGCAGTGTTAGAGTAAATGCTGATGATAGTGTTACCGTAACTGCTGAAGGAGAAGTCAGTGAAGAGGAAGAAGTAACTATGGACCCAAACAAAGAAACCGAAACCCAAGACCCAAAACAAGTGGGTCCATCATCTGATGATGGATTTGGTGACGAAACTGACGGAATGGGAATGTTTGAAGGAAAATCAAATGCATTTTCTATTTGTCATTCTCAAGTTGGACCTAAAAAGTCAAGAAAATGGGAAAGATGTGTTAGAGAAGTAAAAAAACAATTGGGAGAAGGAAAAAATCCTGTATCTTTGTTTTTAGAAAATCAGATTATGAAAATTGTAGAAAGAAATTTACCTCCGAAGATTACTAAAGGAGAGTTGTTAAAATACTTGGCAGAAGCTGGTCCTGCAACAGCACCATCAAAACCAAAAACTTCTCCAACAACAAAACCAGGAAAACCTTCAACTAAACCAAGACCAAGTCATCCAGGAAAAAATCCAAACCCAGGTGAAAAAGAATCACCAAAGGCTAAGAAAGTTTCACCTGAGCAAGCAAAAGATGAAGTTCTTGACCTTATTATTAATTTATTACAGAAATAGTCATGGCAAAAAAATTGAAAGAACAAATAGATTACGGAAATACTCCAGAAAGAATGGACCCAAGTTTGGAAAGAAAATTGGCTAGTCCTGAAAATTTATATGCATCAAATCCTGCTATGAAAAAAGGGGCTGCTGATGTTCAAAGACTTGTTAGTAATAGATTCCAAAAAGTTGCTAATAAATTGAGAGAGGTTACTGGGATTGAGAACCTTAGTTCGAAACAAGTTCAGGGAATGGTATACAATGAAATGATGAGGAAACTTCCTAATATCATGAGAATTGAGGCCGCACACAAAGACGAATTGAAACAATTAGCCATAGACGCTTCGTTGGAGGAGGGTGAAGTTCCTGAAGGGTGGTATGAAATTGAGGCTCATTTAGGTGAACAACCTGATACTTCAGATTTTAGATATCAACCTGAAGAACCTGAAGATGAAGAGGAAGAAGATGATGATGAAAAAGAAAACTTAGAACTTCCTTCATTTGATATTGAAGATTTAACGGACGAAGAAGAATTAGAATTAGAAAAACACAAGAGAAATATAATCAATGCAATCATCCAAGGTGCTGCGAAAAAAGGACATTACATTTTCCAAAAACCTGATGTTAAAGCAAGATTAGACGCTATCGACCCTTCTTTATACAGAGACTATTTGGGTATTATGGCAATCAATGATTTCATGTATTTTACCATGGAGCAAATGATTGAAATGATGAGTCAGACAGGACAAGGAGTTGCCGGAAAAGTATCTTTAGAAGATGCTGATGATGATGGTGAAGAAGGTGGAGAAGGTGGTGGAGAAGAACAACCTGACACGAAAATAGTTGCTACAGGTATGATTTTCCCTATTTTATGTCATGAGATAATCAAAGGATTAGAAGAGGCTAAAGGTAGACATGGCCATTCTAAAAACCCTGATGTTCGTGAAAAAGTTAGAGGTGCTGTTGATGTATTATCAAACGAACCGATGCAATTGAGAATAGGCCCTGAAATTGTAGAAAAAATAAGATTTGCCTTACCCGATGAAATGTTTGATGAATCAAACAAAGGCCTAATAAACTGGTTCCATATCTTGTTATACCAAGTGCCAGCTCAGGAATTTTTGGAAATTGTAGGTAATGCTATTTCCGAAGACCAATCTAAAATCAGTAGAGCTACTTCAAGATTCGAAGAAATTATGAAGGAAGCGATGCAGATGAAAGAAGAGTTTGAGAATTACAAAGAAGAGAATGAAACAGAATCGGACAGTGATGACGATGATGAAGATGACTTGGATGATTTCTTAGGTAGTTTGGGTATATCGAGACCCAAATAATGATTTGTGACTAAAGAACAATTAATTATAGAAGTAACGAAGTGTATGAGGAATACTCCTTATGCACTTCGAACTTATTTACAGACATACGATAACACAGTTTCAAAGTATGTTCCCTTAGACCTTTTTCCTGACCAAGTAAGTTTGATTGAAGACTACGATAACCACAATGAAAATATAGCATTGAAATACCGTCAGGCTGGTGTATCAACAGTTACCGCAGCTTGGGCTTCAAAAAAATTGGTATTTGCCAAAAAACAAAAACCTGAAAAGATTCTAATCATTGCCAATAAGTTAGATACATCTGTTGAGATGGCTAACAAGATTAGAAGTTTTACAGAACAGTGGCCAGCATGGGTCGGTGTTGGATTTTCAAAAGAAAAAAACTCTCAAAGACATTTCAAACTTACAAATGATTGTGAAGTAAAATCTGTTGCAACATCTAAAGATGCCCTGAGAGGTTATACCCCTACCATCCTTATCTTTGATGAGGCGGCGTTCATTGAGGCTGACGGAGATTTTTGGTCAGCATGTATGGCCTCACTATCTACGGGGGGTAAGGTTATTGTTGTTTCAACTCCCAACGGATATGACCCAATCTATTATGAAATTTATGACCAATCTTTGAGAAACATGAACGATTTCAAAATATCTGAAATGTTTTGGTATCGTGACCCTCGTTATACAAAAGACCTTTTCATGGTTAAAACAAACGATTTGGTTCATTATCTTCTTAACAGAGAAGAATATTCCAAAGATTTGATTGTTGATTTATCGATTGAAAATCCATACGAAAGAGACCATACTATTACAACAAATTATATAGAACAAGGATATAAACCATGTTCCGCTTGGTTTGAAGGAATGGTTAAGAAATTGAAATTCGATAGACGTAAGGTTGCGCAGGAATTGGAATGTAACTTCTTGGGTTCAGGTGATAACGTGTTTGAATCTGAACTTATGCAAAATATTGCCAAGAATATGTTAAGAGAACCATCCGCTAAGTTGATGGGAGGGTCTTTATGGATATTTAAAGAACCCGTTAACGGTCACAAATATGTTATGGGTGTCGATGTATCGCGTGGGGATTCGGAAGACTTCTCGTGTATCCAAATCATTGATTTCGATGAAAGAGAACAGGTGCTAGAATATGTCGGGAAAGTTCCACCAGATGTTATTGCGGAAATCGCATATAAGTGGGGAACGATGTATAATGCTTATTGTGTTGTGGATATCACGGGAGGTATGGGAGTTTCAACTGCAAGAAAAATGCAGGAAATGTCTTATGGAGGTGGTTTATATGTTGACAATATCGATACAACAAACAAATGGAAATGGGACCCCAAATTAAATGAAAAGATACCAGGTATTAATTTCAATAGTAAAAGAGTTCAAATTATTGCAGCATTTGAAGAAGGTATGAGACATGACTTTAGAGTGTATTCAAATAGATTATACAACGAAATGAATACTTTCATTTATATCAATGGAAGACCGGACCACCAAAAAAATCATCATGATGACTGTATAATGGGGATTTCTATGGCAATCTATGTTGCTGAAAAATCTTTTCAATCTTTAAATAAAGTTGCAAATCATACAAAAGCCATGTTAAATTCTTGGACGAGTAATGTTCACGAAAATAGAAATACTTCTGATTTCTTTAATCCAATGATTCCACAGATGGGTAAAGATTCAAGAGTATGGAATAATGGAGCATCAAAAAAAGACTACGAAACATATAAGTGGTTATTCGGGGGTTGATAGTATTTATATTATCAAAGAATTAAGTAAAATTGTATCATGGCAGAACAGAATTTAACAGTTTGGCAACGATTATCCAAAACTTTTGGTCCAAATTCCCTTTTGGGTCAAGACTATCCAACTTTCAAGTTTGATAAGAAAGAAATATTACGCACAAAAAGTAGAGAAGAATATGAGAAGGAAAAACTTCAAGCTCAACAATCATTCTATTTGGCAGGTCAATGGACAAAGGTTGAAAACAATTTATATTCTCAAGCCATCTATTACGAACCATCAAGATTATCTGCCCAGTATGATTATGAATCGATGGAGTATACTCCTGAAATTTCTGCAGCATTAGATATCTACGCTGAAGAATCTACAACGACAAACGAAGATGGATTTATTCTTCAGATTTATTCTGAATCAAAGAGAATCAAATCAGTATTAGCTGACTTATTCAATAACGCACTTGATATTAACACTAACCTTCCAATGTGGACAAGAAATACCTGTAAATATGGTGATAACTTTGTTTACTTGAAGTTAGACCCTGAGAGAGGAATTGTTGGATGTCAACAACTACCAACAATTGAGATTGAAAGACATGAGGTAGGTGCGAGTCAAAAGATTTCAGTTCAGATTGAAAAAACTGAACCGAACAAAGCCTTAACTTTTACTTGGAAGAACAAGAACATGGAATTCCAAACTTGGGAGATTGCCCACTTTAGATTGTTGGGTGACGATAGAAAACTCCCATACGGAACTTCTATGTTAGAAAAAGCAAGAAGAATTTGGAAACAATTGTTACTTTCTGAAGATGCGATGTTGATTTATAGAACATCAAGAGCTCCTGAAAGAAGAGTATTCAAAGTATTCGTCGGAAACATGAATGATGACGATGTTGAAGCATATGTTCAACGTGTTGCCAATAAGTTCAAAAGAGAACAAATTGTAGACAGTAAGACAGGTAACGTAGATATGAGATTCAACCAAATGGCAGTTGACCAAGATTACTTCGTTCCTGTGAGAGACCCTGCAGCGCCAAATCCAATTGATACTTTAGCTGGTGCTACAAACTTATCAGAGATTGCCGATATTGAATATATTCAGAAGAAATTATTGACGGCTCTTCGTGTTCCAAAAGCATTTTTAGGATTTGAAGAAGTTGTTGGTGATGGTAAGAATTTATCTCTTCAAGATATTAGATTTGCCAGAACAATTAATAGGATTCAAAAAAGTATTTTGCAAGAACTAAACAAAATTGCAATTGTCCATTTATTCTTATTAGGTTTCGAAGATGAATTATCAAACTTTACTTTAGGTCTTTCAAACCCATCTACACAAGCCGACCTATTAAAAATAGATGTTTGGAAAGAAAAAGTATTATTATACAAAGATTTAGTTGCAGACCCAGGAAATGGTATTCAAGCAACTTCATCTACATGGGCTAAGAAACACATTTTTGGTTGGTCTGATGAAGAAGTTAAACTTGACTTACAACAACAAAGAATTGAAAGAGCTGTTGGTGAAGAATTGAAAGCAACTGCAACAGTTATCACAAAAACAGGTTTCTTTGATAATATCGACAAACTTTACGGAACAACAACGGGAACCACAACAACACAAGGTGCTGAAACAGAAACTGAAAGTCCACTACCCTCATTTGGAGGAGGAGCTGAACCATCTGGTCTACCTGAACCAGCAGGAGGAGAATTAGGTGGAGGTGAAGCTACACCACCGGCAGAAGCGGGAGGAGGTGAAGCTGAAGTAACTCCTGAATCAAGAATGAAGGACTTTAATATTTTAATTGAAAATAACATGATTGAGGGCGATGAATTCCTCGATTTAGGAAAAGCTAGAGAATCTTTAGGAGAAATTTCGAAAGAATTGGATAAGTTATTAAATTCATAATATTTATATTCAAATACCAAAAAATGACTTTCGGACAAGTAAAATCCATTATTGAAAAAAATCTTATTGAATCGTATAGAAACGAGAAAGAATTTAAAAAATCTTTAAGAGAATTTAAGGAAAATGTTCTCAACAGTAAGTCGTTGTCCAAGGTTTATAACTTGTATGACCAACTATCAACTTCTCAAGGTCTTAGCGCTTCTGATGCAAACGAATATCTTAATGAAGGTATTAGTCTTATTCAAAGATTATTACCAACAATTAAAATGCCAAAAAGTATATCTGAAAGTAATTCTAATTTATACTCAGATATTGACACTTTAGTTTATATAAACAAACTTAATATCCACGAAAGACTACAATCTAGGAAAAACATTATTAAAGTTTTGACTTCAGAAAACAAAATTGTAAAAGAGTCAATACAAATTCCAATCAGCACAATGGTGAAAATAGCGAATCAAACTTTGGAAAATTATGTGGATACAATGGACGAACAATCTAAGAAAACATTTATTGAAATTCTTAAATCTGATGGTGAAAATCTAAAAGAAGATTTTTCTGTATTAAAAGAAAAAACTATCGAAAAATTGAATTTGATTCTTGATGAACAAAAAGAAAATGATGTTATTGAAAAAATAACTGAAACAATCACCAAATTGAAAGCAGAAGAATTTAATCAAATTAACTATGTAAAATTAGTTAATTTAGAAAAGAATTTATAATTCGTTAACTTTTCTTTGTTTGTAGATTGCTTTTAACTTCTGAGCTCTTTTCTCAACAGATTTTTTTGTGAATTCTTTTCTATTCATCAATTGTTGATTCTGTTTAGTTTTAATAACTTTAGACTTTAAGGTCTTGAGAGATTTCTCGATGTTTTCGTTGTTTTTAATTTCTATAATTAGCATATTCAGAAATAAATATTATTGGTTTTTATAATTTTTTGACATTGAGTTTTATATGTCTTATTTTTATTAAAATAAACTTTAATAACATGAAATTTAATGAAAAAAGGAAAAAGTGTAAAGTTGAATCTTTACAGTCCAATTAAATCAGTATATGGTACTGTCGATTCAAAAAATTTAAAATCAATTTACATTAACATCCAATCTTGGGTATGTCCCAAAAAAGACCACGATAACTGGCATAGGGTCGTATGTAATCTTAATCGTGAAATAAAACATTCAGTATTCAATTCAATATCACAAACAGTTTTTATGGATAAAAGCATTGTTGATTTAGATTTAAGAACGAGTGGGATATCAGTAGGAAAAAAATCTTTTTTTAATTTAGAAGTAAATTTATACACGAATGAAGAATTAGATTTCAAATCTCAGGAATTAAAAGACTCGGTTAAAAGAATCGTTAAAAACATTTTTACAAATAACCTTACAAACAATTCTTATTTTGACTTTTACAAAACCAAAAAGTAAAATAACAACTAAACTTACTCAATCAGTATATTTATTTCTAAAAGAGTTATGAAGAAATTAAGAATTCTCGAGGCAAATGAATCAGGTCATGGAATTTTGATTGAAATGGATGCGGGTTACGTGTCCCCTCGTGAAGATATGAATGCCGCTTTTTTGAGAGAGGCTGTCAAAATGGATTATAAAAATCCTTTTGAATTTTACGCTGTTCTACAAAAATATGATACCCCCAACAGAAATGGTAGATTCTATCCTGAAAGAATACTCAAGAGAGAGGCGGAAAGATATAAAAAGATGATTGCTAAAGGTTTATCAACTTCAGAATTAAACCATCCAGAATCTTCTTTAATTGACCTCGATAGAGTTTCACACATAATAACAGACGTATGGTGGGATAAGAATATATTGATGGGTAAATTGAAATTACTCACTTCACCAGGTTTCCATGAAAGAGGTATTGTTTCAACAAAAGGTGACCAAGCGGCTAATCTAATGAGACAAGGGGTTACTATGGGTGTTTCATCAAGAGGTGTTGGTTCCTTAAAAAAGGTTGGAGAAAGAAATGAGGTTCAAGATGACTTCGAGTTAATTTGTTTTGACTTAGTATCTTCACCTTCAACACCAGGTGCTTATCTTTTCTCAGATGTAAATGAAAGAGAAAAATATGAAGAAAATCTTGAAGAAGAAAAGAAAGTTTCTCAACCTGAAAAGAATTTAGACAAGTCTATTGATTTGATGAAAAAACTTACCGATTTTTTAGGTAAATAAAAATTAAAACTATGGACGAAAAGTATTTTGTTGCAAAAATCACCTATGACCTTCCTGATGAAAACTCTGGGAAAATTAAAAAAATCAGAGAAGAAAAATTAGTAAAAGGTTTTTCAGTAACTGATGTTGAATCAAAGGTTACAAAAAAATATGAAGGATTCTCACACGATTGGAGAATTACCTCAGTTTCAGAGAGTAAAATCGATGAAGTAATTGATTAAAAATCCAAAGTGGTCCTAACGACCACTTTTTTTATTTTATGGAACTATTTATAATAAACTTTTTAAAATGATTTTTATTATAAATTACAGAGACCAAAGTTCCACACTTATAAGTGCAACTACGTGGTCAGAAGCTACTGCATATGCAGAGGGAACAGGAAAACAAATCGGTTCTATCAATGAACCTGTAAACTCAATGTTGGTTTTAAATTCTCCTCTAACTGACAATTTTTATCAAATAACTTTGAAGAACACAACTACAGGTGCTCTCACCCTCTATTTTGTATTTGAAGAAGATTATCAATCTTTGAATACTTGGATTGAGTCTCAAACATCTATGGAACTTTCAAATCTACAAAATCTTCAAAGAAATTACGTTTCACTATAGGTGAAATAATACTTTTTTCTTAATTGACACTATTTATAAGTTAAATTAAACAATTTTTCTATGCAAGAAAATAAAGACGTAGTACAAGAGGCGCTAATTCGAATGAAACAAGTCGAAGATGTAATCGCCGAAAATGCAAAAGGAATACTTGCTTCAACTATGAAGGAAGAAATCAATCAATTAGTAAAAGAATCTCTATCTGAACAAGATGAAGACGAGGTTGAATTAGATGTAGACATGGACGATGACACTGAAGAAGTGGATATGGACATGGATACTGATAACGAAGACGAAGTCGAAATGGATATGGACTTAGACATGACTGACATGGATTCAGAATCTCCTATTGATTTAACAAACGCTTCTGACGAAGAAATTCTAAAAGTTTTCAAAGCTATGGGTGAAGAAGACGGTATCATTGTAAAGAAGGATGGTGAAGACATTCATCTTACTGATAACAATTCTGACAACGAATACTTAGTAAAACTTGGTGAATCTATGGAAGAAGAAATGGACGAACAAGAAGAGGAAATGGATGAACAAGAAGAGGAAATGGACGAATCATCTCATTGGGGTGGTAAAAAAGGTGACATTTCTAAATCTCGTAAAGACTACATGGACGAAGACGAAGATGTAGATGCAGTTATTGAAAAGTTATTCTCATCTGATTCAGATGACAACGAAGGCATGGATGTTGACGTTGAAGATGAAGATGAAGAGATTATGTATGAAATCGAATTTGACGAACAAGACGATGACGACATGGAAAGTGACGACGACATGGAAGATGTTGACGGCATGGAAATGGACGAACAAGAAGAAGAAATGGACGAGCAAAATTGGGAAGAAAGCTTAGATGAAGCTTACAGTCACAAGAAAGCACCAGGAGTTAAAGGTAGTGGACCTAAATTCTCTTATAACAAATCTGCTAAAGGTGGATTTAAAGAAGATAAGAAAGAAGGACCTAAATCCGTAGGAACTGGTAAAGCTAAGTTTGAATACAAGAAAGGCGCGAACATGGAAGGAAAGTCTAAAGTAGTTAAAGCTGAAACGAAAGAAGGTAAATTCGGAGGCAACAAAGGAGACGATTCTCGTTCTAAAAGAGACTACGAACAAAAGTTTGGTGGCAACAAAGGTGACAAATCTAAAACTCATAGTGGAAAAGATTATGAGAAGACTGAAACTAAAGAAGCTGCAAGAACTTATGGTATGGGCTCTAAAGAAGGAAGAGGTCTTAGAAAAGGTATCACTAATAACAGAAACTATGTTTACGGTAAAAGTGGTGTCAAAGTTGAATCTCTTGAATCAGAAGTTAGTATGTTGAGAGAAAAGAACGAAGAGTATAGAAAAGCATTAAATGTGTTTAGAGAAAAATTAAATGAAGTAGCAATCTTCAACTCTAATTTAGCATATGCAACTAGACTTTTCACTGAACATTCAACAACTAAAAAAGAAAAAATAAATATCCTGAGAAGATTTGACGGAGTAGAAACGCTTAAAGAGTCTAAAAATCTCTATAAGTCTATCAAAGACGAATTAGGTCAGGTTGATTCAAAATCAATTAACGAATCAGTTGGAAATAAAATAAACAATACAGTTTCAACAGGTTCATCTACAACATTGATTGAGTCAAAAACTTATGAAAATCCACAATTCTTAAGAATGAAGGATTTGATGACAAAAATTAAATAAACAAAATAAAACAAAACAAATATTTTAAAATGGGAGCATTATTAGAATCAGGTCTTGTTGGTAACATCGGTCTTAAGCACCTTAAAGTTATCAAA
>JACCDP010025328.1_pt1 | contig 19796 bp, 17 predicted proteins | sample 7445841 | NCBI WGS metagenome assembly JACCDP01 (sample SAMN15323441, study PRJNA562643) | freshwater metagenome | isolation source: river surface water | place: USA:Blue River Watershed | collected 2017-08-17
CCCCAGACTCTTGAAATACCATTCTTTATAGAGGATGGGGTGATCCAACACTTTGGCAAGGGACTTCTGACTAATTCCTGCTCTTATTGTGCATTCAAACCGACTCGTGAATTCGGCAATAAGATTGTGTTGCGAGTCATATTGACCAATCCCATCATGATAAAGCACGATCGTTCCGTGCTTCTCCTGAAATCGGGTCTTTAAGACATCGCATTCTTCATAGAGTTGATAATAGTGTCCATCTTTGATCGTATGGTTCTTCACTGCATTGTCGAGCGATGCGATGGAGGGATAGTTGTTTTCTTGGGCGGCCGTTTTGCGATCTAGATAGACGTGAAGAATTTCGGTCTGTTCCTGGTTCACTTTTGCCACGTAGCCATTCTTTTGGGGTTTTGTCGCTTTGGTAGGTTCAAGCGCGTGGGCAATGTGAGGGTCCAGTTCGCGGTCCACGAGTTGCCAACGAAATCCGCGATAGATCGTGTTTTCCCGAACCGCCTTGTTGATGCTAGGTCGTTTCATCGCATGATCTTCTTTCATGCATTCGGCGACCGTTTCATAGACATGGAGAATCTGTAGCGTTTCAGGGTGGATCTTTTGAAGCCTCGGGCCAAGATGCGGATCGGGTTGAGAGCATGCGGTGGTCGTTTTGGTTTGCATGGCATTCAGTCTGGCGATAATGTCTTTGTTGGTTGCTTCTAGGGTCTGGACTTTTTGAAGGAGTAATTGGTTTGTTTTGAGGATTTCCTGGAGAATGGTGTGATCCATGGGGATCGAGATAGTTGGTTGGTTGCGTAATTGTTCAACTTCCAGTTTTAGACGCTCGTTTTCTGCGATCGGGTTATTGAACTGCTGTTGACAGGTGTCAATGATATCCAAGAGGCGCTGATAAGTGAGCTCCCTGCCCATTAGAAACAATTCTTGTTCCGTTTCATGGCCTTCCAGATTCTTCACTTGATGGGGATGAATTTCAGGATGATGATGGAGATGCTTTTCCAGACCCGCTGAATCATGAACGGGAAAGCAATCCAAAATCAGAACCTGATTTCCATATTTTTGTTTGAACTCTGTCAGACGATTCTTGATTCCCTTTCTGGATTCGCCTATTTTGATGATATACTGTCCCTGGTCGCATTGTTTGATTCGCACAAGGTAGACCAATGAGCCCGTAATTTGTCCATATTTGCGCAAGAGAAGTGTATGGCGTTCTAGCTCAGGTGCTACGGCAAGAGCCTTGTCTTTCTGGACAATCACTTCTTCTTTCTGAGCGAGTGCGCTGTCTTTCTGAACGAGCGCCTCCTCTTTATGGTCTAGTAAACGTTTCTGCTCTTCGATTGTCTGATCCTGTAGGCGCTTATGCTCCTCCATCCTTTTTGTGATCTCTTTTCCATTTTCTTCAAGAATGTCGTGAAGTATTTCTTCCAACTTCAGATAATAATCGTGAATTTCAGAAGCTTTCTTGGTTTGTGCTTTAAGACATAATGATTTGAAACATTTAATAGTCATCATGATCTTTTTAATATTGTGCCCGCCACGGCCTTTGTGTTCTTCCTCCACACGTGATCCTCCTCCAATCTGGGAAGTGATATGTTGATAGTCAATATCATGTATAAAGTGATTTTTTAATAATATGTCTGCTTTTTGTTTAGTAGAGAATCCCATCCATTTCCACACATCATCTAAATCCACCACAAATTCCTTTTTCGTATCATAATTCAAATAACAATAAAAGCTTCCAATGAATAACTGTTGGTCCGCATCTGAAAAGCTTTCTTTGATTTTATCCAATAGCTTTATATTATAAGTATGTGTAAGCTTAGAGATCGGGTGATCTTCAATCAACTCTACAATATTAAACTCTGACATCGTGTTCCTAAAGATAGATGAGAATTATTCTTTAAGTAGATATTGTTTGCTTTTTAAAAGCAAAAGCAAACAATATGGAGATACATATTGTTCAATAGGATGGTTGCTTAACCATACGGTTAAGCACATGTCCTTCGAGACATACACAAAGTCATTATGCGCATCACATGATATTTTATGGAATGATTCTCATCCATAAAGAACACATGTTTGGTCCTCCGATCGGAGGACCAGTCCTCACAACAGATACCGCAATCGCGGTATCGAGATTGTCTTTCTCATTCGAGAAAGCAGAGAGTGTTATTGTTTGCTTTAGGCTAGCCCAAAGCAATTATATTGCTTATGCGATCCTCTATGCAAACCCTTGTAGCCTTTACGTATTTTTATGAACCGATGATCGGACTATAAAAATACATTTCATGTTTATTGTCATATAAAAAGTAATACAACCGTAAGGAAAGGTGCTTAGTTGCTGTAAGCAAGACCACCCATGCCGCTCATCACGCGGAGAACGTTGAAGTTGGTGGCATACACGCGGACCGCCGACGACAGGTTGGTGCCAACAGCGTTGTTGGACACGGTCAGGAGCAGCGTGGTGTTGTCGATACGCGACAAGTTGCACGTGCCGCTCGGCTGGTGCTGCTCCGGCTGCAGGGCAAACGAGTAAACGTTGATGCCGACCGCGGGGATGTTGGTGTGGTGCTGATACGGCTGAACCAAGTTGAAGTAGTTGCCGTCGCGAACCTGGAAGCGGTCGTGACCGTTGAGCTGGAGGAGCGCGGTGATGGTCGGGTTCTTGCCGGCCATGCCCTCGACGCGGGTGACCGAGTAGCCCGACTCGAGCACCGAGCGGTCCCACCAGTCCGAGTAGTTGAACGGCTGCTGGCCCTTCCACTGGTTGATGATGGCGTCGTCGCACGAGACGAACGAATCGCGCTGGACGACCCAGACAAGCTCCTTGCACGGGTGGTTGAAGTTCAGCTTCAGCTTGTTGGCCGACGAGGTGATCGACTCCTGACCAGTGTACTGGAGGACGTCAATCAGGTACTCGTGCGAGACCTGGGCGAACTTGCGGCGCTCATCCGTGTCGAGGTAGATGTAGTCGACATAGAGCGACGCGGCGGCAAGGCCGCACTGGCCGACACGGTTGCGGATCGCGTGCGGGTCCGAGGAGTTCGAGTAGTCCCAGCACAGGTTGTTGAGCGAGTTGAACTCGAGGTTGATGCGGACCTCGTGATACTGGAGGGCGATCAGCGGCAGAGCCAGACCCGGGTTGCGGCAGAACCAGAACTGGAGCGGGATGTACAGGGTGTACATCGGGGCGCACGAGGTGATGACCTCGGAGGTGAGCGGCTCACCACCATAGCAATCGTTGTCGCACGACGAGCCGCCCTGGTAGAGGAGGTTCGTGAGCTCGGGCACGTTGCCGACCATCTTGGCATAACCGGCCTGCTTACCAGGCTCCTGGGTAAGCTCGTTCCAGATGTGAAGCCAATCACCATAGTGCTTGTCGATGCGCTGGCCACCGATCTCGATCTCGACGTAGTCGATGAGGTTGTGACCAATCCAGTTGAGCCAACGGAACTGAGCGCCTGAGCCATCCGATGACTGGAGGGCAACCTGCGGCAGGGTGGCCTGGAGGTACATGCGGTGGATGAGATCACCGTTGCGCTGGATGGTGCAGGTGACCTTCTTGCCGAAGTTCGGGGCGCCGTTAAACGGGTTCTCGATGGACTCCATGGCAAAGTTAGTGTGACGTCTGTAAACGACCTTGAAAACACGAAAAAAATTGAAAACCCTCCCTTTCGGGATATTTAGAGGACGTCACTCTCTCGAGGGATTGGACTATAACTTAAGCATGTCGTGCGCACAGGATGCGCCTTTCACACCCACTACCATTTAGTCTCTGAACTGCATTCATACTGTCATCGACAGGTTAGAACTTGGCTGCGGATTGCCCATTTTGCGCAACGCATTGCACGCATCTTTCACATTGTTACGATCTCTGAGGTATGTTCTCAGCCATACTCCTTTTTCAAGGAATACTTCGTAGTGAAAGCTTTAGGGTGTTCCCGCAATTTGATAGTGTCGCAATTCCCAGCGTGGAATTACTAGTGACTGTGGTGGATGGGATCATTCTGCGATCTCATCATTTGGAACCACTAACGGACTTGATCAGATGAATATACTGTCTTATCATCTGCCGGTCACTTTTCAACCCCCTTCAAAATGTCGAGGTAATCTGCGGGTTACCAGTCAGGTAAACATCTTGGGCGCCATAGGCGACGAGCTGCATCAAACCACCTCCAGTCATTTTCTATACCTTCAGAACACAAAATAATTTTGGCCAACCGCGCGTTTTTGACATTTTATGGCCTCATGCCGTAGAGAACACTTTTTCTAAAAAGCACTCTCTGCCGGACATCTGTCCCTTAAAATTGAAAGGCATGCCCTCTTTTCAAACCAACCAAATAACAATGGCAGCCATGGCAGAAGCGAAACCAAAAAGAGTGCGTGTGAAGTGTGAACATGGTAAGGATCCTTACCACTGTGTCCCTTGTGGTGGAAAGGGAATCTGTGAGCATCAGCAACGAAAGACAACCTGCATCCAATGCAAAGGATCGGGCGTCTGTGAGCATGATCGGATTCGCTCTCAGTGTGTCCCGTGCAAAGGGAGCCGAATCTGCGAACACGATCGGATCAAATCTACGTGTAAGGAGTGCAAAGGAAGCCAAATATGTAAGCACGGGCGACATCGGAATGTCTGTAAAGAATGCGGTGGAGCATCTGTGTGCGAGCATGACCGATACAGGTATTCGTGCACAGAATGCAAAGGAGCCGGGATATGCGAACACGGAAAACGAAAACAGTGCTGCAGTGAATGTGGAGGAGCCTCCTTGTGCGAACATGGTCGCCAACGCTCCCAATGCAAACCATGTGGTGGATCATCGTATTGTGAACATGGCCTCTTTCGGACGACATGTATCATCTGTACACCCGAGGTATCCTGTCAGAATTGTCGCATGGTGTATGTGGGTGGAATCCTTTCCCGATGGAAACCCTACTGTTTTCGATGCCATTGCGTGCTTCATCCAGACGAAGAGATCCCGCGACGATTTCGCTTGAAAGAGCATGTCATTATGGAAGCCATCAAAGAGCGCTATGGAGAGAGCCTCACGATCATATGCGACAAGAAGATTGAAGGAGGATGCTCTCGGCGACGACCTGACCTTTTCATCGATCTCGGATCTCATTGTATCATCATTGAAGTGGATGAAAATCAGCATCGTCAATATGAATGTGAAGAGAAGCGAATGATCGATCTGTATGAAGATACTGGATTTCGGAAGGTGGTGTTTTTGCGGTTTAATCCCGACTCTTACCGCGCGGAACATACACACTATCCGTCTCCCTTTTCCTTTACGGACGCGGGGACACTTTCCGTGAATCAAAAGGAATTCGATCGCCGCATGCACGATCTCCATGAGCGCATTCATGTATGGAAAGAGACCGAGCCTGAAGAGCAATGGACGGTGGAGTATCTGTTTTACAATGTGGGCGGGGGACACTTCGTTTCCCCTGTGCCCCCTCTCCATTAGCAAACAGTGTGTCTCCATGAGAGAGGGGTGTGGGCGGGGGACACTTCGTTTCCCCCGTGCCCCCTCTCCATAGAAGATTGGGTGAATACACCCCCCTCTCCACGAGAAGGGGGGGTGGGTTGTTTCCACAAGAGAGAGGGGTGTGGGGACACATGAGCGCCCCAACGGGGGCGCGAATAGTGTGTCTCCACAGGGTTTAAAAACCCCCTTCTGATACCGTGTAACAGTCATGAGTGAGAGTGCATTTTTTAAGGTGAAAAATTCAAAGCGAAGTAACCCTGAAGCACGAACTACCTTAGATGCCATCCATCATCAGCGTATTCAGCAGATGGCCGAACAAAAAGAAAACATCGGTGAATTCAAAGCGGAGCTCGCACAACTCAATGAGAAAATCGGACGTGCCACTACCGATATGGAATTGTGGAAACTGGAACGAGACAAGGAGCAACTAGAGAAACGGATCAAAACCATCGAAGACGGAACGGATATTATGGATTATTATCTGAGAACAGGTGATATCCTATACAATTATTATGACATTCAGGACCAAATCCAACAAGGAACGCAGACCTATTCTGCAACCAAGGCAAAGCCAGGATCCATTTTGGCCATTCTAGAAGAGGTGGCATTGGAAGAGGGGAAGTCCACTGTCGTAGCAGATTCGGGAAAGAAGGGATTTCAACGGAATCAATTACTGAATGATTACCTTCAATTGGAGGACCCTTCGATGGCTCGCATGACCGTGGAAGAATACGATGATCCATGGACACAATGTGAGCACTGTGGAAGTGAGATGATCATGTGTCTGAATGAGGCGAATCTAACGTGTTCTATTTGCGGAAAGCAGGAATTTATCCTGGTAGACAGTGATAAGCCCTCGTATAAGGATCCGCCTCGTGAGGTTTGTTATTATGCCTATAAGAAGATTAATCATTTTAATGAATGGTTAGCACAATTTCAGGCCAAGGAGAGCACAGAGATTCCCTCAGACGTCTATGATGCCATTTTGGTTCAATTGAAGAAAGAGAGGCTCACAAATATGGGGACCTTGAAGCCCACTAAACTCCGCGAGATTCTGCGAAAGATGAAATGCTCGAAATATTATGAACACATCCCTCATATTATTAATCGCCTGAATGGCCAGCATGCCCCTTTTATGTCACGGGAAGACGAGGAGAAACTGCGTCATATGTTTCGTGAGATTCAGCCTTCCTTTAAAAAGCATTGTCCGAAAGGGCGCCGCAATTTCTTATCGTATGGATATGTTCTCTATAAATTCTGCGAGTTGCTGGAGATGGATGAATATCTGGCATGCTTTCCGCTATTGAAAAATCGAGATAAACTGTATTTGCAGGATAAGACGTGGCAGCTCATATGCGAGGATATGCAGTGGCAGTATGTGAGGACTTGCTGACCGTATTTTTACAAATATGTCGTTAATCACGGCAAAAAAGAAGAGGGGTAGATAAAATTGACAGATAGTGTGTAAATTAACAAATAACAGGAGCATAAAGACAAGTGAAGACAGATCAATAGGAACCATGGAAATCGCGCGCATCTATCGTCTTCTGTGTGAAGATGGATATTATTACGTTGGTGCCACTATTCAGCCATTGTCGATACGCTTGAATACTCACAGGCATCTTTCCAAGACCACTGTGAACAAAATCTACACCCATTTAAATAATGTGGGATGGGATCATATCACTATTGAATTAATAGAGGAATGCCCTTCTACTGAAAAAAAGACACGCTTACAACAACGCATGGATGCTCACAAGGATGACCCGCTTTGTTTGAATTTCCTTGAGCTGAATATCTATCGGCGTGGTAAGATCTACTCCATGACTGGAATCGATGGTCACTATTACATTGGATCAACCACGATGTCTCTTACTGATCGCTTCCATCATCACAAAGAGTATTCAAAAACACATGATACTCGTGTGTATGAATATTGTAAACGAGTCGGATGGAAAAACATCACGATGGAATTGATTGAAGACTATCCATGTGATTCCTCACAAGAACTCCATGAGCGAGAGGAATATCATCTTGAGCCTGTGAGAGGGGATCCATTCTGTCTCAATGTAAATCGTGCCCATCTTACTGTTGAAGAACGAACAGAACAAGCCAAACAATACAATGAAGCTCATCGGCAAGAAGCCACCGAACGAACAAAGAAATATCGCCAAGAACATCATGCCGCCATTCTTGAAAAAGAAGAAGCTTATCGAAAAGCACATCGTGTCGAATTGGCGGAAAAGCAAAAAGAATATGTAAAGACGCATCCAGATAAAGTGAAAGAAACACGGAAGACACAATATGAGAAAAACAAAGAGACTCATGCCGCCTATATGAAAGAATACACCGAAAAGAATAAAGAAAAGATAAAGGAATACAAAGCCGCATGGAGCCAACAAAAAAAAGAGAAGACAAAGGAAGAACGAGCGGAACAGAGTCGCATCAAACGAGAAGCACGCGAACAAAAGACTCAGCAACGTATCGCACATGATCGTGCCATTGTCACATGTGAGTGTGGAGGAACCTATCAGAATTATCGCAAAAAGAGGCATGACTCGTCTGCACTCCATGTGCGCTGGATCATTGCGTCTGCATAATCATCAAGAATCATCTGGCGAATATTTTCAACTGTTCACCAGATAGATGGCATCTCTTCCCGCCCAAGTGATCTACCAATTTGTCATCAATCACATGGCGCCTCTTCTGGCCTCCAGTGTGGCAGGTCTTTCCTCCTCTTATTTTTCACGCAACGTCCCCACCCCTACACTGGTCCGCCATGATGTGGATGAAGAGAGAGAATTAGACATGCTTCATATGGATCGACTTCTTCCATGGATGCGTATGATGTTTGATGAGCCTCAAGAAACGGTCACAGTGGAAGCCCGACAGGCCTATAAAAAAGAGCTCTATAGTGTCTACACGACGATTCGGTCTGATTATACCCAGTATCAGCAATGGAAACAGTATAATAGTAGTGTATGGGTATTTTCCTCGTATCGCAAGAAGAACACGGTATCACTGGCGAAGAAGATTCTAGCGGACATCAGACTGTTTCATGAAGGATTAAAACTATTCTCTATGTGGGGGCACTTTGCGCCTCCACACACTCTTCTTGATAAGTAGTCGCGCCCCCACACCCACGGGAGACGCAAGCATCACTGGTAGAAAATCTTCGATTTTCTTTCACCCCCCCTCTCCATAAGAGCAAATTTGTCTTCCACGGGGAATTCACATATTTTCCCTTATTGTTGGAACAGATGAATCCAGTCCTCCACGCCATTCCCCGCAATAATCGTAGGGCATTGATTCCGAATGAATACTTCATGCTTTTGCATGAGTTCCAATTGTTGTCGGTCTGTCCACCACAGTGGTGCAATGGAGGAGTAATCAAAGTTGATCATGCGTTCTTTCGGATACAAAAAGGTCTGTGTCTGTGCTTGACAAAAGGCATCCATGTGTAACAGTCGTTCTTCCAATGCGTCGATCGATCCCGCGTCCCATCCATAGAGAGTGGGCATCAACTCGCTTGCAAAGAGAGACGGGTGCGAGAGCGTTCCATCAGCACAATAAAACAACACCTTCCCTGTTGTTTTGTTTTGTAGGAGAGGGATGGTGGCATCCCACGCACCCTTTTGGATACAGAGGGAAGAAGAGGATAAGATCTCCTGAACAATTGGTTCGATATCGGGTTGATTTGCTCGATCATTGAAATCCACACGAAGATGAATCATGAGAAAGGGTGAATCAGGATGTTGTGCAAAATAATTCGCGATCTCTTCCATGACCGATAGGAAGGTATGTTCCATGAGATACGTATGAGACAAATACACGTGCCCCTTGTAAAAAGAGAGGCGAAAATCAAGCCATCGGATACCCTTCTCTAGTTGTTCTGTGATGGTGAGGGATTGATTTCGAACCCATGGCAGAACAACACATAAACAACTTTGTAGCAGGGAGCCGTAGGTGCAGCTATTGTGGGTTCCGTAGATGGGATGTGACATGTTACTATAGGGTGGAGACATTCTGTCTCTACACACCTCTCTCGTGGAGAAGATGTGTTCCCATTGAATATCTAGAATTGTTGGCCCCAGACTAAATAAAATTGACGATTCCATTGCGTATTGTGATTCAAGAACGTGTAGGCCCCTTGAGAAAGGGTCGCACGGTGTTGGATGTTTCAAAAACCAGTGAAAATAGAAAGTGAGACAGGAGGGGGGTCATGACGTATTTTTAGTAAATACACTTTGCGACACCCACCTCTATGATTTCTCTCGCTTATTACGCCATACGAGGGAAGCCAACGATATTTGCGCCCAAACCGAATGATGCGCCCTGTCTTGCGGTAACACCCATTGACGGGGAAACAGCATCGAGCATCGCAAACACGACGGCGGCAAGGACAGCCAGGGTGGCGACCTCGTCCATCGGCAACGCGCGCTTCGGGATAAAGATGGCCGCGGCGGCAATCACGAGACCCTCAATCAGATACTTGATAATGCGGTTGATAATTTCAGCAAATCCGTAGCCCATCATGTTCTATATTCCATCCATAGAAAAAAAGACGCGCGTCGGAGAATCTCATACGCACATGCAATGCACCACAACGAGTTTAAAGCATCCCTCTCTTCCTCCTCTAGACATGAGCACGCCCGACATCGTAGAAGATTTTTTGGAGGAGGACACTGAGATCCCTGGCCAGCGCTACGTTCTTCTGAGCTTCATCAGCCCGGAGAAAGTTTTGGAGAAAAAGGAAATCTTCTTTTTTGAGTCGTTCCTGAAGACCTATGAGGTGGATTGGAAGCTGAAGAATCTGGAGGGGTTTCTCGTGGATACCGTGAAGCACATTAACACGGAGTTGGAGGAGAAGTCCAAGGAGTTGGAGAAGAAGGATCTCCAGGAGGCAGCTGAGATCTGCCGTAAGAATCGTCTTCGTATCGATGATGTGATGAGCCAGTATGCGTCCTATGTCCAGAAGAATCAGGAGAAGACGACTTCTTCTACGCTAGTGGCTGCATATGATGACTTCATGTTTGCCAAGAAAACCGCATTGGAAGAGGAGTTCTATGCGAAGAATGAGTTCCGCACAAGCATCCGTGGTGTGAAGATCCGCGGCGTGTTTGCGACGCAAAAGGAGGCGGAAATCAAGGCCAAGAAGCTTCAGGGTAAAGACAAGTATCACAATATCTTCATGGGCGATGTAGGCAAGTGGACGCCGTGGGATCCGTCTCCGCATGAGGTGAAGGATCAGGAGTATAACAATGATCAGCTCAACACGCTGATGAAGAAATACAAGGAGAACGAGGATTCGCGTGAGAAGGCGTTTGAGGAGCGTAGCAAGGGTTCCAAGCAGGTCTTTGGCTCATCCACGAAGGGTGCCTCCGATTCCATGGACAGCATGTTTGGCAGTTCGGACTTGGCTCTTCAGCGAAAGATGGAGAAGCCAGTGGTGACCATCGAGCGGGTGGATGATTCGAAGGAGGACCCCTCAGAAACGGCTAAAAATGTAACGATTATGCCGTAATCCCTTACTAAAAGACCAAAAGACCAAACGACCAAAAACCAAAAAACCATAAGGAAGGGAGATACCAAATACTTTTTTTATCAAAAAAAACGTTTCTTATCTTTCGCATGATTTACGCGTAATATCCATCGGATGGAACATTGCCCCCCACATAATTGGGAACGCAAGAATTGGAGTGTCCATCGCAGAAGCTTCCCTCAGGACAGGCCTTGCGGCAAAACGGGTCAGCATGCCCCGTGGCCAGACTCATCCCCCGTGCCGCAGAAGGAACATCAATAAAAGCCTGCTCATGATCCACAAAGGCACTCTCTTGTTTCTCTTGGTCTTGGGCGTGCTCTTGTGCCTTCTGTTCCATCATGTCCTCAAATCCAGACACGATATACTGCACCTCCACCTGTCCAATATAACGGATCAACGCAGGCAAAAATGCCACAATAAGGGCAAGGAGCACAAGCATCGCAACAATGCTCATTGGTTTCAGGTTCGCCATCTTCTAGCCGTAGGAGAGGTTTTTTACAGTGCGCTGTAAAGCGTTGCGCTACCATTTCTTCTGAACATTAATGGCGGGTCCTCGGAGTTTCATATTGGCCCGTGGATCGAAATCATTTACCTGCTCCTCCTCTTTGATACGAGCAAGCATTTCGGATTGCCTCCACAATTCAGGCGCACCCATCTTGAACTCTCCATGAACTTCGGCCTTATACCAAAAAATGGTATCTTCCAGTTTATTGCTTTGCGTATTGTTATTAATGACCAGGCATTCATAATTCTGCGTGCACTGGTCCATCATTTGACAGAAGAATTCAAAGGAGGGAAAGGCGGATCCGTAGTTTTGATAAAGGCGCTGTCGGTTATTCATATAGGGCTCTCGCAAAATGAAGACATAATCGACGTTGGTTCGAAGGGCGGGCTGAATACCGAGGGGGAACTGCATTGTAATAATGAAGAAGACCTTGAGCCAACGACCGTTCATAAATAGATAGCGAATGTTCTTATCGTGAGTCCATGAGTCGTCATACATACAGTCATCCAGAATGAGGAACGCACGGGGGTCAATGGTGCCTTTCATGCCTTTCTCTTCGTTTTGTTGAATCTTCTGCATGACTAGTTTCTGGCGCTTGACAAAGTTGGCCAGAATGACCGCATTATATTCACCGTGAATGAACATCGGCGGGACGATCTTTTTAAAGAAACCGTTCGACTCTTCCGTTCCTGAAATGACGCATCCCATAGGAAGATCTTGGTGATGGAACAATAAATCGCGAACAAGAGTGGACTTACCGGTACGGCGGCGACCAATGAAAACGGCAACCGCATCTTGTGGAATAGATTTCATCACAAACTTCCGGAGACTGACATTGACTCCTCCTTGTGCTGCCATCTTGATTTCTAGACTATCTCCTGTTTTAAGGTGCGCCATAGAAACACATTCATAAGTCTTTGACGGAAGGAGATGAAGGCTGTCCGCAAGACGCTCCTCCAACAGCCCTGTCGCATTCGTCCATTGACAGAACATGATCGCACCACTTTTTCCGACTATTCCCATCTTCAACGATATTTCCCAGCCATGGATTACTTTGCAGTGCCTGAGATGAATGCGAAGGATGCTGAGCTCCCTAGCCAGTATTGGATTGAAGAATGGGAGAAAGAGGATCGTTCCAAATTTTGGAAGGCTCGTCGCCGATCGGCGACAACTGAATCAGAATCATGTGACGTCTTTACCAAAATCGTCCACCTCTTGAATCCGATTGATCTGATCAAAGAGAAATATGTATGCCCTGAGCACCCTTTGCTTCCTCAAAGCGAAAAGGCATGGAAACAGACGCTTCACGCCCTTCATCGACACAACAACCAGGCCTATGTGGATGCGGTGGCGAACTTTATTCTGAGTCGGTTTCGTGAAACCAACATGACGCCCCACTGTGTGCTCTTCTATGGAGCGATGACGGGAATCAGTAACAAGTATCAATACAACATCACACCTGAATATGATTCCTATCGCCAATGTCGATGGTTTTGGAAAGGGATGGAGTCCTATCACGCTAGTCTGACGGTAATTAAGGGGGATTGTTCGCATCCCGATCTGGAGGAGATTTGCCGTGAATTGGTGACCTGTCCGTTTGATGACGAGGAGATGGTAACGATCTCTCCGTTAGATGGCGTGGACAATACCGATGTGGAGTCGGTTCATTCTTTTACATTTGATACGATTGAGGAAGATACAGACAATGCAGACACCATTTATGAACTTCATCAAAAGGTAACGGGACTGACGATTGGCTCCCGATCGACCTCTTCGACTCCTTTGTCCTATTCTTCTCCATCCTCTCGGTTGTCTCGATCTTCTCGGTCTGAGTCCTCAAGATCGTCTGGGTCGTCTGGGTCGTATGGGTCATCCGATTCCGATGAAGTAGATTTGGACATTTGCCTGACGATCCCCAATATGCCCGTTATCTTTATTAATCAAGAGGCGCAAGAGGGTGTCATGGATGACTTGTTGAATGATGATTCAGACGAACGTGGATCACCAGAATGGGAATCACGGTGGTCCGCCTGGTTGTTCCAAGTCATTGCGGTGTTGACCTTTTTACAGAAGGCCATTTGCTTCACCCATAATGATCTTCACTCCAATAATATCGTATGGAGACGAACGGACCAGCCGTTTCTGTATTACAAGGAGCGCGATGGCACGGTATGGAAAGTGCCAACCTTTGGAAAGATCTTTAGCATCATTGATTTTGGCCGTTCCATTTTTCGTCTTGGACGTCGCCTATGGGTATCGGATGATCATTGGCCCGATCAGGATGCAGGAGATCAATATAATTTTGGACCGTTCTTTGATCACAAGAAGGCAAAGCATCCTCCAAACCCCTCGTTTGATTTGTGCCGACTGGCAGTGAGTTTGATGGATGGTATGTTTGATGACATCCCTCCGAAAAAGAAGGGAAAGGGTGTGTCGGTAATGAGCCAGGAGGGATCATGGAAGGTGTATGAAACCAAGTCGCCGCTCTACAATCTGCTCTGGAGCTGGATGGTGGATGATAAGGGTTGCACGATTTATGAGGATGAGGAGGGAAATGAGAAATACAAGGGATTTGATCTGTATATTCGAATTGCCCAAGACGTTCATGGAGCAGTTCCAAAGGAACAACTTCGTCGCCCGATCTTTCAATCGTTTATCACGCGCGACCCAGTTGATGCAGAGATGGTGTATTCTCTTGGTATCTAAGTGGAGGCGCGGAGCGCCCCCACACCCCCTTCCAATAGAGCGGACTTGTATCTTTCCCTCTCTCGTGGAGATAACGCGACATTACACCATTTTCATGGGAGGGGAAACATTTACTCGTATCTCTTACGTATTCACACACATCTCTATGAGAGAAAGGTGTGAGCACATGCTATTCCCTATGTATGGGTTTACGAAGTTCTAAGAATGCCTCCATAAGAAGGACACTACGCACTTCCACTGACGGGCTGGCACGGGCATCCATTCATCACCGTGGTAACGCCATTTGCCTTTCGAAAGAACGGCATGTTGCCAATTTTCACATCCGTAATGATGGACTGATCATAGATGCCAAGGGCCGGTGCATAGCCCGTCTGGGGCTGGGCAGGGTTCTGAATCCGATTCAAAAAAGATCCTGCTTTCGCATTGTCACGACGACGCTGTGTTAGAAGCGAACTGTCAAAGATGGTAGTCGGCATGTCTATCCGTAGAGAAGAAATACTCTTAGCGTCTCATCAACCGAGGAGGTCCCACCTGAACCATTTCCATTTCATCGAATGCATCCTGTGTCGGAAGAGATGGAAAAGAAGAAAGAGCAGAAAGGGAAGAGAAAGAAGGAAATGCAGGAAATACATCAGGAATAAGAACACCTGTAAAGGCAATCAGAATGGAACCGCTGATAAAGTCCTGTAGATACTGGATGGATCGGTATTCCTTTTCTTTGTATTTGGCACCAATGAAGCTAAGAACAATAAAGAGGATTCCTCCTACGAACATCCATGGGAACCATACGGGTGTCATTATGTAGGAGGTGCGAGAAAAACGCGCGTGTCTTTGCCGCGTTGCTTGTTTCACATCTTAGAGCTCCTCATAATCATCTACGCTTTCTGGTGCGGCGGAGAGATCAAAAGAATCCAGATCCTCCTCCAATGTCACAGCGATTCCCTGATCCGGAACCTCAGACACCTCTCCTTCATCATATACTAGTTCGGATTGATCCCCATCTTGAGAATCAAACATGGCGTGGAACTGCCCAAACCGGACATTGGGTTTATCATTTACCACAATCGTAGGAGGATCAGTGGCCTCGATGGACTCTAAGGGATCAGAGGGTTTCAGCATATTCTCAGCCTTCTCTTTCTCAGCCTTCTCCTTCTCTTCTTTCTCAGCCTTCTCTTTCTCTTCTTTCTCAGCCTTCTCTTTCTCTTCTTTCTCAGCCTTCTCTTTCTCTTCTTTCTCAACCTTCTCCTTCTCTTCTTTCTCAGCCTTCTCCTTCTCTTCTTTCTCTAGTCTCTCTTTCTCTGCTTTCTCAGCCTTCTCTGTCTCCTCTGCGTTTTCCTTTTCGTCCTGCTCTTCCTCTTTATCTTCTTTGTCTTCTTCGTCCTCTTGGCCTTGGTGGACAAAGTCTTTTAGAATGGATTTGACAGGAACCAGACTGCGCACCGCCTGTAGCATTCCTTCATGAAGAAGTTGCTCTACCTGACGATAATTCTGTTGCTTTTCCATGCCTGAGATGTTATCGCGAAACAAATAGGTAGAACTCCACAAGAGTTTGGAAGTCTCGCACAACACCTTAAAGAGAAAATGGTCGATCTTGGGAATATGAATCTCCACCTTCTTTTGATTCGTAGAGAGACGAATGGCCGTCAGAACTTTCGTATGGGCAATAAAGACAGCTGTCAAGAGATCCTCTAGATAGTCGCACCCACAGTGGTTCTGAATGGTCTGAATCTCATGACGAACCCGTTCCATGTTCCAATCATGGATCTCATTCAGATAAGTCTGAAACTGCCAGAGGGCACGTTTGGGTTCAGCTGCCATTGTTTTACGGGAAGTCTCCAGTAGATCGACATAGAATTGGAAATAAGCGGGGACAAGGAACACACTGAGCTGTTTGGTATACTCAGTGCGCGCATCGGAATAGACGGATAAGATGGAGTCACCTCGGCTCATTCTTCTTCCCTCCCCGTTGTTGTCCGAAGCAGATAGAACGCATATCCCAAAAACGCCCATAGGGATCCCGATGCCTCCGTGCAGGCACCGTAGTCCATGAGCAGGCGATCGTGGGGCATCAGGGACCGAATGAGCCGTTCAGGGTGATAACCCATTTTCACGTAGGTCATGAGTTGTTCGAAGTGCTCTGGTGGTTGCTCTTGTGGTTGCCCTTGTGGCAGCTCTTGTTGTAGGCATTGCATCACTTCTTGTTCTTTCTTGCGGTGAACCAGAAGACCCTGCCATGTATCAGAATGAAAGAGCTGAAGGGTGGCACACTGGATGGCTCGACGATAGGAATATTCGGAACACAAGAGATAGGATTGGATCTCCTGGGGGCATGAGGTGGGAAAGGAGCGCAGAAGGAAGGTTTCTAGATCGGACCATGTCGGAGAGAGCATTTTCTTGACACGGCATCGAGAGCGAATGGGCTCTTGGAGACGACCAGGATCGCGGCATTCCAGAACGAAGAGAACGTCGGAGGCGTGCGTTTCCAGAATGCGTCGGAGAAAGGCCTGGGCTTCAGGGGTGAGATCGTCGGCGCCTTCGAGCCATAATATGGCGGGTTCGGTGCGACGGGCCCATACGTGGAGTTTCTGACGACCGTCCCGTAACGTGCGATCTTTGCGGCAAGGACAGACAAAGAGTTGTTTTTGTGTTTGTTCTGCATACTTCTGAATCCAGTAACTTTTACCGCATCCAGGAGGACCTGTGAGAATAAGAGGGTCCATTACTTACAATGGGTTTCATGGGTTTAGATCACTTGCGGCTGCGTCTACGTGTTCGATTGCGTCTCGAACCTCCCATGGCATTGTTTTCCGTAAGGCGACGGATCTCCTCGATCGCCTCGCGCTCCTCTCTTCGTGCTACTTGATAATCGTCTTGTAAGGCGTCCCATTGATCGTGTAACGCATCTAATGTCGCCTGTGCTTCAGTGATCTGTCCATTTAGAATCAGTGTATCATTGCGGATGTTCGCGATACGGTTCACTGCTGTATCTCGTCGTGCGTATGCTGCTTGTAGTTGCTCATGTCGTGACATCTATTCTATCTTCTGAATACTCTTGCGCTTTCGGTAGGTTCGTTTTCGATGGGTACGCTTTCTGTGGGTTCGGCGACCGCCTTTTGATGGCACCCCACGTTTCTCAAGCGTTTTAAATATCTCACTTATTTTTTTACTTATCTTAGTTTTATCTTCTTTTAATGTGTTCTGTAATGGTTGACTCAGCCCTTTATATGCGGTCGTTATCGTGGTAGATAGTTTTTTTGCTTCCTCCCTTGCTTTAGAAGGATTGTTGTCTATATTCGCTAACACATTCTGTATGTCAGCCTCTACCTGTTCGATGGTAGCATGCCATGACTTCATATTTACCACAGGTGCACTAGAAGGGTTTACAATACTATTAGTTTTATTCCCCATCTTGTCGGTTAACTGCTCAAAATGAATGATCGCATCCTGAAACTTATTTTTTAAATCTGTAAATTGTTGTATGGTGTTCTCGCCTGTCATATCCTTGGAGGTTTGTATTATTATAGTTTCATAGCGACGCATATCAGGCATTATAACTCCTGATGTTTTCAATACATTCATTTCTTTCGTGATATTTGAAACCGCAGACTTTGCTCTATGTCCAGCATCAATCATTAAAACTGTTGAATTCTCAGAAATCGCCTTATCCGCCGCATCTATCGCGGCCTTTGCCTCTGCTATCGCGGCCTTTGCCATTGCGATCGCCTGTGCCTTACGCATATTCACATTAGCCGTAGACGCATTCTTACTGGATGCTGGACTAGTAGCACTTATTTTATTAGGTTGAGCTCCACTTGCAGCCTCAGGTGAACTCGCGTCACCAAATGTAACCGTAAAGGAATCTGGTGAATCACGCTTTACTGTGGCGCGGACCATCTATTTTACTTGTTGAAAACTCTTACGCCTTGTTCTTTCGTTTGGTGCGCTTGGAGCGTTTGGTTTGCTTACTACGCTTGGTGCGCTTGGAGCGCTTGGAACGGGTGCTGCCGCCTTTTTTTACGGCCCATGTATTTTTTGATACATTAATTCTACTATTCATAGAATCTTGTTGTTCTCGTGTAAGAGCGTCCCATGCAGACTTTTTATCAGTATTAGAACTACCAGTAGCGTCTATTGTAGATAGAAACGTTTTCATCGCAGTAACTTCAGCAGCCGCCTTCGCAGCCGCCTCCTCATTCTTTATCTTCTTTGCAGCCGCCTCCGCAGCCGCCTCCTCATTCTTTAGCTTCTTCGCAGCCGCCTCCTCATTCTTTATCTTCTGTGCTGCCTGAGCAGTGGCCTGAGCATTAACCTGAGGTAGAGCAGTGGCCTGAGCATTAACCTGCTGTGGAGCAGTGGCCTGAGCATTAACCTGCTGTAGAGCAGTGGCCTGAGCATTAACCAGCTGTGGAGCAGTGGCCTTTGCAGAACCCTGAGCATTAACCTGCTGTGGAGCAGTGGCCTTTGCAGAACCCTGAGCATTAACCTGCTGTGGAGCAGTGGCCTGAGCATTAACCTGCTTTAGCGCATTGGCTTGTTGCGCATTCGCATTCTTCGTGCAATTTACCTTATATTTGCCCTTTTCGGTCCCTTCCTGCGTCACAGAACATGAAGAAGGCATCTATTCTACTCTTTGAAAAAACATCACGCCGTATTGCGTATCAGCCGACTTACCCGTTGCGTCACCAGCACCGTCAGTCCGCCCACCACGAAGCCACACCAAAACGAAGAGCGCCACGAGCGCATCCACGTCGTTATATGCGTTGGACTGACAAGGTCCGTATCAGTAGACAGTTCAGACAAGAAGGAAAGATCGAGCGGCGGGACCGTTTTTGACATCGTATAGGGGTTCTGATAAGGTATATGGATCATGTCTTTACATGCGGTCTTATCGTATCACCGTGTGTTATGCGTGCCCCGCCAGGAACTGCTGGTATTCGCGAATGGCCGCCTCATCCGCATTCGCATTCTTCCGCAAACTCTGCATGAGCGGGTTGTTGTCCGCCGCCGACACCGAATCATATGTATTGCGCTCACGGCTGACATCCAGATTGAGCGGAACACGGTATTCTACGCGACCAATGTCACCCACACCAGGCGTAATGTCCACCGAGCGATTCACCGCAAGGGCACGATCATTCATAATGTCCACATCCAGTTTCTTGGAAAGCTGACGACCGGGATCACCATTGAACGTCGCCGTGCGTCCCGATCCCGCAATCGGCTTACGTCCCTTTGCAATCTGTTCCTTGTTCGGATTGGTGCGCATGTTATACGCAAACGAGTTGTCCATCGCATCGCTCCACGCTCCATTTCCACCAGGACCTGTCCATGACAAGCCCGATGACAGCTGGGCCTTCTGCGTGGATCGAGCCACGTCCTCGGGATCATACACCTTCAACCGATTCGGCATGGACGATCCATCACCACCCGCAATACCAGGACGATCCAGATAAATCGTGGTCTCCTTCACCGTCGTGCGAGCAATGTCCTTCGGATCCCACACCGTAATGGCAGGGGCCATGTCGCTATAATTCGGCATACCCGCAATCCGAATGTTTCC
>JACCDP010986252.1_pt1 | contig 19795 bp, 20 predicted proteins | sample 7445841 | NCBI WGS metagenome assembly JACCDP01 (sample SAMN15323441, study PRJNA562643) | freshwater metagenome | isolation source: river surface water | place: USA:Blue River Watershed | collected 2017-08-17
ACCCAAACAGCACTGAGGGTCAGGGCAGGTTTCGCCTGAAGGACCCTGATCTCTTCAAGCGGGTCTGGACGAGGAAGGATCCCGACGCAGAGGGCGTCACACACATCATCGGCATAATGCGGGATGGCCGCTACGGCACTCAGGCCATAAGGTTCGATAGGGACCTGTGGTCTGAGCGCGATGCCGCGAGGTGGTGGGCAGAGAACGCCGACCGCTTTCGCAAGGTCTGGAGGCCAAAGGACTGGCGCGGACTGCGTGAGGCGAAGGCTTTCGTCGACAGGGAGCACGACTGGCGGCAGGTGATCATCGACAGGGAGGGCGAGACCTGGACTCGCGGCCAGATACGAGACCACTACAGGAAGGTCGGGCCCAAGCTGCTGCGAAGCCTGCGAGGCCACGACGTGATCGTCATCCTCGGCATGTCTCGAAACCGCTTCGTCCTCAAGCGCAACAGGGACGAGAGGGGCACGAGAATACGAATCGACAAGCTGAAGGGGATCGAGGATCCCTCGTCCCTTGAGTACTGGATCAATCGGCGGGCAGTTGAGTTCCACATCGCGTTGCACGGCTCCCAGACAGACGTCGCGTGGGTTGATATAGACATCCACAAGCCGAAGAAGCTAGAGACAGAGAGAAAGCACGCACGCAGGATTGTGCCCAAGGTCAGCAGGGTCATAAGGCAGCAGCTTGGCGGATCCATCTCCACATGGGACAGCGGCAGGACCGGATTCCACGTCATGGCGAACCTGCGACAGGAGGAGGACGTCAATGTCATCAGGCACAAGCTTCGAAGGGCACTTGACGCGGAGTTCAAGGGGGACGAGACCGTGACGACCAAGATCGCTAAGTCGGGCCAGATCAGGCTGGACGTCACGACCCTGAAGCGCACAGGATCCCTCCGCGCGCCCTTCAGCCTCTCTGTCTACGGACGAGTCAAGCGTCCCATCGGGGGCGTCAAGTGAGGCCGGGACCCATCGCCTTCATGCGCATCCACCAGGTGGACGACCCCAGGGACGCGCTCGAGCAGTTCGGCCCTGAGGATCTCGTCGTCCAGGAGAAGTACGACGGCTGGAAGATCCTCGCGGTCAGGGAGCGGTCGGGCGTCAAGCTGTACACGCGACACGGGAAAGACGCGTCAGAGAACTTCCCAGACCTCGCTGACGAGCTTTCGTCCCTGCCGATCGGCACAGCCGTCCTCGGCGAGATCGTGGGGTTTGACGGAGAAGGAAAGCAGCGCCTCGCGCTGGTGCAGTCAATCGCGGGATCAGGACCAGAGGACGCTGCCGAGAAGACGCAGGACCTGCTCCAGGACGGCGGTCGCCTCAAGTACCTCGTCTACGACGTCCTGTGGGATGCGGGGAAGGACATCATGTCTGAGCCGTGGGAGTACCGCGATGGCCGCCTGCGTGACCTTCTCGAGGACGGAGACCAGGTGCAGATCGTGGCCAACCACCCATGGTCTGAGTATCAGAGTGTGATCAGGCAGTCCCTGGCAGCCGGCGGTGAGGGCCTTGTGATCAAGCCCAAGAGCAGCGTCTACTCGCACGCTGGGCCCGGCGAGGATGAGCCCTTCGGCGAGTGGCTCAAGTACAAGAAGTCCTACACAGAGGACGTGATCCTGGACGGCTACGAGCTCGGTGATCCCGATCCCCGCGGCTACAGGAAGGCTTCGTTTGACGCGATCCAGATCAAGGGCGGAAAGCGCGTCAGAGTGGGCAACCTCACCAGCGTCAGCCACGAGATCCAGCAGCAGCTGATGGACATGGTCGACGCAGAAGAGGATCCCGTCGTCGAGGTGAGGTACCAGGAGCGACACCCAAAGACGGGCCTCATGCGTCACATGCGGTTCGTCAGGCTCCGTCCGGACAAGCCCGCCACCTCCGCCACACTTCGCGGGGATTGATCGCGCCAGTCTGTAAAGTCCCGACTCACCTCCAATAATGCACTCAGGAGGCGCAATGTCTGAGAAAGCCAAGCCGCAGCAGATCTTCTACAACACCTGGGGATCGCAGGCAGAGGAGCATGAGAGCTACTTCTCTGACATCGAGGACATCGCTGCATTCATCGCCTGGGGTCTTGAGGCCCAGCAGTCAGGCTGGTCGATCACGCCGCACCAGATGAGCACCATCGCCGTCTCGCAGCACAAGGAAAAGTTCGGCACAGTCCGCGTGTACTGCACTCTCGCCTCGACAGAGAAGGTCAAGCGTGAGTGGCGCAAGACCATCAAGTCCTGGAAGGAGCGGCTGACAGGGGATGACTCGCCGCGCCCCGACAGGCATGAGTTCACGCTGCAGTGCCTTGAGCGCGACATGATCTGGTACCGGCTGGTCTACCAGCAGGCAGTGCGCCTCTGGCCTCAGTACGAGAAGGCGATTACCTGCGCAGCATCTGAGTCCCACCTGCTGAAAACACCCAGGGAGCTCGAGGAGGCCGTGCGCCGCGGTGAGCTTCGCAAGATCGAGGCTGACAGGTACCGTCGAGTGATCGGAGGCTGAGATGACAGACGACGAGCTGAATCAGGCGATCGAGACGGAGCGCGAGCTCCTTGAGCTGGAGAAGGAGGAGGATCTTTGGGTCCGAGAGGGATCACCTGTCCTCGTCGTGGGAGTGCGACATCTAGAGCGCGTCAAGTCGTCAAAGCGACCGCTCGTCCCAATCTACCACCAGACGTCTGGCCTTGCGTGCAACCACATCAAGCTTCACGCTATCGTCCTCAAGCCCAAGCCGCTCGTTCTGGCAGCGATGCAGCTGATTGAGAGGCACTGGTTTGAGTCCAACATGGGCTGCTTCGGGACCTCACTCGAAGAGGTGCTCTTCTACAGGATGCAGCTGAAGGATCTCGTTCACCCGCGTGCTGACTGCAATGTGACTTACATTGACCTCGTTGAGGGCGCCTATCCTATTGACCTCGACATGAGCGTGATTCGGGAGCTCTGCGATGACGATCTTCCCGACAACCTGGACGATCTGCTGGAGTTCGAGAGCCCCTTTTCCCGCTCAATGGGATCTGTGGGCAGGTGGAGATGCTTTATTCTTGCAGAAAATTCTGATTAGCCTGTTTCCACTTTATATAATATGTGGTATATTAATAGCAGGAGGTAGGAATGATTCTCGCACTAGCACTCATCAATGTCTCGGTCGCAGGCAGCGGCGTCACCACCAGCACCTTCGTCAAGAAGGCCGAGGCGACGTGGCCAACCACACACAAAGACTTCGTGACCACGCGGTCCCCCTGTCTCGACGCTCTTCTCCTGAACTTCAAGGCGGCGGGATGCAGGGGGTACGACCTCGATCGCAGCACTCCCATTCCCGACGGGGTAGGCTTCTCCTGCAAGGATCCCAAGATCCTGAACGGGTGGACCCTCAACGAGCACGTCATCGCGCACACCCTCCCAGAGATGGAAGTCGAATTCAAGGGATGGGACGTCTTCTGCTTCGATCCCAACGTGATCGTGTTCATCATGGAAAATCCGAAGTTCGCGGACTCTGCCAAGTAGTATCCCATCATCGGGAGAGAACATGGTCAAGGTCAATGACAGGGTCTACCACACCTACAATATGGGACTCAAGGGAGTCGTGGTGGGCGTCGAGCAGGAGAAGGCGAACACGTGGATGGTGGGAGGAGCTGCCTCCCACCGGCTCGTCGCAGTGGTCAAGACCGCAGATGGGACCCTGGTGAGGATTCCCGCGACGGACCTGATGCGGGACGACTGATTACCTACTGAGTGAAGCAGCGCCAGCCACCCCCCTCTCCGCACGCGGCAGCGACACGCGCGGTGGCACTCATCATCAGCCTCATTAAACGGCCCACAGCCAAGTCAGAGCGGTATCGCAGGTGGGTCGACATAGGCTGGCAGCCCATTCCCTTCAAGGGGAGCTCACAGCAGCCAGAGCAGCGTCGCTTCCTCCTCAAGCTCTCTGTTCACAGGCGGGCGGGCGCCGAGGTCGACGCGTGGGCCGACACAGGCGAGTGCGGATCCGTCAGCGCCGTCTTTCGACCCTGCATGGAGGTCGCGCTCGGCATCACCTTCGATCCGAGCGACCTGCCCGGATGCCTACACAGCGTTGTCGCGGTCCTGCACCAGACCGTTCGGCACGAGATTGAGCACCTCATGGACGAGGGCTTTCTCGCACTTCCCGGACCCTCCCGACGCCCAAGGAGAGGCACAACAGACCAGGAGCAGTGGCAGAGGAGCGTGCGCCTGAGCCACTGGTACGGCCTGAGGCGGCGGCTCTTCTCGGGGGGATTCGGGACACTGCGCAAGTGGGACCGAAAGGAGCGAGCCATCACGGAGTCCGCCAGGTCGGGAAAGTGCATCGACTACATGGTGAGCGCGCGTGAGATGCACGCCTTCACCATGGGCTTTCAGGCGGAGGCGAAGTACCGCAGGGTAACGTGGGACGTGCCCATGCTCGAGTACACAGAGAGCATGGTTAACGCGGAGCGGATGACCCAGCAGGAGTCGGACGCAGTCAGGACCATGCTCGTGAGGTGGGCAGTGGCAGTCATTCCCAGCGCGAGAATAAGCGAGCAAACCGTTGCACGGTACCTCTAACACCGTCAATACTTACCGCTGAGGCGCCGACAAATGAGCGATCGCACCGAGAGCATCCTTCGAGAGATCATCATCGAGATGATCCTGCTGGAGGGAAGGAGACGACGCCCGCGGCCTCAGCCCTGGCCCAACCTCACAACAATGCAGGCTGCAAGGCGGATGGCGACAGTTAAGCGGCGCAGGGGCAGGCTCATCAGGAACCAGCTGCGGTCCTTCAGGTGGGCTGACAAGCCTGAGCGCGCGCTTCGCGACCTCAAGCTTCGCGCCAAGGGAGGGTGAGTGCACAAGCTCTACGCCAAGTCAGCGCGTGAGTCTGTGGACGAGGTCGTGGGATCGATCGCCATGAGGGTGATGGGACTTCTCTCTGACAACGGACTTGTCATCTACAAGAGCGAGGGCACAGAGCTCTACAAGAGAGAGAGCACAGAGCAGCGCACAGAGGCGCAGGCCGGCCTTGTCAGCGTCTTTCGACCGCACCTGCAGATGGTGAGAGCCGTCTACGATCAGGTCGCTCGTGATCTCGCGGAGACGACGGGAGAAAACGACGATCCGAGCGACCACCTGATGGGTGTCCTCTGGCGCGCCTACCTGCGTCGCATCCACCCACACAGCGACTTCTCTGTGTCGGACACGGAAACTGTGCGCCTGAAGTCCGGCTACACGCGCTCTCTCACACAAATCCTGACTGAGCGGGCTGTTCGCGCGATCCTCGCAGACGTTGAGGACCTGCCGACGGAGTCGTCGACACAGTCGGGAATTGTCGGCCTCTTTTCTCGACGAGTTCTCGCCATGTCCGCGCTGAGCAGCACCAGCGTGATTGCGGTCAGATCAGCAGAAGCTAGGTACTTCGATCCCGAGCAGCTGCGCAGAGAAAAGGTGCTCAAGACAGTGTCTGCGGGAGCGCAGACCAAGGGTCTCAAGTCGCCTGGAACAGGCGGAGGAGAGGCCATACCCAGCGGGCAGATTGAAGCAAAGCGCAGAGAGCTTGAGACCAAGTTCAAGGCCATCATGAGAGGCAGGAGCCCATCGGGACACGCTTTCTACATCACAAACAACAGGAGCCTCTTCATAGACGAGTCTGAGACCTATGAGGATCACATGCGATTTCTTGCAAACGAGGAACGCCCACCGACCTTTGAGTTCATAAAGTACATCACAGATGAGGAGCTCAGATCCAAAAGCGTTCAGGCCTTCACCACGGAGATCGCCTCCCGCGAGGAGCGCGAGGCTGAGGCGAGCGGAGCGACAGTCGACCAGCTTCGCCGACTACGGCAGGCCAGGACAGACGACGAACGCGACGCGATCAACAGGGAGATTGACGCCTACAGGGCACAGCAGTCTCGGGCCGCGCCCAGCAGCTCTGTGTCCATCGCTGGGATCGATGAGAAGACTAGCAGTTTTGTGACGAAGGCGCTGCTTGATGAGATGCTAATCACGAGCGGCCGCGTGAGAGTCAATGAGCGTATCGCATTTGCAGACAAGAAAAACGTCACATTTGTTGCGCAAGGTAGGGGGCTGCGATCGCTCAGCCTTCCTCGCAAGGACGTGTTCCTGTCGGTCGCTTTCAGCTCTCCCTCCTCCTTTGTGATTCTTCCGCCCACGGTGGAGCTGCGAGAGGAGATCTCCCGCATCGCGCTCGCTGAGATCGCGGGAATCTTTGATGACGACGGCTTTCCCGCTGCTGACGTCCTGGGTCCTTCCGAGCAGCCGAAGAAGTAGCCTCAAAATACTCGCCTTGTCGCCTATTTGTGTAGTCAGGAGAAGGCAGCACAATGAAACTCGACAAGAGCGGCCTCCGTAGGATCATCAAGCAGGAGATCGCATCAGCGCGCCAGGAGGCAGCGCTTCGTCCGTCGTCGAAGCTTAGCATGACCCGAATCCGCGAGATCATCCTCGAGGAGGTCGCCGCAGTGAAGAAGCAGCGCCTCGCGGAGTCCGCGCAGGGCATGCGCAGAACAGGCAAGATGTCGCTTGTTGAGGCCCTCCTCGGCGAGGCCGATGACGCCAAGGGTGACAAGAAGGAGAAGCCTGTTGCGACAGCAGCGGATCTCAAGAAGGCCCTGCACGACAGCACTGCCAAGTGGAACGTTGACTACGCGAAGAGCATCCCCCGCGTCTTCGTTCGCGCTGTCAAGGAAGAGCCCTGGCTGCAGGCCTTTATCAACAAGGGCCCGAACCCGTCGTACGATGACATCATTGACTACCTCGTGAAGGAGATCAACGGCAGCACCCCGAAGCAGATGGTGGCCAACTTCGACAAGCGCATTCGCAACGCGACGGGCGATCGCACCCTCGACGACCAGGTCATCTCGCACGCCATGCCGGGCCTCTACGCGAAGTATCCGCATGCCGAAATTGTCCATCGCTAGCATCGTTCGGCAGGTCCTCCTGGAGGGCGGCCCCGGCATGATCTACGGATCAGAGGACGAGGCCACCTGCTCCAACTGCGGCAGGCCAAAGAGCGAGGCGACCGACGACATGTGCGAGTGCGGCGCGGGAATGTGGGAGTACACAGCCCGCGGTCTCAGCAATATGGGCAGGATTCGTCGCGTCATGGAGAAGGGCAGGGGTTGAGGGGGATGAGTGTCGCGGTCGCGACATTATTTTTCGGACACATGCTCTATCGCGTGATCCTGTAATACTTTGCACTGTGGGATCAAAATTTAACAGGGCGCCTGAACCGCGGTTTCCGGTCGGCGCCCTTGTTCGTCTCGTGTCCGACCGAGGAATCCTCCCAGAGGGCCTGTGCCCTGGGTTCGGGATCGACATCGTCTCTGAGGACATCGCGGACGGTGAGCTCGGCATTGTTGTAAATGCCCCCCACGCCCGTTACACTTGTTCTGTGTCAGAGGACGACATCACCTCGTGGGTCCTCGTGCGTGGGTCGCTTCTCGAGGTGCCACACTTCCACATGAGGCGGGTGAGATGTCACGATGGATCCCACAAAAAGGGGAGCTTGTCGGGATCAAGAGGCTAGGACTGACAGGCGTCGTGGTGGAGTCACGCGAGCTCAAGCTTGTTCAGATCTTCTCTGGCGTCATGGGTGGGTCAGCGACTGTCCTCGTCGAGGGGCAGAAGCACGAGTACGGCTGGAATGACCTGTATCCCATTCCGCCGGACGACGAGGACGAGGCCGCATAGTTACGGCCATGATCTACCTCAGAGCGTCAGACCTTCGCGCCCTCGTCGAGCGCGCTGTTGGCAAGCCCGGTGAGACCCACCCGGTCGCACTCAAGAACTGCGACATGAGCCAGGGCATCCTGTTCCACGTCGACAGGAAGCTCCCGCTGCGCGAGTCAGTGCACCGGTACGGCTCTAAAGAGCACGTCGAGATGATGCGTGAGGCGAGGCAGCTTGTCAGCAGGAGGCACCTCTCGGTCGACGAGGAGGATGGCCTCCTCCTCAGCACAGACATCGGCGAGTACGGTGAGTACGAGGGAAGGAGCGTCCCGCTCGACATGCCCTTTGAGGCGTCGGACGACGGCTGGGAGCCGTGGATGGGGTCGGACGTAGACTGGCGGCTCGAGGAGGCTGATTACCAGGGACGGGATGTGGACCTCAACGACCCGTTCAGGGCGGGCGACGGCGGCAGCCACAAGTTCTACGTCTACACGAAGAACGACAAGGGCAACGTGATCAAGCTTGGGTTTGGATCTCCCGACATGAGCGTCAAGGCGCACAACCCAGAGCGTGCGCGCTCCTTCCTCGCCCGCCACAACTGTGACACACCCGGGCCACGCTGGAAGGCGCGCTGGTGGTCCTGCAACCTGCACCGCTACAAGAAGCAGCTGGGCCTCAACTTCAAGGGACGCTGGTGAACCCTGGGCCGTACAGCCAGGCGATAGAGGCGGACGGATGCATCCATCGCGTCTTCTCTGCGGGCGTTGACGACACTGAGCTGAAGTGGCACCGAGACGACAGGGACCGCATCGTGACAGTAGTCTCGGGGCGCTGCTGGTCACTGCAGCTCGAGGGCGGGCTGCCGCAGCCTCTCACGCCTGGCTACGTCGTCTCAATACCCCGCCTCAGATGGCACCGCCTCATCAATGAGGGCGGAGAAGACCTGCACGTGCGCATCAGAGAGTTGTAGACAGGCAGCGGCCCGCTGTATCATTCGCTGGGATGGACATGGGAAAGATACGCGAGGGCGAGCTGCTGAGGGTGAAGTACGCGGCCCGGGTGACAAAGTTCCCGGGCTTTCCCTCTATCAACGACGGATTTCACTACGTCGATCGCGACGCGGTTGTCCTGTCCGTCTCAGACGAGTTCGTGTACAGGCACAAGATGATGGGAGGCCCCGACCTCGAGGAGCCGTACGTGAAGATCCTGACAAACGACAAGCACGTCTACTTTGCCAACCCACGCTGCCTCATCCGAGAGACACGCAGGGAATCCGCCGATAAGATTAGCCAGAAGGAGATCGCATGACAGTTCTAATCACGGGCGTCGCAGGCCTGATCGGCTCCCGCTTCGCAGACTGGATCCTCAGGACGCAGCCGGGCGTCACGGTCGTCGGCGTGGACAACCTCAGCGGCGGCTACGTCGAGAACGTGCCAGCGGGCGTGCGCTTCTACAACCTGGACCTCGTCGGGTCGCCTGAGGCAGTCGGCCACATCATCAAGGAGAGCGGGGTGGACGTGATCTACCACCTCGCAGCCTACGCAGCAGAGGGTCTGTCGCCCTTCATCAGGCGCTTCAACTACGAGACCAACGTGATCGCGTCTGTGAATCTGATCAACGCAGCTATCCAGCACGACGTCAGGAAGTTCATCTTCACCTCCTCCATGGCTGTGTACGGCAACGGCCAGACGCCGCCCTTCTCGGAGGACACGCGGCCCAGCCCGATCGATCCGTACGGCATCGCGAAGTACGCTGTGGAGATGGACCTCGAGATCGCGCGGATCCAGCACGGCCTGCGGTACACCGTCATCAGGCCGCACAACTTCTACGGCGTGAACCAGAACATCTGGGACCGCTACCGCAACGTGCTCGGCATCTGGATGTACCAGATCCTGAACGGTGAGCAGATGACCATCTACGGCGACGGTGAGCAGACAAGGGCCTTCAGCTTCGTGGACGACGCGATGCAGCCGCTGTGGAACGCGCAGGACGAGAGCTGCGACGGCCACACCATCAACCTTGGCGGCATCCACGAGTACTCCATCAACGAGGCGTGCGACGCGCTGATCAGGGTCACTGGCACCGCGATTCGCCCCGTCCACCTCGAGCCTCGCCACGAGGCAAAGCACGCCTGGACCACGTGGGAGAAGTCCGTGGACATGCTCGGATTCAAGCACACCGTTGAGCTCGAGGACGGCCTAGGGCGCATGTGGGACTGGGCGTGCCAGCAGCCCAAGCGGCACAGGAAGTCCTGGGAGTCCTACGAGATCGACAAGGGCCTGTACGGCTACTGGAGGAAGTGAAATGACGACCACGATTTCCACCGAGGTGGGCGACTTCAACGTGCGTGTTCTTCAGGACGCGAGGTCCGGCGACGCTGAGGTGAGCGTCATCATCGTCAACAGCCTCACGTCCCGCATGACCATCAACGCGATCAAGTCATTCAGGAAGTTCAGCAGCGTTCCCACCAACTACATCGTTGTGGACAACTTCTCGGATGAGACGATCCTCGCCGACCTCTGCAGGGAGCTGCCATTCGCGACGATCGTCTCGAACTACGGCAGGCCCAAGACGATCAGGCACGGCTACTGGGACTCCCAGCTCAACGCTGTCGGTGTGGATGTGGGAACGCGCTTCGTCACGACGCCCCTCGCGTTCGTCTGCCACAACGACGTCCTCGCCTGCGGGCAGGGGTGGCTGCAGCACCTGATCGACAGGATGACGCCGGAGTGCCGCGGTGCGTCCTTCTTTCACGACACGGGACGCATTGGCGCGATGCACGTCTGCGGCTACCTGTACGACACCGCGGTCTACGGGCTGGACGTCGCAAGGTGGTACCCGACCGAGGATCGGTCGATGGACGTGGGCGACCACTACACGAAGCACCTCCGCGAGGCGGGACTCAGCTACCACGTGTGCGACAACACCCACAACAATCCCGACCTTCAGCTGCCAGACAGCGCGCCAACCGAGGCGTATGAGGCAGCAGGAGGCACGCACATCACGTCGATCGTCGCTGTGGACGACGGCGGCAGGTCGCTCTACATCCACCTCGGCAGGGGCTCGCTCAAGTCGATCAACGCCTACGCCAAACAGGGAAAGACCACCCACGATGAGTGGGTGGCCTTCGGTGACTGGATCAACGCCGCCTGGGCAGGCTAGGCGATGGAGTCGTCGCCGCCAGACTCGCCCTTCGACTTGGTGCCGAAGTAGTACGCGAAGATCATCAGCGCGATGTCCTTCACGAAGCCGAGGATGAGGGTGTGCTCCTCGTCTGTGAGCAGGCTTGTGTCCGGCCCTGCGATCAGCAGGTCCGCGATGTACGCTCCCATGACCAGACCGACGAGCGACGTGACGAACCGCGTGAGGTACATCTGCTCGTTCTTGGACGTCGTGTACATCTTCACGATCGCGACCTGGATCGCGGTCACGATCGACACGCCCAGCAGGACGGCAACCACCGTCGTCCCCTTGGTGTCGTAGAGGGAGGGATATTCCCTACCGTGGATGGGCTCCGCCTCAATCTGCGTCTCGACGGCATCAGCCGGCGCTGGGACAGCAGCCTCCTCGACAGTGGGCTCAGGTGCAGCCTCTGGCGCATTTGCGAGCGGCGGCGCGCCGTCCATCAGCGGGTTGTGGTCAACGGGAACGATCGTGGGCTCCATCTCTCCTCCTTTTTGGAACAAAGATAACTACTTGCCTGTACAGAAACCGAATAATAGTTTATAGCTTATTCGAAAAGGAGGCAGCAATGGAGTTCGCGCCCGGCGTCACTGAGAACCTCGGCTACTACGTCTACACGCTTCTTGATCCCAAGGACCCGCGGTGCGTCCTGTACGTGGGCAAGGGAATTGGCAACCGCGTCCACGCCCACGTCGCGTGGGCGAGCAAGGCGGACGACCTCAAGTCAAAGGCGATCAGGGAGATCAAGACCGCGACCGGCATGGATCCGATCCACATCATCGCGGCGCACGGCCTGACAGAGGAGACCGCGTTCCTGCTGGAGTCTGTCCTCATTGAGACCCACCGGTCTCCCTACCTGCTGAACAGGGTCCGCGGCCACGGCCACGAGAAGCACTGCCTCGACGTGGAGGAGATCAACGCCATGTACGGCGCGAGGACGGTCCGCGCTGAGGACGTGGGACACCCAACCATCTTCGTGTCGCTGAACGGCGGCAAGGTGCCGGGCTCCTCCTACCCAAACATCAAGGGCGACTCTCGCCAGCTTATGGAGAGGACTCTGGGCATCTGGAAAGTGTCCGACTGGCGGGCCAACCGCATCCTCCAGGTCGCGGCAGTGTACGGCGGCATCGTCCGCGCGGTGTACGCTGTCAGCGGATGGGACGAGGCCGACCATCCCAAGGGCAAGCGCAAGCGCTTCCGTCCCAACGGAGGCTCTCAGCCCAGCAGCCCGCTGCTCGGCGCGCGGGTGGTCGACAAGGACGGCACCTGCATCACCGACTTCATGTACGGCAGGGAGAAGGCGTACGCGGGCTTCTAGCCCGCTATAGTTACGCCGTGCACGACAGCGACGACTTTCCGCAGGGACCAAAGAGGGAGGGGCCGTGGGTCAGCGTGACCTTCAGCCCCTTCTTTCGCATCAGCGTCCACCCGTGGCTGTCAGAGCTTTCACACACCCAGATCTTCCAGCACTTCTACTGGCGGGGCAACTACGCGTTTTATCGCTGGTCAAAGGGCAGGATGCCAAAGGACTAGCCCTCGCAGGCATCGTCCCGTTATAGTTACCGCAGCGAGGGAACGCGGGAATGCGGACCGTAGAAAAGATTGCAAGAAGGCGCATTGTTGAGGCAGATGACACGCTTCGTCGAGCCGCTGAGAGCGAGGCGACACGCGTTGTTCCGGACGATCCAAGCGCCTCGCCCGCTGAGCGGCGCGCGATTAGCGCTAGGCGCGAGCTGTACCTCGAGTGGCTGCTGAATCCCGACAGCGCAGCAGAGACATTCCTCAATAGCTCTCGACTCCCATCTGAGGTCAATGTCCTCCTCCAGCAGTACATCTCGAATCACGGTGCGCAGCTGGAGCGGGCCCTGCAGGGTCGCCGCCCTGCGAGCAAGGACACCGCCGAGCTGGACGCTGCTAGGGCTGCAAAGAACAGGGTCGAAATCGTCTCCCAGGACAAGATTGAGACGGGAACGTCCGGTCTTTCCGCAGAGGACTTTGTGGGCTACCTGGGACTCACGCTGGCGAAGTCCGGCAAGATGGGCACTCTTAGCGTGCGCGAGCTGCGCCCAGTCATCGACGAGTTGCGGGCCAGAAACCCAAAGTTCAACGCAGCCTTCTCGTGGCTCCTGGGCGTCCAGCCCGCTCGAGGCTTTCCCAAGACGAGGGCGGGAGCCGAGACTAGCCCTGAGGACTACTACGCCTAGGACATCGCGCTCGCAGCTGGCAGGCTTCGGTCTGCTGAAGCATCTTCGCGCATTCTTCCCGGCTACAGCGCTGTCGTGCCTGATGCGCCCGAGGCGCCGCCGGCAGAGATCCCACCCAGTCCAGAGGAGGAGGCAAAGAGCGCATCCCTTCGCAGGCTGGGCAAGGAGGCTGCCGCATCTGTGACTCGCGTCCGCAGGGCGGGCGAGAGCGAGAGAATGCGAGGAGCAGTCCTCACCGGCGGAAGCCAGTCGTCGCCCTCGGTGAAGGCGGCCGCCATCACCTCCGTAGGCACATACGCGGGCAGCATCGGCAACATCGACCCGCTGATGTCCGACCGCTCCACGTTCGTCAGCTCGCTTCGCATTGCGATGCAGATCGAGGAGGACCCGATGGCGGTCCTCAACAACGCGCTGTACAAGAGCCAGAGCTTCATGGCGGGCGCACCGATGAATGTCGGGCCCAAGGTCGTGCAGGACATGGTCGTGAACTCGCGTGTCAAGGACATGCTCGGCTACGACAACAGCACCTACATGACCCGTCTCGCCAGAGTGCCGGCCAAGTACCAGGTCAGCGGCATTGAGATGGCGCTGTCCTCTACGGCGAGGATGACCACGACGATGTCGGGCGATGAGCCGCGCTCTCGGAACCTCTTCTCCTACGCCAGCGCAGGCGAGGTGGACGACATCCTGACAGGGGCTGCAGAGCTCGACATCGACTCCTGGGCGAAGTTCTACTACCCGTCGGCGTTCGAGCAGGGAATCCGCTCTATGCGCGACCTCGAGTCAACGCGCGAACAGACCTACGATCGCATCAGGCGCGAGTTCGAGGGAATGGAGCCCGACGCACGCCTCGCGAAGTTCAAGCGCGATGTCGGCGCGGCACGAAAGGATCAGGAGAGCTCCGCGCGCGACCGCATCCTCCGCGCCATCACGACAATGTCTGCCACCGGTGAGGAGCTCCCCCTGTCGGCGGACAAGCAGAGCCTCGAGGTCGACCGCCTGACGGGCGAGGTCATGCCCGTCGCGACGCCCGCCGCGATGCGTCGCGCCAAGGGCAGCCTCTCCTCGGCCTCCATCTCCAGGAACGACGCGGCGAGATTCGCTTCTGCCCTCAAGGAGGCGTACACGAGAATCTCACAGGATCCCAGCGCTGACGACGATGCGTGCCGTGAGGCTGCGCAGGCGGTGTTTCAGGGCGCCTCGCAGACCGTGAAGGACGCCATATCGGCGCTGGGACGCGCGCTGGTGGACAACGTGAGCGAGACAGCTGCCGCTGTGCACCTCATCAAGCTAAGAATTGACTCTGAGGGCAAGAATCTCAGGCCGCACATGACCGCAGCTGCTGATGCCCAGCGCAGGATCCAGCTGATCTACTACAGCAAGTACAACTCACCCCACCCTGCCTTTAAGACTGAGCTGACCGACGTCTCCACGCCTCGCGGTAGGAAGTCAGTGGAGACCATACGACCGAGCGCTGGACAGGCTGGGATGCTCATCAAGATCCCCAGCAAGTACCTGCAGTCCGACGCTCCAAAGCGCGACGAGGCAACAGAGAGCCTCATCTTCGAGCAGGCTTCATCAGCGCAGCAGCTTCTCACCATCCTTCGTGGATGCCTGTACGTGGCCAAGGCTGACGTCATCCTCAACATGCGTGACGAGGTTGAGGCGAGCAGTCGTGTCGACGAGAAGAGCAAGGAGATCGTCCTCAAGGCCCTGGATGATCTGAGGTCTGTTGTCAAGGACCACCCGTACGGGAGCCTCAGCGGATCAGACACGGTTGAGCGCGCACGCGAGATGATGCTTGCTGCGACGCAGTCGTCAGAGCTCATGGACCTGTCTGGCGTCAAGGGCGCTGGCGGCGAGGTCAAGCCGCCCAGGCCCTTCGAGTCAAAGAGCGCAGTATTCAACCTCTCGGATGAGTCGCGGCGCAGGATAGCGGTCATCGCATCGACAGATGCAAGCTCTCCGTCCATCAGGGCCCTCGTCAAGGCGGTCAACGCCATCGCCGACGCGTCGCAGATGGGAGGCAAGGTCGAACGCAGCGCGATTGAGGCGATTATCAAGGCGTCATCCGCTGTTCCCACTGTCCCCTACATGAGCCTTGATCGGGGACTTCTCCTCATGAGTGAGCTCCAGCGTGCCCTCAAGGATGTGAAGGAGGAGCAGATCATCATCACGGGACCGGGAGGTGAGACGCCGATGGAGGCAGCGCCCGACATCACAGCTGGAGGCTTCGCGGTGACTGGCCCAGAGGGCGAGATGCTCACTGAGCTCACCAACCTTCCGGCTGAGAACGAGCGGCTCAGTCTCGCGCTGGACAGCCTGCTTGATCCCAAGCTTTCAGAGGCTGAGTCCAAAGTCAGGCAGTCATCCGTCGACAGAGCGACGCCAGTGCGGCTGGGAGCGGGGCCCAAGGACGTGGGCGTCAAGGAGCAGGGCCGCGCCACACCGGGCAGGATCGGGATGGCCGCAATGATCAGGGAGCTTAGCAAGGACAAGCATCCAGCTGTCATTTTGGCAAAGGTCCTTGGGCTAAAGAGCGACACCAGTGGGGCGAAGGGCGAAAGGACGCTGGCATCACACGTTGAGGCGAAGGTCAAGCCGCTGAAGGTCGTCGAGAAGGAGGTCAAGGAGCGGCAGGCTGAGGCCGCTGCCCTCATGTACCGCATCGTCGACAACGCGCCCGAGAGCGAGAGCATGGGACGCATGCGCTCAGCGATCATGAAGGCGATTCAGGACACGCCGGGCGAAAGCGCTGCCAGGACAATGCAGAACATCGTCAACGCTCGTTCACGCATCGCGCAGTCTCTCAGCAGCTCGAACACACCGTCTGAGATCTTTCTCACGCCCAAGAACATGACGTTGGGCGCACTGCAGCTCCTCATCGAGCAGGATGTGTCCGAAGGCGAGGTCCCCTCAATGGGACGCGTGAACCCGCTGAACCCGTACGCGGTTCCCAATGGCCCCATCGTCGGTGAAACTAAGCAGAGGGCCAATGAGACAAACTCTAACTACGTGGATCGCATCGCCAAAATGATCGGTGCCCACTACGTTCTTCCCGTTATGAAGAAGACACAGACAGGAGTCCAGGTCGTCATACCCTCCATGATGCGCGTCAGCGACGTCGACAGGAACGGCAGGTCGCTCACACTCGGCTGCGGCAAAGTCGTCACATTCCAGACATACAAGAAGAGCGTGACCCCCCGCGACCTCACCCGCTACGGAATCGACGCGGGCGACCCCCAGATCCAGCAGAAGTTCCTGAGCGGCCGCGGCCCGGTGAACCTGATGGGCGTGACGGTGACGTTCCCCGCTGGCCAGTGGAAGCTGAACGGCGTCGCGTACAGCACAGAACAGGTCAGCGCCTACGAGAAGGCAAACGATGCCATAGCTGAGCAGATCGCCATACTTCGCGAGAAGGGCGAGGAGAGGAACGCCGAACAGATAGCGGAGCTCCTGAAGGATGCGAACGCAAATGCCGCCCACATCGCGCGCTATCCCACGGACGAGCAGATCATCAACGCGATCACAGCCACAGATCCGGGCGCAGGGCTTCTGAGCGATCGCGTCGTCACTCTCGACAGGCAGACCGGCGACCTAACGCTCACTCGCGTTTGCCCCACATTCCTGGACCTCGCCAGCGCCCACAGGGGTGACCTCGCCATGAACTGGGGGCGCCCGTTGTTCAGCACGATCAACTCGCCCACGACGGTCATGAGCCTCCCCACAAAGGTCGGCATCAGCGGCGAGAACACGATCACAAGCGTCCCGACAGGGGCGATGCAGTTCCCTGCGTGGCACGAGGGAATCCTCGCGAGCCCGTTCAACGTCAACCAGCGATCGGGCGCGGGCTTCGGCGTCAAGTACAGCGTCGGCGGCGGGAAGGAGCTCACTGTCAACATCTCGGGCAGCCCAGAGGTGGAGCGGCCTGAGGAGACGCTCGAGCGCGTCCTGAGCAGGGTGCAGGATCGGCTGACAAAGCGCTACCCCGGCAGGACAGCGGCGATCAGCCGCTTCAGCGTTGCCAAGAGCGGCACGGGCTTCGTCATCTATCCAACTCCATACGCGGGGCCCGTGAGCGAGGGACGCGATCAGTACGAGAGCGACCTCAATCAGGCAGCAAGCTTTGTCCTGATGAGCGATCAGGTCTTCGACATGTACGCCCGCGGTCCCAACGTGGAGATAAGCGAGGGCACAGTTGGCCGCCTGCCGCCCAGCCTGCTGAGCGTCTCAACGGACAGCAGATCTCCCATCTACGGCATGCCTGTCGCGACCTTCCGCTTGCGCGAGGACAGGCAGGAAGACCTCCGACGCCTCAGGAGAGTCAAGCTCACAGGCAGCCAATTTCCGATCGAGGTGGGGTCCCTTGTCTACCTTCGGCCCCAGTACCAGAGCAATATCCCGGTGAACGCGGCGAATAAGGCGCATCCCACTGACCTCTGCGGCGTCGGTGAGGTGAAGCGCATCTACTACAGCGAGCAGTCGATCAGCAAGGACCCAGACGCCTTCCGCGCTCTTCTCGTCGACATTGAGTTCCGCGGCGACCAGATGAAGTCGGGAGTCAGAGGATCAGCGTCAAGCCCAAGCAAGACGCTCAGGGGCTTCGGCGTCGCGTTTGTGGAGGCAGTGGACCCACAGATCTTCGGAAAGCTTAGGCCCAGCGTTCGGATTCCGAAGGGTCAGCGCATGCTGCCCGACGATGCGGACCGAAGGACCGTCCTGCGGGGACACCCGATCTTCCAGGCGGGCTGGTTCTCAGAGTCCAGCCAGGACGTCAGCATCAATCGCAAGCCGGACATCGCCGAGGGCAGCAGGCTTGTGATCGGCGAGGAGGCGCAGATCGTCCAGTCGGGCCACCCGCGCACGGGCGAGACGGGCTTGCTCCTGGGATTTGCGAGCGCACGCGACGCGGGAATCAGCAACGTGGACCCAGACTCGGTCGGCGCTGTTATGCAGGTCGGCAGCGGCGGCGTAGTCATGAGCATCATGGAGAAGCTTCGTGAGGCGAGGGAGAGCCTTGTTGGCGTCCCCATCCCAGAATCTGCCCTTGAGTCGCTGTTCAACCACATCGACACGGACATCATCCATCGCTACCTCGAGGCTGCTAAGAGCAAGAGGGAGAAGGGGGCACCCTTCAAGCCGTTCGGCTTCTACTCGTTTGACGCGGGCACGCTCGTCGGCGGCTTCGTCAAGCCTGACTTTGTGGGCATGCAGTCCACGACGTCTGAGATCACGGGCGAGACAAAGGAGGCCACACACGGCGCCGGCGCCTGGGAGGGCGCCCACGCGGATGGCATCGCTCTCCACCCCGGAGATCCCATCTTCGCCAAGCTGACGGGCCGCGGCGCAGGAAAGGGCGTCAAGGTGCCTCCCAAGCCTTCGGCCCACACAGTGTCGCTCCTCGGATGCTCAAGCGTCATGAAGGCGATCCTCAAGCACGGACCCGAGGCTACACTCACGGCGGAGGAGTACTACAAGCGCGAGGAGGCGAGCTACTCCAAGACCACCTCGGTCAACGTCGCGGGCGGTGACAGCAACAAGGACAAGTCGGAGTACCCACCGGGAACGCTCACAAGCAACGCGATCTCGTTCAACCAGTACACCAAGCAGTGGGCGGTTCGAGGCGGCGGCCGCTCAGGCAGAACGACCGGCGCAACGTCGGGCGCGGTGGGCGTCCTCAGCGCCAACACCCCCGGCTTCAGGCGGCTTGGCAGCCCAATCGGATCGTCCTTCCGGTTCCAGATCAGCGAGGCTGAGGGGCTCGCGTACACCAAGATGCTCCGCGACGAGATGACGATCGTCAAGGACAGGGCGTATCACATCCTCGACGCGATGAGGGCCATGATAAAGAGCTCGTCCAACGCACGCCCTGAGGACGTGGCAGAGGCCACACACATCGTCGACGCGTTCGAGCGAGAGATCTGCGAGAAGATCAGGGACGGCCTCGTGGCGGTTCAAGGCCTTGGGTATCGCGACGACAGGACGCAGGTGATCATGAACTCCCTCGAGGCGTACAAGGCGAACAAGTACAACGCAGAGCAGCGCGTTGAGGTTCGCCCGGTGCACGCGGTCAGCGAGCAGATCGAGAGCACCATCAGCAATGTCATCGAGGAGATGGACAAGATCGCGCACAGCGGTGTGTGGTCGCAGGTCCCCGTGCCCACGAGGCAGGACATCAAGGTGGACGTCACGTCGAAGCCGTGCGGCGCTGGAGAGGCTGCAACTCGCGTCCGCTCTGTGACTGTCGTCCTGGGCGATCCTCGCCCCGCGACGGCGGGCGGAAAGGCGGCGCTCGAGCTCTACCTGACCGCGCCCACCGAGGCGGCCCAGAAGATCTCCCAGGCGCTGACGGGCAAGGAGCTGACGACTGAGGCTGCTGAGAGAGCGATCGCGCACGGCATCAGGCAGACGGTCTCACACCGCCTCGAGAGCCTCACAGGCAATCCCAACACCTGGTCAAACGTCGCGATGGACGTGAGCATCGCCTCAGCGTTCGACCCGCACAGCTTCTCTCACCTGGAGGAGAGCTTCGGAATCGGCGCGACCGCGGTCGACATGATCAGCGTGGACGCGAAGGCGATCATGGGCGCATCGGACGCGTTCATGAAGAAGCTGAGCAAGCTCGTGGACCAGATGTCAGCTCTCGTGTCAGGCGCGGTCAAGGAGCTCGAGAGCGAGGCAGCAGATCTCGCGGAGAACGATGACGCGAACGGCGCCGCCGCTATTCGGGAC
>JACCDP010519652.1_pt1 | contig 19794 bp, 19 predicted proteins | sample 7445841 | NCBI WGS metagenome assembly JACCDP01 (sample SAMN15323441, study PRJNA562643) | freshwater metagenome | isolation source: river surface water | place: USA:Blue River Watershed | collected 2017-08-17
AAGAGTCAAGAATTTATTACGTGATGGTGCTGAAATTGAATCATTGCTAACTATTTTAGTTGGTGACTCTCAGTATTTTGAGCAATACCTATTTGATCAACAATTCGCTCACCCTGGCTATTCCGGTATGGTTTCCGTATTGTCAGACAACGAATCTGCGCTTATCGACCGGCGTCCGATTTCACTGGAAGACTTTTTGGCGTTTGAGATTTTACTCGAAATAGATGCATTGGATAACTATTTCGGAACGATTTGGGCACCTCTTGCAACGTCTCTGACCGAAAAAATTACACCATTATTTGATCCTGTGCAAAATTCGGAATTATCAGAAATTAAAAGAATTTGGCAAGAATCCTATGAGTGGACTTATTACGACGAGGTTCTAACCGGTTTATTTAACAAGCAATCAAAGAAGGAAAAAACGGCTCAACTTCAAGCTGTATTCTGTATTGATGATCGCGAATGTTCGATAAGACGCTACATCGAGTCCGAGCATCCTGCTGCATCAACTTTCGGCACGGCTGGGTTCTTTAATGTTGAATTTTATTTTCAGCCAGCTCATACGGAGTTTAGAACGAAAGTATGTCCAGCTCCGGTAACACCGAAATTTTTAATCAAGGAGGTTGAAACCACGGGTTCAAAAACTAAGGATTTTCATTACTCGCGAAGTTCGCACGGACTATTATTGGGATGGGTAATCACCCATACGATTGGTTTTTGGTCTGCTCTAAAACTTGTTGGAAGCATCTTTAGACCAGTTCACAATGCTGCGGCTGTTTCTGCCTCAAGACACATGAACCCAGATTCAGAATTGACTTTTGAAAATAAAAACGGTGAAAAAACGGAGGACGGATTGCAAATTGGTTATTCCATAACCGAAATGGCTGATCGATTGGAAGGTCTACTTAAAAGCATCGGTCTCGTGAAAGATTTTTCTCCTTTGGTTTATATAGTTGGTCACGGTTCCAGTAGTTCGAATAACACGCATTATGCTGGTTATGATTGTGGTGCCTGTTCTGGTCGTCCAGGTTCGGTAAATGCACGTGTCATTTGTAAAACAGGAAATCATCCAGAAGTTCGAAAAGAATTGAAAAAAAGAGGAATAGAAATACCTGAGTCAACCCAATTTGTTGGCGTTTTGCACGATACATCCCGAGATGAATTTGCCTATTTTGATTTAAATGCTCTTTCATCAGAAAATCAAATCAGACATACGGAAAATGTAATAGTGTTTAATAAAGCTTTGGACTATAATTCAACCGAAAGATCAAGACGATTTGTAGTAATGAATACCAATCGAAACATAAGCAAAGTTCATTCGCAAGTTAAATTACGTTCGGTTTCATTATTTGAGCCTCGTCCTGAATTGAATCATGCTACTAACACGCTTTGTATTGTAGGCAGACGATCAGTAACCGAAGGATTATTTTTAGACAGAAGAGCATTTCTGAATTCATTCGACTATCAAGTTGATCCGGAAGGAAAATATCTTCTAGGAATCATCAATGCCATTGCACCTGTTTGTGGAGGAATTAACCTGGAATATTTCTTCTCTCGGGTTGACAATCAAAGGCTTGGAGCAGGAACAAAACTTCCGCACAATGTCATGGGATTGATTGGTATTGCAAATGGCATTGACGGAGATTTAAGAACAGGACTTCCAAGTCAAATGATTGAAGTGCATGATCCGATTCGTTTATTGGCAATCGTGGAACATTTTCCGGAAGTTGTTTTAAAAACGATACAAACGAATCCTGCCACATATGAGTGGTTCGAAAATGAATGGGTTCGACTTGTCGTGATGCATCCTGAAACCCACAAAGCGATGTTGTTCTCCAAAGGTTCGTTCATTGAATATCGACCAATCAACCAAAGCATTAAACAAGTTGATGATTTGCTTGGCGAGCTGATCAAAGAACATGAAAACTTACCTGTTTTAGAACTAAAAAATAAACAGTCATGAGTGCATTTATTCCAATTTTTATTCTGCTTCCGACTGTCGCTTTTTTATTGAGCATGTTGGTTCCAAAATCTCAGGAACGAATTATGTCTATTTTGGCTTATTCGTTTGTCGGAGCACAGTTATTAATCGAACTTGTTTTTACAGGATTCTGGATTAAAGACGGGATGAATCCAATAAACATTAAAGAATTCTCTGTTTATAAAACTGGGAACTACGACTTCTTTATCGATTTTTATTTTGATAAGATAACGATGGTTTATTTGATACTTGGATCATTTTTAACCTTTCTGATTACGATTTACTGTCGTTATTACTTGCATCGTGAAGAGGGTTACAAACGATTTTTCACAACCATTTTGTTCTTTTTTCTCGGATTCAATTTGATTGTAATCTCCGGGAATATTGAAACTTTATTCATTGGTTGGGAAATTTTGGGAGTATCTTCCTTTTTATTAATTGCTTTCTACCGTGACCGATATTTACCTGTAAAAAATGCAGTCAAAGTATTTTCAATTTATCGAATTGGAGATATCGGAATCATTCTCGTTATGTGGTTATCGCATCATCTATGGCATGAAAATATATCTTTTGCCAAACTTCATAATGCTCAATTAGTTCATGAGCATTTAACGCAGAATTCCTTGGTAGGTTTGTCCATTGCGATGATGATTTACATTTCAGCAGCTGCAAAATCAGCTCAGTTGCCTTTCTCGTCCTGGCTGCCACGTGCAATGGAGGGTCCAACGCCTTCAAGTGCCATTTTCTATGGTTCACTTTCGGTTCATATAGGCGCATTCCTACTTTTGAGAATGTATCCATTCTGGGAGTTTCAAACAGGATTCAAGGTTTTTCTTGCTTTTTCGGGATTGTTGACAGCTTTAATTGCAACATTTATTGCAAGGGTTCAAAGTTCAATAAAAAGTCAGATTGCCTACTCTTCGATCGCTCAAATTGGATTGATTTTCATTGAAATTGCTTTTGGACTTGAAAACGTTGCATTGATTCACATTGCTGGTAATGCTTTTTTGAGAACGTATCAATTACTGGTTTCTCCTTCTGTAGTGAGTTATAAAATCCGTGAGCAATTCTATGAATTCGTTCCCCGAGAAGAAACAATCGAGCATTCTTGGCCAAAACGATTTGAATATGCTCTTTACATTTTAAGCATGAAAGAGTGGAATCTTGACAGCATGATGTATCGTTATTTATGGAATCCTTTAAAGAGAATCGGATCAAATTGGAAAATTCTAAACTTCAAGTATGTTTTCTATTTCGCAGGGACAACCGTTTTATTAGGAATAATTCTTTTGTTTTTCAGGTATTCCATTCAAGATAATTACCGTATCAATTTGCCAATAATATTTTCGCTCGTTGGATTTTTGATTGTGATTAAAGCATTCACAGAACGAGACAGTGTTAGAAAAAGCTGGACTTTAATCACGTTGAACCACATCGCCATTGCGATTGCAATTTCGTTTAATGAACATTTTGATTTTATGCATCATGTTTGGTATTTGAGTGGGATCATTTGCGCATGGATTTTAGGACTCTTTTTAATAAATCGTTTACGAAGACTCGAATGGGTTAGTTTGGATAAATTTTATGGTCATATTTACGAACATCCCAAGATCGGCCTAGGTTTTCTAATATGCGCTTTGGCATTGGCCGGATTTCCCATATCGCCATCCTTCATAGGTGAAGACTTGATTTTTTCACACATTCATTCTAACCAAGTTGGATTAGCATTTTTTACAGCATTAAGCTTAATAATAAATGGCTTAGCAACAATACGAATTTACGCTCGTGTTTTCCTAGGGCCACATATAAAAACATATCATGAAGTAGCTAAACGCTCTTCTTAAACTATTAAAAACTAAAAAAAATTGAAATGAAAAATAATCAAATTCCAAAAGACGGCTTTGAAGGATTTAAACAGAATTTTTCAAGTGACGCCATTTCAGGTTTACTTGTATTCTTACTAGCCCTTCCTTTAAGCTTGGGAATTGCAGGTGCAAGTGATTTTCCTCCTATTTACGGACTTGTAACGGCCATGGTTGGCGGTCTGGTAGTCAGTTTCTTGGCAGGTTCACCTCTAACTATTAAAGGTCCGGCAGCAGGATTGATCGTGATTGTAGCAGGTGCAGTCGCTGAATTTGGGGCATTCGCTCCAAGTGGGGCAACGGCTGAGCAAATTACAAGTTATGGTTGGCACTTGACATTAGGTGCAGTGGTAATAGCCGGTTTAATTCAAATAGTTTTCGGTTATTTAAAACTTGGTGCGTTGAGTGAATTCTTTCCGTTATCCGCAGTGCATGGAATGCTCGCTGCAATCGGAATTATCATTATAAGCAAACAACTCCATATTTTGGTTGGAATGAACCCAATAACCGCAGAAGGTAAACCTATGGTTGAACCAATTGAATTATTGTTGGAGTTAAAAAACACATTCTCAAACATTTTTCTTCATAAGGATGTAGATATTATCGGTCTTGTAAGTTTAATCATTGTTTTTGGATGGCCTATGCTCCCATTTAAAACATTAAAAAAGATTCCATCAGCGTTAGTCGTATTGGCGGTTTCTATTCCGATGTCTTTTTATTTCGGCTTGCACGATACAGCTAAATTTAAGCCTCTACTAGATTTTAATGAAGGCTTGATTGAAATTTTAGGTGTAAATGTTTCCTTCGAAGGATTTTCACATCTTGGGGTTTTAATAAAATATGTTGTAATGTTTGCATTGGTAGGGAGTTTGGAAGCATTACTTACTGTGAAAGCAATTGACATGCAGGATCCCTATAAGCGAAAATCAGACTCAAATAAGGACTTGATTGCCGTTGGTATTGGAAATGTGGTTTCTGGAATTATAGGTGGTCTACCCATGATTTCTGAAGTAGCAAGATCTTCTGCAAATGCAGCCAATGGTGGTAAAACGCGATGGGCAAACTTCTTCCATGGTTTATTTATGTTGATCTTTTTACTTTTTGCTGTTTCATTTAATGAAATGATCCCAAAAGCAGCTTTAGCGGCCATGTTGATTGGAGTTGGTTGGAAGTTGGCTCACCCAAGAGAATTTGGACACATGGCTAAAATTGGGTTGGATCAAGTCGCAGTATTTGTTTTAACAATCATTGTTACGCTTCATACCGATTTATTGGTAGGAATTGCAGCCGGTATACTTTTGAAAATCATTTTGCATTTATTTAGAGGTGTACCAATTAAAAACTTGTTCAATGCAAATTGTGTTGCAGAAGGAAATACTATTCGAGTAGAAGGAGCTGCCGTTTTTAGTAACTTTATCCGAGTTAGAAAACAAATATTAAATTTTCCGTATTCTTCGGATATAATATTTGACGTGAGAAAGTGCCATTTTGTAGATCACACAGTGATTGAATCGTTGCATCACCTTAAAGATGATTTCAATTCAGCGGGTGGAAACCTAACGATTATAGGAATTGAAGAATTTAATAACTTGCATGGATCAAAACATCATTTGGCCGCAAAACGAAAAAAGAAATAAGATGAAAAGAAATCTTCTATTCTTTATTATGATTTGGTTCTTTGCTATTGGATTTTCGCAAAAAACAATCAGTAATCAAAACCATGCTTGGGTTACTTATCTTGGTAATCATAAAATTACCAATAAATGGGGAATACATTCTGAATACCAATGGCGAAGAGCTGATGGCATTAAAAATTGGCAACAGTCATTATTGCGAATAGGAATCGATTATTATATTAATCCTACGTTAAATGCCACAGCTGGTTATGGTTGGATAATAACCTTTCCCTATGGGGAACAACCAGTTGGACATGAATTTCAAGAACATCGTATTTGGGAACAAGTCAATATGAAATCAAAATATGGGCGATTTGAAGTTCAACATCGTTACCGTTTGGAACAACGGTTCCTCGAAAATTGGATAAAAGATGCTTATGGGAATTATATAAAATCTGATAATCTTTTCCGTCAACGCATTCGTTACCGACTGATGATTTTAGTTCCTTTGAGTCGCAATGAATTTACGGATAAAACACTTTTCCTGAACGTAAATGATGAACCATTTATCGGATTTGGAAAGGGAATAGGGAAAAATATTCTTGACCAAAATCGATTCAACATCAACCTTGGATGGCGTTTCAACAAAGACTTAAACGTTCAAGTGGGATATTTAAATCAATTTGTAGCCAAGGTTGACGGAATCAAAATGGAACGGAATCATACACTGTTAGTTTCAATAGTATATAACTTGAATTTTAATAAGAAATAGTTTCTTATAAATCTAATTGGTAAACTTGAGACAGCGCCTGATTGTCACGAATGGTTACATCTAAATCATTAATTAATCCATCGTGAATATCATACACCCATCCATGAAGATGAAGGTGCTGTCCTCGTTCCCATGCTGACTGAACAATTGAAGTTTTAGCAACATTCAATACTTGCTCAACAACATTCAGTTCAACAAAGCGGTTGAAACGATTTTTTTCATTTACAATTTCATTCAATTCCTCCTGGTGAAAACGATAAACATCTTTAATATGACGAATCCAGTTATCGATTAGACCAACGTGTTTGTTTGTCATAGCTGTTTGCACACCACCGCATCCATAATGTCCGCAAACAATGACATGTTTTACTTCAAGAACATTAACGGCATAATCCAACACTGAAAGCATATTCATATCTGAATGTACAACCATATTTGCAATGTTCCGGTGAACAAATACTTCACCCGGATCAGCACCAATTATTTCGTTAGCAGGTACGCGACTATCTGCACATCCAATCCAAAGAACAGGCGGTTGTTGACCAGACGACAATTTGTTGAAAAAATCTGGGTCTTGACTTAATTTAGTTTCAACCCATTTTTTATTGTTATTCAATAACTTTTGATAAAATGTTTCCATATTTGAATATTATATTTTAGTAGAATTTAAATTGATAAGCTGAAAATCAATTTGATTGTTTTTTGCTCCATGTCTTTGAAATTCTTGAAGCAGTTCTATTACATCATAATCAATTGACTTACATTTTGACGCATCAATGATTAATTTGGTATTAGGTCGAATATTCTCCAACATTTCCTGAATTCCGCTTTTATTAAGAAAAGTCACTTCTTCAGAAAGGACGATAATCGTTTCATCTGATTTTTCTTCTTTTGAAAAATGATTTTTGTAATTTGACTTAAGAATATAGAAAACAGCAACGACCATTCCTATTCCTATCCCCTTCAATAAGTCAGTAAAAAGAACGCCTGCTATCGTGAAAATAAATGGGACAAATTGCTCCTGACCTAAATAATACATTTCCTTAAACAAGGAAATCTTGGTCAATTTGTAACCTACAAGAATTAGCACAGCACCAAGAACAGCCAATGGAATCATATTTAAAATGAAAGGAATAAATAGAATGGCTGACAACAATAAAATTCCGTGTGTTATTGTTGAAAGTTTCGATTTTCCTCCTGAATTAATGTTCGCCGAACTTCGAACAATCACTTGAGTTATTGGAAGACCGCCTATTAATCCAGTAACTATATTTCCAAATCCCTGAGCTTTCAATTCCTTGTTTTTCGGAGTTATGTTTTTATCCGGATCGAGCTTGTCTGTAGCTTCAACACTTAATAGAGTTTCCAAACTCCCAACTATAGCCAACGTGAAAGCAATTATATACACATTCGGATTTTTCAGGAAAGAAAAATCAGGAAAAACAACAAGAGATGTTAACTCTCCAACTGATTTTGTAACCGGAATTTGAACTAAATGTTCAATTGAAATTTCAAAAGCCGGAGCAAATAATTTAAATATAAGATTAATAATTACAGCTAAAACGACCGCGACTAGTGCTCCGGGTACTTTTCCGATAAATGCATATTTTTTCGAAAATTTACTATCCCAAAAAATCAACAGAAACAAGGAGAAAACACCAACAATAAAAGAACCTGGAGTTATTCCATTTAACGCATACAATAACTCTGATAGTGTATTGTGACCATCTGGTTGAATAAAGGCTTCATCTCCAATAAAATCTGCATCATAACCTACGAGATGAGGAATCTCTTTTAAAATCAACGTGATTCCTATAGCGGCTAACATTCCTTTGATCACCGAAGAAGGCACGTATCCTGCAATAATTCCAGCTTTCATGTAACCTGCGATTAATTGAATTACACCTGAAATTAATACTGCAAGTAAGAAGCCTTCAAAACTTCCCAATGTTTGTATCGATGTAATTACAATTGTGATTAACCCGGCCGCAGGACCTGATACACCGAGTTTTGAACCACTAAAAAAACCAACAACAATTCCTCCAATAATACCTGCAATAAGCCCTGCAAATATATTTGGAAGTCCATTAATACCCTCAATGTTGGTGGATGCCAAACCAATTCCAAGACACAATGGTAAGGCGACTAAAAAAACAACTAAACCTGCTGACAAATCATTTTGCCAGTTCTTAAAAAAACCGTTCATAAATAAAAAGTTTAAAATTGAAATTGATTATTCGACTTTAAACTTCTAATTCAGGGGGAGAGAATGGAACAGATTGTGTGTGGGAAACTAATTTTCGACTTGGAAAATGAATTTTAATTTTCTTTGAATCAAACAAAAAATTCCAATCATTGCAAACAAAAAAGTTATCACAAAAAAAACTTAAAACAGGAACTTCCTCTTCAGAGTTCTCCAAATCTGAATCACCAAAATCTGAATCTGAAAATTCTACATTCGTTGTTTCAAAAGTATCAATTTCTAGAAAAGCATTGTTCACTAATATTCCGAATTGAAAGATAGCAACCGCCACACATAAAAAACGAAATATTAATTGGATAAATTTCATTAGTTGAAATTATGTTATTTATAAGATTAGTTTATTTTCTTCAAATATACTTACAATATTTGAACTTGAATATCCTATTCCAGTCCATTTACCGTCAAATATTAATCTTACTTTTGTCGCATGAAATTGAATTATGGAAAAAACTTTTGGTTATTAAGTATTTCCATGTTCTTTTTCATGGCAGGCTTCAATTTAATCATGCCGGAACTCAATCAATTCATCACGAATTTAGGGGGCGAAGGTCAAAAAGGCCTCGTCATTACCTTATTCACAATTTCCGCAGGGATTTCACGACCATTTTCAGGGAAATTAGCAGATACAATTGGAAGAAAAAAAGTTATCTATATCGGAACAATCTGCTCAATAATCGTTTCGATTCTTTACCCACTTTCAACAACAGTATTTTTCTTTCTTTTACTTCGCTTTATGCATGGGTTTAGTGCCGGATTTGCTCCAACGGGTGCTACAGCATTATTGACAGACATTGTGCCAAGCGACCGCAGAGGAAGCGCCATGGGTATTTGGGGAACTTTTATTTCTCTTGGAATCGGTGCAGGTCAATCCGTTGGATCATGGATTTGTTTAAAATTCGGATTCAATGCATTGTTCATGTCATCAGCAATTTGTTCAATCCTTTCCATTTTACTCTTTTTCGAGGTAAAAGAATCGTTGGAAAAAACAACAAGTTTCAAAATTTCTCAGTTAAAGATTTCTTGGAACGACATTTTTGAACCTAGTGTGCGACCGGCTGCAGTTGTTATGTTTCTGACTGCCACTTGTTCAGGGATAATCTTCGTTGTAACGCCAGATATTTCGGCTTATTTAGGAATTGAAAATAAAGGATTTTTTTTCGGAATTTATGTAATTTCAACAATCCTCATTCGCTTATTTACAAGTTCTTTGTCGGACCGAATTGGAAGAAGAAAAATGCTTTTCATTGGATGTCTCTTTTTAATTGCCAGCATGATGCTCATTGCAAATGCAAAAAGTATAGATTCCTATATTTTTGCTGCTATCATTTTTGGATTTGCAACAGGTGTCTCGAGTCCTACCCTATTCGCTTGGACAGCCGATCTCTCCCCTGAAAATCGCCGTGGAGTTGGAGCAGGAACAATGTTCATCGCCTTGGAGTTGGGAATTATGACAGGATCGTTATCAACGTTAATCACCTATTATAATACCAAAGCAACTGTTTATTTATCTTTCGCAGTTGGAGCAATCTTCGCTCTTTTGGCAACTTTTTATCTGATTTGGCATCTGCGAACCCAGGAATCCAAATACTAATATTTATGCTTTAAATATTTTCGGACTAAAAAATGCCCCAAGTAAATTAAGGGCGTGAGAAGAAATGCGATAAACATTTTCAAAACGTAATTTGTTGGTGCGATTTTCATATATTCTGAAAACGACAGCGAACCTCCCAACACAAAACCAATATAGAGAACTATATAAGAATCAATAAGTTGAGAGAGTAAAGTACTTCCGGTACTTCGCAACCAAATAAAACGATTACCAGTTTTGTGCTTAATCCAATCAAATACAAAGGCATCGAGAAGCTGAGAAACCAAAAAAGCGGCAATACTTCCCACTATCACCATTTGCGCCTGACCGAAAACTTTATTATACGATTCATTATCTGCCAATTTGGAACCCGGGATTTCGTAGGCCGGAATATTCATAGATAATCCAACAATAATAAAGCAATAGGCAATCAATATAGCTGTGATCCATGAAACTCTTCGAACTGCTTTTTGGCCGTAAAATTCATTCATTAAATCAGTCAAAAGAAAGACGATAGGCCAAGGAAGAATTCCAACTATCGTTGTGAAAGGACCAAGCTTTAATCCAAACAGATTAAAGTTCAAAGGTATCTGAATAAGCTTATTACTTATCAACTCCGCCGTAACGGCATTGGTAACAAACAAACCCACTAAAAAAACGAAAAGCCATTGTCTTCGCTCATTGATTTTTTCTGTTTCCATTCTTTTTTGAGGATTTGATTTATTGTTACAAAAACTAAACAAACATTAATTGCTCTTGTTTGCCGCTCCGTAGTCCAATCGTTTTGATTTGATGTACCGCTGCACGTAGTATTTCGTTCTTAGATTGTCAATTCGAACTCCGCCATTTGCAGCATGAATAAATTTCACATCATCTGGGAGCACTTCAACTACCATAGCAACATGTCCAACAGAAGATGATCTAACATTGCTGCCTTTGAAAAACATTAAATCTCCGGGTTGCAAATTAGAAAGACTAATCGTTTCCCCCAACTCAGCAAGGCCATAACTTGTTCGAACCAAGGAAAAACCAAAATTACCAAAGATATAATTTATAAAACCGGAGCAATCAAATCCGGATGGTGTTGTACCTCCATATCGATATGGGACACCCAAAAAGGATTTAGCGAAAGAAATCATCGCATCCGCTTTTGGATTTGATTTTTTTATCCTTTGAGTGGTATCCGAAAAAGAAAAGGCACTCGTATCTATTTCAACAGTTTGAAGCTGAGAAAACACACTTATTGACACTACTGTGAAAATCGTTGATAAAAAAATGGTTTTTAGATCCCGAATTATCATAGCCGTTGCAAAAATATAACTATTTTCGAGATTAAATTGAATTAACAGCATGCCTTTAATTGATATTCAACAACTTAGCAAACTTTATTACTCGATTGGAGAAGTCAGCAAACTCCTTGATGTAAATCCTTCTTTACTAAGGTTTTGGGAAAAAGAATTTAAACTAGAAGTTTCAAAGAAAAACAAAAAAGGAAATCGCCTATTTACAACGAAAGAAATAGAAAAAATTAACAAGATTTATCACTTTGTAAAAGTTGAAGGATACACACTGGACGGAGCGAAAAAAGCGTTGAAATTGAAGGATTTTAAAGAGGAATCTTCAACGGAAACTCAGTTGAATGAAAATGTAATTCTACGTCTCGAAGCAATCAAAACCAAATTGTTGTCGCTAAAAAATTACTAATCCAAAAAACGATCTGAATTCTCAGATTTAGGTAATTCACAAAAACTTGAAAGTCGCTTTCGGTTTCTGGCTACTAAATCATAGCATAAATTCCGAATGAATTCAGGAATAACCCAAAAAATGAGTAGCGGATAAAAATACCATTTTAAAAAAGGAATAATGTGCAGAAGTGCAATTGATTTTGAATAAAGCTTATCGTTTTTAAAAAACAAAATTGAGTCATCGAAATTTGAATTTAATCCAAACCGAGTCAAAACTAATTTCGCATGTGAACTCGTTAAAGAAGCAAATTTCAAACGTTGATCTTGTTCATGTCTCAAGATAAATCTAACGGAATTATTACACAATCCACAATCACCGTCATAAAAAATAACCAAGTCATGCATAACATTTAATTATTGTAACGAAGAATCCCTATCCACTTTCGGTTCAAATTCCCAAAACAAAGTTGAATAAAAAAATTTTACTATAAACAAATACAATTTTATATATATATCCAATCTTTTTCATTTTTTCGGTGGCTCAAATTAGTTATCTTTGACAAAATTTTAAAATAAGTGGAAGAGATAAAATATGCGATAATCTGTGTTGACGATGATCCAAATATTCTCCACATGCTTAGCTTCCAATTGGATAAAATTGTTGATCCACAAAAAACGTTGATCGAATACTTTACCAATCCGTTGGAATCAATCCCTCATTTTGATGAATTAAAGAGCCTTGAAATTGAAGTTTTTCTTTTAATTGTTGATTTTCAAATGCCTCAAATGAATGGCGCTCAATTAATTCGTGAACTTAAGAAAAAAAATAAGAACTTAACTTGTATCATGTTATCGGGACAAGCAAACTCTGTTCAAGTAGCTGAACTACAGCAGGAAAATTACCTGCATTCATTCATTAATAAACCCTGGAACGAAGACAAACTTTTCGAGGTTTTAAAACCAATTTTATCTAACTACTCAATCTTATGCGAAAAATAATCTTACTACTTTTTCTAATTCCGTTGGTCTCAATTGTAAACGCTCAAAAAATAAGAAGTGTTGTAAATGGCTACGGTCATATGAATTACAATTTATTAAGTGATTTGAATTCATCAAATGACCCTACGAAATCCTACTTTGAATTAGGGGAACACGACTTATTCGTTAATTCCTATTTCAAAGAACGCATCAGTTTTTTAGGTGAATTCGTTGTGAGATACACAAAAGGCAGTCCAACCACCTTTTCAGCAAGTATCGAGCGAGCAAGGTTAAAATTTGACTACTATAAAAATCATTCTGTTCTACTTGGTAAAATTCATACACCTTTAAACTATTGGAATGACGTATACCACCATGGTCGCGTTTTCTTTCCTACTATTGATCGCCCCATTTCATTCAGTTACATCGTTCCATTGCATAATTTGGGAGTTCAATTTCAAGGGCAAAACCTTGGGAAACTAAATTTTGGTTATGATGTTGCGATTGGTAATGGAATCAGCGCATCGGATGCATTCGATGAAAATTTAACACCAGCGACAACCCTGGCTTTTCATATTAAACCGATTGATAATTTGCGAATTGGAGCCTCGTATTTCTACGATTATCTAAGCGACGCATCTATTTCCGGTGTTCACACTGGTCATACGATGGCACCGGGTCACATACATGGAACACCTTATTCCGGAGCGCTTAATTTCCATTTAGCTTCCGCATCTGTTGCTTATTTTGGTGATAAACATGAATTTTTGAATGAATTCGCCTATAATCCAACAAATACAGATACATTGGGCACTGCGAATAATTTTTCCAACTTCACCTATTATGGCTATAGAGTAAAAGAAAAACATGTCCCATTTGTTGTTGTAGATTTACTTAAAATAGCTGAAAACGATTTGTATACTTACCATTACGACATCATGAAACTATCTTTGGGTTACCGATATGAATTTAGCGAACTGATTAATGTTAAAGCTCAAATAGGATATGCTCAAAATTTGTTAGGAAGTAGCCATAGCGATATGAATAATGTAGAATTTAAAGTTCAATTCGCATATGGTTTCTAGACTTACATTAATCGTTTTACTTGCATTTTTCAGCAATAGATTGGATGCTCAAAGCTTTTCGAATTTTCAAGTTGTTGGCAATAGCACAGGCCTCAAATCATTGAGCGAATCGAGTTTCAAATCCTATATGAAAGGCAAATACAATTTTTGGGATAATGATAATCAGGTGCTAATTGTTCTTCCTTCTTCAAATCATCCGGATGCAGAGGATATATCGAAACTCATCTACGCAAAATCGCATACTTCCGTTCGGAAATACTGGTTATCACTCGTTTTTCAGGGCCGTGTTGCCTCACCTAAATTTTGTGATTCAGACGATGAAATTATCGAATTTGTTAAGTCTAGAAAAGGGGCAATCGGGATAGTGAAAAAATCAGCTAATATTCCCGATAATCTAAAAATCTCAATTCAATAGTGATGCTTAAATCGCTCGGTTTTCGAATTTGGCTTCCGTTTTCACTGGTTTTAATTTCAGTGTTTGGAGTTTTAATTGTTTACAATTCATACAAACAGGAAGAGATTTATTTGAGTAATCGTAAAGCAGAAGTTGATAAACTAGCAAAAACATTAGTAAAACAAATTAAAATTGGAATAGAAGAAGAAGATTTTGAGAGTATAAAAAAATCACTTGAAATTGCTAAATCATCATACGGCTTCGAAAAGGTAAAGCTCGAACTTGGAGAAATTTCCATCCATTACCCCGAAAATTCAACTAATTTGAAATTCGATAAAAAAGAAGTGATTGATGAAGATTTTCAATTTAATACCGTTCTTGGAAAAGCAGAACTCTGTTTTATTACTTCCACTAAACAAATCAACACTATTATTTCAAAAAATATTCGCTCTTCTTTAATTATTTTCTTGGTTGTATTCCTTTTCTCAAGTGGAATCTTTTTGTGGTTCACACTAAAAATTTCGAAACCATTTAAAGATTTGGTAACATTGGCCAATAAAATTGAATCTCAGGATTACAACGAGAATCAAATGAATCTGCCGAATACAACGGAAATTCAAATATTATATAAAAGCCTTATTTCATTAATGGATTCTTTAAAATCAAGGGAAGAATTTAAAGATAATTTATTGAATGAATTAGAATTTCAAGTTAAAGCACAAACACAAGAGTTAAACCAATTATCACTTGTAGCAAAACATACAACGAATGGAGTTGTAATTACCGATCAGGATAAAAAAATCGTTTGGGTAAACAAAAGTTTTGAAAAACTTACGGGATATCAGCTAGAAGAGATAAAAGGTTATACACCTAAACTTTTTCAATTCGAAAAATCAGACCCCGAAACAATCGCTCGAATCAATAAAAATCTTTCAGAAAATAAAATTGTCAATGAAGAAATTTTAAACAAAGCAAAAAATGGTAGAGAATATTGGCTGTCATTGAACATTGTTCCTATTTTTAACAGTAAAAATCAAATTGAGGGATACATTGCAGTTGAAATTGACATTACTGAGAAAAAGAACAGAGAGGTTTTAATTCAAAAGATGAATGAAACACTTGAACAAAAAGTACTGGAAAACACGAAAAAGAATATTGAACTTTCAAAAACTCTTGTGGAGCAAGATAAACTTGCTACAATTGGTGAAATATCTGCTGGAATTGCTCATGACCTGAATACTCCACTAGGAACAATTCGAGTTGGTGCAGATAATGTTCGATTTATGATTGACCACATTTTCTCAAAGGAACTGACTTCCTTGAGTACTGAAGATTTGACCTTCATTTTAAATAAGGCTCCGTCGAGAAACGTTGAAAATTTTATTGGAGGAATGCAATTGAGAAAAGAAAAAGCGCAATTCCTTGAATTCCTGAAGATAAACCATGAAAAACTCGACGAGCAGATATTAAATGGCATTGCTGAACTACTTGTTAAAGCGCGTGTTTCCATTAACGACGATGAAATTGTTTCACGAATATTATCATCTTCAAACCCACTGCTTTTTGCAGATATTTTTTACCAAATCTACCAAGCGTGTAATCAACTTGAAACAATTAAAAGTTCAAGCGATAAAGCCGTAAAAGTTGTGCAAGATGTTCGATCATTCATCAAAGGTGAAAATAGTCAAAATGAAAAACGATTGTTCAATCTCAAAGACAACATTTCAACTGTTTTGGGTGTATTCCGCTATGAACTAGAACATGGATTTGATTTAAGTTTTGAGGTCGACCCTTCAATAGAGATGGTTGGTTTTGACGTGAAACTTTTTCAGCTTTGGTCCAACCTAATTAAAAATGCAATTGAAGCGATGGACGAGCAAGAGAAAAAATACATTGGCATATTTTCAATAATTGAGGATAATAAACTTCATGTAACATTTGAAAATAATGGACCAAAAATACAAGACGATGTCAAAGAACAGATGTTCAAGAAGTTTTATACAACCAAAGAAAAGAAAAGTGGTTCAGGACTGGGACTGAGCATCGTTAAAAATATCCTAACTGACCACAATGCGACGATAGATGTTTATTCTGATGACGAAATAACTCGATTTACGGTTTCGTTTGAATTAAAATAAACCCAATTCTAAAATGATTTAATCCAAAATCTCTGTTTGATTTTCATCTTTCTTAGGTTTTATTAATTGAAGAATGATTATCAGTGATGATAAAACGAGTGTTGAAATTGCTGAAAAATCATGAAGCATATATAACGTTATTATATCCCCATATTTCTGCACCAAACTGAACTGAGACCAAAAAAATAGTGTGCTCAATAAAAGAAGAAAAGCTAATACAGCTGTTATGATCCGAATGGCCTTTGGTTTCATTTAAATTTCGGAACCAAGTAATTTTTCACGTAATCCGCTACTCCTTCCTCCAACGTATGAAATGGTTTTGAATAACCTGATTTAATGAGTTTAGTCATATTCGCTTCTGTGAAATATTGGTATTTGTCACGAATATCAATTGGTGTATCGATAAACTCAATTTGAGGCTCTAAATTCAAGGCTTTGAAAGTTAATTTCGCCAAATCTAAAAAGGTTCGTGCTTTACCTGATCCCAAATTGTAGATTGCTGACTGCGGTTTTTCATTCATTAAGTATTCGCATACACTGGCAACGTCTTTTACATAAACAAAATCGCGCAATTGACCGCCATCTATGTAATTTGGATTGTGCGAACGGAAAAGTTTCATTTTACCGTTTTCCTTGATTTGCATGAACGTATGAAAAATGACACTGGCCATTCTGCCTTTGTGGTATTCATTTGGACCATAAACATTAAAAAACTTCAATCCGGCCCAAAAAGGAGGTGTTTTCGTTTGTGTCAAGACCCATTTATCAAAATCATTTTTTGATTCTCCGTATGGATTAAGTGGTTTTAGCTGCGGAATTAGTTCATGGTTATCATCATAACCAAATTCACCACCACCATATGTTGCGGCGCTGCTGGCATAAACCAAAGGAATGTGTTTTTCAGCGCAAATCGTCCAAATTTCCTTTGAATAATAAAGGTTGAGTTCATTGAAAAGCTCAACGCTCATTTCAGTAGTATCTGTTCTTGCTCCTAAATGAAATACTAAATCAATTTTTTCAGAGGTTGATTTAAGCCAATTTGGAAAATCCGAACGATCAATCTTTTTTAGATATTTTTTATCAGAAAAGTTGGCATTTTTATCTTCTCGGGTGAAATCATCAACTAGAATTAAATCGGAATGACCTTTTTCATTTAAATGCCCAACAAGATAACTTGCGATGAATCCCGCAGAACCGGTAACGACAATCATTTATCTGAATTAAAATAAACCGTTGATTTCAGCATCAATCGAGTTGATGATTTTCCCTAGATCTTCTTGGCTTTCAGGGAAGCGGTTGTTATCAATGTCAATGATTAAAAGTTTCCCTTTATCATAGGTAGAAATCCAAGCCTCGTAACGTTCATTTAATCGTTTCAAATAATCCAAGCGGATACTTTCTTCGTAATCACGACCGCGCAATTGTATTTGGTTGACCAAGGTAGGCACACTTGCTCGTAAATAAATCAACAAATCAGGTGCAGAAACGAATGAATCCATCAAATTAAAGAGAGAAAAGTAGTTTTCGAAATCTCTTGTGGTCATCAATCCCATCGAATGCAAGTTCGGCGCAAAAATAAAAGCGTCCTCATAAATCGTTCGATCTTGAATAACCGTATGTTTTGTCTCTTTAATTTCTTGAATTTGGGTAAATCGACTATTCAAATAATAAATTTGAAGGTTAAACGACCAACGTTGCATATCGTGATAGAAATCATTTAAATACGGATTTTGATCCACATCTTCGAAATGGGTTTCCCAACCATAATGCTTTGAAAGCATGTTTGTTAAGGTAGTTTTTCCGGAGCCTATATTTCCTGCTACAGCAATATGCATAATCGATTTTTTAAGAAAGATAAAATTAAAATAAAACAACGAATTGAGCGCCCAAAAATCAGCTTATTTCACTGAATATTTGGAAATAATTCTTTCAGAACGAAAATATAAAAAATCTCCTTGAATTTTAAAGTCAAATACATTTTTTTCAGGAAAATCGATTGATTGAATTTCAGAAGTAGACAAATTCAGGCTATACAATTGATTGTTTTTCAAATAATAAGCTTGTTGATCCTTACTCGTTGAAATCTGTGAAAAGTAATCCAATTGCATTCCTGTTTCTGAAAGCATTTGATCAAACTGATATACTTTTCCATTGGATGTAGTCACATATAAAAAATTATCCTTTTCAATTAAGTCAACAAATTCTGCGGCCTCGTTTAGAATTCCCTTCATATTTTCGACTTTTTGAATTATTTTTTGGTTCACGATATCAATTAAAAGAATTGTAGATCGATATTCATCTAGCACCCAAATTAAGTTAGGACGATTTGATGTAGCAATTAATTTTGCATTTTTCACATCGAACTCTTCGAAACTCTGACAATCAACATTTAATGTCAAGGTATTATCCATTAAACAAATACGTTGTTGTTCCTCTGAAAATAAAACCAACTTCATTGCATTAATCGGCTCAATTTCACTAATTCGACCTATGGCTTTTATACTTTGCGAATAGGTTTGTTTTCCACTTGTATCGAATTTATTGATGGAATTATTTTGAATTACATACAGGTTTCCAAGGTTGTCGACATTCCAAATATCAATAGCATTATCAAAATTATAATCCTTAATAATTTTATAATTGAGCTGTGAAAATGAATAATTCAAGCTGAATAGGAGTAAAAAAACGAAGATCAAGAATATTTTCACAACTGAAATTTAGTCATTCTTTAGCAGAATTTGTTCCAAAATTTCACGATTATTCAATAAACGAGGAACCTTATGCTGTCCACCTAATTTATTTTTTGACTTCAACCATTGATGAAAAGTTCCTTTTTCAACAAAATGATATCTCGGGAAATCAATATTCATATTTTGGTAACGTTTCACCTCATAGTCAGAATTATACTTTTTAAGAGCCTCGTCTAACTTAACTTTGAAGTCCTCAAAACTATCCGGATTTTTCGAAAACTCAATCAACCATTCATGTCCGCCATTCGATTTTTCAAGATTAAAGTAAGGAGCAACTGTATAGTCAACTATTGCAGCATTTGTTTTATCACATGCCTCAGCAATTGCTTTTTCAGTATGATCTACAATCATTTTTTCACCAAAACCATTTATGAAATGAGAAGTTCTTCCAGTAACTCGAAATCGGAAAGGCTTTATGGATGAAAATTGAATCGTGTCGCCAATAATGTATCGCCAAAGACCAGCAGATGTTGAAATAACAAGCGCATATTCGATATTGGTTTCAACCTCCTCCAACGGAATCACTTTTTTGGATTGGATACCGTTAAAATCGGTCATTGGAATGAATTCGTAAAACACCTCTGAATTGGTTAGCAAAAGCATTTCTTTCGAATCAAGTTGATCTTGAAGCCCAAAATAACCTTCAGATGAATTGTAGGACTCCACGTAATTTAAATTGGGA
>JACCDP011100513.1_pt1 | contig 19792 bp, 20 predicted proteins | sample 7445841 | NCBI WGS metagenome assembly JACCDP01 (sample SAMN15323441, study PRJNA562643) | freshwater metagenome | isolation source: river surface water | place: USA:Blue River Watershed | collected 2017-08-17
ATCACGGGCACGATCAGCAGGGCCACGATGTTGATGATCTTGATCAAGGGGTTGATCGCCGGGCCGGCGGTGTCCTTGTAGGGGTCACCCACGGTGTCGCCGGTCACAGCCGCTTTGTGGGTTTCAGAGCCTTTGCCACCGTGGTGTCCGTCTTCGATGTACTTCTTGGCGTTGTCCCAGGCACCGCCGCCGGTGCACATGGAAATCGCCACGAACAAGCCGGTGACGATGGTGCCCATCAGCAAACCGCCCAAGGCCGCTGGGCCGAGGATCAGACCGACCAAAATCGGCGCGACCACAGGCAACAAGCTGGGGATCATCATTTCTTTGATGGCCGCTGTGGTCAGCATGTCCACCGCGGTGTCGTACTCGGGCTTGCCGGTTCCGTCCATGATGCCCTTGATCTCCTTGAACTGGCGGCGCACTTCCACCACCACGGCACCGGCGGCGCGGCCCACGGCCTCCATCGCCATCGCGCCAAAGAGGTAGGGAATCAAACCACCGATGAACAAGCCAATGATGACCTTGGGGTCGCTCAAGTCAAAGCTGATGTGCGCACCCAAGCCTTCGAGCTTGTGGGTGTAGTCGGCAAACAGCACCAAGGCAGCCAAACCAGCCGAGCCAATGGCATAACCTTTGGTCACAGCCTTGGTGGTGTTGCCCACCGCGTCCAAGGGGTCGGTGATGTCGCGCACGCTGGCGGGCAACTCGGCCATTTCAGCGATGCCACCGGCGTTGTCGGTGATGGGGCCATACGCGTCCAAAGCGACCACGATACCGGCCATGCTCAGCATGGAGGTGGCCGCGATGGCGATGCCGTACAAGCCGCCCATGTCAAACGCGCTGTAGATGGCCGCGCAGACAAACAGCACGGGCCAAGCGGTGGAGCGCATGGACACGCCCAAGCCCGCAATGATGTTGGTGCCGTGGCCGGTGGTGGATGCTTGTGCGATGTGCTGCACAGGCGCGTACTGGGTGCCGGTGTAGTACTCGGTGATCCAGACCAGCGCGCCAGTCAAAATCAAACCCACCGCACAGGTGCCAAACAATTTGCCAGCGCTCAAGGCCGTGCCATCAGGCAAGGTCATGGCCGCTGGGAACATGGACTGGGTGACAAAGTAAAAGGCAATCAAGGACAAGATGCCCGAGACAGCCAAGCCTTTGTACAGCGCAGGCATGACGTTGGTCATGCCGGGGCTGGCCTTGACAAAGAAGCAACCAATGATGGATGCGACGATGGATACGCCGCCCAACACCAAGGGGTAGAGCACCATGTTCGGGCCAGCGGTACCGGCCAGCAAAGCGCCCAGCACCATGGTGGCAATCAAGGTGACGGCATAGGTTTCAAACAAGTCGGCGGCCATGCCAGCGCAGTCGCCAACGTTGTCACCGACGTTGTCGGCAATCACCGCAGGATTGCGCGGGTCGTCTTCGGGAATACCGGCTTCGACTTTGCCCACCAAGTCCGCGCCAACGTCAGCGCCTTTGGTGAAAATGCCGCCGCCCAATCGGGCGAAGATGGAAATGAGTGAAGAGCCAAACGCAAAACCCACCAAGGGGTTGAGCAAGCCAGCCAGCGCTTTGCCGTCAGCGGGCACGCCAGCGCGGGTCAGGAACCAGTAAAAACCGGTCACTCCCAACAAGCCCAAGCCCACCACCAGCATGCCGGTGATGGCGCCGCCACGAAACGCGACATCCAGCGCTGGGCCAATGCCTTTGGTGGCGGCCTGCGCGGTGCGCACGTTGGCGCGGACAGAAATGTTCATGCCGATGAAGCCGCAAGCGCCAGACAACAAGGCACCCAGCACAAAGCCCACCGCACTCAACGGGTCCAACACCCAGGCAATGAGGATGGCCAACACCACGCCGACCATGGCGATGGTTTTGTATTGCCGAGCCAAATAAGCTGCTGCACCGGTTTGAATCGCCGCCGCAATTTCCTGCATGCGGGCATTGCCTGCATCTTGGGAAAGAATCCAGCTGCGGGCCCAAAACCCGTAAATCACGGCGATGATGCCGCAGATGAGCGCAAATACAAGCGCTGTAGAACCAGTCATAAGATCTCCTTGGATTGTTTCGCGTTGAGGTGGGGCCACGCAACCGGTTGTTTGACACCACCTTTGCGTTGCTTCCTCACACACTCACACCGAGGTTGATTGGCCAACTCGGCGAATGTAAGGGATTGAAATGACCGCTTTGCGGGAAAGCACCCGAACGTGTAAGAAAAATCAGGGTAATTACTGACAAAATAGCGCAGTTTTTCGTTTCCCCTTTTCAATTCAAGAGATTTTCAACATGTCCCTCGACAACGTCACCGCTGGCAAGAACGCGCCCCATGAATTCAACGTGATCATCGAAATCCCGATGAACGCCGACCCGATCAAGTACGAAGTGGACAAAGAAACCGGTGCCATCTTCGTCGACCGTTTCATGAGCACGGCCATGCACTACCCCACCAACTACGGTTATGTGCCCAAAACCATCAGCGGTGACGGCGACCCGGTCGATGTGTTGGTCATCACGCCCGTGCCCCTCATCCCCGGCGTGGTCGTGCCCTGTCGCCCCATTGGCATTTTGAAAATGGAAGACGAAGCCGGCATGGACGGCAAGGTGTTGGCCGTGCCCACCGACAAAATTTTGTCCATCTACACCCAGTGGCAAAAGCCCGAAGACTTGAACCCCATGCGCTTGAAAACCATCGCCCATTTCTTTGAACACTACAAAGATTTGGAGATCGGCAAGTGGGTGAAGATTTTGGGCTGGGAAGGCCCCGAGGCAGCACGTCAAGAAGTGCAGGACGGCATGAGCAATTACAAAAAAATCAAAGGCTGATCAGTCGCTGCGCTTGAACGGATTGCGCTCGTCCAAGTGCGCCATGTAGTTGTCCACGCCGCGGCCTTCGCGCGCTAAGAAATCGGCCACCGCCTGCGCAAAGCGGGGGTCGGCCAGCCAGTGCCCACTGTGGGTGCTGGTGGGCATCAAGGCCCTTGCCATCTTGTGCTCGCCTTGCGCACCGCCTTCAAAACGTTGCACGCCATGTTCAATGCACCATTGCAATGGTTGGTAATAGCAAGCTTCAAAGTGCAAACAATCCACCCGCTCGGTGGCGCCCCAATAGCGGCCATAGGCCACGGCATCGTTGTGACCAAGGTGGTGGATGCCAATCAAACTGCTGGCCATGGGACTGCCGTTGCGCTCGGCAATGAACAGCAGCCAGTTGTGCGCCATGGTGGTTTGCATGGCTTTGAAAAAAGCGGGCGAGAGGTAGGGCGGGTTGCCGTGTTCTCGGTAAGTGCGCTCATAGCATTCATAAAAAAAGCGCCAATCAGCCGCAGAAATGTCGGCACCTAAGGACCACCGGAACGTGACGCCAGCTTCAGCCACCTTGCGCCGCTCTTGCCTGATTTTTTTGCGCTTCTCTTGGTTCAAGCTGCCCAGAAACGTTTCAAAGTCGGCCCAGGCTTGGTTGTGCCAATGGAATTGCACGGTTTGGCGTTGCAGCAACGCTTCTGCTTCGCAAGCCGCCATGTCAGCGGGGCTGCCAAACAACAGGTGCAAAGACGACAGATTTTCTTGGGCGCACCAAGCGATGACCGCTTGCAACAAGCGTTGCCGGGCAGGGGCATCCACGGCCAGCAAACGCGAGCCCGGCACGGGCGTGAAGGGCACGGCGATCAAGGCTTTCGGGTAGTACGCTAAGCCGTGTTGTTGATAGGCATTCGCCCAAGCCCAGTCAAACACATACTCGCCGTAAGAATGGTCTTTCAAATACAGCGGGCAAGCCGCGACAAGTTTGTCTTGATGCCACAAGGTGAAGTAGCGTGGCGTCCAGCCGCTGTCGGGCGTGGCGCTGCCACTCTCGTGCAGGGCTTGCAGGTAAGCGTGTTGCATGAAAGGGGTGGGGCAGTCTTGCTGTGCCAACAGATCGTCCCATGCGGCGGCGGCAATCTCTGCGGGGTGCGTGTGCACCTGAATGCCATAATCGTTCAGCTCTTTTTGCATTTCATTCATGACGCTTCAACTCAGTGTAGCCCAGCTCAATTTCACCGTCGGTGACATGCTGGGCAATGCCCACAAAATCATCGACGCCGCGCGCGCCGCGCACGAGCGCGGTGTGCGTTTGTTGGTCACGCCCGAACTCTCCATTTGCGGTTACGCCGCCGAAGATTTGTACCTGCGGCCGTCTTTCATCCAAGCCTGTGAAGACGCACTCGACTTGGTGCGCGCCGAACTCGCCAACTTGGCCGGCATGCACGTGGTGGTGGGGCACCCCAGCGGCAACGACGAACGCACCCGCTCGGTGTCGGTGCAACACCGCTTCAACATGGCCTCGGTGTTTTGTGAAGGCCATCTGGTGGCCAGTTATGCCAAGCGCGAGTTGCCCAACTACCAGGTGTTTGACGAGCGACGCTATTTCAAACCTGGCCACGACACCTGCGTGTTCACGGTTCAAGGTGTGCGCATTGGCTTGCTCATTTGCGAAGACGCTTGGTTCGAGCAACCTGCCGTGGACACCCGCGACCACGGTGCACAACTGCTGGTGGTGATGAACGCATCGCCGTTTCACCAAGGCAAATCGGGTGAGCGCGAAGATGCCATGCGCGAACGTGTGCTGGCAACCGGTTTGCCGATGGTCTATGCCCACATGGTGGGTGGTCAAGACGAGGTGGTGTTTGAGGGCCGCTCCTTCGCACTGCAAAGCAATGGCAACTTGGCCGGCAGAGCACTCAGCTTCGCCGAAGACGCGTTTGATGTGTTGGCCGAGCACAAAGCCGACAGCGTGCGGTTGAAGGCCTTGGCGCATCCCTTGCCCGATGCCTTGTCCGATGTGTGGCAAGCCTTGGTGCTGGGTGTGCGCGACTACATCGGCAAAAACAAATTCCCATCGGTGCTGCTGGGCTTGTCGGGGGGCATCGATTCAGCCGTGGTGTTGGCCGTGGCGGTGGATGCGCTGGGTGCCGATCGTGTGCGCGCGGTGATGATGCCCTCGCCCTACACAGCCGACATCAGTTTGACCGATGCGCGCGACATGGCCGAGCGCGTGGGCGTGCGCTACGACGAGTATTCCATCGTGCCGATGTTGGAAGATTTTTTGAACACCTTGCATGAGGACTTTGCCGATAAACCCATGGATGCCACCGAAGAAAACATCCAAGCGCGTATTCGCGGCACCTTGCTCATGGCCATGTCCAACAAACACGGCGGCATGGTGCTGACCACGGGCAATAAAAGTGAAATGGCCACCGGCTACTGCACGCTTTATGGCGATATGGCGGGCGGCTTTGCGGTCATCAAAGACGTGGCCAAAACCTTGGTCTACCAGTTGGCGCGCTGGCGCAACGCGAACGACCCGTTTGGCCAAGGCTTGAACCTGATTCCCGAGCGCATCATCACCCGTGCCCCCAGCGCCGAGTTGCGCCCCGACCAAACCGATCAAGACAGCTTGCCTCCCTACGACGTGCTGGACGCCATTTTGGCCATGTACATGGAGCAAGACCAAAGCGCCGAACAAATCGAGGCGGCGGGCTACCAGCGCGCCCACGTGGACCAGGTCATTCGGCTCATCCGCATCAACGAGTACAAACGCCGTCAAGCGCCGATTGGCGTGCGCATCACGCACCGCGCCTTTGGCAAAGATTGGCGTTATCCTATTACCAGTCTGTTCCGCGCCTGACGTTTTTTTATTTGATTGACAGGGAAGTACCATGAAACAAATCACCGCCATCATCAAACCCTTCAAACTTGAAGAAGTGCGCGAAGCACTGGCTGAATGCGGCGTCACTGGCCTGACCGTCACCGAGGTCAAAGGCTTTGGCCGTCAAAAAGGCCACACCGAGCTCTACCGTGGCGCCGAGTACGTGGTGGACTTTTTGCCCAAAGTGAAAGTTGAAGTGGTGGTGAATTCCACGGATGTGGACCGCTGTGTGGACGCCATCGTCACCGCGGCGCGCACCGGCAAAATTGGTGATGGCAAAATTTTCGTCACAGCCGTTGAAAAAGTGGTGCGTATTCGCACTGGTGAAACCGACGAATCAGCGGTTTAAGCGCCGCTTAAATTTGTGCCAAGCCGTCGCTCTTGGCCAAGCCCGCCGCCCCAATCAGCTGGGGCAGCAAGCTGTCGGCATCGGTCGATTGGTGGATGAAATCCATTTGCCAATCCGACAAAAAACCCTGCTGCACGGTACTTTGTAAAAACTGCTGCAAACCGTCGTAGTAGTTGGCGACATTGAGAAGACCGATGGGTTTGTTGTGGAAGCCCAGTTGCCGCCATGTCCACACCTCGAACAATTCTTCAAAGGTGCCAATGCCGCCTGGCAGCGCCAAAAAGGCATCGGCGCGTTCGGCCATCATGTGCTTGCGCTGGTGCATGTTGTCCACCACGTGCAGTTCGTCACACGCATCGCGGGCAAATTCTTTTTCAGCCAAGGCGTGGGGAATGATGCCCACCACCCGACCGCCCGCAGCTTGCGTGGCCTGCGCCACGATGCCCATCAAACCATTGTTGCCACCACCATACACAAGCTGTCCTTGGTGCTGGCCAATCCAGGTGCCCACTTGCACAGCGGCAGCAGCGTATTCGGGCAGGGTGCCTGGGCGTGAGCCACAGTAAACGCACAGCGAAAAAGCAGGTTTCATGGGGTTCATGATGCCAGATCAATGTGACTGTCGGGTGTCTTTGGGGGCCGCACATCGATCAAGCGCGTGCCTGCCCACTGGTCATGCCAATACTGGCGATGCGGATGAAAGCGACTGCTAGCCGCCCAGACAAGCACCCACAACACGCTCAGGCCAACACTTTGCAAGGGCGTCATGCCCATCAACTGCGCCCACAGCAGCGGGGGCAACAGCCACACCCAGCTCAAGACATAGCGCAGCAGGGCGCGTTGTTGCGTCAGCGCTTGACCTTCGACATCCACCAGTCGCAAGTGCCAGGTTTTCATGGCCAGCGTTTGACCTTTGTGCCAAAACCAAGTGAAGTAAATGCCCAACACCAGAAACAAAAAGGCTTGCAAGCCATGTCGGTTGTCCAGTGCATGCCGGGTTTGACTCAACGCGCCAAACAAATAGCCGGCGATGAAGACCACGCCAAACAGCAAGATGCCTTCATAGAACCAACAGCTCAGGCGACGAAGTACAGATGGTGTGTTACCCCAAGGGGCGGCCTCAGTCCCGCGCATTATTTGTCGGGGGTGACCGTCAGGCTGGTTTTGCGCACCGGCAGCAAAGTGCGTGGATGCACTTCGGAGGTTTCAATCCGCGGTGTTTTGCTTTGACCCACTTTGGGGCTGGGGGTGGTGGTCAGTTTGTCTGAAGCAATGGGTTTGGGCGCGGTGGCCGCGCCTTTGGGCAGCGGCGAGCGGGCCGGGGCCAATTTTTGTTTCTCTTCATCGTTCAAGGCTTGAAAGGCTTCCCACTTGGCCTTTTTTTCATCAGGGTTGAGCTGCTGTGATTGGGCGAAGTTCAAGCGGGCTTGCGAGCGTTGTGTGGGGCTGAGTGCCGCCCATTCTTTCATGCGCTCTTGGGCTGTGGCTTGGGCTTGCGGGCTCAGGCTGGGAAAGGTTTTGGCAATGGCCAACCATTTGCGTTTGCGGTTTTCATCCAAGCTGGACCACAAATGTTCAATCGGTGCCAAGGTGGTTTGTTGTGTCGCATGCAGCTCGGACCACCTGGGGCTGCCTTCCACCACGGCGGGGGCTGCTTTGTTGCTGGGCGCTGCGGCCGTCGTTTGGGCAGGTGCCTGGGCCGCGAATGCGCTCAGGCACAGCGCTATGACAAAGCCTGAACCTGAAACACGCACAGTAGAACGAAAGCGCATTATTCTTTGTTGCCGGGGTTGTTTTTGAGAAAGTACGCGAATGCAGGATCGGCATAGGCCTGCGGTGGCAGGTCGTCAATCAGCAAAGCGGAATCCACTTCGGCCAATTCCAGCGCCGATTGGTCGTTGTGGAATTCATAGAGAAACACCAGGCCAGCAGCCAAGCAAATGAGCGGCAACAACGACACGGTGGTTTGGTAGAACCATTGAAACTTGTGGTGTGGCTTGAGACTCAACAAACCGTTTTGCACTTGCACATCGCTGGCCGTTTGCCACTCGACTTGGCTGACTTTGCGAGCGGCAACGGCACGCATGCGGGCTGCACGCAAACGCTCGGTGATGTTGTAGGCCAATTGTTGATTGGCGTCGTCCAAGTGCAAAGCCAATCGCTTGCCCAACAAGTCTTGTGGTTCAAATTGTTTGGTGTTCATGGTTTGATTCCCTTGGCATGCAATGCTTTGTAGAGTGCTTGGATGGCTCTGGAGCAATGTGTTTTGACACTGCCTTCAGAACACCCCATGGCGGCGGCTGTTTCTGCGACATCCAACTCCTCCCAGTAACGCAACAAGAAGGCCTCTCGTTGACGTCCAGGTAAATCCTGAATGGCAGATTCTATTTCTCGCACTGTTTGCGTGCGAGAAAACACATCTTGAGCACTTTCTAATGCGTCAGCACTTGATTTGCTCTCCAAAATTTCTAAAAAATCAAATGATTCATCATCGCGGCCCACGCCCAAGTCACTGAAATTGGTGAACAAAGCGCTGCGGGTTTTGCGTCTGCGAAACCAGTCCAAAGTGGTGTTGGACAAAATGCGTTGGAACAGCATGGGCAATTCAGCAACGGGTTTGTCGGCGTAATGCTCGGCCAACTTCATCATGCTGTCTTGCACGATGTCCAGCGCAGCCTCTTCATCTCTGACATGGTAGAGCGAGCGTTTGAAGGCTCGTTTCTCGACGCTGGCTAGGAATTCAGAGAGTTCTTTGTCGGTAGCCAAGGGAAGACCGGATGGGGTTGCTGTGGATGAGTAACAGGGCGGCGAGCGAGCACCGAGGTGGCAAAGATTATGTCACTCGCTCAAGCCACCATGCCCTTGCGTGGCCAAACGCCGGGGGAAACGGTGTCATAATCGCGGGCTCCCAATCAAAAAGGGTTCGAGCATGGTGTGAAACGCCTATGGCTCGAGATCCAAAGTCTTGATGCGCTTCCACAAAGAGTTGCAAAAAGGCACCCTGGGTTTTTCGTCTTCGAAATTCACAAAGGTTTTACACCATGGAAACGACCAAAGCGGCCCCTTCTCAGGCCGCCACTGCCAGCGATTCACACGCGGGCACCACTGAACTGAACGGTTCAGACATTCTTGTCAAAGCACTGCAAGCCGAAAACGTCAAATACCTCTGGGGCTACCCCGGTGGCGCGGTTTTGCACATCTATGACGCGCTTTACAAACAAGACACGATTCAACACATCTTGGTTCGCCATGAGCAAGCCGCGGTGCATGCCGCGGATGGCTATGCGCGTGCCACAGGCGATGTGGGTGTGGCGCTGGTCACCTCCGGTCCCGGCGTGACGAATGCCGTCACAGGCATTGCCACGGCCTACATGGACAGCATTCCCATGGTCATCATCACCGGGCAAGTGCCCACGCACGCGATTGGCTTGGATGCGTTCCAAGAATGCGATACCGTGGGCATCACCCGACCCATCGTCAAACACAATTTCTTGGTCAAAGATGTGCGGGACTTGGTCGATGTGATGAAGAAAGCTTTTCACATCGCGCGCAGCGGCCGCCCTGGCCCTGTGGTGGTGGACATTCCAAAAGACGTGTCTTTCAAAAAGACCCCTTACCACGGCTACCCCGAGTCGGTGGAAATGCGCTCTTACACGCCGGTGCGCAAGGGCCACAGCGGTCAAATTCGCAAAGCCTTGCAATTGCTGTTGGCGGCCAAGCGACCCTTCATTTACACCGGCGGCGGCGTCTTGATGAGCGAAGCCTCGCAAGAGCTGCGCACGCTGGTGGACATGCTGGGCTACCCCTGCACCAACACCTTGATGGGCTTGGGTGCTTATCCGGCCAGTGACCGCAAATTTTTAGGCATGTTGGGCATGCACGGCACGGTTGAAGCCAACAATGCCATGCAAAACTGCGACGTTTTGCTGGCGGTAGGCGCACGTTTTGATGACCGTGTGATTGGCAACCCCAAGCACTTTGCACAAAACGAACGCAAAATCATCCACATCGATATCGACCCATCCAGCATCTCCAAACGTGTCAAAGTCGACATCCCTATCGTGGGTGATGTCAAAGATGTGTTGACCGACATGCTGGGCATGTTGCGCGAAATGCCGACCAAACCAGACCCCAAAACCTTGGCGGCTTGGTGGGACACCATTGAAGCGTGGCGGGCCCGTGACTGCATGAAATACGACCGCACCAATGCCCTCGTGATCAAGCCTCAAGCGGTGATTGAAACCTTGTGGAACCTCACCAAAGACGCCGACGCTTACATCACCTCGGATGTGGGGCAGCATCAAATGTGGGCCGCCCAGTACTACAAGTTTGATCAGCCCCGTCGCTGGATCAACTCCGGTGGCTTGGGCACCATGGGCGTGGGCATCCCCTATGCCATGGGCATCAAACTGGCCAAGCCCGACAGCGAGGTGTATTGCGTCACTGGCGAAGGTTCGGTGCAGATGTGCATTCAAGAACTCTCCACTTGTTTGCAATACAACACACCCATCAAAGTCATTGCCTTGAACAACCGCTACCTTGGCATGGTTCGCCAATGGCAAGAAATCGAATACGCTGGTCGTTACAGCCACAGCTACATGGATGCCTTGCCCAATTTCGTCAAACTGGCTGAGGCCTATGGCCATGTGGGCATGTTGATCGAGCGCCCCGAAGACGTTGAGCCCGCTTTGCGCGAAGCCCGCAAGTTGAAAGATCGCACGGTGTTCATGGATTTCAGGACCGATCAAACTGAAAACGTGTTCCCCATGGTGCAAGCTGGCAAGGGCATCACCGAAATGCTGCTCGGCAGCGAAGACCTCTGATCGGCGGGCCATCATCATGAAACACATCATTGCTGTCTTGTTGGAAAACGAACCCGGTGCGTTGTCGCGGGTGGTGGGGCTTTTCTCAGCCCGTGGTTACAACATCGAGTCGCTCACCGTGGCCCCCACGGAAGACCCGAGTTTGTCGCGCATGACCCTGCAAACCTCTGGTTCAGATGACGTCATTGAACAAATCACCAAGCATCTGAACCGCTTGATCGAAGTGGTCAAAGTGGTGGACCTGACTGAAGGCGCCTACACCGAACGCGAACTGATGCTCGTCAAAGTTCGTGCCGTGGGCAAAGAGCGCGAAGAAATGAAGCGCATGGCCGACATTTTCCGTGGCCGCATCATCGACGTCACGGACAAAAGCTACACCATCGAGTTGACCGGCGACGTCGACAAAAACGATGCCTTTTTACAAGCTATCGAAACCGGCGCGATTCTGGAAACAGTGCGCACTGGTGCCTGTGGCATTGGTCGCGGCGAGCGCGTGTTGCGCATCTGAATTTTCACAAATCATCGAAGGAGAAAACCATGAAAGTCTATTACGACAAAGACTGTGACCTGAGCCTGATCAAAGGTAAAACCGTGGCCATCATTGGCTATGGTTCGCAAGGCCATGCCCACGCCCAAAACTTGAACGACAGCGGCGTCAAAGTGGTGGTGGGTTTGCGCAAGGGCGGTGCCTCCTGGGACAAAGTTGGCAAGGCTGGCTTGAACGTGATGGAAGTCAACGATGCTGTCAAATCGGCTGACGTGGTCATGATGCTGCTGCCCGATGAGCAAATTGCCGATGTTTACAACAACAACGTAGCACCCCACATGAAGCAAGGCGCATCCTTGGCCTTTGCCCACGGCTTCAACGTCCATTACAACCAAGTCGTGCCCCGCGCCGATCTGGATGTGTGGATGGTCGCGCCCAAAGCCCCCGGTCACACGGTTCGCAACACCTATACCCAAGGTGGCGGCGTGCCTCATTTGGTGGCCGTACACCAGGACAAGAGCGGCAAAGCCCGCGACTTGGCCCTGAGCTACGCCATGGCCAACGGTGGCGGCAAGGCCGGCATCATCGAAACCAATTTCAAAGAAGAAACCGAAACCGATTTGTTCGGTGAGCAAGCCGTGTTGTGCGGTGGCGCGGTGGAGCTTGTGAAGATGGGCTTTGAAACCTTGGTGGAAGCCGGTTACGCCCCCGAAATGGCTTACTTCGAGTGCTTGCACGAGTTGAAGTTGATCGTTGACCTCATTTATGAGGGTGGCATCGCCAACATGAACTACTCCATCTCGAACAACGCCGAGTTCGGCGAGTACGTCACAGGCCCTGAAGTCATCAACGAAGAAAGCCGTGCCGCCATGCGCCACGCTTTGAAACGCATTCAAAACGGCGACTACGCCAAGATGTTCATTCAAGAAGGCCGCTTGAACTACCCCAGCATGACTGCACGTCGTCGCAACACCGCCGATCACCAGATTGAAGTGGTGGGTGGCCAACTGCGTGCCATGATGCCTTGGATTGCCAAAAACAAATTGGTTGACCAAAGCCGCAACTGATCCCCCACAGACCATGCGCAACGACGACACCGACGAGCAAGTCGAAGCCTCCAGCAGGCTTCGAAAGGGCATCTATGTGTTGCCCAATTTGTTCACTTTGGCCGCTTTGTTTTGCGGGTTTTATGCCATCGTGATGGCGATGAGCAACCAATACGAAGCCTCGGCCTTGGGCGTTTTCTTTGCCATGGTGCTCGACAGCTTGGATGGTCGCGTGGCGCGCATGACCAACACCCAAACCGCTTTTGGCGCGCAGATGGATTCATTGGCAGACATGGTCTCTTTTGGTGCCGCACCTGCTTTGATTGTTCATGAGTGGGTGTTGCGCGATTTGGGTCGTTGGGGTTGGTTTGCTGCTTTTGTGTATTGCGCCTGTGCCGCGCTGCGACTGGCGCGTTTCAATGTCAACACGGCGGTGGTCGATAAACGCTTTTTCCAAGGTTTGCCTTCCCCTGCGGCTGCGGCCTTGTTGATGGGCTTTGTCTGGTTGGTCACGGTGCTTGGCTTGGCGAAAACTGATTTTGTGTGGGTGGCATTTGCCTTGTGCTTGTATGCCGGTCTCACCATGGTGAGCAATGTGCCTTTCTACAGCTTCAAAGATTTCCAAATGCGCAAAAGCGTGCCCTTTGCGGTCATCGTGTCGATTGCCTTGGTCATTGCCGTCATCAATATCCATCCACCGATCGTCTTGTTCTCTTTGTTTTTGATTTATGGCACCAGTGGTTATGCCGTCTATGTCTGGCGGCGTGTCAAAGGCATCCCCACCAGCGTCATCAGCACCTCCACAGACGAACCCGAAGAAATGGGCTTGCACTGAACAAAGCTTTGCGGCCCCAGGCGGGGCTGTGGCCTGTGCTACATTTCGGACATGAATTCTTTGCACAACCTACTGCTACTGGGCTTTTTTGGGCTTCATTGGTAGCGTTCGCGCATCCTTTTTCCAGGCCCGTCTGCAACCGCAACGGGCCTTTTGTTTTTGTGTTGAGCAGGTTCTGAATGATCAGACATCAGGAGTGAGAGATGACCGATAAATTGATTATTTTTGACACAACCTTGCGCGATGGTGAGCAGTCGCCCGGCGCGTCCATGACCCGCGACGAAAAGTTGCGCATCGCTCGCCAGTTAGAGCGCTTGCGCGTGGATGTGATTGAGGCTGGTTTTGCGGCCAGCTCAGAGGGCGATTTTTTGGCGGTCAAGGCCATCGCTGACGCCATCACCGAGTCCACGGTGTGCTCGCTCTCCAGGGCCAACGACCGCGACATCTCAAGGGCTGCAGAAGCCTTGAAAGGTGCCAACAACGCACGCATTCACACCTTCATAGCAACCTCTGCCTTGCACATGGAAAAGAAGTTGCGCATGACGCCCGACCAGGTGTTTGAGCAAGCCAAGCAATCGGTGCGGTTTGCCCGCAACTTGGTGGCCGATGTGGAGTTCAGCCCTGAAGACGGTTACCGCAGTGATGTGGATTATTTGTGCCGTGTCTTGGAAGCGGTCATCAAAGAGGGCGCCACCACCATCAACGTGCCCGACACCGTGGGTTATGCGGTACCAGAGTTGTACGGCAACTTCATCAAAACCTTGCGCGAACGCATTCCCAATTCTGACAAGGCGATTTGGTCCGTGCATTGCCACAACGATTTGGGCATGGCGGTCGCCAACTCGTTGGCGGGTGTGCAAATTGGCGGTGCGCGGCAAGTCGAATGCACCATCAACGGCTTGGGCGAACGCGCGGGCAACTGTTCCTTGGAAGAAATTGTCATGGCGGTGAAAACGCGCAAAGACTATTTCGGCTTGACCTTGGGGATCGAAACGCAACATATCTTGGCGGCCAGCCGCATGGTGAGCCAAACCACAGGCTTTGTGGTGCAACCCAACAAAGCGGTGGTGGGTGCGAATGCGTTTGCCCACGCCTCAGGCATTCACCAAGACGGCGTTCTCAAAGCGCGGGACACCTATGAAATCATGCGTGCTGAAGACGTGGGTTGGAGCGCCAACAAAATTGTGTTGGGCAAACTGAGCGGTCGCAATGCGTTCAAACAACGCTTGCAAGACTTGGGCGTGGAACTCGACAGCGAAGCCGAAACCAATGCCGCTTTCGCCCGTTTCAAAGAATTGGCTGATCGCAAAAGCGATATTTTTGATGAAGACATCTTGGCCTTGGTGAGCGAGGAAAGTGTCTCGCACGAGGGTGACGTGTTTGGCTTTGTGAAGTTGTCGCAGCACAGCGAGACTGGCGAGCGCCCGCATGCCTCCATTGTGTTCACAGACAGTGGCAAAGAGATCGCCTGCGACTCCGATGGCAACGGCCCAGTGGACGCCTCACTCAAAGCCATTGAAAAGCATGTGAAAAGTGGCGCTGAGATGGTGTTGTATTCCGTCAACGCCATCAGTGGTTCGACGGAGAGCCAAGGCGAGGTGACGGTGCGTTTGCAAAACAATGGCCGCATTGTCAATGGTGTGGGCTCCGACCCTGACATTGTTGTGGCCTCAGCCAAAGCGTATTTGAGCGCCTTGAACAAATTGCAAAGCAAAGCCGAACGTGTGATGGCGCAAGGTTGAGGGGGGATTCAAAATGAATTCTTTTGATTACTTGAGGAAAAACATGCAAGTCATTGATATTGATTGTTTTTTTAATTCCCTATAAACTCCGCCGCATCGTTCCCGAACCAACCCCGCAAGGACTGCATGTTGAAAAGAATACAAGTTCCCATTTATGCCCTGGCATTGGCCTTGTCCGCAGTTGTTTTCACGCCTGTGGCAACTGCAAAAACCAGTCACGCGGTGACCAAATCATCCAGCGCCAAAGTCAAAGCAAGCAAAAAGAACAAGAAGGCTGTCCAGAAAAAACGCATTCGCATGGCGCCGACCAAACCGTCGTTTGGTCAAATGGCCGGCTTGCACCGCAGCGATGACGAGTTGTCCTTGCGTTCCAGCGTGGCCTATGTCATTGATCAAGACACCCAAGAGGTGCTGTTCAGCAAAAACGACAATGCTGTGCTGCCCATCGCCTCCATCACCAAACTGATGACGGGCTTGGTCATTCGAGAAGCCAATTTGTCGATGGACGAAGCCATCACCATCACCTCCGAGGACATCGACACTGAAAAAGGCAGCACGTCACGCTTGCGTCCCGGTGTCACTCTCACCCGTGGTGAGCTCTTGCATTTGGCACTCATGTCCAGCGAAAACCGCGCAGCCCACGCCTTGGGTCGCACCTATCCGCAAGGCTTGTCCGCGTTCATTGCGCAGATGAACGCCAAAGCGCAGCAACTGGGTATGCGTGATACCAAATATGCTGAACCCACAGGCTTGTCCAGCCGCAACCAATCCAGCGCCAAAGACCTGGCCACCTTGGTCGCATTCGCAGCCAACGACCCAACCATGCGCGAACTCAGCACTTCGGTGGGCATGGATGTGGAGGTGGGCAGCCGCACCCTCAAATACAAATCCACCAACCGATTGGTCAGCAATCCCAACTGGAGCATTGACCTGCAAAAAACAGGTTACATCTCTGAAGCTGGTCAATGCTTGGTGATGCAAGCCAAAGTGGCTGGTCGCAAATTGGTCATGGTCTTCCTCGACTCGGCTGGCAAGTTCAGTCGCACAGCCGACGCCGAGCGGGTGCGTCGCTGGGTCGAGTTGCGACATCCTGCTTCGCAGTCTTGAGCCCAGTCCTGTTCAAAAAAAAGCCTCCTTTTTGGAGGCTTTTTTCATGGTGAATTCACATGACCCAAGGCGGCTGAAATCCGTTGCGCTGTGGCCTGCAGCTTGGGAAGCCAAGCTTCATCCAGTCGATCGGCAGGTGAGGAAATGGACAAACCCGCCACCAATTTTGATTGATCGTCGTAGATGCCTGCGGCCATGCAGCGCACGCCCAACTCGAGCTCTTCGTTGTCGCGTGCCAACCCGTATTGACGCGCTTTGGCCAGTTCTTTTTCCAGCGACGCCAATTGGGTGATGCTGTTTTTGGTGTGTCCGCTCAAGCCTGTTTTGGTGGCATAGGCGCGCACCCGGTTGGGGTCGTCAGCCGCCAAAAACAACTTGCCCACCGAGGTGAGATGCAGCGGCGCTCTGCCACCAATGGCACGCACCACCTGCATGCCAGATCGTTCGCTGTAGGCGCGTTCGATGTACACAATTTCATCACCTTGGCGCACGCTCAGATTCACGGGTTGTTGGGTGAGTTGATGCAATTCGCGCATCGGCTTGAGCGCCGCGTCACGCACATTCAAGCGACCCTTGACGAAATTACCCAACTCCAGCAAGCGCATGCCCAAGCGGTATTGACCAGGTTCGGGCCGATCGACATAGCGGCCACAAACCAGGTCGTTCAAGATGCGGTGGGTGGTTGATGGGTGTAACCCCGTTTGCTCGCTGATGTCTTTGAGGGAGGTTAAGCCGTCTTTGGCGGCCAGCACATCCATCAGCGCAAACATGCGTTCCAGAACTTGAATCGTGGGTGTTGCGGGATTCAAATCATCTTCTGTTTTTCGCATGGTGAGATTTTACAAGCTCGGTTCAGCAGGTTCTGACCACATGCCATCTTTCAACAGTTGGTGCGGTTTGAACTGCGCTTTGTAGTTCATCTTGGCGCTTTGTTCGATCCAGTAACCCAAATAAACATAAGGCAAACCCAGCTGCTTTGCTTGGGCGATTTGCCACAAGACACAGTAGGTGCCCAAGCCCGAATGCAATGCAGGATCCGGATCGTAAAAGGTGTAAACCGCTGACAAACCATCGTTGAGCACATCCAAGATGGACACCATGCGCAACTTGCCCACTTCGCCTTCTGGTGCAGCATCTCGGAACTCCACCAAGCGGGAATTGACCCGGCTTTGGAGCAAAAACTGGGTGTACTGCTCGATGCTGTCTTGGTCCATGCCGCCACCAGCGTGGCGCTCGGTTTGGTATTTCAAATACAAGTCATAGTGTTCTGGCACATAGGCCAGGTTGGAGACCTGCGCCATCAAACCTTGATGTGCGTTGTGGGCGCGGCGTTGGCTTCGCGTTGGTTGAAAGGCTTGCACTTCAATGCGCAGGGGCACACAGGCCTTGCAGCCATCGCAGTAGGGGCGGTAGGTGAACAAACCACTTCGGCGAAAGCCCTTGGCAACCAAATCTGAATAAGTGTCGTTGTGGATCAGGTGGCTGGGGGTGGCCACCTGTGAACGCGCTTGTTGGTGGTCCAAGTAGCTGCAGGGGTAGGGCGCAGTGGCATAAAACTGCAGCGATTGAAGTGGTAAATCCTGGAGGTTTGTCACTTGACTGGCTGGCTACTCTGAAAGTTGGCGCCAGTATAAAGGGTCGAATTTCCAGTCCAAGTTGGGCTTGGCTGTGGCCCCTTGCAGATGCTGCAAAAACGCTGTTCGGGTGATCGGATGCGCACCCATGCTGGCCAAATGGGCCGTGTTTTGTTGGCAATCAATCAGCGTCACCCCTTGGGCGCGGCACAGTCCCGTCAGCGCGGCCAAAGCCATTTTGGACGCATTCGATTGCCCTGCAAACATGGACTCCCCAAACACGGCATGGCCGATGGCCACGCAATACAGACCGCCCACGAGTTGACCATCCACCCAGGTCTCCACACTGTGGGCATGACCTGCGCGGTGCATCGCTTCATAGGCCCGAACCATGTCCGGCACGATCCAAGTGCCGTCTTGGCCGGGTCGGGGGGCGGTGGCGCAGGCATGGATGACTTGTGTGAATGCCGAGTCGATCCGAATTTCAGCGCCGTTCGATTTCAACAAGGACTTGATGTGTTGCCGCAAAGACCGGTGCCAGCGAAATTGAGAGACTGGCAACACCATGCGCGGGTCTGGGCTCCACCACATCACCGGTTGCCCCTCGCTGTACCAGGGGAAGCAGCCTTGGCCGTACGCTTGCAGCAGACGCTGCACCGACAGTCCACCACCGATGGCCAACAAGCCCGGCGCTGGTGTGTTGTCGCCCCAGGCCAAGCTGGGGGATGGCAGCGGGTCGCTCAGGCCGAGTTGATGCAAGTGGGGTTGGAAGTAGCGCATCGCAAAGCTGGCATGATGTCAAAAGTTGAACCGTATTTGGAGAAGATACACCATGAGCAACGCCTCCACTGCCTGCGTCCTGCAAGAACAACCCCAAGCGGGCGTGGTTCGATTGGTCATGAACCGTCCCGACAGCTTCAATGCTTTGTCATCCGAGATGCTCAGCGCTCTGGAAGATGCCTTGGTGCAAGCCTCGCAAAGCGAAGGCTGCCGTGTGATTGTGTTGGCGGCGCTGGGCAAAGCATATTGCGCTGGGCACGACTTGCGCGAGATGCGCAGCCAGCCTGACCATGATTTCTACACCCAACTCTTTGCCCAATGCAGCCGCATGATGATGCGCATCCAACAATTGCCCCAACCCGTCATCGCGCAGGTGCAAGGCATCGCCACCGCCGCGGGTTGTCAGTTGGTGGCCATGTGTGATTTGGCTGTGGCGGCGGACACCGCCAAGTTCGCGGTGTCAGGCATCAACTATGGTTTGTTTTGTGCAACCCCCAGCGTGGGCTTGAGTCGCAACATGCACCGCAAGCAAGCCATGGAAATGCTGCTCACAGGGGACTTCATCGATGCCCACACCGCCGTTGAGCGAGGCCTGATCAACCAGGCGGTAGCGGCCGATGATCTGGCGCAAGCGGTGCTGGCCTTGTGCGCCAAGATCAGCGCCAAGCCTGCAACCGCAGTGCGCTTGGGCAAGGGCTTGTTCTACCAACAGTTGGAAATGGGGGTGCAAGCCGCCTACCAATTGGCAGGGCAAACCATGGCGTGCAACATGATGGACGACTCAGCCCAAGAGGGTTTTCAAGCGTTCATCGAGAAACGCAAGCCAAGCTGGCAAGCTTGACGCATCACTGAAGGCTTCATCAGCCCACGCTATTGGGCCGTCGAATGTGTTTTTCTCGAGGCGCCGAGCAGATCGACTTTGATCAGCGTGGGTTTTCGAAAAACACCGTGTTGGTGTAGTTGCTGACTTCAAAATAGACCCGCTTTTCACCCGGATCCACCTGCATGTTCAGGTTCTCGTCCAAGTAGCCATAGCCATAGCGGTAATCGCGGGCTTTGCCGTCGTCGGTGCCCAAGGCGGTGCTGAGCTTGTCAATCTTCAGGAAACGGCGCACCAGTTTGTCCCCCGCATAAATTTCCAAAATGCCATCCGTGCCCGTCCAGTTTTGGATTTCGCGGCCAATTTTGTTTTGTTGCTCTTGGGTGCAGCCCAGCAGCGTGGCGGTGGTCAAGACCAACGCCAGGGGGCGCCATAAGTTCAGTGGTTTCATGTGGGTTCAGCAGCAGGTGCAGGAGGAGGCGCGTTCCAGAAAACCGCTTTGTCAGGGAATATCCAACGAATGCCGCCGCGCGG